>Ga0209717_1001541_pt1 | contig 24528 bp, 18 predicted proteins | sample AD_UKC048_MetaG_FD_184418 | JGI IMG/M metagenome (GOLD analysis project Ga0209717, IMG submission 184418) | Active sludge microbial communities of municipal wastewater-treating anaerobic digesters from USA - AD_UKC048_MetaG (SPAdes) (version 2) | ecosystem: Engineered > Bioreactor > Anaerobic >... | reverse complement strand
GGAAGTCGTTAATTCGAATTCCGAGACTTTTAATTCGACCGACGGGGTACAAATCTGTTCAGGAACGACGAGTTTGTTTTCGAACTCGTACGTTTTAGTACCACGCACCAACACCGTCTTCACCTGGTAAATGCCCGGTGCTGCATTGTTCATGTTGCTGAATCCGATGTTCTGGTTTCTATCCGCCAGGTTAAGCAACGGTGTGCCGGTATCGTCCACGCCGCCTATACTAACTTTCTGATGCAGCACGTCGACCGGCAAGTACACCGAGACGGTAATGACGTCTTCCGGTTTAATGGTGGCTTCCGGACTGGTAAGTCCTGCATTGACCAGCCCTGCTTTCAGCAGATCGAGGTTCAGCACCAGTTGGAATACACCGTTGCGCTTCCACTCGAAAAGATTCAAATAAATCAATTCATTATTCATGGATGAAATTGTTGTTTAAGTGAAATGATGGATGATTCGGCCCTTTTTCGGGCCCAAAACATCAGGGTTTTTGTCAGGAAATCCTGTTCGGCTTCGTGGCTGACCCGGTTGTCGGCACGGGCCTGTCCGATGATGGCAAACGTCAGCACCGGCGAACTGCGGATGTGTGCTTCTATCTGCCCGAACTTGCTGCGCAGGACGTCGGGTTTCCGTTCTTCCAGGGGAAACAGACTGATCAGATTCTGACCGCGCGTTTTCGCATTTTGATGCAGGACTACCAGGTTTACAAATGCCGGCAAACATGCCTCTATCTGACGGATGATTTCCAGCGTGCCTGGATCGCGTCCTTCCGGGGGATAAAGCCGTAGCCAGAGCCGGCGCATTTGGTTCCATTGCGGATCGGGGTACAGCCGTTCGCCAAACGCGAGGCTGACCATTACACGGATCCAGGGAAAAGGATGTGGGTCGTCGTCTTTTACCCGGAACATAAAATAAACAGGTAAACTCACCACACCCATCAGCCCCAGGGTAGCGCCGATGCCCAAATGAGCCAATGCCCAGAAATCCGCCAGTATTTCCGAAAGCCAGCGTTGCAGCAGGTCCCAGCCGCGGCGCTGTTCGGGCGGTACGAAGGCCCGGCGCATGGCATCCCGAAGCGAAGGCATCAGCCCCAGCAAGGCTACGCCCTGGTGACCCGCTTCGTGGATAAGAGAGGACGCGATGCCGCTTCCCACCAGCCGTTCCCGGGGCACTTGAATGATGGCCACCGGATTTTCATCGCCTCCCGGAAGCCGGGTGCGGGCTTTCCGGATAGCGGCGCCATGGCCGCGCTCCAGAAAACACATCAGCGGCGGCACCTGGTAGAGGTTGGTTTTCAACCGTAGCGCATCTTCGGCCAGTACATCCAGGCCCGCGATCCAGACCCCCGTTTTGTGTTCGGAACGCTGACTGATGACGTCGGCGAAGATGTCGAATTGATCGAGCAGACTGTTGAACCGCAGTTTAAGCCCAGCAAACCGCAATTGACGATCTGCATCGGCGGCAGCGTTTGCTGCTTGTTCGAGCGTACCGATAAACTGGTTTATTTCACGCGACAATTGCTCCCGCAAACGGGCCCAATGCACGGTAATGGCCGACAAGGCGCGGCGCGATACCGCTGCGGCAGGCACCATGGGCATGGACAATGAAAACGGATCGGTCTGCTTCAAACGCCCGATAAGCGCATAGGCCTCTCTTTTTAAATGCGCCCCCGCCGTTGGCCCGGCGGGCGGATTAAAATTCCTGTGCGACATAACCGCCGGTTGTTTCGTAATCGCGGTGGTCATACACGCCCTTGTTGCGGATTTTGCGGTAGGCCCCGGGCATGGGATTGAGCAGCCCCGGAGCATACTGCTGTGCAGCGCGGACCACGCCTTCGCGGACGGCCTGTGCCGGTTTATTGCGGGCCTTCGGATCAGATTGCACGTTACGGGCAGCAGCGCCCGAGAAACGCACTAGTGCCTGGCTGAGTGCAAATTCCTTGTCTTCTGGACTAAGGCCTTCCAGTTCGAGGCCAAACGCTTTGGAAGCGAAGTTTCCGACAGTGCTTCCGATCTTCGCTCCAATCGGGCCGCCGAAGAAACCGCCGGCGATCCGGCCTGCCAGCGGAAGGGCCGTTTTGGCGATGCGTTTCAGCACGCCGCCCAGCATTTTTCCGGCGCCCGACTGACCGAAATTGCGTGGCGCGCCCTGTGGCGCTGCCTTTGAGGTGAGTTTCCCCAAAAAACGCCTGAATTCTTCTTCGTTCTGAACTTCGAGCAGTTCGGAAGCCAACTCCATTTCCGTCATTTCATTGAACGGGCTGTTACTGCCGGCCGATTCGTACATTTCATACTCGTCGGTTTCGTACTCCCTGCTCCAGTTGTCTTCGAATTCGCCGCTGGTGTCCGTTTCGAATTCGGACTGCCCGTGCTCGTGTTCGTTTTCGAAGTTTGTTTCATAATTGGTCTCGTACGTTTCGCGTACGGTTCTTCCGATGTTGTGCATGGCAAGATTTGTTTTTGGTGAATGTTTGTGATCGCGGTTTTTTTATAAAACCTGTATCATCCATGCCAAAAGCAGTGCCATCAGGCCAAAAAGGGGGTTTTAGGGCGTTTTCGCGAAATGCATTTCGGAAATCTCCGGAAATCGATCTCCGGAAGCGAATCGGATTTCGGACAAAAAAAATCCCCGGCTTGCAGGCCGGGGACGGTATTAATCAAATTCGGATGTAAACGAAACTTACGATTTGTGGTGCTTGATCGTCCGACCTTCCAGCGCCTGTACCGGGCGCGCATTTTCATGCTCCAGCGCTTCGAAATCGTGGATTTGTGCAGCAGTGGCCTCGATGTGGTGCTCCATTACGATCCAGGTAACAATTTCGGAGCAGGGTGGGGTTGTCAGGGAACCTGCATAGGTGAAATAATCCTGGTCGGCAGGCATCAGGTCGAGTGCATTGAACGTATCGGCGGCATCATACTTAGCGTCCAAAGTGGCAGGCAGGTGGTGAACGAAGTGTTCCAAAACGGCATTTTCAGCGCCTTCTTCTACAAATACACCGATGACCGCAAGTTTACCGGTAGCAGCATTTTTGTGTACGAAGTGGATTTCCATCGGCGCAGAAACACCGCCAACGGTGTGCTCGCTGTGCGTATGGGTGTGAAACTGAAGCAGTTCGTAAACCTCTCCGTTTACAGTAATGGTGCTGCCGCCGTCGTAGTTGAATTGAATGGTGTGACCCTTGTTCACAATGTGCGTGCCGGAAGCAGCGTACGTACGCGGAATGGCAGACAGGGCGGCATCGTCGATAGCGCCGGTGATATCAACGGGCGATTGTACTTTGCCACCGCAATCCGTGTAATCAACACAAAGTTCGCTCCAGTGCTCCGGGCCGTCAACGCCTTCGTATTCGTAGGTGACGCCTTCGCAGGAAGGCAGGGTTTTGTCGTCGCCTTTGCAGGATACAAATGAAAACAGCATGAAGAGTGCGAATGAAGGCAGCAGAAAGTTTTTAGTAAAGAATGTCATGTCTTAGAAGTTTGAAATTTGTAAAAGGAAATAAAATGGTGTTCGAATACATATCTCATGGGTGCGGAAGAAGTGACCCGGCAGAGGGATTTTTTTTCAAAAAAAAATTTGAACAAGATATATGCTTCTTTTATATGTTTTGAAAAAACGCAACATGCTCTAGGTGTCTGGCATGAACGAATTATTACATTCGTAGGTTTTGGCTAATTTTGCCCGCCCTGTTTTTTACGGAGTTGAAATGGATAAAAAAGAACAACACTTTATTGAAGGTATTTTAAGCAACAATCCACGCGTACTGGAAGAAATATATCGTGGCTGCCTGCCTGCCATGTACGGCATGTTGCGTCGGAACAACGGAACCTACGAAGACGCCAAAGACGTATTTCAGGAGTCGCTGGTGGTCGTTTTTCACCATGCCGCCAAGCCCGGTTTCCAACTTACAGCTCCTTTTCAGGCGTATCTGCTTGGCATCGGCCGGTTTATCTGGATGCGGCAATTGAAAAAAAATACGCGTACGGAGGTCACTTCCGACCTGGAAGATGGATATGATATAGACGCGGACCTGGAAAGGCAGATTTTCGAATCGGAAAAACAAAATCTGTACAGGGAAAAATTCGGGCAACTGGGGCAGGATTGCCGACAGGTGCTCCAGCGTTTTTTCGACCGTGAACCCCTGCAATCCATCGCATTGGATATGGGATTTACGGCAGATTATATCAAAAAGAAAAATAAAGTATGCAAAGAGAAACTTATGGTGTTGATCCGCAACGACGGCCGATTCAAAGAAATTTCTTTGCAGAATCATCCAAATACAACCGATACAGGCGATGATGGAATTTAATATAGACGAATTGATAGACGGATACCTGGCAGGCACGATGGATTCCGGCGCCCGGGAAACGTTCGAACAACGTATGGCCGCCGACCCTGATCTGGCGGCACGGGTACAACTCGAACGGGAACTCTTCGAAGCCATCGGCACTTCGCCGGAAAATGATCTGCGGGCAAGCCTGCGGCTTATTTCGGAAAAATTCAATACCTCCGAAAGCCTGGAAGAGGTTGTTGCGCTGCAATCCAGCGGCAAGCGCAATCGAAATGGCTGGGCTTTACCAGCCCTGTTGCTCATCACCCTGGTATCGGCGTTTTTCGTATTCCGTTCCATACAATCTTCCAAAACGGAGTCGCCGGTGTCGCCGCTCATCCCGGCGCCGCAGGAAGTTTCCCCTCCTCAACAAACTGCTCCTGCGGAGAAAATACTGCCTCAAACGCCTTCCCAACCCGGTCAGGCGATACAAAAATCGCGTCCGGTTGCTTCGGCATACGTGCCGATTCCCAAACTGGAAACGTACATCGGCTCGTATTTCCGCAGCGGCGATTTCAGGTTTGTGGTAAATGCGCCTGCAACGGGTGTTGTGTTGAAAGCGACTTCGGGAAAACTGAATTTTAAATTATCCGGCAAAACGGAAGGCGACCTGCCCGCCGGCGCTGCTTTCCGGATACTGTTTTTTAACAACAACGTCCGGGACTTTGAAAAAATGAAACCGATTGAAAGCGGCGCGCTCGTAGTTTCTACCGACGGCAAATTCCTTTTTAATAAAGAACTGTCTGCTCCCCCCGGCCTGTATTATTACCTGATTGAAGACGAACAATCGGGCGCCTGGATGTATGTGAGCAAATTTCAGGTAGACTGATTTTTTATAACATATTGTATACGTTACGTATTTTTGAATTTTTGCACCAAATTAATTCGGGAATGCGTACGTATTTTTTACTTCTTCTTGCAATTCTGTCCTTCCGGCCCCTGCCGCTTTATGCCCAAAATCAGGCAAAAAGCATTTCCGAAATGAACTGGGACGAACTAATCGAAGTCGGTGACAGTCTGCTGAGTACCGGAAACAATGCCGGAAGTATTCCTTTTCTCCGTGCCGCCCTGGAGCGGGCCAGGCAGGATTCTTCGGAAATGAGCCTCGCATACGGCGGCAGCCTGGATTATCTTGGCTACGCCCTTCACCATCTCGGGAATTTTGCCGAGGCTGAAACAGTATTATCGGCCGGTGTGGAACATGCACGCCGTTACCTGGGTGAAAGCCACGAGGATTACATGACCCGCCTTTCCAACCTGGCTATGTTGCACAGGGATATGGGGAAATACCCCAAGGCCATTTCGGAACTGGAAATAGCCGTTCGCTTGGGCAAAAAAAACCTCGCCGGGGACAATGCTTACCTGCCGATCATGGTAAACAATCTTGGCCTTTTGTTTGAGGCTTCCGGAGACCTGGACCGCGCGCTGGAACACTACCTGGCGGCGCTGAAATTGACCGAACAAACGGTGGGAAAGGCAAATGCCAGGTATGCGATCCGGCTCAATAATATTGCATCCATTTACAGAAGGCTGGGAAAAACGGAACAGTCGCAGGTGTTTGCCCTGGAAGCATTTTCCATTTTTGAAAAAACGGTAGGCAAAACGCATCCGCTGTACGCCGTCGGATTGAACTCCATTACCATAAACTACGGAGTAATGGGCATGAAAAAGGAGGAAATGCTGCGCGCGGAAGAACTTAGGTTGCTGGTTGAAAGCCCTTCCATCCGGGAAACACCGGAAGCCTACGATTATGTCAGTGCCATCGGCGGTCAATATTTGCACAATGCACAATGGGAACGCTGCGCCGAATACTGCCGGACCGAACTGCTGCGCTTTCGGGAATTGTATCCCAAACAGTATTCCAAACAAAACTATCTGACGTCCATTCTTACACTGGCGCTGGAACAGAACAGCAAGATCAACGAAGCGGCAGAATATGCCCTGATGCAGAACAGTGCCATTCTACAGGATTTGCGGGAAAATTACAATCAGTTTAGCGAAAAGGAGCAATCCCAGTTTTATAATACCTCCTCGCCGGTATATGTGACGCCGTATCTGTTTTCCATGAGGCACCCGGAATTTACACAACTGGCCGGCGGCGGATACAACTACCAAATGACTGTCAAGGGTATGTCGATGGCCAACCGGCGCCAACTTTTTCAGTCATTGCGGGAGCATCCCGAAGCCGGACTGGCCGCGCAGTTTGAAGAATGGCAACAATTGCAAAACGACATTTCCAAACAATATGCCCTTACGCCCGTCAAAAGGCAGGGCAATCTCGACAGCCTGATTGGACGTTCCAATGAACTGGAAAGGAACCTGGCCATCGGCTCCGACGTATTTCGTTTTGCCAGCAAAGAGGCGAACTGGCAGGACGTCCAGGCAGCCCTCGCACCGGGCGAAGCGGCCATCGAATTCGGGCAGCTGAAAAACTGGCGAAATGACACGACCTGCTATGTCGCCTGGCTGATACGGCCCGGCTATGATACTCCCCGGCAGGTGTATCTTTTTGAAGAACGGGAAATCGGGCCGCCCACGGCGATTCGCCGACTGTATGCGCCGGAAACACCCTCGTCCGGCAAAAACTTGCAAACACTTGTCTGGAATGCGCTCGAACCCCTGCTCAACGGTGTTTCTACCTTGTACTATGCTCCAGCGGGTATTCTCCACCAGATCAACCTCGGCGCGATCCCTGTTTCGCCATCCGAAACGATGGCAGACCGTTTCCTCCTCCACCGGCTTATCAGTACCCGGCAGATCATATCCCTTAAAAGCACACCAGAATTTGCTGTGCCTGTTTCGGCGCTTGTTTTCGGGGGGATCCGGTACGATAGCGACAGCCTTGCGCTGGCCTCCACCAACAGGGTGTTCGAAGGTGATACGGACTTTCTGGCCGGCGGCAAGCGGGGCTTCTCCAACGGCGCCGACTGGGATTACCTGGCGGGCTCTTTACAGGAAGCTGTTTCCGTGCACAAACGACTGAACGCTGTGAACGCTCGGGTCGTTTTTGCCGATGGGTTTCAGGCTTCCGAAGCATATTTTAAACAATCCGTTCAGTCGTCGGCTCCCTCCCTCCTTCATTTGGCTACCCACGGCTTTTTTATTGCAGCCACCGATTCCAGTGCACGCACGGGTTTCGCGAGTGCCGGTAATCCGATGGCGCGTGCGGGGCTGGCACTTTCCGGAGCAAATCGCGTCTGGAGCGGCAAACCCGCCTTCGAAGGCCAGGAAGACGGAATTCTGACGGCGCTGGAGATCAGCCGAATGGATTTGAGCGGCACCGAACTGGCCGTATTGTCGGCCTGTGGTACCGGGCAGGGCAAAATAGAAGCCGGAGAGGGTGTGCTCGGCCTGCAGCGGGCATTTAAAATGGCCGGCGTTCATTATGTCATTATGACGTTGTGGAATGTGCAGGATGAAGATGCGCAACAATTTATGGACCTCTTCTACGGCGAATGGCTCACGCAAAAAAAGACCGTTCCGGATGCTTTCCGGGCTGCGCAACAGCGTATGCGGGCGCTCCATACTCAGCCTTTTCAACCCACGGCCTGGGCGGGGTTTTTACTGCTGGAATGAAGCGCGGGATGAACAAAAGTGTTTGGTTTTTTGTGTATGGTGTTTAGTAAAAGGTTGATAACCAGGCCCTTCTAAAAACCATACACAAAAAACTAAACACCCTCATCGGTTCCGCTTTCTGTTATATCCTTTTCTGTCGAACGGCTCCAGTTCTTCCAGAAATATTTCTTCCATCTGTTTGATCTGTCTTCTGTAGTCGGCGCCCGGAGGTCCGTCCTGATCGATTTCGCCCAGTATCTCGAACTTGAAACTTTCTTCTCCGAATTCTTTCCAGTCTTTCTGGAGGTTTTCATTGAGGTGGGTACCAAAATTCAGTTCCGCCTTGTGCCGGTTCCATATCTTATCGAGGTTGGGACTACCTTCTACATAGATCTTGCCGTTGGTAGTATTCCTGATCTGGAATACACCCATCCGGATTTTCATATTCTTGTACTCTTCCGTCAATTCCTTTTTGGTCATTGTGTAGGTGTTTAAGGACCTTAATTCTGTAATGTGGCCCCTTTATTCTTTTATCACGCGTGATGAAACCGTATTCTAAACAGCATTACAAATCCCAATGTTGTAAAATGCCGGCTTGCGGTTCGGCTAAATGTACGGAAATTTCGGTGATTCCACTACTTTCCGCTACAATCCATCTGCCGATTCGATCAAGCCCGTCAAAGTATTTAAAAAACGCACCATCTGCGCCCCGTCTACTACGTCGTGGTCGATCAATACCGTAACGTTCAACATTTCCCGGATCTTGATTTCCTCATCGATGACCACCGCCTTTTTCAACACTGAACCGATCCCGAAAGAGAGCGGATGAACGGCTTTGTGAATAAACCAGCCGTTTACTTTGCCGATGGTACCCAATCCGGGCATATGGTGTTGCTTGGCATTTATTCTCTGCCAATATACTGAATAATCGGGTATTATCCTGGGTATAATCTCATTTTACGGCCTTTACCCACTCTGTTCCGCTACAAACCTGGCAGGCCGGCACACGTCCTTTCACACGAAATGATTTCACATTGCCGCAACGGATACAACAATACATCCCGCCTTCCCGAAAGTGCATGGCTTTTTTCAGGATGTCCGACACCGGAATTTCCATTTCAGGCTGAACGGAAAGCCCCGGTTGTATCTTTTTAGGTGAATGAAACAGCACCGATATCTGTCCGGTGGTTTCAAAATAGGCCTTTTGTATTTGCCCCAGATGCTCCACATCCTTGCTGCGCAATGCCCGGAACAGGTCTTCTTTCGAGAGGTTGTCCCTGTTCAGACAATCCCAGATGATCAAACCATTGTCGACGATCAGATTGGGCGTGCCCTCCATGAATATCTCTACTTTTTTATTCCGGTTGATCAGGCGTTCCATAGCGATCTGGAAGATAGCAACCACCGTGACGGCGACCATCCCGTGAAAAATCGGCATGTTCGGCCCCACCATCGGGTCGCCGATAGCCGAACCGAAAGAAATGATGATCGCAAGTTCCAGAACGGAGAGTTGGCCCATACCTCTTTTACCCAGAATACGCAGCAGAAAGATCGTGTAGCCATACATGATCAGGGTCCGGAAAACAATTTCCAGTAAAAACATCGGCGGCGTATCGCCGAGAAAAATCCGGTGAAAATCAAAAACTTCGATTTGCTCGTCCATAAGAGAAAACATTGGGCAGGATGGGGAAAAGATGCCGCAACAGGATTCTCTTAAAAACAGGGTGCCAGGAAGGCAAAATTTAACTGCTACCCCAAAATATAGTGAAAATGATCTTGTTGCGAAAGCCAATTACGTAGGCATAGTCGAAATCCCAGTTATCCAACAAGCTGTTACCATAATGACCCCGTTGAGGCCTGGAATGCGATGGCGAAGAACCCGTATTGGCCAGGCAACAAATAACTTCCTGATTGTGGGAAAGTGCCTCTACTCTTTGAATATTGGCATTGCGAATTTCATCCGTATCGATGACGGTGTTATATGCCAGATCGTACGTAAATCCATCCCGGATGCAGGTGGTGGCCCATTCATAGTCTAATTCACACCATTTGTTTCCGAGTAATAAAAAGCCATTTTGATGACAAATCCGGTCAGCGATTTTATAAATCTGCATTTTGGAATCCAATTCCACGTCCGGAATGATCTCCAGACACAATCGCTCACTAATCCATTCTCCCTCCAGTTTTATTTCTCTGATCGTCAGGCCTATGGATTCGTCGATATCTGTCGTACTGCACACAATGCAGTTTTGATTGGCGGCAATGGCCGCATCGTTGAGCAGGGTATTGCGATGGATCTTGCACCATCGGTATGTTGTGTCCTCCGGATCTCTGAAAAGGAAAGGAACAGGACCCGGGAGAACATCGTCTATTGTAATTTCCTCAAAAAGCGCGACGAGTTCCAGCGTTTTTTGCGTCGCCTCTTCATCGTCTATGGAAATCATGAAGTTGTTCCAGGATTTATACCGGATCGTATAATGAAGCGTCTCCAGGAGATATGCCCGCTGCACATAAAAAATTTCCCTGCTCCATCCCATGCGTGTGATGTCGAATCCGGCCGCACCGTCTCCGACAAGCCTGGGGTTGTGCTCCGATATCCAGATGATCAGGTCTTTTTGCCAGTTTGTTTTGTTGATATTGGAACCCAGGACGACGATTCCGCGGTACAGCGCTTCCGTTTGGGCGGAATTCAAAGTGACGGATTTTCCGGTAGTCGAGTTGTAAACAAGGTTCTCCATCGCGCGAAGGTAGGGCGGTTTTGTGGTGGCCTGAAACAAATAACCGGGCAATTCCTACGACGCCACGTCGTCCCGAATGGTGCGCATCAGCCCGACGCCCGCCGAAAAAAAGATCAGGCCCAGAATGGCCGCCATGGCGATGGTTTTGACGTTGTGGGACCCGCCAGTGGTGTTGACAAACATGTAGGCGGCGTAAATGAGGCCGATGATACCTAATAGGGAAAGTATGGTTCCGAATACTCTTTTGACGTTCATGGTGGGAGATTTAACAGGTGAGAAGGTGGTAGTATTCATGCTGTTAAAAATCCTGTGCCATGTCGGAGAAAACTTCGGGTTACCTGTTGCCGGTGTAGACATGTTCCATGCTTCGGTGTCAGAGCGCCGGTTCAATTCCCCGGCGCCTGCCTGACACCTCGCAAGAATAGAAATTTTTTTCTACCGGATAATCATATTACTTTTTTAAAACCAGGTATTCATACCCCGAAAGCGCCATTTCATTGGCCATAAAAACCGGCTTTTGAGAAAATGCATTTTTCCATTTTGAGTTTCGCAAGGCAGCAGGAACCGGGAATTGTTTTTGTCCTTCCCGCATGTTTACCAGCACCAGCACTTCTTTTCCCCGCAGCACTTTTTTGAAACACACCACGTCGTTATTGCTGTAAGTGCTCAAGCGGCCTCTTCTGAGAGCCGCGCTGCTGTTATAGAAAGCCAACACCTTTTTGTATTCGGCCGTTAAATCAGGATTCAAACTCCAGTCGACGTCTTTTTCCGTAAAAGGAAACCGGAGGCGATAGAGCGTACCCACTTCCTGTCCGCCGTAAATCATCGGAATACTCTTCATGTACGCGACGACCACAAACGCCGCCATCGAGCCTTTCAGGCCGCCGAATAATTCGAGCGGGGTGCCGTCCGAGCCGTTCACGTCGTGGTTGCTGGTGTAGCGCACCATACGTTGTTTGTCAGTAGTGTTTTTGTAATCTGCGAGGTTAAAACTGTCAATTGTTCGGGCAGAAAGGCCGTTTTCGTAAATCCGCTTCATGTTATTGAAAAAATCGAACCCGAAGTTGTAATCGAATCCGGCGGTAAAATGGTCGCTGCGCCGCCCTTCCGACAGCATGATCAGGCGGTGTCCGGTAGTGTTCCGGAGCGTATCGAGTGCCTGTTTCCAGAATTCAAAAGGCGGCCCGTCGGTGTAATCGCAGCGAAAACCGTCGATATTGGCCGTCAGAACCCAGTATTTCATGCACCGGATCATTTCTGCGGTCATGCTTGGGTTGGAAAAGTTCAGTTGCGCCACGTCGTTCCAGCCGGTTCCGGGCGGACTGATAATATTCCCCAGCGAATCCTGCACGTACCAGCCTTTGTTTTTGATCCAGGTATGATCGAAGGAAGTGTGGTTGGCCACCCAGTCCATCAAAACCGCCATACCTCTCCGGTGCGATTCAGCCACCAGTTTTTGAAGGTCGGCCAGGCTTCCGAATTCCGGGTTGACGCTCCGGTAATCGCGGATGCAATAGGGCGAATTCACGCCCTTCACCTGCCCGACGGGGTAAGTCGGCATCAGGTAAATCACGTTCGTCCCCAGGGCTTTGATGGAATCCAGGCGGGCAATGACGCCGTTCAGGTTTCCTTCCCTGCTGAATACGCGGATATTGACCTGGTAAATCGAAACGTCGCGCGGATCGGGTACCTTGTTAAAAGGCACGCCGTATTGGCGGGGTAATGCCTGGGCCGTCAGATGGAACCCTGAAAACAACAGTGCCAGACAAAACAACAAACGAGAAATGGTAGTCATTACTTTTTGATTATCAGGTAGTTAAAGGCAGGGAGACTCAACGAGGCGCCCAACGCGACGCTTTCGCCCGTTAGCGCGTTTACCCACGATGTATTCGCCAGGGCAGCCGGCAAAGTGTAATTCACGGCTGTTGCGCGCACGTTTACCAGCACGCATACTTCTTCGGAACCGGCGGTGCGCCGGAAGGCCAGCACATCGGGGTTGGCGCTGAATGTTTCGAGGGAACCTCTCCTGACAGCGTTGCTGCTTTGCCGGAAACCCAGCAATTTTTTATACTCAGCCGAAATTCCCGCATTAATATTCCAGTCTATTTTGGTGTTGCCGCCTTTAAAAAAGGAAAGTTGTGTAGGGCAGCCCACTTCCTGCCCGTTGTACAGCAGCGGAACGCCGCCCATGTAGGATGTAAGCACAAAAGCGGCCATGGAACCCTGCGGGTTATTAAAAATGGTCTGCGGCGTGCCTTCCGTGGCGTTATTGTCGTGGTTGGTCGTCCAGCGAACGATCTGGTCACCGGAAGGAACGTTGGCGTATTCGGCCGAGTGTGCGGAAACCAGTTCCGAAACGGGCCTGTTATTCTGAAAAACGCCCTTCAGTTGATCGTAAAAACCCCATCCGAACGTCATATCGAACCCTGCTGAAAACAGGCTTTTGTCGCCTGCCTCGGCAAACATGAGAATATCGCGGTTCGGAATGCTGTGCAGGGTATCGATTGCCTGTTTCCAGAAATCGTTGGGCACCCCCTCGGCATAATCGCAGCGATAACCGTCGACGTTCGCTTCGAGCACCCAGTATTTCATGGCTTTGATCATTTCCTTGCGCATGGCCATGCTCGAAAAATTCAGGTCGGCTACGTCGGTCCAGGTGTTCGGACTCACGATGCTGCCCGACGCATCCTGCGTGTACCAGGCCTTGGTTTGTATCCAGGAATTGTCCCATGCGGTATGGTTGCCCACCCAGTCGAGCATGACGGCCATGCCGCGCTGGTGGGAGGCTTTCACCAGTTCGCGCAGGTCTTCGAGCGTGCCGTAATCGGGATTTACCTTGAAATAATCCTTCACGGCATAAGGCGAACCGATGGCGTTCAATTCTCCGATCGGGTAGATGGGCATCAGCCAGACCACGTTGACGCCCAGATTTTTAATCGAATCGAGCCGCGCCTCTACACCTTTCAGGTTTCCCGCAGCACTGAACGCCCTGAGATTGACCTCGTACAAAACGATATCGGAAGTAGCGGGCACCTGATCGAACGGTACGTCGTACTGAACGTATGTGCTTTCGCCCGGGTGAATGGTGGGAAACTTGATTTCCTCTTTTTTACAAGCGGAAAAAAGGGTGACGGCCAGCGTGAAAAGAAGCCAGACCGGTAACTGTTTTTGGTTGAATATGGTGTAAATGCTGTGCATTTTGATTTGAATCAAGGGTAAAATGAATGAAAGCGGATTCGCAGATAAAAATAGGAGACCCCCGGGTTTTTCGCCTGGAATAATAACAAATGCTGGTTTGTCATCCTGTCGGGACCCGTCCGCTCTACGAAGGGAAATCAGTAAAAATGCGCCGTAGAGCGGACGGGTCCCGACAGGATGACAAGGGAGCATTTGTTATTATTCAAAGCTGCGGTCGGTGCTTTCCTAATTCTTGTGCAGATCGTACCGGTAGTTCCCCGGCTCATGTAAATCCAGCGTAATCGTATAATTCCCGTTTTCCGGCACCGTCAACTGCGGTTGTTCGATATATGCTTTCCATGGGTGATTGGCATAAGCGAGGTGTGCATCGGCATCGATTCCGAAGTCGAGTTGCCAGGCGTTGTTGGCCCTGAATTTAAAGGACCCGCCGGTGATCATATTGGCGGTGACGGTCCAGGTTTGGCTGGTTTCGTCGTACGTCATCGGTGTGTCGCTGGTCCAGCCGCCGGGTGTAGCCGCGCCGATAATGCCCCAGGTGGTTTTGATGAGCAGGTACGTCATCGTATTCAGGTTGACGGCCAGCAGATAGTACCCGTCGGAAGGTGCTTTGAAATTCGCGCCGACCGTGTTGGACTCGAAAATACTGCCGTCGTTGTTCGTGCCATAGGAAACAGGCGCCCAGTCGGGTTGCGCGTACAATTTGAACTCATTGGTGCCGCCGGGCGGTATAAAAATGTACCCTTCGTAAATGCCGTCGTTGGTCACCGAAACAATGGTTTTGGCTGTCGCGATGTCCCAGCCCTGGAAATCGCCCGCTACCCACAAAGAGGGAAAATGAGTCACCAGTTGGTATGGCGTCACTTTCAGGCTGGCTGCTTCGGAATAGGCGGCCCGGTCCACATACGATTTCACGCGTATGGCGATTTCACCCTCCGCATCGGGCGCCAGGCCGAGGTAGTCGACGGCAATCTGGTTCAACTGTTTTCCTGTTAAAGAAGTGTTCAGCACATTTACCCCCACTTCCAGTTCGTATGCGGCGGCCCAGGTGGCTACGTCGCCGGGTTTCGTAAATTGAATGGAATACGTCACAGGCACTTCCCGAAAATAATCGACTGCCGGCCAGGAAATGGAAACCACCGTGGTGGAGGTGTCGGCTACCTGAAGCACCACGTTCCCCGGCGAAACGGCCACAGGGCCTTCAAACGACACTTTTTGAAGCGAGGTCAGGGCTGGTTCTTTTTCGCAGCCCGCGACAGCAAGCAGGAGCATGCATAATCCTATATAGAATGAATGTTTCATTTTCTACCAGTTTGAATGTTAAAATCCGGGGTTTTGCATCAGGTTCGGGTTGGCGTTCAGGGCCGAAGTCGGAATGGGGAACAACAGGAAATGGTTGTCCACAGCCGGCGCCAGTCCATGCGCCTGGGTGAAAGTGCCGAAGCGGATCATGTCCTGCCGGCGGTGACCTTCCCAGGTCAGTTCGAATCCCCGTTCGTCATAGATATTTTGCAGGGTAGGCTGCCCGGAAAGCGTTTGAACGCCGGCCCGGGTACGCACCTGATCGATAAAGGTTTTCGCTTCGCCGGAGCGGTTAAGCCGCACCAGGCACTCTGCCTTCATCAGCAACATATCCGCGTAGCGGTAAATCGGAAAGTCGTTGGAAGCGCCGCCGCTGTTCATAGGCGCCTGGGGATAAAACTTGATGTTCCGGATACCCGCGTTGCGATCGGCGCCCGGGTTGTCAAGGTTGCTTATTTCCGGGGGATAATTGATGAATCCGGCGGGGCGTGGACCATTGGGCGTATTGCCGAAGCGGAATTGTTTTTTGCGCACGTCGGCGTCGTCGAATTTGGCGACGTATTCCTCCGGCACCACCGTGCCGTTCCAGGCGCCGTATCCCATCAGCAGGGTTCCGTCGGTTCCGCCGAGGCTCCTGATGGTGAAGATGTTGCGACCGACGATATCCACGGTGACGTAAATCGCCAGGATGGTTTCGTCGTCCGGACACACGTCGCCGAACAGTTCGTAGTAGCGACTGCCCAACGGATGGGTAGCATCTGCGGCGCCGGAATGCAGCGAAAAGCCGCCTGCGTCCACTTTCTCCAGCGCGTTCAGGCTTTCCTGCCACATAGGTGTGCCTGTATATACTTCCGCGTTGAGATACAGTTTCGAGAGCAGGGCATAAGCGGCCCATTTATTAAAACGGCCGTAATATTTGCCGCTTTTGGCGGTCGGCAGCGCTTCTGCGTAGTCTTCAATTTCCCGGACGATGGTGTTGAAAATTTCTTTCCGTTTCACCTGCGGGATCTGGCCCACCGACAGGTTGTTTTCCGTAAAAAACGGCACGTCGCCAAAATCGTCGATCAGCAGGGAGTAGAAAAATGCCCGCAACACGTGCGCCTCCGCAATTTTCGACGGATCGGCGTGTGCGGCTTCGAGTTGTTCGACCGCCAGATTGGCCCGGAAAACGGACTGGTACAGCCAGTTCCAGGTATTGGTGAGGATAAAATCGCTCGGCAGCCAGTCACGCTGGTACAAGCGCGCAAAATCCAGTTGCCAGTCGCCGGTGTTGCGGTGCGGAATGACCTGTTCATCGGAAGACATACAGTTCAGGTCGTACCAGCCGTTGTCGGCTCCGGCATAACCCACGCCGTTCCAGTTACCCGGAATCTGCGCGTACACGCTGGCCAGCGCAGCGTCCGATCCTTCCGGAGAAGCGTAAAAATCGGTTGCAGAAAATTTATCGTACACGTCCTCATCGATGTTCGTACAACTGAACACCAGGGCGGAGGTGAGTATGGAAAGCAGTATTTTTTTCATGTTTTTTGAACTTGAAGGAGGTGGAGGGTTGAGGGGTTGAAATTGTTGAGGGGTTGAGGGGTTGAGATTGTTGAGGGGTTGAGGTTGTTGAGGGGTTGAGTACTCAACATCTCAACAGTCTCAACCTCTCAACTTTTTAAAAACCAATATTCAATCCCAGCGCCACACTCCTGGTGCGCGGGTAAATGCCTGCATCCGCACCGGAGCCGCCGCCGCCCGAAGCGTTCAGTTCGGGGTCGAGTCCGGTATATTGTGTGAGCAGCGCCAAGTTGTTGCCGGTCAGCGAGATGCGCAGGGAGCGAACGTTTTTCCACTTGCCTGTCCGCATGGTGTAACCGACGGTGAGGTTTTCGAAACGAAGGAAATCGCCGTCCTCGAGCCACAGATCGGACGAGTATTTCGACGTAAACAGGCCCAGGTTTTCGGAACTTTTCAGCAGGTTGGATTTGCCGAGGTTTTCGAAAAAACTGAAACTGCGGCGGATGCTGTTGTAAATTTTGTTGCCACCCGAACCGCGCCAAACCATGGACAAATCGAAGTTTTTGTACCTCAATGCAGGGGTAAAAGCATAGGTGTAGGTGGGCAGCGCCGAGCCGGCAAAATACCGGTCGGGACTTCTGTTGCCCTGATCGATAATGCCGTCGCCATTTTGATCCACTACCTGTTCTTCATTGGTGGATTCGTTTTTACCGTCATTTTCGAGGATGTAAAAAGAGCCGATCGGCTGTCCTTCCACGAGAAACGCGTTGTAACCCCAGTCGACGTAGTCCGTATTCACTTCCACACTGCCGATGCTGCCGCTCAGTTTGATCACTTTATTGCGCAGGAAAGAGGCGTTTCCGGCCAGCGACAACGAAAAATCCTCAGTGCTGATGAGGTGGTAATCCAGTGCGACTTCAATGCCTTCGTTTTTCAGGCTGCCTACATTTGCAGCGATGGAGCCGTAGGGGTAGGGCGGCTGCGGCACGGTGTAGTTGAAGAGCAGATTTTCGGTCGTAGCCGAATATACGTCGGCAGTACCGCTCAGGCGGCCTTTGAACAACTCGAAATCGATACCGATATTTGCTTGTTTGCGGGTTTCCCAGCGCAGGTCGCTGTTGGCATTTTGTGTGACGGCAAAATTGGTAATCAAACCGCCGTTAAAGAAAGTGGTGCCCGATGCGCCGACCAGTTGCAGCGACTGCTGCGGATACAGCCCTTGCTGGTTGCCGGTAACGCCGTAACCGACCCTCAATTTCAGGTCGGAAATGATGGACTGATCGTCCAGAAAGGCCTCTTCGCTGATGCGCCATGCAGCGGAAACGGACGGGAAGGTGCCCCACTTGTTGTCGACTCCGAAAACGGACGAACCGTCGCGCCGTACGCTGGCCGTGAGCAGGTATTTGTCGGCAAAGGCGTAGTTGATGCGGCCCAGGAAAGACACCAGTTTCCGGTCGTTTTTATACGAGGAAATATCTCCGGGCAGCACCTTTTCTACCGAGCCCAGTTGCAGGGCGTTGTAGGTCGTGATGTCGTTGATGAAGCCTTTGGCCTGGGCGAAATTGCCCTGGTAGGTTTGTGCCTGCCATTCGTATACGCCGGTTCCGGTGATGCGGTGGTTGCCGAAGGTTTTGGAATAATTCAGGCTAACATCAGTCAGTTTTTCATCGGTTCGGTTGGAGTTGACATTTGCAACGCCCTGATTATCAACAGCCAGGGGCAGGGTAGAGGCCGACGGCGCATAATAGCCGCTGTTGTAATCTACTTTCCGCCAACTGCCGAACCACCCGAGCGACAGCCCGTCCACAATTTCCAGGTCGGCGCGCAGGCTGCCGAATTGCTGGCGGGTTTCACTTTCGTTGACAACCGTTTTGGCGACCGCGTAAGGATTGATATACTGAAATACGTTTTCATCGGCGTAATACCTGCCGTCTTCAAACAAAACCGGGTCGGTGGGTTTGGCTACGTAGGCATTACTGATCAGATTGGAGCGGAAGGCGGCGCGGCCCACGTCGCCGGGGCTGCCGATGTTTTTGCGGATGCTGTTGTTCAGTTGAACATTGAGCGTGAGTTTGTCGTTGAGCGCCTTCTGCGTGGCCTGTATCCTGGCGATGTAATTGTTGTTATTGCTGTTGATCACCAGGCCGTCCTGCAGAATAGCGGAGACGGATGCCCGGTAATTCAGGCTGCCGGTGCCGCTGCCGAACGACAGGGTATGGTTGTGCGTCATGCCGGACCGTGTAAGCAGGTCGTACCAGTCGGTATTGGAGCCGTGGTCGGTGGACACGGGCAGGTTCCACAGATCCGCCTGGTTGCGCCATTCTTCAGCGGTAAAAACGTCCAGTTTGCTGGCCAGAAAATCCACGGAAGTTACGCCGCTGTATTCCATGCTTGCCCTGCCTTCTTCCGATCTTTTGGTGGTGACGATGATGACGCCCGGTGCGCCCCGCGAGCCGTAAATGGCGGTGGCGGAAGCGTCTTTCAGGATATCGATCGATTGAATTTCCGAAGGTGGCACCTGGTTCAGCAGGTCCATATTGCCCTGAATACCGTCGACGACCACGAGTGGGTCATTGCCGCCCAGCAGGGATGTAATGCCCCGGATCCGTACGCTGGGCGCCGAGCCGGGTTCGCTGCCGATCTGCGTGACGTTGACGCCTGCTGCCTTGCCGGCGATCTGCTGCAAGGGATTGGTAACGGCTCCCGGGTTCAGATCCCCGGAGGAAACGGAAGAAACCGCCCCGGTCAGGTCTTTTTTCTTTTGAACGGCGTAGCCGATCACGACCACCTGTTCGAGCGCTGCCACGCTCGGAGCAAGTGAGATGTTGACCTGGGTTTTACCGGTGGCGTCAATTTCCTGGGTAGCGAAACCCGTGTATGTGATGATCAGGGTTGCGGGGCCGTCGGGCACGCGCAGACTGTAATTTCCCTGTACGTCGGTGATGGTTCCTTTGGCTGCATCGCCCCTCAAAAGGATCGTTGCGCCGGGCAACGCTTCTCCCGTTTCCCGGTCGGTAACTGTGCCTGAAACAAGGTGTTCGGCACCCTGACCCACGCAAACGGACAAGCCTGCAAACCAGAGCATAGTGCATGCCAGCACCTGAAACGCATACCTGCTCTTGTAATGTAATAACCTTTTCATATTTCCATCTTTAAATTGAAAACTCCCGGCGATTGAAAAACAATGGACTGTTCAACCCCATGCTCCGCCAAATTTTTTTGAACTCTGGAGGTGTGGTTTGTAAAGCCGTACAAATGTAGAGTGGGCTTGTGCGGGCGGGCGGGCGTATCTTTCAGAATATAGAAAAAACAAGGAGGGAATGCTTGCTATGGATTGAAAATCAATGTGTTATTGTTTTTTCAATATAGATGGGGATGAGCTGTGGCTGTGCCACACGTAGGAATAATGGCAAGGCGGATGACACGGATTGGGCGGATTGACGCGGATTTCAGACTGTGATTTCATGTGATTAATATGATGGCCATGATTCACATCGGATGTAATCATGGCCATCATATTAATCACATGGAATCACAGTCTGAAAAAGTGGCCGTCAGGCCACCGTAATCCGCGTCAATCCGCCTGATCCGTGTCATCCGCCTTGCCATTATTCCTACGCGGGGTAGCCACACCAATTTTCAGTCACCGGTCTTCCCGTCCCAGATCGACTTGATGCGCAGCACCGCCTTGTCGAACTCATCGCTGGAGAGCAGCGATTTGTGCCGGATCTTGGTTTTATACGTGTAAATCGTATTAACCGAATAGTTGTGAATATCGGCAATGGTGAGGTTGTTGGAAATACCGAGGCGGATGAGCGCAAAAATGCGCAGTTCGACAGTCAGGACGTTTTCGCCTGCCACATGGAATTGTTCCGATTCGGGGAACAGGCGGTTGAACTGCTCTGCGAAAGTGGGAAAAACGGTGAGGAAGGTCGAATCGAAATCCTGTAGCAGTTTTTGCTGCTCGTATTTGTCGTTGAACTGTTTGAGGTTGAAAATCGCCTCCTTGAACTTGCCTTCCTGCACCTGTTTGAGTGATTTGCTGAAAAGCGTGTGTACCTTGTTGATCAGGTTGGTGTTGGATTCGAAAAAATGCCCGATGTACTTTTCTTTCAACTGATCCGATTCGCTTAGTTTCTGGGCGTAACGCTCCAGTTTTTGATATGCCTCCAGAATGGCGGTTTCACTTTCCTTCAATTTGTGATTCTGCTCGCTGATCTGCCGGTTCTGCTCGTTGATGTGCGCTTTCTGCCGCTGTGTGCGGATAATCAGCAATATCGAAATCAACAGCAACACCGCCAGCACCACGGAGAAAAACACGAACTGGTGAAACCTCGATTTTTCAATTTCCAGGCGGCGTTTTTCAATCAGGGGCAGGATGTCGAGGATCTGCATTTTCCGGTATTGGGCGCCGAAAAAATTGGCATCCGCCAGCGCCAGGCTGATATACCGGCCCGCACGTTCGAAATCTTTCGACTCGAAAGAATGACGCGCCAGGAAAGTGAGCGCCGTACTTTCCTTCACCAGCGCCTGTTCGTCGGCAATGGCGGCTTTTATCATAAAAATCAGTACGGAATCGGGATATTCACCCTGGTACAAAGAACTCAGGGAAGAATACTCGATGGCCAGTTGGCGGTTGGTGATGTTCGGGTGCGCGATCAGTTGCCGGTAAATCTGTTTGCCTTTTTCGCGCTGAGTGCCTTTCAGCGCTTTCAGCCCCTGGTGCGAGAGGTATTCGACTGAGTTGGGTACGCTGTAAATAATAGCGGAATCGAGAAATCCCAAACCTGCCTTGAACTGTTTTGCATTGTCTAAATAATCGGTGTAGGTATCCGACAGGTCGAAATAGCACCGCGCGAGGTTGAAATAATACAAACGCCTGGTGGAATCAGGCGTTTCTTCCAGCGACAGGCCGTTTAGTTTGTCGAGGGATTCGCGGAAGAGGCCCGAAGAAAGCAGGATAAAAGCATCGTGGATTTCCGCCTGTACTTTTTCATTCTTCGTTACAGCCATGCGCTTCAACCGCTGCACTTCCATGGAGGCGGTATCGTAATTGAAGGACTGGTATTCGAGGGTAAGATTTAAAATGATTTTGAAGGAGTCGCTGTGGTTGTGGGTTTGAGCCAGTTGATTGCGGATGATTCTGATGCGTGCGTATTTCTGTTGTAGCGTCGCCGGACGCATCTGGATCGAGTGTTCCAGTACATGCAACAACGAGTCGATATTGCCGTAGCACACAGGTTGTGTACACAGACAGGCAAGAAACAAGAGCAACTTGTTTTTCATAAAACGAATTATTCTGCCTTTCCAATCGCCGTCTGGATTCCCATAGTGCGCATGGAAAGGGAGCGCAAGATGGCTCTATTTGGCCTTAAAACACAAGCAGGCCCAGGCTCTGTATTTCACATCAGGTGCTGGCAACCCCATAATACCCCGCAACAACAATACAAGTGCAGATATTTCCACGGGCATAGGTTTTTGAGTTTTTCCCAAAAAACAAAAATCATGGCTAAGAAGAAACTCCCCACTGAAAATGAAAAGGTCGAAAACCTTCAGTTCGACACCCAAAATGGTGACGGGCAAATGCTGACGACCAACCAGGGTCTGCGCATCAATGACAACCAGAATTCCCTGAAAGCCGGTACGCGCGGCGCCACTTTGCTCGAAGATTTTATTTTGCGTGAAAAAATCACGCATTTCGACCACGAGCGTATTCCGGAACGCATCGTGCATGCTCGCGGCGCGGCCGCTCACGGCATTTTCGATCTGTACGAATCGCTGGAGCCTTATACCAGGGCCCGGTTTCTGAACGATACAAGCAAACCAACGCCGGTATTTGTTCGTTTTTCAACCGTTGCGGGTTCGCGCGGATCGAGCGATCTGGCACGCGATGCGCGCGGATTTGCGGTCAAATTTTACACCGACGAAGGCAATTACGATCTGGTCGGCAACAACATTCCCGTGTTTTTTATTCAGGATGCCATCAAGTTCCCCGACCTTATTCATGCCGTTAAACCGGAACCGCACAACGAAATACCCCAGGCCGCTTCCGCACATGATACGTTCTGGGATTTTATTTCCCTGATGCCGGAAAGTATGCACATGATTATGTGGGTGATGAGCGACCGCGCTATTCCCAGAAGTTTCCGGATGATGGAAGGTTTCGGTGTTCATACTTTTCGGCTGGTCAATGCCGAAGGTGTTGCCCATTTCGTAAAATTCCACTGGAAACCCTTGCTGGGTGTGCATTCGGTGGCCTGGGACGAAGCGCAAAAGATTTCCGGCAAAGACCCCGATTTTCAGCGCCGCGATTTGTGGGAGGCCATTGAAAACGGCGCGTTTCCGGAATGGGAACTGGGCCTTCAGATCATCCCGGAAGCGGACGAGCATAAATTCGATTTCGATCTGCTCGATCCGACCAAACTTGTTCCCGAGGAACTGGTACCAGTACAGCGCGTGGGCAAAATGACCCTGAATCGCAATCCCGATAATTTCTTTGCGGAAACGGAACAGGTGGCTTTTCACCCCGGACACATTGTGCCGGGTATCGACTTCACCAACGATCCGCTGCTACAGGGAAGGCTTTTCTCTTACCTGGATACACAATTGTTGCGCCTGGGTGGTCCCAATTTTCATGAAATTCCGATCAACCGCCCCATTGTATCGGTAGCGAACAACCAGCGCGACGGGCACATGCGCCAGACCATCAACAGTGACCGCGTCAGTTACGAACCCAATACCATTGGCAATGGCTGTCCTTTTCAGGCAAAAATGGCCGATGGCGGATTCACGAGTTACCAGGAACGGGTAGACGGGCACAAGATTCGGGAACGCAGTGAAAGTTTTCGCGATCATTTCAGCCAGGCTGCCTTGTTTTTCCACAGCCAGTCGGAAGCCGAACAAAACCACATCATCGATGCGCTTACCTTCGAACTGGGAAAAGTCGAACGCAAGAATATCCGTTCCAGAATGGTCGGATTGCTCAGTCAGGTAGACAAACAACTGGCCGTCAAGGTTGCCGACGGCCTGGGCATTCCGGTGCCGGAACCCGAATACCCCATGAACCGGAGTTTCCCGGCAGATGCCGATCCGGAGCAGTACCAGCCCGTTCGTAAAAAACAGTCGCTGGAAAAATCCCCTGCCCTCAGCATGGTCAATACCGTAAAAGATTCCATCAAAACCCGGCAAATCGCTATTCTCGCGGCCCACGGTGTGGATGAGAATGATCTGCAATCGGTAAAAAAAGCGCTGGAAGCGGCCGGCGCCACTACCAAAATTATTGCTCCTAAACTGGGAACTCTGAAGGGTTCGGCAGGACAGGAAATTCCTGTAGATCAAAGTTTTCTAACCGCCGCTTCGGTGTTGTTCGATGCAGTGTATGTTCCCGGTGGCGCCAAAAGCGCGCAGGCGCTGCGTGCAGATCCTGATGCTATCCATTTTGTAAATGAAGCGTACCGGCACTGCAAGGCCATCGCCGCAACGGGCGAAGGAGCCGACTTGCTGAAAGCCAGTTACATAGGTGCCGATTCAAAGGCTGCCGGCGTTCTGGTAGACCAGCCGGCCGAAGCGTTTATTCGTGCGATTGCGAATCACCGGTTCTGGGAACGGGAAAAGGCCCGGAAAGTGCCGGCATAAAGAACTGCTATTGAATTGAATGCCAGGGGGCAATTCACCGGGTCGCTTCAAGCGACCCGGTGAATTGCGTTGGGGCTGAAACCTGCGCCATCCCGAATTTTTTCGCTTTGCGTAATAACAGATGCCGGTTTGTCATCCTCGTCGGGACCCGTCCACTCTACGTGGGAAAAATCCGTACCGAAGCGCCTTAGAGCGGACGGGTCCCGACGAGGATGACAAACCGGCATCTGTTATTATTCTTAAGAGAATAAGGCCAATGTTCATAGTTTT
>Ga0209717_1001538_pt1 | contig 24561 bp, 18 predicted proteins | sample AD_UKC048_MetaG_FD_184418 | JGI IMG/M metagenome (GOLD analysis project Ga0209717, IMG submission 184418) | Active sludge microbial communities of municipal wastewater-treating anaerobic digesters from USA - AD_UKC048_MetaG (SPAdes) (version 2) | ecosystem: Engineered > Bioreactor > Anaerobic >... | reverse complement strand
TATGCTTGAACTCTATCAGAAAATTGCTCCGCATCTTAATGAACCGCTGTATACGAGACCCGTACGTACAGTGGTGTGAGAGGCTCTCCCTACCGGCTTAGTCGGTAGGGCAGCCTACTCGATTAGCAACTGGGCATTGTGTCTTTTGAATGTCAAGAAGGTACTTTAAAAACTCTTATTTCATCGCTATTTGCTTTGCGTATATATTCATTTTGTTCCAACCAAGGAACAAATGAAAGTGTCTTGTCAAGTTGCCTTTTTAAACTAAAATTCACGTATAACTCATCAATAGTTTTATCAGAAGTAATAACGAAATAACCTTTAAGGGTATTTTCTTCAGTCATGGCAATAATTTGTGATTTCATATTTTTTGTTTTAGCTTATTATTTGGAAAAAATAAAGGTATGTGTTTCGTTACCAACAGGGATTGAAACATATACCTTGTCATAATCATAAATGCAATTGGGGCTTGTGCTTTTTAATTGGCTAGGTTTTGGGAGTTTTTGGGGAGGTCTATTTTCTATATTAATTTTAACTAAAACATCTCCTTCAACCTCTTCTTTTGGGTCTAAAGTTTCGCTCATTAATAATTGATTATTGGCATTATACAGATTAGTATAATACTGCTGAACTGTCTGTTGATGTTGCTGTTGATAATACGCATTAGCCTCCATCGCTTTACTTCCATCATAAGTTGTCGTTGTTGAACTTCCATTACCTTGTCCAGTAATAACCGTACCGTCAGAACTAATTATTGTTCCAGAAACATTAGAATTTGTGGATGATGATGAATAACCAGCTTGATAAACCGCCAAAGAATTCCCAATTGCATCAAGCACGATACCTAAATCTTGCGTATTTTTTAATTTCTTTAAATATTCATAAGCAGAATATGTCTTAAAAGGACTTTCTGTCCCGCATGAATTGCTTGCAGTAACTTTAATGTTTTCAGGAAAGAAATTGACACGGTTAGTGCCAAGGTTCCTACAAAACACATGAAGCCAAAAACTTTTTTTTGTATTCATTTGACAAGTCACAATGACAAGCGAATTATGTTTAACCGAATAAACTACCGGGATACCTTTATGATAAATTACATCTGTACTGTCAGTTTTCTGCTCTGTCGGATTATAATATAACACTTGTGAGAAAATCGAAGTTGTCAAGAAGATTGACACAAAAAAGGAAATTAGTTTTTTCATTGTCCGTGAAATTTATATTAACAAATTAAATCATTTTCTGCCAAATATGTTGTAAGGGGTTTTGCCTTGTTGCTAACGGTTGGCGGTATGTTTTTGTTGCCGATTACGGAGCACTTCACTGTCAAACCACGATGAAGTTTAAAGCGAGCCACAACCTTTCATTTTAGCACTATCTCGGCAATAAAATATACCGCGTGTTACCGTTTCGTTGTTCATTTTCTCGTTAAATTTCTTTCATTTTTGCTGCATCTTTTCTGTCTGCCGTGCGTTGGGATAGGCAAGCTCTTTTGCAGGTTTTGGTCTTAGCGTTGGCTGGTGCGACCTGCAAATGTGCTTGACTACGAAGCGTGGGCTATTCAATAATTGCAATTTCTTTTATCAAATCAACTATTTTATTATTAGTGAACTGTGTTTTAAATTCAATTTTTACTTGTCCGCCAAAGAATTTTTCTGCGTGTTTAATTTTCGCTTTTTCTTCTTCACGAAGTCCGTCATCACTTCCAACGTCTTTCGTTTCTACAATGAAGTTTAATTTCTGTTTGCCGTCTTTGAATTTTAAAACATAAGCAAAGTCAGGCGAATAAGTCTTTCCTCCTGCAACAGGAATTTTTATTGAGTTTTTCGGGATTTTCGTAAATACAATAACTTCGTTGATTTCTGTTTTTATGTTTTTCATTTCTAATTCAGAGTCGTAATACAACTCGTCAAAGAAATAAGACTGTGCCACGTCTTCATCTGAAAAGAAAATACCAATATCAGAAGCGGAAATTTCCGATAAAACATTTCCATTTTCGTCTGTTAGCTTGGTTGGGTGAATGTTGTTTGAAACCTTTTTGTATTCAATACTGAATTTATCAATAGCATTTGCCATTAGGAAATGGTCAAATTTATCTTTGATAATTCGCAAAGTTATTGGGTTCAAATGTTTGTTTATGTCTGTTCCTGCATCAATAATTGATTGATGAATTGTTGTAAGATTGATATTTAAAATTTTTGAAAGTTCTTTCAGGAAGTCGCTGTATTTCATTGTTGAAATAGTTGCGACATTTCGACCATATATTGATTCTGCTTCGTTTACAATAGCTCTGTCATCTTTGATTTCAACTTTTGCAACTCGTTCACTTACTCCGTCTATGGTAAAATTGCCTTTTTGTGCTTTCAAAAACTCGGTAAACAAGCTTTTAAATTCAGCTTCTTTATCAAACTTATATTCCAAAATAACTTTTTCGTTAAGTTTTTCCCAAAGGTCTTTTAACTCGCTGTATTTGTCTGTTCTTATTGTAATTTTCTTTTTATCGTCTGTTGCTTTGCGAACTTTGGTAGAATTTACGCCCTCAAAGATTTTCGGATAATTGTGTTTGATGTAAGTAAATCCGTTTGCTTTAAAATCGTTGTTTCTCTTAATTACATCATTATCGTCTAAAAGTTGCAAAAGGTCTTCTTCGTTGGTATCGTAGAGTTCACAAATCTTTTTAATCATTTCAGCAGAAAGTTTATCAGGCGTTTGTTCCATTGAAATTGCCCCTGACTTATCATTAATTTCTTTTACTAAATCATCAACAAACTTACTTTCGGTAAAGTCAACAAAGTAATTTAGATAAAATTGTTCGTCTTTTACACGATTGCCATATTCATTTACTGGTAAACGCAAGCCACGCCCAACTTCTTGAAGTTTTGAAATTTCACTACCACTGCTACGCAGTTTGCAAATTTGAAAAACATTTGGATTGTCCCAGCCTTCACGCAATGTCCATTTTGAAAAAATAAATCGTCTTGGATTTTCCAAACTCAACATTTCTTGTTTATCGTGCAAAATCTCGTTTATTTCCTTTTCAATTACTTCGTCTTTTTCGCTGTTGTCTTTTGAGAAATAACCGCCGTGTGTTGCTGAAATATCAATCAATGATTTTTCAAGAAATGCTTTATAATAAACGTCTTGCTCTACTTTCAGCAAATTTTCAATTTCAGCTTTTGCTAATTGCTCTACCGTTTTTTTGATGTAACCGTCTTTATTTCGGTATTCATCAATATTATCAATAAAAAAAAGTGTTAGCGGTTTTATTTTTACATCTCTCGTCAAAAACTCTTTTTCGAGTTCAAAATGCTTTCGAATGGCTTTTTGAATCATTGTTTCCTGCAATTTTTCGGCATACGAATAAGGATTAATTTTATCGCCCTTTTTCATTTCCAAACCGTTTGATAAAACAACCGTGCTCTTGTTCAAATTTTCAATTGTCAAATCACTCATTTCAGAATGAATCGTTTGTAAACTGTCCTTCTTTTTAAGCTTTACCGTTTTGCGTTTATCATTTTCGTTTAATTCAAAACTTGCTTCTGTTCCGTCTGAATCAATAAACTTTACAATTGCATTTTTACCGCTGTCAAATTCTGTAATGTGTCCGATTACGCCTTTTACTAAATTACGATTGAACGAATCAACGGCTGTTAAAGTGTAAATCAGATTTTCGTAACCTTGAAACGTAGCACCATAACGCAAAACAAATTGAGGTTTCATTTTCTGAATGTTCTCCCACGTTTTGTTGCCTGTTCCAAATTTGTGCGGTTCGTCAATAATCAAAAACGGTTTGGTTGCACCAATGGCATCAAACGGTACGGTGTATTTGTCAAACAAACCTTTGTCAAAACTTTTTTGCATTGTATCAGAGTTTATCATACCTGCGTTGATAATCAGAACCTGAATACTATTTTTTTCAAAATTGCCCGAATTGACAAAAGTTGTAACTGCTTGCGGAATATATGATTTCTTGCTTTTCCCATTTTTTAAGCTTTCTACAACGTGCAAATGCAAGGTTTTTCCGTATTGCTCTTTAAAATGTTCACGACTGCTGTCCGATTTTAAAAAATCTATCGTTCCAGCTTTGATTGAAAGCGTTGGAACAACAACAATAAATTTGAAAATGCCGTATTGTTTGTTGAGTTCAAAAATAGTTTTGGTGTAAGTATAGGTCTTGCCCGTGCCAGTTTCCATCATTATGTCTATGATGTTGCTGTCACGTTTTATTCTTTCGCTTATGCTACCGTTATTTTCCCTAATTGTTCTAATATTGTTTGGATAAGTGTTTCCTGTTTGAAAATCAAATGCAGGATTGATGTAATTTTTATCCGCTTCGGTTGGCTGAACAAGGGGAATATCCTGAAACACGCCAATAGTGCTATCTACTGCGTGTGACTGGTGGTTTAGGTTCTTTTCAAAATTAAATCCTTTCATTGCTTAATACCTTGTTATGAAGTCAATATCAATTTTCTTTTTGTTTGCGTATTGCTTCACGTTTTCCGAAAGTTCGCGCAAACTTTTGCTTTCAAAGTGATAACCAAATGCAATGATAGAAGTAGGATTGAACATTTTGTCCGAATCAATTTTTTCTAAAACGGCTTTCAAATTTTCGGTTGTAAAGTTTTTGTGCAACAAATACAATTTTCCACTTCCGTAAAAAGCGGTGTAACCGCCTAAATCAACGATTTCTAATTCTTGCGAAAGGGAAATGTTATCATTTGTTTTCCAGGTAACAAGTATTGCTTTTAAATCGTCTTCTGTTAGTTTTCCTGCATCAAAAAGGGTTTGCGAACTGTCAAACTGTTCTGCTTCAAAATCATAATCTTCCCAAATCGGTGTAGTTTCAAATACTTTGAAATTATTTTGTGATTTACAACACTCCAATTTCTTTATTTCGGCTTTGTTTTCTTCGGTTGGAAGTTCTGTTTTTAGTTTTTCTATTTTCTCAGCAAGCCCTGTATTGATTTTCTTAGCCGCACGATGCAACCGCTCTTTGGTGATTTCAAAAATGGTTGGTTCGGCTTTGAGTTCCTCTTTTACAAAATCGTAAGCCGTTTTATTTTTCTTCGGGTCAATTTCTTCGGGTAATTGCACCAAAATAAATTTTCTATTGCCTCCGTCTTCGGCATTAAGTTGCATTACGGCATCGCCTGTGGTGCCGGAACCTGCGAAGAAATCGAGGATAAGGTCGTTTTCGGAAGTGCCAAGTGTAATTAATGTTTCAAGTAGAATTGTTGACTTAGGAAAATCAAAAACTCTTTTACCAAATAACTCTTCAAGATTTAAACTTGCTTCCTGATTACTTCCAAATTTGGTATCCCAAAAATCATTTGCAATTTGACCATTAGAATCTTCAAGATAAATTTTGCCATAAGGTTGTTCATCACCACTACTTGTCCACAATATCTTATTTTCAGAGTCTAAATTTTTGAATTCATCTTCTTTAATCATCCAAGGTCCATTCAAAATGTTTCCATTTTTTGTCTTTACTTCATAAAAGTTTCTACCTCTTGTTTTGTCCAACAAAATAGCTCTTCTAAAAAAACCTTTATCGTCTTTGTAACTGTATTCCTTTTTGGCTTTTTCGGTTAATGGAATTTTGTTTACTAATGCTTTATCTTTAATTCTTGCATATCCAATTATATATTCTTTTACTCTTGCTAATTGACCAATATTAGCTTGATTGTCAGATTTTCTCCAAGCTATTTCAGTTAAAAAATTTTCTTCCCCAAATACTTCATCCATAAGCAAACGAAGTTGAGCAACTTCATTATCATCAATAGAAATAAATATTACTCCATCATCTTTAAGAAGTTGTTTTGCTATGTAGAGCCTAGGATACATAAAAGTTAGCCAAGCACTATGGCTGTTGCTTTTGCTTTGTGTAAAAGCTAAAATGCGTTTAGCTTTCTCAGCATCAACGCCAATAAGGTTTTGTAATTCTTTTGCGGTAAATTTCCTGTCATCATTATAGACAAAGCCGTCACTTCCAGTATTGTAAGGTGGGTCAATGTATATCATTTTTACCTGTTCATAGTAGGCGTTGGCAAGGTGCTTTAACACTTCCAGGTTGTCGCCTTTAATGAGCAAGTTTTCAGAGTTAAGGTTTTCGGGTTTGCTATTATGAGTTTCGTCTGCTTTTAGCAAAGTTGTTGCTGGGTCGCTTGCTAAAAGTCTTGCGTAACTTTTGCCTAACCAATCTAAGCCGTAACTTTCTGTAGAAAAGTTTATTTCCTTTTCAGTTAAGTTGGCTTTAAACTTTTCCAATTGAAAATTTCCGTCTTTGTCAAAGCAATGCGGAAAATTTATTCTCAATGTTTCCAAATCTTTGTTTGGTACTTTTATGTTGTTCGTTATTTTTTCTTCCTTGCTCATTTATTTGTCCTTTTTAGTTTCGTTGTCAATTAATAATTCCTTTACACTTACTCCGAGAATTTCAGCAATTTCATAAAGCACTTCAATTCGTGGTTGTTGTCTGTTTTGTACATAACCATTCACCATATTATAGCTTTTACCAAGTTGTTCAGCCAACCAAGTTTGCTTTATTCCTTTCTCTTCAAGTACCTCTTTTATTCTATTCATTTTCTCAGAATAATTAAGCCACAAAAATAATAAATAATTTTCAATATCTCATTTTTCAATATAAAAAGTGTTTGAATAATCAACGGTCTGTCTGTGGGTTGGCAAAATGAAGGCTCTTTTGGCTTTGCGAAGCGTTGGCTTTTGTGTCGGGCAAAGACAAATGTGCCTGAATGTGCGGTGGGTTTCCTTTTTCTTTGTCTTTATGCAGCAAAAATTTCTTTGTCATTCTGTCGCTGGTTTCTGTCTTTTTTACAATGAACGGTAACGTTTTGCAGCTACAAGAAGTTGGCGATTTTTACCACAAATGTTCATACGAAGAACGAATGTTTGTGCCACCACAAAACTGTCATACGAACCACTAAACCGCCAATTTCTTGTAGGTGCTGTTACCTGCTGGCCTTCTTAATTGTCAATTCTTAGAAAGTCACCTTTCATATTGAATTCCAAATCTAATCCATTGTCAAGTTGAACTTGTTGATTTTTGTCGTCCAATTCCCAATCTGTAATGAAATTTGTCGAGTAGTTAGTCGTTACATACTGACGGATTTTTTCAGGAATAACAGAGTTTGGTAACTGAGCTACTCCATCAATGTCAATTATTTCTTTCTTTCGATTAAACTCCAAACTGATACTTTCAGACAATAGAATGTCATAAGTCTTTGTTAAACCGTCTCTGTCCTTTATTACCTGAACAATGGAATTGTTTGGAAAATGTGTCGAAATGTAACTTGTAATTTCACTTGGAAGGTCAGTAGATGGGATAACTTCTTCTTTGTCACAACTTGTTAATGTAAAAGCAAGTGCTGTCGCCATAAGCGAATTTTTGATTAATTTTTTTTTGTTCATTTTACTAATATTTATGTTTTCGCTACTCTCTTGTGGATTTTCGCATTCTCCGATTTTGTTAACAATTTTGTTGTCCGTTTGTTTGTTAGGCTTGCAGGTAACGGATTGGCGGTATGTTTTTGTTGCCGATTTCAAAGTACTGTCCTGTCAAGTTACACGAATGTTTATTAGATGCAGAAACGCTGAAATACCCACTATTTCGACAATAAAATATACCGCCTGTTATGCACTGGCGGTTCTTGTCTTTCATGTCACAAAAATACTACTATTTCCAGTTTCGCTGTCAACTGTCAATGAGTTTTTGCCTGGGTAGGAATGTGTGTCAGCGTTTAAATTTTTACAGAAGGGAAGGGATTTTTTCTTTTTTTGTTATTGATACTATCGGTAGTGCGTGGAAAATGGCAAGCTCTTGCTGCAAACTTTGGTCTTATCTGGCTTGTGCGGTTTGCAGCATGTGCTTGACATTGTGCGGTTGGGGTTATGAGATTAAATCTTCAAAATTTTCAACATTTTTTGCATGCCCTGTTTCTGATATACTTGCCATATTTATTTGGGTTTAAAGGATTAAAAATCATATTTCAATTTAAACATAAACATATTATAGTCTGACAGATTTGCAAACATGTTGTCGCCTTTGCCATCGAAAAATGCTGCTGACAGGGCTATTTCAACATCATCAGTGGCTTTATAAGAAACTTGTGGAATGTAAGCAATAGCATAATTGTTTTTAACTTTTTTCCAATCGGAAACAATAAAAGCACCACTAACTGGAGCAATGCATAATTTATCATTAAAAAACTTTTTTTCATAACGTAAAAAGAAATAATCATTCATATTATCATTCCCGCGTTCATGAAAAAAACCATGCAGATATTGAAAATTGAGATAAGAACCCTCTTTAAAAATGTAATCACATCCAATAATAAATTTAAGATATGGGCTTGATTTTTTTAGAAGGGTACTGTCAATGATTACAGGTTCAGGCGATAACGGGTATAAAGCTGAAAGGTCGGTTGACATAACTACATTTTTTTCAGGAAGTGTTAAAGATGCCTCAGTCCAAAAGCCCAAGCCGGCAAAGCTTGTTGAAAGATCGAAGCCAAAAATATGTTCTCTGGTATAAGACAATTGTGACCGAATGTTAACACCGCCAAGCGTGTCAACGGGTATAAAAGTGTTGCGTGTTACTATAGGCAGCCCATCGTGACCCCAGATGTAGCTGAATGAAAAATCAACCCCCTTTACCATACATTGTAGCTTAAAAGCTGCCGAAGAACTTTCTTTCAAATTGTATTTCGGTGTAAGTAAAGTGTCGGATGTTTCTTTAAGTGTCATCCCCAGCGGCAGTTCCATGCTCGGATTTAAAGCATTTGCAAAAATACCGACCGGCATATTTACGGGCCGAAAAAACGGAATATAAATACCCTGTAAAGACAACTCAGGTATTGGGTAATAAATAAGGTTAATGGCATCTGAGCCTCGATGCCGGCCAAAATCAAGAATATCTTCCAGGTCATAAGGATTGAGATTATCTGTTGGATTTAACTTATCCGCAGTACCCCATGTAATTCGTTGCCGACCGATTTTTAAATCTAAGTTTTTAGTTAGAAACCCAATAACCTGAACATAAGCTTCACGGATTTCAATGTTTATGGGGTCAACAATTCCTTTGTTATACAAGTCACTTGATTTGACAGCATTTGGTAAGCCAATATTCCTTAACCATACCTCGCTGTAAAATTTTGACCTGTCGGTAATTTTCAATCCGGGTTTTAATGCAAGCCGGGTTTCGTTCCATGCCCAATTGTTTTGGTTTTTGAGCAAAAACCTTTCATCAGTAGAAAGTTCTCCTGAAATTTTGAGTTTGTTTTCATCAGTGTTTTGCATAACTACTGCACTACTGTCTTGTGCTCGGATTATACCAGAAGCTGCCAGAAGTATAATCGCAAATAATAATAATGTGTTTTTCATAAGATGTTTGTTTTTAAAAATTTCGGTATTAATTAATTTTATTTATAAAATACTGTTACTACAATATATTTTAAATTCACTATATATATTTACCTGCATTATCTATTGAGCCAGCTTTGACAAAAATGACTTCGTCAAGGAAATAATCACCAATGGCAGAAATGGCATTTTTAATTGTTTGTTATTAGTTTTAGCACAAATTATCGATAAAACTTTTTTCATATATATTTTTTTTTAATTTGGTAATCCATTAGTGCTTTGGTAGCTGCCTTTTCTCCTATTTTTATTATTTCTTCCGATTTATAAAATTGAAAGGGACCGTATGAGTTTTTTGGAATTGAGATTACTATATCCGGATGATACGTTTCTAATGACATTTCAGAGATTCTTTGTATCATCAAACTGGCAGATTGGGATAATAATGTAAAGTAGTTAAACTGGTCACTTTGAGTATTAGGCAAAAACCGGAAAAGATTTTTTTTGATAAATGTAAAATAACTTAATTCATTTTTATCCCATTTTGAGGCTTTTTGACTTGCAACTTGCGTTTCTGAAAATAAGGAGGAGTTAACATCGACGGCAATCAACAAATCATTCTCACTTCGCTTAACACGATTTACAGGTATGGGGTTTAATATGCCACCATCTATTAAAACCATTCCATCAACTTTATAGGGCTTAAAAACCGAAGGGATTGAAATTGAAGCACGAACCGCTTCGTAAAGGCTGCCTGATTCTAATATGACTTCTTTTTTATTTTTTATGTCGGTTGCTACAGCAGTGAAGCTAATTGGCAATTGATCAATATTAATATCGGGTATTATTTTTTTTAATTCCTTAATTACCCTGTTCCCTTTTACCAGACCACTGGTGCTTAACGTAAAGTCAACAAGATCAAAAACTGCTTTTTTGTCAAGTGTGGACATCCAATCCCTGTATACATTTAATTTGCCAGAAGCATATATACCACCGACCATAGCTCCCATGGATGCCCCGGCTACTGACTTAATTTCAAATCCCTGGTGTTCTAATGCTTCAATTACTCCAATATGGGCAAGACCTCTGGCTCCACCACTCGATAATACTAATGAAACAGATTGTTTCATAACTCTAGTTTTTTAAATGAATTGAAAAATTTTCAGGATGTTTTGCTGTAATATTTGTATACATTTTATTTACCTGATACAACACGGTATTAATATTTTCTAGATTTTCTATTACACCTTTTATTCCAATTTCTTTCTTTTGATAATCGAGATACCCAACAACGATGGGCACTTTCGATTTCTTTGCCATATAATAAAAACCTTTATTCCAACTTGTAACTTTTGCCAATGCTCCTTCCGGTGAAAGAATAATATGCAAAGATTGAGCTTCATCAAGCATTTTTGTAACCTGATAAATGGCATTGCTCCCTGCTACGCCACGAACCGGAATAGAACCGTACCATTTCATTGCAATATTCATCGGGAAGTAAAAAAGTTCCTTTTTTGACAGAAACCTATGACTTATGCCAATTTCATTTAGAAACAACTTGCCATATAAAGCATCGTAATAAGAGGTATGTGGGGCAAATATTATAATGCTCTTTCTGATATCAGGAAATTCGTCTCTGATTTTCCAGCCTAAGATTTTTGTTAGAATATATCCAGAAATAGTTGTCATTTAAACGATTTATAGTTTTTTAACAACATAGAACCGCTTGAATAGCCTCCTCCAAAAACAGTTATTAGAATTTTATCGCCTGATTTGAATAGATTTTGATTTTGTACCAGTATTATAGGGGAACTTGCACTTCCTGAATTTCCGAAATATTCAATATTATTTAATACACGGTCCTGATTAATTTTCATTTTTTTTACAACATATTCTATAATCCTGGTATTTGCCTGATGCGGAATAAAATAATCTATTTCGGAAATTGACAGGTTGTTATTTTGTAACATCTGTTCCGCTTCTTCAAACATATAGATGCAGGCATGTTGAAATACATCTTTCCCGTAAGGCATCTTTATACAACCATTTGCAGGCTTTAAACAGACGCCTTTAATATTCTTCCCGACATTTCCCAATCCCCTTGTGTTTATGTCAAGCACTTCTAAATCATTATCAAAAAATCTCTCATTGGAACCAACAAGAGCCGTAGTTCCATCGCCCCATAAAAAACCGGAATTCGAATCGGAACAATCATTGTAAATACTATTGTTTTCAGAAACAATGATTAAAGCCTTCGTCGCAATTTTATTGGCAAAATAACAATCAACTATTTCGAGGGCATTTACAAAAGAAGAGCATGCAGAATCTATTGTAAAACATTTGGCATTGGTGATATTGAATTGTTTTTGCACTGCATGAGCTAAAGTACCAACAGTGTCGCAAGGCATATAAGTTGCGCCAACAAATAAATCTATTTCAATTAAAGAAACAGGCGAGTTAAAAAAAACTTTTTTTACCGCTTCAACAGCCATAGTATTTGAGTTTTCACCGGGCGATGTACATCTGCGTTGCTTAATACCGATTTTTGCAATAATCTCCTCATCTGTAATACAATAATTCTTAAAGAAAAATCATTAGTAATTATAGTTTCGGGCAAATATTCGGTAATAAAATTTATAATCATAAAATCAATTTTTACAAACTTGATCAGATAATTTGTTTTGCGTGTTCATTTTTATACCATTGATTATAAAAGCAGGAGGGATATTTAGTAGTATAAACTCCCAATTAACATTTTTAAATTTTGTTTTTAGTAGATGAAAAATAAAAAAAGAATACTGATATGTTATAAATTTGCCTTGTTCTTTCAATATTTTGTAAGAAACAGATATAATCCTTCTTCTTTTATTCTTTTTAATGAATGAAAATGGAATAGTAGAAATAATGTAATCAACCTTTTCAACATTATAACAGTTTTTTAAAACTAATCTGGCTTTAGAAGCATTATCATTAATTATGATAAGCCTATTATCTTTTATTTCTATCAATTTTTTGATGAAGGTTTTATTTGTTTCAAATACATATAGTACCGAATTAGTAGTCATCTTATCAAGCAGCATTTTTGTAATAACACCGTCTCCTGGTCCATATTCAATAATTATTGCTTCTTTTTCAAAGGTTAATTTTTCGATTACTTTTTTGGCTAAATTATTTGAAGTGGGTGCAATTGCACCCACTTCAAAATCTTTAATAAATTCCTTAATCAAAATATTTGCTGCCATAATTATTGTTTTAACTTCCTAACCGTAAAATCATCGTCAGTGAGACCTGTATTATATTTTACGTCGGACATTTGCATTTTAGTTTTGTGGTTCTTTTTCAGGTCTGTCATTTCAATTTCCGAAGCATTCCAGTAATTGCCAACTTTTTTAAAAGTGTATTTTGCTTCTTTTACTTTATTTCCTGCTTTGTCATAATACTCCATCTTTTCGGGGTAATAGTTTGTTTTATTGATGTACGCTATGACCTTTGAGTAATCGGAATTGCCTTTGGGTGTTAGTTCAATGACGTAGACATTTGCTTCTGTTTTTGTTAATTTAGGTGTGTATTTAACGGAAAACAGAACTGATTCCATGTCATCGTAAGAAAAATCGGTTCCGGCAAAATTTTGATTTTTAGCGCTTGTGGCAATTCTTCTTTCTTTGCCATATGCAGGCAAATACAAATACATTATATCGTTAGGCAACGAAAGTACAGCAATGCCTGCCTGCGATGCAGGCGATGTAAAGCGAAACATTCGCTTGTCTGTTCCTTTTTGCTGAATGGTTGCTTCACGGGTTTCCTGTTTGCCTGCTTTATCAATCAGGATAATTTTATTTTTCCCTGTCATGTCTTTGGGCGAATACATTATATCGTCCATTTTTTTTAGAATGGTTGATGCGTCCTGTGCATTAGCGGAAAATAAACTTCCGACACTGAATAATGCGGTAAAAACCGCTGTTTTGAATTTTGTGTTCATTTTCTTGAAATTAAAATGTTAATGATTATTTGCAATTATTTTACGTTTTCTGTTAACCAAGATTAGGATTGCAGGCAAAAGGGTAAGGGCTCCAAAACCGGACCCAAACATGCTTATAGCAACCAATAATCCGAAATTCTGCAATGGTACGATTTGAGAAAACAAAAGCACTAAAAATCCGGCAGATACTGATACTACATTTATTATAACCGCTTTGCCACTTGATAAAATTACGCTTTCTATTGCTTTTTCTGCATCACCGCAATCTTTTAAATAGTGGTTAAACCCAGTAATAACATGAATAGAATAATCAATACCGATACCAAGTGCAATACTTGCTACAAGAACTGTTGCTATATCAAGCGGAATCCCTGTAATTCCCATAAATCCAAATAAAACAACAATTGTAGCAATTACCGGAATAGCAGCATAGATACCCTTAAAACCAGATTTTAGTATTGCCCCAACAATTAATATAACCATTATAATTGCAATTATTAAACTACTGAACTGGCTACTTATCAAACTATTGTTGAGTTTTACATAAACTGATGGCATACCTGTTAATTCTATTTGACAATGTTCATTTTTATTTTGCTCAATAAAGCGGTTCATCTTATCGGTAAATGCTTCTATATCTTTGCTATCGACTGTTGCAAATTTTGATTGAATTATCCCTTTTGTAAGGTCATTGTTTACTAATTGAGGCATTACTTCCTGACCGTCAAGCAAGAACCACAATTGCTCAATTTTAGCCTTATCATCGGGTATTTTCTTTCCTTCGCCCATAGCATCGTTCATCTGTTCAATTAGGTCTGCAACTGATTGGGCAACACTTACATTTGGGTCTTCTTTCATAAAATGTTCTGTCTTAATCATCATTTGCAATACATCAGGACTTTGAATATCACCTTTAAAAACAACGAATATGGGCAATGAACCGCCAAATTTTTTCTGCATCACATCTTCCGCTATTCTTGTGGGATTATCTTTTTTAAAATAATCTGCCATGTTTACACTGCTTTTTATTTGAAAGATTCCGATAATAAAAATCAAAAGCAATATTATCCATCCTGTAAATGTGTATTTAGGATGCTGAAAAAGTACTCTCGAAAGAGGTAATAAAAATTTTCGAGTCAACATCGTATGCTGTTCTTCATTTTCAACAGGCTTTACATTGCTATTTTTGGAAAATACTGAAATTATTGCAGGTACAAAAAATACTGATAACAGCAAGGCAAATAAAGTTCCGACTGCTGTAAATATCCCAAAATCTCTAATCATTAAAAGGTATGAACCAAAAACAAATGATATAAAACCTATAGCAGTTGTTAAGGCAGCAAGTATTACGGGGATTGTAACATATACCATCGCTTTGATTATCGCTTGTTGTTTGTCCTGAGTGACAATGTGATTGATACTATTAATTACATGAATTGTATATGCGCTACCAACAGCAAGTAAAACAACAGGAATAATGTTTGAAATAATTGTAAGTTCGTATCCTAAAACTGACATTGCCCCTAATGTCCAAATTACTGCAAGCCCGGCAGTGAGTAGGGGCAATAAAACACCACGGAATGATCGGAAGCTGACCAAAAGAATAAGTGCAATAACAAAAAATACTATGGGTACCAGCCATACGATGTCTGAAATTATTAAATCATTAATATCGTTCATCATCATGGGAAGTCCGCCAAAATATAGTTTTTCAGATAATTTCAGGTTTTCAATCTTCGATTTTATTTCTTTTGCAACAATCTGATTGTCGGCATCCGGCAAAAGCGTAAACATTATTGCAGTTGCTGTACCGTCATCAGAAATAATGGCTCCTTTGTACATTTCCTTAGAAAAAATATATTTTCTCAGGTCATCTAACTCTGTTTTATTTTTTGGCAAGTCGTTTTCATTAACCAACTTTGCTATTTCGATACCTTCTTCGGAACTTTTTATATCAAGAATGTTTGTTATGCTGGTTACACTGGAAACACCCTGTGTATATTTAATACTATCCGTAATTTGTTTAATGTCGTTTAAAACTTTTGAATCAAAAATATCTTTAGTTTCTAAAACAATCATGCCCATATCGTTTCCGCCAAATTCGTTGCCTATATCCTTATAAAGTTTTGCAACAGGATCATCATCGGGTAAGGAACTTATTATGTCTGCGTTTAAATGCAGGTTTTTAATTTGATAACCCAAAAAAACAGTCAATAAAATAACCACAGTTATAATTAACCATTTAAATTTCAAGATACTTTCTGCAAATCTGTTCATGTTTTCAATTTTATTAATATTATACTTATTTCGTTTTATAGTCAGTTATGATTAAAAAAATTATTTTGCCAATCCTTTATTTAAAATACTTATTAAACCTTCAAAATGAGATGAATATTCATCGTACTTATTTTGAAGAAAGAAAGGTATTTCAAGCCCTTTAAGCACCATTAGGAATACATCTATCAGGATATTTATTTCTGAAACTTCAACAAATTGGCCGGAATTAATGCCTTCAAGGATTATTTTTTTTATGTTATCTTTTTCCCAGTTATCTAAATCGGCTCGTAAATCGTCAATAAAATGAAAGTGTTCAAAAAAATCAGCTTTAAGTGTCTCATGATAACAAGCGGCTGAATTGAGGATTTCCATTCTTTTTATCAGATATTTCTTTATTTTTACCGAAGCATTATAGTTTGGATTTTCAATAATAACTGATAATTGGTTTTTAAGATTTTTTATTTCTTGATTGATAACTTCCTTAAACAACTCTTCTTTACTTGTAAAATGATAGTACAATGATCCTTTGGCTTTTCGTGCAGTTTTTGCAACTTCGTCCATTGAGGTTTTATGAAAACCAAAACGGCTAAAAAGTCGGTTTGCTACGTTTAGTATCGAATCTTTTGTATCATCTATACTCATATACCTTTTGTGCTAAATTTGTTTTCTGGTGCAAATTAACATAGATTTTTAATAACCACCAAATTTTTTACAATTTTTCTAAACTTTGTCGTAAAATATTTTTCAATGCTGTAGCGTATGGGCAATTGCACTCTTTGACAAAGCTTTGGTTTCAGCGATGGCTCGTGTGGCTTTGGCAATGTGTGCAATGTGTGATAGTCAAAACGGCTTTGCCGAAAAGTGCGGTGGGATAAAAATTTAAACTTTTAGGTCGGCATATGTGTCGGCAATTTTTATTATTAATCTGTATTTGTTTTGTCAAGTTGCAGTAAAATTGCCAGTCATGAAGTTGTCTTTCTTACCGCTTGTGCATAACGGTTTGGCGGTATGTTTTTGTTGCCGATTCCGAAGCACTTACCTGTCAAGTTACACGAAAGTTTATTAGATGCTGAAACGCTGAAACCCGCACTGTCTCGGCAATAAAATATACCGCCTGTTATGCACTGGCGGTTCTTGTCTGTCCGTGAGTCTAAGTCAAATTGCACTTTCATATTAAACTTGTCAAATTACTACTTCATTTTCTTTTCTGTCTGTGTAGCCCGAGTGTTGGCGTGTTTTAATTTTTTTTCTTTTAAGCGAGGGAGAAAAATTTTGAAATTCTTCTCTGGGTAGGGGCAGACACACTCTTTGGCAAGCTTGGGTTTGAGTTTGGGCTTGCGGGGCTTGACAATGTGTGTGGCTGCTACGTTGGCTATTCATTTCCTTCAATTAGTTCAATTTCTTCTTCTGATAAATCATATAACTTGTAAACCAAATCGTCTATTTGCTTTTCAAGTTTTGATGTGTCAGATTCATTATCTTCAGCTTTTGCAGTTAAAATTTTGTCAACCAATTTTATTATCGATTTTTGTTCACTGTCAGTAGCTTTTTTAATTGGTATTTTTCGTAGAAATGTCAGTTTCACTTGAGCAAACACCTTACCTTCTTCAGCAATTAATAAATGATACAAATAATTACCAAGAGTAGAATTTAAAATACCTAAAACAAATTTCAACTCGGGACCAGTTGATTTTTTAATAAGTGAATGAACAGAATCAATTGCATAAAATGGCTCTTCTATATAAGTTGCAATAATATCAGCTGCCGTTTGTCGCAGGAAAATTTTTGGGCTTTCAAAATATTTTGAGTCGCGTGGGCACCAAAGCCAGTCGCCATATTCTATGTATCCGCCAGCCCATTGATGTGTGTATTTAAATATCTCACGACCTTTTGTGTATGGTTTTGAGTGCTTTGTGGCTTTTCTTTCCCTAAAATGATTTATTTTCTCACCTTGAACTTTGGCATAAACGGTAATACCCTGACTGCTTTCAACTACAGAACCTAATGGTTCTGAATTAACTTCAAATTTTATTAATATCTTCTTATTGTTAATTGATTTGATTTCAAATGCTTCAAAATCATATTCTGTCTTTGGCAATACAGATGCATCCACTTGCTTAAGTTCTACTCCAGTGTATTGATATTTAGTGAAACGAGTTTCAAAACCTGCTGGGTTCTTAATTATTATGCTTATACTATTATCAACTACTGCTGATTCAAAGATACTTTCAATTCTATCGGTAATTTCTAAAATTGAAGTATTATTGTATAACCACTTCCTTAAATTTTCAAACTGGCTATATATTATAAATGTGTGCGGTGTTATATACGAATTGATGCCGTTTTTACTTAATAAGTCGATGCCTCTTTTGAAGAAGAAAATAAACAAGTCATAGTGTCCTGATAATACATCCGTGTACTTATCCTGAAAGAATAATTTTTCATCCCTTTCTGAGATTTCTTTATATGGAGGATTCCCAATAACAATATCAAACCCACCATTCACTTCATTCCCGAACATCCATTCAGGTTCAAACCAATTGGCAAAGTGGTTTTGGTCGTAAGGGTCGAAAGATGAAATCTGTTGGGCAACTTTTTGAATGGCATCTTTATTATCGGCTGCTTTCAGTGAGTTTATTTGTTTTTCAATAAATGAAATGGTGCTTTTCTGGGCTTTTATTTTTTCTTTCTTTTTATCAATAACTGTGGTTTCTGTTTCACCAAAAATATTAGTGCTTTCAATAGTTTCTTTTTGCTCAGGTGCGGCTTCAATTTGAACCAGCTTCTTTTTTGCTTCGGCTAATTGTTTTTCGAGGCTTTTTATTTCTTCTTCTTTTTTGTGTATTAAGGTATCGCTTATTTGAGCTGCAATTTCTTTGCGTAGTTCTTTGTCCTGCTGTTGTAAACGCAGTTTTTCTTTTCTTGTTTTCGCATTAAAGTATTCGTGTCGTGTGGCTTTAAGTTGCTCTTGTAAAAGTTTAATGGGGTTGTTTTCAGAAAATAAATCGGTTGTGGGTATTTCTAAACTTATAAGCGTATTTGCTGCCACAAACTTAGTTTCAAGGTTTGGTAACGAACGGAAACCAAGGTTGTCTTTTTTATTGTCTTTGTCCTGGTCAATTATAAGTGAAATAAAGAAGCGTAGTTTTGAAATCTGAACAGCAATGGGCTGAATGTCTATGCCGTAAATACAGTTTTCAATGAGATAGAGTTTACGGGCGTAATCGTCAAAGTTGTTTTTACTTTCAAAAATTTCATCTATTTCTTTCAAACGCTCATCTACTGCCTGAATTGCTTTTTCTCTAACGGCTTTATCACTTAAACCTGCAATTGCTTTTTTATCTTTTTCGAGTTCTTTTATCTGATTTCCGATAATTTTTTCTTTTTGCTGTGCTTTCCATTTTACATTACCGTGGTCAAGTTTCTGTAACAGATAAACCATTTTGTGTAATACACCCATCGGGAAAGCACCAGAACCGCAAGCAGGGTCAAGTATTTTGGCATTATTAATTGCCTCAATAAGTTCATCAGTTTCTTTTGGTTTAAAAGGGTTGCCTTCGTCATTGTACGAAAATAAATTCCTTAAACGACTATCAAAGTCATCCGTTTTTATTTCTGTATTTTGTTTCAGATATTCAATCAATGATTCATCAACCATATAATTGACAATCTCACGGGGTGTATAAAAACTTCCGGTTTGTTTACGTGCAGTGGTTTTTGTTTCGGGGTTGTAACTTGCCAATAGGTTTTCAAACACTTTTCCTAACAATTCAGGGTCAAGGGCAATTTCTTCTTCTATTGGTGTGTTTTCAGCAACCGTAAATTTGAAACTATTCAGAATATGAAGCAATCCATTTACTTTTTTAATAATTGCCTTTTTTGCTTCCGGGTCATAATATTCAGTTAAATCAACTTCAACTTCTTCACCAAAAAACAAATAATCGGGAACTATTGCTTGTTTGCCATCAAGGCGGGTAAACCCATCAACAAATATTTGTTCTTTCTTACCTTTTTCAAGTTTTTCTTCATCAAACTTATCAAGACAATCGAACAAACCACCATTCAGAAATGGAATGTCTTTGAATAAATCTATAATCTCTTTTTTAGAAATATTAAATTTATCAGGATAGCGGTATTTGTTTTTAATGCCTTGGTCAAGTTTGTTTGTTCGATTGTGGTCTTCTGCAAAATCTCTTTCATCCATTTTTTGATTAAGCGTACCAAAAAACAAGTTTTGAAGTATTGCCTGATAATAGTTGCCTGACTTCTTGTTTTTCTGAAAATCCTTTAAAATCTTTTCAAGATATTTTTCATTAAACAAAGAAGCCGGAACAAGATGTTTTTCTTTGATGAACCAAATAAAAATTACCCGAGTAATAAGGCGAATCAGGTTTGTTGCGTTTCGTACATCTTTCTTTTTCTCAATATCGTCAGGGAATTGCACTTTATCCATTGCCCAGAAATACCAGTTGGCAAGCTCCTGAAAGAATTTTTTGTTCAGAATATTTACATCAAGTACTTCTAACCATAATGAGTGAAGTTGTGCATAGTTTGTAACGCCTGCAGGTTTCACAAGGTCGAGTAAAATGCGTTGATGCCCTGCGTGTGTGTTACTCGTGAAAATATCTCTCAGGATAATAACTTTACCTGCCTTTTCGCCCTGCCTCCAATTTTGCAAATATTTGAATCGTTCGCTGATAGCAATTGAAATGACAGCTTCTTTTTCGATAGCATATTTTAATACCAACGCTACCGGCATTTTCTGGCTTATGCGGTTAAATGCCCTTGTAATTTCAGATATTTCAGTACGGGTTGGTTTCTTTGATAGTTCCATAGCAAAAAGCATCAGCCCATCGTAGTTTTTATCGCCTTGTTGCAATGCTTCTTTTATGCTGTAATTTACATCAAACATTCCGGTTGCCTGAAACACTGAATCGTCAATAATACCAATAAAATAAGTGCTTTTAATGGAATTAAAAACCTCGTTGTCTTTGTAAAAGCTTTTCAATAAATCCGATGTAGGCAAAGCTTCAGCAGTATTTGAATTGAGTTTAATACCCAATTGCTGAAAAAGATTAGTTGCTGCTACAAAAAGAGTGGTTGTATTGAATGATGAAAGATTCATAGGACTTATTTATTTGATATTACAAACCAGTTTATTAAATCAAAATTTTCGGGTTTAAACTTATCTTCAAGTTTCTTTTGTTCCGGTGAAATTTTCTTTGGCGTTATGTCACCAGTAAACATATTCTGAATTTGGTTCACGGCTACAGGCATTGCTTGCGATTCAACCCAATGCGAAACAGAATCGGATAATTTTTGAATAATGTCTTTATCGGCATTTTCAATTTGCTTAGGCACATAACGAATTTCCAATTTGTGATGCCGTAATAAAGCAAGAATTTCCTGATTGTTGTTTAATAAAACGCCTTTACCTTTATCGTCAAAAGATTGATGCAGAAGATGGATTTCCTCGTAAACGTGGTTTGTAACTTCATCAGGTCGTTTGGGATAACCAAGTACAGCAACAACGCTATCAGGTAACTCCTTCCATTTTTTATTTGACTTAAATTTGAAACCAGTAAAAACGCCATTTGGTATTTTCTTAAAAAACTCCTCATTCTTTTTGAAAAACTCAAACAATTCCTGTCTGAATTGCTCAAGCGACAAGTCGTTTAAGCCAAGCGTTTCATCGTTAACTTCTATATCGTCCCAAGTTATTTGCAGCTGGTCGAGCATTTTTTGAGCTTGTTTTGGCAACAAGGGATTGTCTTCAACCATTTTCTGAAATTCCGGTGTAAGATTTTCGTCCATTTCAGTACCCACAACACTCATCAAAGCCATACGATTTTCAACTCTTGATTTCAATCGCAAATAATCTTCATAGTTTTTCCCGGGCCAAAAGTTTATTCCGTAAATTAATTTATTCGGAGAGCCAAGACGGTCAATACGCCCCATTCGTTGAATCAGACGAACCGGATTCCAGTGTATATCGTAATTAACAACTGTGTCGCAGTCTTGCAAGTTTTGCCCTTCGCTTAAACAGTCGGTTGCAATCAGAACATCAATAGGAGCTTCAATCTTTTTCAGGGTATTTTTATCGTGTTTTCTAATAATTTCAAGCCACTTTTCATAAGATACTTTCCATTTATCTCCTTCTTTAAATTCGTCACCAAGATTCGCTTTTTCATAAAGTTCACTCCAGTCTTTTTCGTTGTATAGTTTGGTGAAAGGTGCAAAGCGTTCAAGTATGATTTCAAATTTTTCGCCTGTATAACCGTCAATTGTTTCACTAATTGAGCCAGAAACATAGGCAAGGTTTGTAATTTTATGTTCTTTCAGTTTATCGTATAGGAATTTTGCAGTGTCTTTGAATACGGTAAAAATTAATACTTTTTTGTTTTCTCCCTTTTGTTTTGTTTTTATGTGTTCAATGAGTTTATCTAATTTCGGGTCATTGGTCTTTTTCTCATTGAAATCCTTTTCAAAACTATCAAGGTTTTCCTTTAGCTTTTTAAGTTTTACAATGTCTGCTTCAAGATGCTTTTTGAAAAGGTCAATATTGGTTATAGATGATAAAGCAATTGGATTCTTCTTACCAAGGGTTATTGGTTCTTCATTTTCTCCATCAATTTCTGCTGCTGTTTCTTCAATTTCTTCCTGCTCTTCGCCAGTCAATTCGCTTTCAATGGTTGTATCTTGTTTTGTTTTTATGAATTTCTCAACCTTTTCTAAAGCATTTGAATGATGATTTAAGATGTTTTCTACTGTTAGTTTGAATGAATACCAACTTGATTCAAGTCGCTTCATTAAAAGGATATACATCATTTTAACCAAAAACTTTTCACGTTGTTTTGGGTTTTCCAAAACGCTTTCAACTTTTAAGTCCTTTATGTATTCCGATGGGCGATAAGCAGTCAGGTTTACCCGCAAAGCATTTAGTATATCGTCAAATGATTTTAAGTTTCCAATCTTTTCAGGAGTAATATAGTTATTTATTGGGTCGCCCTTTTTCGGAAAATTCATTTCCCCAAACTCGCTTTCAATTAACTTTCTTGTTCTCGCAACAATGAGAGCATCCGTTAATTTCTCAAATTTTAAAGGAAGTTTACTTATAAAGTCAGCAATTTTTCTATTGTCAAGACTTGTCCATTCTCCAAAATCCTTTTGAGCATTCCTGAAAATGTTTTCCAAACTTTCAATTTCCAAATCAGTTTCTTTGAAACCATCATCTTGTCCTTTGGTCATCAATTTAAACTGATTCCTAATGTCCATCAATTTGTTGTTGATAGGTGTTGCTGAAAGATGCAAAACCTTTACATCTCGTTTAATCCTCTCGGGCATTAAAACATTATCAACTAAAAATTTGTAACGAGAAGATTTGTCATTTCGCAAATTGTGGCTTTCATCAATAACAATAAGCAGCTTTTGTTTCCTTTGAATTTTAATAAGTGGGAAGTCAGGGTAACCAGTTGTTAATCTTTCGTCTTGCAGGTCGGTGTGGTTTCTGACAAAGTATTCAATCTCGTCACGTTCAAACCTTGAACCTCTGTGAGATTGGTATTGCTCCCAATTATTTCGTAATTTTTTAGGGCAAAATAAAACAACTGTATAACCTTTGGTTTCAAAATATTTCATTACAGCTAAAGCAGTCCAGGTTTTACCCAAACCAACGGCATCGGCAAGAATTGCTCCGTTGAATTTTTGAAGCATTTTAATTAAACTAATTGCACCTTTTTGCTGATACGGGAATAAAGTTTTATAAATAATAGTTTCCTCTAAATGTGCAATTTCTCTCTTGAATTCAGCATCAGTTGAAAGGGCAAGTAAATCATCTTTGAATAATTCATAAAGGACTTTGTAGTATAAATCAATTGGCTCCCAAGGTTTCCAAAGGTTTGTAATAAGTTCAATCAAATGTTTTTTTACATCAACTTTAGATTTATCAGGCAGTTCAATTTTTTCTTGTGCTATGTTATCCCATTGGTGTTTGAACCATTTTTTTATTTCTTTATAATCGTTGTCGTTACCTGTTGAAGCGGTGTTTAATTCAATATTGCTACTGTCTTTAATTCCAAGTCCGGCATCTGTCAAGTTAGAGCTGCCAATAATATGAAAATTTTTTCTTGTGTCTTTGTCGTTATAGATGTATGCTTTTGCGTGGCAGAAATTCCTCTGTATTGTTTTAACTAATACTTTGTCTTGTTTTAAAAATTCAACTGCTTTTTGAGCCGATGCACTAAGAGTAAACGTACTTGTGATACTTGGGTCGCCATTAAGCAAGTCAATAACTTTGTTAAGTTGAGATTCTTCTTGCATAAGGTTTCCCAGAATCATCCTGAATTTTTCAGCTTTATTTACATCATCTTTCATCAATGCCAAGGCATAAATTGAGAAAAAGCCGGTAACTATGTCAAGTCCGCCTTTTTCCGTATAGTTTTTAATGTAGTCGAATACTTTGTAAAATTCGCTGTCTTCAGTTTTTGTCTTGTTATCTAATAGCATAATGTCTTTGGTTTAATCAGAATTGTAAATATAACACTTCCTTGTGTGCCGGCAAGATTGCACTCTTTGGCAAGTTTTGGTCTTTGGGTCGGCTGGTGCGACTTGCCAATGTGTGCAATGTGGGTCGGCAGAATTTCAAAATTTTTGTGCGGTGGGTATAAAAAATTAAAACACATTTGGGTCGGCAATGAGTGTCGGGTTATTAGTCTGTAAGTTTCGTTTTTCATTTCAAGTTTAATATTCCATTTTCATTGTCAATTTGCTTTGTCGTTGTCTTTTCTCCGCTTGTGCATAACGTACAGTGGCTGCTTTAGTGCCGCATTTTATTTTCCTTTCCTGTCAAAATTCCCATAGCTTTCAAATTTGTCCAAAATTGTCAACCCGTCCCGCACCGCGGCTTTAAAGCAGACACAAGTTATACACTGATG
>Ga0209717_1001533_pt1 | contig 24650 bp, 17 predicted proteins | sample AD_UKC048_MetaG_FD_184418 | JGI IMG/M metagenome (GOLD analysis project Ga0209717, IMG submission 184418) | Active sludge microbial communities of municipal wastewater-treating anaerobic digesters from USA - AD_UKC048_MetaG (SPAdes) (version 2) | ecosystem: Engineered > Bioreactor > Anaerobic >... | reverse complement strand
CTGCTACGCGTTGAATACATGAAATCCTCCGGCAAGTTTGGTAGATTTACTTCCGGCTACTTCGTATCTGCTAATCTACGAAATAGCCGGATTTTCACCAATACCTACCGGAAAATTTTCCTTATTTCATCAACGCCATCTTGCACACCCGGCGCTGTCCGCCGGCCTCGAGCACCGCGAAATAGAGGCCGCTCGGGAGCGGCCTCCCGGCGCCGTCGGCGCCCTGCCAGCGTACGCTGTACGAACCCGCTGCTTCGCGGCCATTGCGCAGCACGGCGACCTCGCGCCCCTGCAGATCATGGACGGAGAGCCGAACCTCCGCGGGGGCCGCGAGGCTGTAGCGGATCAGGGTCGAGGAGTTGAAGGGATTGGGGTAGCTGCGCAGCAGCTCCGGTGTGGAGGGATCTGCTCCTGCCTGCGGGCACTCGACGGCGGTTCCGCCCGTGACGATAAAGCCGGTGCGGCAGCTGAGGGGGATCGCGCTGCCGTCAAAATCCTTGACCGTGCCCTCGACGGCGAGATAGCAGCGGCCGGAGGGCAGCCCCGCCGTCGGGATGGCGAGCTGCCAGCCTCCTTCCACGGGGATCGCGCCGCCGAGTTCGCGCTGTCCGCCCCGGGGATCGATCAGGGTCACGGCCGGCGCTGCGGTAAAGAGCGCGCCGGTGGTGGAGATGATCATGCTTTGCCCATCGCCGGGGGCCAGGCTCTCAGCGGCGAGGCGGACGACAAGGGCGTTGACGCCTGATTTATTGGAGAGGTAAAAACCGGGATTGGGGTTGCTCCAGCCGCCGAGGAGGAAGGAGCCGCTCCACGCCGGCGGGTCCGGCTCGGTTCCCTTTTGCAGCATCGCCCGCCAGGCCTCGTCGGTGAGGCGGTCCGACATCGGGTGGACGAATTCGTACCAGGAATAGCCCGCCCCGCGCGTCACCACCAGTTCCCCCTCGATCCGGCAGATGACGTAGAGGGTGAAGGGATAGCCGACCCCCTCCTCCAGGCAGGTCATGGAGTTGAAATCGCTGTGGACATCGGCGATGACCGGCATGACCTCCTCGCTGAAGGGCGAGGGGCCGGAGATACCGGGCTGGTCGGAGAATTCGGCCAGCCTCTGCAGAGCGAGTCCGAACCGCAGGATGGTCTGGTACTCCTCGCTGCTGAGGGGCCGCTCGAGCAGTTCCTTCTCCGCGATCGTTTTCAGCTCCAGGGCCAGCTCTTCGAAATCGCCGAGGTGGAGGGCAAATTTAGCGGTGAGCAGCCCGCGCTGCTCCAGTCCGGTGATGAGAAAGCGCGCCAGGGCGGCGATGCGGCCGAAGAAATGGGGGTTGGGCTCGACATAGCCCTGCCGCAGCAGGTTGGCCGCATGCAGTGACTTTTCAGTGCCGCTCTGTTTGGCGTAGAGGATGGTGTCGTGGCGCAGCTCCGCCCAGGAGCCGAGGGCGGCGTAGAGCTCCTTGTCGACCCAGGCCGGGTTCTGCATGAAAGGGGGATAGCCCGCCCCCTTGGCCCAGAGCAGGGGCATGAGGCTGTAGAGCCAGTTCCAGTAGAGATTCTGCGCCCAGGTTTCCGCCGGATAGGCCTTGAACTCGGTGCGCAGCTCGTCGAGCCGCTGTTTATAGGCTGCGTTGGCCATCTCGCCCTGCTCTTTAAGAAGGCTGTAGGCGCGTCCGGAGCCGAGCACGGCCATGACGTCGAGGCCGGTGGGCATGAAGCGGTCTGGGATGTTGTTGAAAACGAGCTGGTCGAGGACGTAGCTGTCGGGGATGAAGCGCTGTCCCATGAGGCGGAAGCCCTTGGGCTGGCCGGGATACTCGATGAGGGGTCCCGGCAAGTCCATCGCCGCAGCCAGAAAGGAGCTGAAGCGGGGCTCGGCGCCGAGCTGGTTGACATCGAGGCTGCGAAAGTCATCGCCATAGATCTGGCGGATCAGCTCCAGGTAGGCGAGGGGGGTGGTGTCGTCCGACTTGCCGACGAAAAAGACGGTCGGGGCGTAGATGCGCTCCCAAACGGTAAGGGCAGGCTCGCCGTTGATGGTGAGCCGCTCCATGGCCTGCAGCAGGAGGAGGGCGCTGAGGGTGGCGCGGTGGTTGAGGGGCGCGAAGAGGGGATCTGGGTCCGCGGCGAAGGTCATGCGCCCGAGCCACATCATGGCGCGGAAATAGCGGGCGAGGGAGTCGCTGCGGGTGTAATGGCCGCGGACGATGTACTGGGTGTAATCCTCCTCATAGTGAAAGATGGGCGAGTCGGCCGGCCCGCTGTGGCTGCGGATGAGGCTGCACTCGGGAATATAGCTGCCGCCGTTGATTTTGGGATCGAAGGTGGAATCGAGCATGCATTTGGCGACGATGAGATAGTCCATGGCCTGATGGATGGCGGCGCGGGTCGAGTCCTCGTTCACAGCGGGATACAGCTGGTACTGGACGATCTCGAGGAGTCCGCTGAGCAACCGGTCGAGGTCGCCGTAAAAATGGGCCTCCTCGATCTCCATGAGCATATGGTCGAAGATGAGGTGGAAGGAGTGGAGGAGGGCGTCGGTGGTGACAAAGATGGGGATATTCTGCTCGCGCGCCTCGTTATAGAGGTCGTACATCTCCTTGTAGCCGCTGTGGTCGCCGCTGCGTTTGGGGGTGACGAAAAAGTGGTTGCGCGCGAGGAGGCCGCGCTCGGCGGCGTCAAAGCTGAAATCGCCGGCGTTGACCACGTTGCTGAGGTCGGGGGCGACGCTGTAGCTCTCCGCCGCCGGCAGGATCTGCGAGGGCTGCGGGATATAGGTGCCGAATTCGGTCTCGACCGGTCCGATGATCTCGGCGATCATCTGCGCGGACAGGGGCAGGGCGCCGGCTAATAGCACCAGCGCGAGGATAGTCTTGATGATGTGGTATTTCATGCCAACCTCCAGGCCCGCTGCGGGCCCGTTGATGCGCTCCCCCTCTACTGGAATATGCATATTGGCGGGCATAAATTCAAGCGGAAATTTGGCGCACGGTGAGGATGCGCAGGGGGATAATTTTTCACCGCACTGCAATAAACCAGCCTCGAATGGGAGTTACATATGCAAAAGGCCGGCCCCCCGGATCTGCTGCGCTAATCCCTGACTGCGGGAGTATGACCCATGTCCAGACTCGAAATCATCGGTTTGATCGTCAGCTACGTCTACGCCTTTTCCCTCATGACCATCGTCGAGGCGGCGGGCAAGCGCCTGCGCTGGCCGCAGGACCTCAGCCGCAAGATCATCCACATCGGCGCCGGAATGTGGGTCTGGGGCATCCTCTGGTTCTTCGACGAGCTGCGCTGGGGGATCATCCCCTTCGCCACCTTCATCCTGCTCAATTATATCTTTTACAGGCGCCAGACCTTTTCCCAGATGGATACGGAGAAATCCTCTCCCGGGACGGTCTATTTCGCCCTCGCCATCACCCTGCTTTTTCTCTGGCTGTGGCGACCGGCCGGACCCATCGATCCCATCCCGGTCGGGATCGCCGGCATCATGGCGATGACCTGGGGGGATGCCTTCGCCGGACTGATCGGCAGGCATTACGGCCGCAAGCAGTACCAGTTCTTCGGCCATTACCGCAGCTACATCGGCAGCGCCGCCATGGCCGCCTTCAGCCTTGCGGCGATCTGGCTGACCCTGACCTTTCTGCCGGGCTCGGCGCTGGCGCCCTTCAGTCCCGTCATCGGCGTGGCCGATCGCCTGCTCATGACCCTGCTCGGGGCCGCCGTGGCGACCTTCGCCGAGGCCCTCTCGCCGGCCGGGACGGACAATCTCACCGTGCCGATTCTGACCTCTTTCTTCCTCTGGCTGCTCTGGCCCTGAGCATGCTGGATAAGAGGCAGGGCGGAGGAAGCTGATCCGCCCGTAAGGCAGGGATACTGCTGGGATAAAAATCAGGGCAGGGCGGAGGCGGCTCCCGCGCGTTCGTTTTCAAACCAGACGACGTAATCGGCCGTAGTGACCTGGCCGTCGAGATCCAGATCGGCGGCCGTATAGCCCGCCGCTCCGGCGCGGGCGGCGCCTTGCCAGAGCGCAAAATCGTCCTCATTCACCGCCCCGTCCTGATCGGCATCGCCCGCCCATAATCCCCATAGTCCCGCCGCGAGTTCCCGGGCCCCTCCACTGCCGCAGTACTGTCCGATTCCGAGGGTAAAATCCCAGCTGACACTGCCGGAGGAGAAGGCCGGGGCGGCCGCGCTCATGACAGCGGCGTGGCTGCGGTGGCGCAGCACGATATAATAGTTTTTGCTTTGGAAGATGCCCGAGACAGGCAGGGAGGCCGTCCCGGACGGGTCGACAATCCGGCCATCGCTGAGCAGGAGGGCGCTGACCGCGGCCGCCGGGGTTACGCCGTCGGCTTCACGCAGCCCGACCAGGATCCAGTCGACTGCATCCGCCGGCAGGGTTGTTGCAGCGGCCGGAGCTTCCGGATAGGGAGAGTTCAGGGGGAGGATTCCCTGCTGGCGCAGGCTGGTGCGCATGGTCCCGCCGCCGGACCAGGGTCCCTCGAGAAAGGCGCGCAGCTGCAAGGTCGCTGTGCCGGGCAGCTCGATGGCGGCCTCCTCCCGATCCGACCAGGGCTGCCACTGTCCGTTCCAGGACGCCCGCACGCGCCAGCTGTAATCCCCGCTTTCCGTCACGGTGATCTGCGCGGGACTGCCCGGGATGGCGTCATCGAGGCTGATCCAGCTCCCCAGCCGCAGGCTCTGGAGCGCAAAATCGTCGACGTAGAAACCCATCTGGGTGCCGTAATAATAGCTGCCGCCGTTATAGTCGATGACAAAGCGGAGGGCGACCGTGCGCCCGATCCAGGGGGCGAGTTCGGCCGGCAGGATGGTCACACCGCTCCAGCTGATCGAGGTGGCCGTCGAGGTGTGGGTGCGCAGGGGCATCCAGTTTTTCTCATCGCCGGAGATCTCGAGACGGGCGGTGGTGTTGTGAAAATAGTAGGCGGCCCAGTAATAGCGAATGCTGGTTTCGGCCTCGATGCGAAGGGTGCGGTCAAGCTCCATGGTGCTGAAGGTGAGGCCGGCGGCGGCCTCTTCGGCGATATAGCCCCTGAAGGACCAGGAGCCGCTGCGGCGCACGCTGCTGGTGCGCTTCCAGTGACCGTCGATGATCCAGTTGCCCGTTCCCGACTCCGCGCCGTCGCTAAAGTTGGTGGTTTCCGCACCGAGGCGGGCCTGGGCAATTTCATAGAATGCGGGGTTGAAGCGGCTGCCTGTCTTCCAGGCCAGAGAGAGGGCGGCCTGATAGAGCGTCTCTCCAGGGTCATCGAGGTCCGCCACCGGCACGGCGTCCATCACGGCCCCCTCGATGGTGGTCCATTCATAGCCGCCGGCGCTCCAGGGCCCGCTGAGGTCGTACCAGGCGTCGTAATGGCCGTTCCAGCCCTGGTTGATGTGATAAAAGCGGGTGCCATCGCTTTCATGGCGGACCCCGTCGATGACGACGGCGTGACCCTGGAGAGCGGCGGTGCCAATCGAGAGGGCGGCGGGCTGTTCGAGCAGCATGTTGGCATAGAGCCTGGCAAAGAAATCGGTGCTGCTGCGCGCTACCCAGGCGCCGGAGTGGCGGAAATAATTCTGCAGTGCGCCGGGAATATCCCTTCCCAGGGCGCCCGATCCTCCATCGGCATACTCCATCTCGACACCGATGCCGGCATGCCAGGCCAGCAAACCCGCCGCCTGACGTCCGGAGAGAGGCTCGTCTCCCGGCAGGTAGTAATTATCCACCATCTCGTCCCAGGAATAGGAGGCTGCTCCGAAATCGGCCGCAAGGGTGGTGCTTCCCCAAGAATAGGCGTGGCTGCCGGTGCCGGTCAAGGGCCAGCGGTGGTAGCAGAGCATCTGACTCATCGCTGTGGCTACGCAGCCGCAGGGCCGGTTGTTGGGGGTGTAATAGTTAAAGACCGGGTTGCCATAAATGTCGCTGTCCTGCCCCCATTGGGTGGAGAGGAGCGGCCCCACTTCGACGGCCCAGCTCAAGGCGGACGGAAGGGTTTGCAGGTTGGGAGCAGGGGCTGAGAGCGTCTGCCAGGCTGTTACGGCCTGTTGACGATACTCCGCAGGGATGGCGCCCTGGCGCAGGGCCTGCAGCCGCAGCAGCATCTCCTGCTGAATGAGCAGGAGGAGATGGTTTTCAGTCGCTGCGGTGGTGTCGAAAGCGGCGCTGAAGGAGAAGCCGAGGAGGGGATGGAGCCGGTCGTCCGGGCTGAGCAGGATGAATCCTGCCGGTTCGAGCTGCAGCAGCCAGGCGAGGGTCGTCGTGCCCGCCGTGTCCCGGAGCGGGCGCATTTCTGCTGCCGCCCGGCGCGGGGTGGCGCGGAACCGGGGTTCGCGCTGCATCCAGGCGAGGGCGGCCTGGCGCGCTCCGGCCGGCTTGATCTCGCGCGTCCAGCCGATCCCGGCGAGGAGGAAAAGAAGCACTGCTGCAATTCGCCTTTTGGCCATGCAACTCCCGATTTGGTCTGATGCTCCACTTTATGAATATATAGCGATTATTTCCAAAAGATGCAAGCATTGCCGGCCTGAGAAGGGGCGCGGATGTGTGCGGGCTCTCATTTTGCTGATTTGCAGCGTGCGCTGCTGGCGGAGCTGAGGAAAGCTGCTGCCGCTCAAATCAGGAATTATTAACTTGCTTTTTCGACGCCGCTTGGCTAATTTTGATAACCGTCCCATCGCAGAAAAACAAGGACCCGCCCCATGCTGCTCGTCGCCAGCTCCTTCATCCCGGCCCTCTTCATCGCGGTCTTTTTCTATATCCTGGACAAGAACAAGGAGCCCCTCTACTATCTGATTCGCGCCTTCCTGGCCGGCATGGCCTCCATCCTCCTGCTGGTCGTCATCATCATCGCTCTGCCCGATATCGCACTCGTCCACGGCCCGGACCGCAACGCCCTCATCGACGCCTTTTACAACGCCGCCTTCAAGGAGGAGCTGGCCAAGATGGTTCTGCTCCTGCTCTGCACCTGGCGCGCCCGTCATTTCGACGAGTGGTACGACGGTATCCTTTACGGCGTGCTGGTCGGCCTGGGTTTCGCCTTTATCGAAAACGTCAAATACTTTTATGAATATTATGACGACAACGGCTGGTACGTCATTGTCGGCCGCACGGTTTTTTCGATGCCCCTGCACGCCCTGCTCGGCGGCATCATGGGCTATTTCGTCGGCAAATCCAGGTTCACCACCGGTCCGGACCGGATGCAGTGGCTGCTGCTCGCTTTTGTCATCACCGTGGTGGTGCACGGCCTGTTCAACTTCTCCCTCACCGTCGGGGTGATCAACCTCAAGTGGCTCATCCTGCCCCTGGTCTTCATGCTCTGGGTGCGGGTGCTCTCCTACAAAAAAGTGACCCAATCCGGCGGCGCCGCCGGATGATACCCGAAAGGAGTGCCGACACCATGCATTGCACCCGATTTGCAGGGCTGCTGACGATTCTCTGTCTGCTTCCCGCCCTTACCGTACCGGCCATCTCGCAGGTGCGTTACTATGATGAGATTTTTCCCGAGGTCACCCTGACCGGCTCCATCCAGTTCGGCTCGGCACCGAGCATTTACAGTTCCAGTGAGAAGCTCAGGCTCGATCTCTATCAGCCCACCGGGGATGTTGAGATGCTGCGGCCGGCGATTGTCTTTATCCACGGCGGCGGCTGGAGCGGCGGCCAGAGGAATGAGATGCAGCCGTGGTGCCAAACCTTCGCCCGCCGCGGCTATGTCACCGTCACCATCGATTACCGCACCGGGATCTGGAAGCCCACCTTCGCCTACACCTTCGAGGCGGGTTTGCGGGCCAACCAGGATGTCAGGGCGGCGGTGCGCTGGCTGCGCGCCAATGCCGCCCTATACCGCATCGACGCGCGGCGGATTTTCCTCGGCGGCGCTTCGGCCGGCTCCATGGCCGCGCTTCTGGCGGCCTATCTGGATGACGACGAAATCCCCGCAGGAGTGGATACGGTCAAATGGGGCAATGCTGAAGGCCGCAGCGGCAGCCCGGGCTTCTCGTCCCAGGTGCAGGGTGTGCTCAACTACTGCGGAGCCATCCTCGACACCCTTTACATGGATGCCGGCGAAGCTGCTGTTGCCAGTTTTCAGGGAATGGCCGATCCCCTGGTGCCATTCGGGAGCGCCAAATCCCCGGATTTCGGCTTTGTCATCCATGGCAGCGCGCCGATCACCCGCACCGCCCAGCGCCTCGGCATCACCACCGCCCTCGCCGGCATCCCCGACATGGGGCACGGCGTACCCGATCAGGCGATGATGGACAGCCTCATCCGGTTTGAGCGCAATTTTCTCTACCTGCTGATTTCCACTCAGGTCGGCGTCGAGCGCCTCGGGCAGGGACAGCCGAACTCATACGGGCTGCTGCAAAGCTATCCCAATCCCTTCAACGCCGCCACAACCATCTGTTATCTCTTGCCTCATGAGAGCGAGATCGCACTCGCGGTGCATGCTGTGGACGGCCGCCGGGTTGCACTGCTGGAACAAGGCCGCCGGAGTGCGGGCGAACATACCGTGCATTGGCAGGCAGGTGATTTGGCCACGGGTGTTTATATCGTCTCGCTTCATGCCGATGGCCTTGTATTGTCACAGCGAGTGACATTAATCAAATAGGTGATTCTCTACCATCCTGAAGAGGAGGTATGCCATGGTCGGTTTCATCATCATAATACTCTTCATGGCGTTCATCGCCCTGATGATTCTGCGCAACAATCCCGCCACCGCCGGGGCGGCCAACGCCGCTGTGAGCGGGCTAAGACGCTTCGGCCTGCCGCTTGTCGGCCTTCTGATCCTGCTGCTGCTCATCTCCCAGTCAGTGGTGGTGATCCAGGCCGGCACCGCCGGTGTGGTCAAGCGCCTCGGCGCGGTCAGGGGAGAGATGGCTCCAGGTCTGCATTTTATCCTGCCCTTTGTGGACCAGGTCGTGCTCTACCCGACAGTGAAAAAGACCTATGAGGCCTCGGAGATCCCGGAGCAGAGCCAGGCCGACTATCCCGACATCATCATCTCGGCCCTCACCTCCGACGGCCAGCAGATCAAGGTCGGCATCACCGCCCGCTTCATGATTCAGCCCGGCAAGGCGGCCTGGATCCTGCAGAACCTGGGCACGGAGCGCGACTATGTCGAAAAGGTGGTCAAGACCGAGATCCGCGGCTCGGGCCGGCGCGTGCCGACCAAGTTCGCCGCCTACGACCTTTACACCAAGACCAGCTATGAGGCCCAGCAGGTCCTTTTCGACGAGATCGCCCCGAAATTTCAGGATAACGGCCTCATCCTGGACGAGCTGGTGCTGCGCAACATCACTTTCACCGATGAGTACGCCCGCACCCTCGAGGAGAAGCAGATCGCCCTGGAGAACATCAGCACCGAGCGCAACAAGCTCGAACAGGAAAAGATGCGCAAGGAGCAAAAGATCGTCGCCGCCGAGGGCGATGCCCGCAGCATCGAGATCCGCCAGGCGGCCCTGACCAAGAACCCGACCATCATCCAGTGGGAGTTTGTGCAAAAGCTGGCCCCGAACATCCAGTGGGGGATCCTGCCGCAGGGGGCGGTGCCAATGCTCAACATGCAGGGATTCGGGGCCAAACAGTAATCACCATCCCCGCGCGGCTGCGGGCCTGGGCTCCTTCCGGCCCCGATGCGGGGCAGGAGGCCGGAAATCGCGCCTGCACGGGGATTTCCCAATCAGATCTGGAGAACGAAATACATGGTCAATGAAAAGATCGACCAGGCCATAGCCATCATGAGAGAGCAGGGCGTGGATCTCTGGCTCACCTTTGTGCGCGAGACCACCTCTTCACCCGATCCGGTCCTCGATCTGCTCGCCGGGGCGCATGTGGTCTGGCCCTCCGCTTTTGTCCTCACCGCCTCGGGCAAGGCCGTCGCCATTGTCGGCAGCCTCGACATGCACGGGGTGCGCGATGCGGCGAGCCGCTATGACGTCAAGGGATATGTCGATTCGGTGGCCGGACCGCTGCTCGAGCTGCTCGAGGAGGAGCAGCCGAAGCGCATCGCCATCAACTATTCGGCCAACGACGTCATGGCCGACGGGCTTTCGCACGGCCTCTATCTCATCCTCGTCGACTATCTTAAAGGCAGCCCCTGGGGGGAGCGGCTCGAGTCGAGCGAGGCCCTGGTGGCGGCCCTGCGCGGACGCAAATCCCCGGCCGAGCTGAGCCGGATCAAATCGGCTATCCGCGAGACCCTCGACATCTATGACCAGGTCACCGCCCACGTCCGCGCCGGCATGACTGAACGGGAGGTGGCCGCCTTCATCACCGATTTAATGGAGGCCCGCGGCCTCACCCCGGCCTGGTCGGCGGATCACTGTCCCTCGGTCTTTACCGGTCCGGACACCGCCGGGGCCCACGCCGGGCCGACCGGGCGGCGCATAGAGCCCGGCCACATCATGAACACCGATTTCGGGGTGCGCTACGAGGGCTATGTCTCTGACCTGCAGCGCACCTGGTATTTCCTGCGCCCGGGCGAGAGCGAGGCCCCGGCCGAGGTCAAACGCGGTTTCGCGACTATCCATGGAGCGATCCAGGCGGCTGCTGCGGCCCTCAAGCCCGGAGTGGAGGGATGGACTATCGACAAGGTGGCGCGGCAGTACATCATCGACGCGGGGTATGACGAGTTTCCCCATGCCCTCGGCCATCAGGTCGGCCGCAGCGCCCACGACGGGGCCGGGCTGCTTTGCCCGGTCTGGGACCGCTACAAGAACCTCCCCTTTCTCAAGGTTGAGATCGGACAGGTCTACACCCTGGAGCCGCGCCTGACCGTGCCCGGCCACGGCGTGGTGACCATCGAGGAGATGGTGGTGGTGACCGAAACCGGCTGCGAATTTCTCTCGGAGCCGCAGCGCGACCTGCTGGTGGTCTGAAACCCTCGGCAGCAGTGGGCTCGCTCCACCCGCAGAATTGTGATGCCATTCTCCGACTTGCCCCGGCGCGCCACCCGGCCCGCCGGGGTTTTTATTTGACCCGCGGCGGCGAAAATATTCTGCAAATGCGGCGCAAAGCACCTATTATTATTAAAGTAAATCCATCGCCAAGCATCCCGGAAAGATCAACTGGAGGTACCGGCATCATGAAGCGCCGCGCTTTTTCCCTCTTTTGCGCCCTATTCGCATTATTCACCCTGACCGCAGCCGGAGCCCAGGAGCTCCCGCCCTCTACCGCGGCGGACACCACTGCCGTGCCCCGCACCGATCTCGCCTTGCAGAAGAGCGAGGCGGCGGTGACCTCGACCGTGGTCGCCTGGCAGGGCTTTCTCACCGACAACAACGGCAATCCCGTCACCGGCATCCTGCCGGCGCGGCTGAGCATCTGGTCGGAGGCGGGGAGCGGGACCAAGCTGTGGCAGGAGGAGCACAACCTCGACGTCTATCAGGGTTATTTCACCGCCGAGCTGGGGCGCACGATCGAACTCCCGCGCACCGTCTTCGAGGGCAGTCCGCGCTGGATCCAGCTCGAGGTCAACGGCGAGACCCTGACCCCGCGCAAGGAGCTGCTCAATGTGCCCTTCAGCCTCTATGCCGCCAACGCCGGGGCCCTCGGCCAGGTGGCCGCCGATCAGTTCTACACCCGCAGCCAGGCCAACAGCTCCGCCAATAACGAGATCGACGCCGCCAAACTGGGCGGCAAAAAGGCGGTGGATTTCTACGACCGCTTCCAGCTCGATGCCGGCTATGTGGCGCGCGGCAGCACCAACAGTGTCACCGGCGAGATGGTTGTGGACGGATCGATCCAGCGCTCAGATATCGGTTTCAACCTCGGTGCAGGCACCATCACCGCCGTCACCCCAGGCAACGGCCTCAGCGGCGGGGGCAGCGCCGGCGCCGTCTCCCTCGCCCTCAACACCGAGTACGCCACCGGCCAGGCCTACGACACCCGTTTCGTCCGCCGCGAGGAGAGTGCTGTGGTGAGTTCGGGCATGCTGCGCGACGGCAGCGTCACTTCGGCCAAGATCGCCGACAACTCCATCCAGCCCGCCGACCTTGGCTTTGCCCTCGGCACCATCACCTCGGTCGTGGCCGGCAACGGCCTCACCGGCGGCGGGGTCACCGGTCCGGTCACCCTCTCCCTCAACAGCAATTACCAGAACGGCAGCGCCTACGACGCCCGCTTCGTGCGCAAGGGCGAGGAGACCAGCATCACCAGCGCGATGATCAAGGACGGCGAGGTCTCGGGCGCCGACATCAAGAATTTTTCGATCACCCAGGAGGACATCGGCTTCAATCTGGGCGACATCACCTCGGTGCAGACCATGAACGGCCTCATGGGCGGCGGCATCACCGGCGACCTCACCCTGCAGCTCGAGGCGGCCTATCGCGACGGCTCCGCCTACGACAGCCGCTTCATCCAGCGGGGCCAGGTGGGCGGCATCACCGGTCCCATGATCCTTGACGGCACCATCGAGCCGCGCGACCTCGCTTTCTCCGCCGGCGACATCACCAGCGTCACCGGCGCGAGCGGAGTCACCACCACCTCCTCCGGGCAGAGCGGGGACGTCGTCATCCGCCTCGAGGAGGGCTATCTCTCCGGGGCCGCCTACGACACCCGTTTTATCAGCAAGAATCTCGCCGGCGGCGTGACCAGCTACAATATCGAGGATATGGGGGTCCAGTCCACCGACCTCGCCGACAACATCATCCAGCAGCGCCATTTCGGCAACACCTTCAGCATGAGCAAGAATTATATCGGGGGGGCGGTTATTAATGTCGCCAACCTCGCGGGATCCAACAGCTGGGGCATTCAGGGGAGCGGACTGACCGGGGGGGTGCGCGGCTCCAGCTCTACCGGCATCGGTGTGCTCGGCTCCGGGGCTCTCTATGGCGTCCACGCCCGCCTCGAGGGCACGACCTCGATCAACAGCTTCGCCCTTTTCGTCGAGGGCCAGGCGCGCTGCACCACCGGCGGTTGGGCCGATCTGGCCGAAAAGATCAACGGCTCCGAGGAACTGGAGGCTGGCGACGTGGTCGTCATCGATCCCGGCTCCCGCTATGCGGTGCGGCGCTGCCGTGAGGCCGGAGATACCCGCGTGGCGGGGATCATCTCGACCAATCCGACCATCCTGGTCGGCACCCTGGTGAGCGGCGGCGGCTATCCCCTCGCCCTCAGCGGCATCGTGCCCTGCAAGGTGACCGCCGCCAACGGAGCTATTCAGCCCGGCGACCTGCTCACCACCTCGGAGGTGGCCGGCCATGCCATGAAGGCCGTCGAGATCAGGCCGGGGACGATCGTGGGCAAGGCCCTCGAGGGGCTCGAGAGCGGCACCGGCCTCATCCAGGTTCTGGCGACCCTGCACTAGAAGGCCCTGAGGAGAACTATGAGATACCTTAAACTGCTCACCCTGGCGCTGCTGCCACCCCTGCTTCTGCAGGCCCAGTCCTGGAGCCTCAAGCGCACCGCCTTTGTCACCGCCGGGGGCAGGGTCGCCTCCGGCCGCTACACCGCGGTTGCGGCGGCGGGCATTCCCACCCTGAGCGGCATGGAGAGCGCCAGCTTCAGTGTCGGTCCGGTCACCGCTGTGGAACTGGCGGAGGGGCAGCGGCCTGAAGAGTTTGCCCTGCTGCAGAATTATCCCAATCCCTTCAACCAGAGCACCACCCTGAGCTGGCAGCTGCCCCAGGCCGGGGAGGTGCGCATCGCCCTCTACACCCTGCGCGGGGAGGAGGCGGCGCTGCTCTACGCCGGCCGTCAGCAGGCGGGGGTCTACCGCCTCGCCTGGGCCGGGCAGGATGGCCGCGGGCGTCCCCTGCCGAGTGGGGTCTATTTCCTCCGCTTCACCGCCGGCGCCCATCAGCAGGTGAAGAAACTCACCCTGGTGCGCTAGGAGGCCGGCAGTCATGATCGTCGAGACCTTTGTCACCGGCCCCCTCGAGGAAAACTGCTACCTGGTGCGCTCTTCTCAAGGAGAAGAGGCCGCCCTCATCGATCCCGGCGACGACGGGGAGGAACTCCTGGCGGAGCTGACGGCGCGGGGGCTGCGTCTTACCCGCATCCTGCTGACCCACGCCCATTTCGACCATGTTGGCGCGGTCGCGCTGCTGCAGCAGGCGAGCGGGGCGCAGGTGCTGCTCCATGAGGGGGAGAAGAGCATCCTCGCCGGGCTGCCCCTGCAGAGCGCCCTCTTTGGCCTCTCCGCGCCCGAACCCTTTCAGGTCTCCACCTGGCTGAAGGGCGGGGAGAAAATCGCTATCGGCAGCCTCGAGCTGCAGGTCCTTGCAACCCCCGGCCACTCGGCCGGCGGGATTTCGTTTTACGGCCACGGCCATCTTTTCCCCGGGGATGTCCTCTTCCGCAGTTCCATCGGCCGCTCCGATCTGCCGGGCGGTGATGGTGCTCTGCTGCTGCACTCCATCCGCACCAGACTCTTCTCCCTGCCGGACGAGACCATCGTCCATCCCGGGCACGGCGAGGAGACCACCATTGGTTATGAAAAGCGGTACAATCCCTTTCTGGGTTAGCGGCCAAGGCCGGGTGGGAACGAGGGGGGGACTGGGCTAGCGGCCAAGGCCGGGTGGGAACGAGGGGGGGACTGCGCTAGCGGCCAAGGCCGGGTGGGCGCGAGGGGGGGACTGCGCGGATGCCGGGGCGCCGGAGAGGGTGGCGAGAATCTCCTTGCAAGTTAGCCTAAAAATGGTTAAAATGAGGCGCGAAAATGGGCGCTGCGGACGGTGTTCCACGCCCCAGCGCGGGTCATAACCCAGGAGGTTTAAGTATGGCGGAACCCATCGGACTCGAGCGTGCCAAAATCGTAGTTCGTGAAGATGAGTGCAAAGGCTGCGGCCTCTGCATAGAAGCCTGCCCGGAACAAGTTCTGTTCGTCCACAAACATCTCAATCGTCTCGGTTACCACCCCACCGGCTACAAGGGTGAGGGCTGCACCGGCTGCGGCATCTGTTTCTACCAGTGCCCCGAGCCCGGCGCCATCACCGTCTACAAGAAGGGCTATGTCGGAGAGGAGGTGGTCTGAGATGGCGAAACAGCTGATCAAGGGGAATGAAGCCGTCGTCAAGGGGGCCATCCTGGCCGGCTGCCGGTTTTATTTCGGATATCCGATCACCCCTGCCTCCGAGGTGGCCGAAGCGGCTGCCTACTATCTGCCCAAGGTCGGGGGGACCTTCATCCAGGCTGAAAGCGAAGTGGCGGCGATCAACATGGTTTACGGTGCTGCCTCGGCCGATGTGCGCGCCATGACCGCCTCCTCCTCGCCCGGCATCAGCCTGAAGATGGAGGGGCTCTCCTACTGCGCGGGCGCCGAGCTGCCCTTTGTGCTGGTCGATATCATGCGCGCCGGCCCCGGACTGGGCAATATCGCCCCGGAACAGGGGGATTACAACCAGATCATCAAGGGCGGTGGCCATGGCAATTATAAAGTGGTCTGCCTGGCGCCCAACAGCGCCCAGGAGATGTGCGATCTCACCATGCTCGCCTTCGACCTGGCCGACAAGTACCGCATCCCGGCCGTCCTCCTCGCCGACGGCTTTATCGGACAGATGGAGGAGCCGGTGGAGTTTCCGCCCGCGCGCACCTCGCTGCCGGACAAGCCCTGGGCGATCCACAGCGATGCGGACGACGAAAAGCGTCTCATCACCTCCATTAACCTCGAACCCGAACTGCTCGAAAAGCACAACCTCCACCTGCAGGAAAAGTACGCCGAGATCACCCGCAACGAGATCCGCTTCGAGGATTATCAGACCGCGGATGCCGAGCTGGTCATCATCGCCTATGGCGTGGTCTCCCGCATCGTTCAGACTACTATCGATGATATGCGCGCCGCAGGCCGGAAGGTGGGCATGATGCGTCCCATCTCGCTCTGGCCCTTCCCGAGCGCCCACATCGTCGAACTGGGCGATCAGGTCAAACAATTCCTGGTGGTTGAACTCTCCGATGGACAGATGGTGGATGACGTGCGCCTGGCCCTCAACGGCAAGCGGCCGGTGCACCTCCACAACCGGATGGGGGGGATGGTCCCCTCGCCGGAAGAGGTCCAGGAGCGGGCCCTGAAAATTCTGGAGGGTTGAGCGATGGCTGAAAAAGTTCTGGCAAAAGCGGAGAGTTTTTTCGATATCTACGACCGCAATCCCAGCCCGAGCAAGGATGTGACCCATTACTGCCCGGGCTGTGGTCACGGTGTGCTGCACAAGCTGATCGCCGAGGCGATCGATGATTTCGGCATTCGCGAACGTACCGTCCTCTTCAGTCCGGTGGGCTGCAGCGTCTTCGCCTACTACTATTTCCGCACCGGCAATATCCAGTGCGCCCACGGCCGCGCGCCCGCGGCGGCGACCGGCTTCAAGCGCACCCATCCCGAGAGCATCGTTATCAGTTATCAGGGTGACGGCGATCTGGCAGCCATCGGCACGGCCGAGATCATCCAGGCGGCCAACCGCGGCGAGAATTTCACGGTCTTTTTCGTCAACAACGCCATTTACGGCATGACCGGCGGGCAGCTCGCCCCGACCACCCTGGTCGGGCAAAAGACCACCACTTCGCCCTACGGCCGCAATCCGGCCAATGAGGGCTATCCGATCAAGGTGGCCGAGATGATCTCCACCCTCGACGCCCCGGTCTATGTCGAGCGGGTGGCGATCACCGACGCCAAGAATACGGCCCGGGTGCGCCGCGCTGTGCGCAAGGGGCTGCAGAACCAGATCGACAACAAGGGTTTTTCCCTGATCGAGGTGCTCTCAGTCTGCCCCTCGAACTGGAAGATGGACCCGATCCAGTCCAAGCAGTGGCTGAGCGACAACATGATCCAGCAGTTCCCGCTCGGGATCTTCCGCGACCGCACCGGGGAGGTCCCGGCGGCGGAGAACAAGCGCCACATCTTTCATGTGGACGGCCTGCGCGAGGCCCTCGAGCTTCCCGTCGAGACGGAGAGTACGATCAAGGTGGCCGCGCCGGCCCCCGAGTTTCAGGATCCCCGCATCAAGCTGGCGGGATTCGGCGGCCAGGGCGTGCTCATGCTCGGCCTCATGCTGGCCGAAGCGGGCATGCACGCCGGCTACCACGTCTCCTGGATCCCCAGCTACGGCCCGGAGATGCGCGGCGGCACCGCCAACTGCCATGTCAACCTTTCCCACCGGCGCATCGGTTCGCCGACGGTGTCGCGGCCGACCCTGCTGGTGGCGATGAATCTGCCCTCGCTCGAGCGTTTCGAGAACGAGGTGGTGCCGGGCGGGCTGATCATCTACGACACCGCCATGGTCACCCGGGCGCCCAAACGCACCGACGTCAAGGCGCTGGGCATTCCGGCTTCGACCATCGCGGACGAACTCGGCAACACCCGCGGCGCCAATATGGTCATCCTGGGGGCCTATATTGGCTATACCTCGATTCTGCCCAAGGAGGCCATTTTCGCCGCCATGCCCTCGCTGATCAAACGGAAGAACCTCATTCCGCTCAACGAGCAGGCGGTCGAAAAGGGGATGGAATTTGTGCGCAACCTGCGGGGTTAGGACAAGGGCGTGACCATTTCGCAGTCCAATCCCGGCCATCCGTCCCTCAAACAGCGCATATTCAGCGATTTGCTGCCGTTCGTGGCCAAACCCGGCCGCTACATCGGCAATGAATTCAACATGATCCGCAAGGACCCGGCGGCGGCGGAGGTCCGCGTCGCCCTGGTCTTTCCGGATGTTTACGAGGTCGGCATGTCCTACCTGGGCTATCCGATCCTCTACCACATTCTCAATCAGCAGCCACACATCTATGCCGAGCGCGTCTTTGCGCCCTGGCTGGACATGGCTGCACAGATGCGGGAAAAGGGAGTGGAGCTTTTTTCACTCGAGACCTTTTCACCGCTGCGGGATTTTGATCTCATCGGTTTTACGCTCCAGTATGAGCTCAATTATACAACGATCCTCGATCTCATCGATCTGGCCGGCCTGCCCCTGCTGGCAGCCGACCGGCAGGAGGGGCCCCTCATCGTGGGCGGCGGCCCCTCGGTTTTCAATCCCGAACCCGTCGCCGAGTTTTTCGACCTCCTGGTCATCGGCGATGGCGAGGAGGTCCTGCTCGAGCTCACGGCAGCCGTGGCCAGGGCCCGGCGCGAGGGTCAATCACGGGGGGCACTCCTGCGCGCCTGCGCGCAGATTCCCGGGGTATACATTCCGCAGCTCTACCATCCGCACCTGAACAATGCCGGCGCTTTTGCCGGACTGGAAACCCTGCAGACGGAGGCGCCGGCGCGCATCCGCAGCCGCATCGTCTCCGGACTCGATCGCAGCCACTATTCACACCGGCCGCTGGTGCCGGTCATCGCCACCACCCATGATCGCGTCTCCCTGGAGATCGCCCGCGGCTGTTCGCGCGGCTGTCGCTTTTGCAACGCCGGCATGATCTACCGTCCGGTCCGGCAGCGCAGTGTCGACGATCTGGTCGAGCAGGCGGTCGAGAGCATCCGCAATACCGGCTATGATGAGGTTTCACTGGTTTCGCTCTCGACCTCGGATTATGAGGAACTGGGGCCGCTCATGGAGAGGCTTCAGGCCGGGCTCGGGGAGAGGATGGTCAATATCTCCTTCCCCTCGCTGCGCCCGGAGAAATTCACCCCCGAGGTGGCCCGTTTTGCCAGGGGGGTGCGCAAGTCGGGTTTGACCCTCGCCCCCGAGGCGGGGAGCGAACGGCTGCGCGAGGTTATCAACAAAACCACCACCTCTGACGATCTGCTCCGGGCCGTCGATCTGGCCTTCCGCGAAGGCTGGAAGGTAGTCAAGCTCTATTTCATGATCGGCCAGCCGACCGAAGAGGATGAAGACCTGCAGGGGATGGCCGATCTCATCAGGCAGGTCGTCGCCCTGGCACGGCGGCGAAGCGGCATCCGCATCAATGTTTCGGTCTCGCCCTTCGTCCCCAAGCCGGGCACGCCCTTTCAGTGGGTCGCCCAGGACAGCCCCGAGGAGACCCGGCGCAAGCTCGCCTTTCTGCGCGACCGCGTTCGCGACAAGCTGGTCAAGCTGAGCTGGCGGGACGCCGAGGTGGCCCAGATCGAGGGGGTGCTCGCTCGCGGCGACCGCCGGCTCGGGCGGGTCATCCTGCGCGCCTGGCAGTCCGGCGCCACCCTGGAGGGATGGTCGGAGAATTTTCATCACGAAACCTGGCTGCGCGCTCTCGCTGAAGAGGGGCTGCAGCCGGAACAGTTCACCGGGGGCTATCCCCTCGACGCGCCCCTGCCCTGGGAGCATATCGACAAGGGAGTGACCGCCAGATTTTTGCAGGATGAGTACCGCCGCGCACTTGGGCAGGAGGTGACGCCCGACTGCCGCGACGGCCAGTGCAACCGCTGTGGCCTCATGGCCCAGCCCGTTTGCCAGGAGATTCTGCGGGGGAGCAAGAATATCCGCTCCGGCAGCGGCCGCCAGGAGTCGGCTGGGCCGGCGACGGCCGGGCCGGAAGAGGCCGGAACGCCGCCTGATCCAGGGCGGGAGGCCGGTGCGGTCGCCCACCCCCCTGCGCAGAACACTGAGGAGGGGCGCTGGGTGCGGCTGCATTATCAGCGAGGGGAGGAGGTGCGCTGGATTTCGCACCTCGATTTCATTCATGTTTTCGAACGGGCGCTGCGCCGGGCTGACTGGCCCCTGGTCTACAGTGAGGGGTTCAATCCGCACCCCCGCATCGCCTACGGACCGCCGCTGCCCACGGGGCAGATCAGCCGGGCCGAGTATCTCGATCTGATGGTCAGGGGGAATGAGACCGGCGCGCATGTCGCCGCCCTGGCGGCCCAGCTGCCGGCCGGGATCCTCATCCGGGAGGCCCGGCTGCTGCCGGCCAAACCGCGCGCCCTGGCTGATGAGATCGTTCGCTCCGTGTGTCGGGTGACCTGGCCCACCATGGCGGAACCTGAAGATTTAAAAGCGCGCATCGAAGCCCTTATGGGGAGCAGCGAGGCCTGGGTGACGCGCAGAAAAGAGAAAGAGCCCCCCCGCCGCATCGACGTCCGCCCCTTCATCGGCGGCCTGACCCGGCAGGAGGGCGCACTGCAGATCGTAAGCCATATCGTTCACGGCAAGACCGTGCGTATGGAAGAAATTATTCGCCTGCTCTTCCCCGACGAGCCCGGCCGCGCGCAGCTGGCCACCATCGAACGGGAGCACCTCTGGATGGAAAAGGAGGGGAGGCTCATCACTCCCCTCGAGGCGGTGGAGGGCGGCATCAGAGTGTAAAGAAATGAGGCATCATGAAAAAAGACATTATCATCAACATCTCCATCGGCGAGTCGCGCGTCGCGATCCTTGAAGACGGGCGGCTGGCGGAGCTCTATCTCGAAAAACCCGAAAATGAACGCATGGTCGGCGACATCTATTACGGCAAGGTCGCCAAGGTGATCAAGGGGATGCAGGCCGCCTTTATCGACATCGGCCTCAACCAGGACGCCTTTCTCCATTTTTCCGACGTCAGCGAGAATCTCGCCTCCTTCAACCAGATTTTCCCGAAGGAGGCTCCTGCCCCCACGCGGGGCGGCGGTAATAACAGTAATAACAGCAATAACAGCAATAGCGGCCAGCGCCAGCACCATCACGGCCGCGATTATAACGAACCGCAGCTGCGCACCGGCCAGCCCATCCTGGTGCAGGTAACCAAGGAGCCGATCTCGAACAAGGGGGCGCGCGTCACCACCGAAATTTCCCTGCCCGGGCGTTTTCTGGTGCTTATCCCCTACGACGACATGATCGGGGTTTCGCGCAAGATCACCAACCGCCGCGAGCGCGCCCGCCTCAAACAGCTCGGCCGCGCCATCAAACCGCAGGGCTTCGGCCTGGTCATCCGCACCGTCTCCGAGGGCAAGGATGAGGAGATGCTGCGCGCCGATCTCGAAGACCTGGTCAAAATGTGGGAGAGCCTGGTCGCCAAGGTGCAGAAGAATCCGCCTCCCGCCCTGGTCCACAAGGACATGGATGTCCTCTCCAGCGTCATCCGCGATCTCTTCACCAACGACGTCACGCGTCTGGTCGTTGACAACAAAAAGATGCACAAGCAGATCGTCAAGTATCTGCACGACGTCGCCGAATCCCTGGTCCAGCGCACCGAGTTATATACCGGCCGCGTGCCCATCTTCGACAAGTACGGCATCGAGGCCGAGATCACCCGCAGCCTCTCGCGCAAGGTCTGGCTCAAGAGCGGCGGCTATATCTTTTTCGATCACACCGAAGCCCTCGCCGCCATCGATGTCAACAGCGGCCGCTACATCGGCAAGAAGGACCACGACGCCAACAGCCTCAAGATCAACCTCGAGGCGGCGCGCGAGATCGCCCGCCAGCTGCGCCTGCGCGACATCGGCGGCATCATCATCATCGATTTCATTGACATGGTCGATGCCAAGAACCGCAAAAAGCTGGAAGATGAGTTCATGCGCGAGCTGGAGACCGACCGGGCCCAGGTCAACATGGCCCCGATTTCGCAGTTCGGCATCATCGAGATGACGCGCGAGCGCATCCGCCCGGCCCTGCTCTTCACCCTCAGCGATCCCTGTCCGGCCTGCCTCGGCACCGGCCGCGTCCTTTCCAAGACCACCACCATGGCGCGCATCGAGCGCTGGATCCAGCGCTACCGCGCCGAGAAGGGCGAGCACAGCCTGCAGCTGGTGGTCAATCCCGAGCTGGCCAACTATCTCTCCTCCGGCTACCGCAGCCAGGTCCTGCGCCTCTCCTGGAAGTACTGGACGCGCATCAAGCTGCTCGCCGACGAGAATGTGGCCATGGATGAGTTCCGCTTCCTGAGCAAGGACGGCCAGGAGGATCTCACCAACAAGTATTTCAGCTGATCCGGAGCAGCCGGAGAGCAGTACGGTGCGGAGGGATTCAGGTGCGCAGCGCCTGGTCTCAGGCGGGAACCAGTTTTTTGGGGGGTGTCCGGCGCCGGTGGGAGCCAGATTTCCGGGGGTACCCTGGTTTTTGCATTATCAGCTTGACATTTGTCAGAAATATGCCTATATTTAATGCCATTGCTGAAAAGCCAAATTTAAACAGTACGGAGAATTTTCATGTACGCGATTGTCGATATTGCCGGCGCTCAGTTCAAGGTTGCGCAGAACGATCAGATCAACGCCCCCAGGCTGGCCGGCGAGGCCGGTTCCACCGTCGAATTCGAAAAGATCATCCTGCTGAGCGGCGACAGCGGTGACGTCAAGGTCGGCAAGCCCTACGTCGAGGGCGCCAAGGTTCAGGCGACCATCGTCGGCCACGGCCAGGATAAAAAGGTCACCATCTTTAAGAAAATCAAAAGCGAAGGCTACACCCTCTTCAAGGGCCACCGCCAGCAGCACACCACTTTGAAAATTGATGCAATTATCGGTTAGATAGCGGGCCGCCGCCCGCTCTTTTCAGGAGGATTTTCATATGGCGCATAAAAAAGGCGTTGGCTCTTCGCGCAACGGCCGCGACAGCAACCCGCAGATGCTCGGCGTCAAGAGGTTTGACGGCCAGGTGGTCCCGGCTGGAAGCATTCTCGTGCGCCAGCGCGGCACCCGCATTCATCCCGGCCTCAATGTGGGCATCGGTTCGGACGATACCCTTTTCGCTCTCAAAACGGGCAAGGTCAAATTCACCACCCACGGCAAAAGCAAAAAGATGGTCAATATCATCCTTTAGCTCCGGCCGGGTTTGCAGCATTTTGAGCGCGATGAAAGTCGCGCTTTTTTTTTATATCTAACGAAGCGGGGGGGAGGCTTCCAGGATAATAGGAGGTGAATGATGAAAATGGTTCTGCGATGGGGGATTATTCCGGCGTTTCTCTTCTCCTTACTGGCCTGCCACGTTCCCGCCCTGGCGCAGACGCCCAGGCTCTGCATCAACGAGTATCTCGCGTCCAACTCAAAACTCAACGCCGACCCCGATTTCAATGAGTATGGCGACTGGATCGAGCTCTACAACCCAGGGGACGTCGCCGTCCCGCTCGTCGGCTGGTATCTGACCGATAACCTCTCCCGGCCCGACAAGTGGCGGATCACCGCCAACGTCTCCATCCCTGCCAGGGGCTGGCTGGTCATCTGGGCCGATGACCGCAACACCGGCCTGCACGCCAATTACAAGCTCTCCGCGGACGGCGAGGAGATCGGACTTTACGATTATGCCCTCAAGCCGGTCGATACCATCAGCTTCGGCCCCCAGACCACCAACGTCTCCTGCGGCCGCTATCCCGACGGCGCCGGCGAGTGGCGCTATTTCAGCACCCCCACCCCGGGTGCGGCCAACTGGAACCAGCCCTTCGAGGGTGTCGTCTCCGACCCCCTTTTCTCCATGCCCGGCGGTTTTTACAGCGCCCCCCAGACCATCGTCCTCTCCTGCAGGGATGGCGACGCGTCCATCCATTACACCCTCGACGGCTCCGTGCCCACCGAAGGCTCCGCCGCCTATCTCCAGCCCATCGTCATCGACCGCACCACCGTCCTGCGCGCCCGGGCCTTCCGCGCCGGCAGCCTGCCCAGTCGGGTGATCACCAATACCTGTTTTATCGGCGAATCCGCCACCCTGCCGGTGGTCTCCCTCTCGACCAATCCGGAGAACCTGTGGGATGACCGGATTGGCATCTATGTGGTCGGCACCAACGGCGTCACCGGCTACTGCATGAGCACCCCCTGTAACTGGAACCAGGACTGGGAGCGGCCCGCCACCCTGGAGTATTACGATGAGGCGGGCCAGCAGCAGTTCCGCCTCGATGCCGGCATCAAGATCGGCGGCGGCTGCACCCGCAAGTACCCCCAGAAGCCCCTGGCGGTCTATGCCCGCAGCGTCTACGGCAGCAGCAAGATCTATTATCCCCTCTTCGACGACCGCGGCGCCGAGGTCTACAACAATCTCGTCCTCTCCAACGGCGGCCAGGACTGGTACCGCACCTTTTTCCGCGACGGCATGATGCAGAACCTCGTCAAGGGCCGTATGGATATCGACTGGGTCGCCTACCGGCCGGCCCTGCTCTTCATCAACGGCGAATACTGGGGCATCCACTCCCTGCGCGAAAAGCACAACGAGCACTATCTGGAGGCGACGCACGGCATCGACCCCGACCGGGTCGACATCCTGTCCGACAACGCCTCCGTGCACGAGGGATCGAACACCCTCTACAAGCAGCTGATCGAGTACGTCGGTTCCCGGGACCTGGCGGTCAGGGAGCATTTTGACTATGTCAGCAGCCAGATCGACGTCGACGAGTATATCAACTACCTCATCGCCGAGATCTATTTCGCCAACATCGACTGGCCGGCCGGCAACATCAAGTACTGGCGTGCCTGGGGCGAGGGCAACCGCTGGCGCTGGATCCTCTTCGACACCGACCTGGGTTTCGGGGCCCACTCGGACGGGCAGTATGACGACAATTTCCTCGCTGCGGTCACTTCGCCGGTTGCTACCAGCTATGCCAATCCCCCCTGGTCAACCCTGCTGATCCGCAAGATGCTCGAGAACGAGGGCTTCCGCGACCGCTTCATACAGCGCTTCGCCGGCCACATTCAGACCACCTTTGCGCCGGAGAGGGTGGTCCACAAAATCGACAGCCTCCAGGCCCTGATTGCGCCCGAGATTCCGCGCCACAAGCAGAGATGGCCGGATGCCTTCAACCACGGCGCCACCTGGGAAGGCCAGGTCGAGACCATGCGTACTTTTGCGCGCAAGCGTCCGGAGCACATGATGGCCCACATCGCCGCCAGATTCGCCCTCAGCGG
>Ga0209717_1001532_pt1 | contig 24657 bp, 16 predicted proteins | sample AD_UKC048_MetaG_FD_184418 | JGI IMG/M metagenome (GOLD analysis project Ga0209717, IMG submission 184418) | Active sludge microbial communities of municipal wastewater-treating anaerobic digesters from USA - AD_UKC048_MetaG (SPAdes) (version 2) | ecosystem: Engineered > Bioreactor > Anaerobic >... | reverse complement strand
CATCCTTGTGGTACACCGGGGAGGGGTTGCTTTTTATAGCGGCTGTCAGTGCATCATTTACGATCTTATTCCGCTCAGCCGGTTTGGCATCGGCGGCTACATCTTTAGGGACAATATCAAGCAACAATACCTGTACACCCATCCCGGCGAAATGACAGGCAATACGGGAACCCATTACTCCGCTTCCCAAGACAGCAACTTTTTTAATGGCACGCTTCATAGATTCAGTTTTATGAAAGAGGTAAAATACAAAATTAGTTAGTTATGCAACTAATTTGAAATCGAAGATAAGATTTTTTGTGAACTGGAAAAACCGGGTTTATAGCTTATTCATACCCCGGGGGAGGCAGGCCTTTTTTCTCCAGTTCATGCAGGTACCTGCGGTACAGTTTCTTGTTTTTGGTGACCCCGGCACTACTGCTCATTCCGCTCAGGGTAATGCGGAGCAGGTAGTTAATGGCCGACCGGTCCCGGGCCCGGAGCGCAAATACATGCCCGTTTCGGGAACTGTTATTTTTCCGGATGATAAAGGTATTGGCGATGTAGTTCTTCAACCGGGTAAAAAATCGTTGTTTTTCATCTTTCCCATCTTTGAGGTAGCGGAATTTCAGATTTTTATAATTCATCTGCATTTCACCAATGGCGAGGTATTCCCGGCCAACTACCCGCATATGTAAAGTATCTACTTCACCGGAAATCAATTTCGCGGATACCAGCGGAATCAACACCGGGTTCAATATGGCCAGGTTACCCGCCTTGGCCCGCAGAGTCATTTTAAAGCCGCCGAGCGAATCGGTATAGGATTCTTTTAACCGTAACTGGACCCAGATGGAATCCATTACATATCCGGTTGCGCGGATAGTAAGACTGTCATTCCTCCGGATGCCATGGTTCTTCACATCAAATAATGTGATATCCATGCGCCGGATAGGAATGGTTCCTGACGCATTGGTTTTATTGTTGAACTCGGTATAGTCCACCATGCCGGGATTGACCTGGATCGTATCTGCCGCGATTTTAAAAGGAATTCGTTTAATCATATTGACAGGCAAAAAACGGATGTTACCGGCGGCAAAGGGTAATCGCTTGTCTTTATAATCCGTGAACCAGGCTCTTTCAATTTTTATTTTACCAATCTGGAACACACTGTCCTGCAAAAACCGTTGACGGTCAACCGGCCCGATCAGCATCGGCCCACTCCCGACAGCTATATAATCTTTCTGGTATTGCTGGCGGGATATAAAGGAATCCAGGTCGAGACTATGTCGGTAGGCAAAACTGTCCACGGATACCATATGGGTAAGCTGACTATACCCGGCATGCTGCCAGTTGAATTGCTTAACCGCGTCCCGGTAATGCCCGGTAAATCGTTCGAGACGAAAGCGGGTATTACCCGCCACCAGCTGATAAGGATCAGTGAGTATTTCGCTATTGATCTCCAGGTCGCGGATGGCGGCAGATTCCACACTCAGGATGCCGTTTTTCTTACCTATACTGTCAATGATAAACTGGCGGGCATCCAACTTACTTACCGTAGCCGACCAATTGGCTGGTTCATCAGCCGCCGGTTGATAGACCAGCTTGTTAATTACGGTTTCTATTTTCCCTGAGCCAGCATCATAATGTTTGCCTTTCGGACTCTGATAACGAAAATGATCCAGGTTCATTTCCAGTGATTGTAAACGGAGTTCAGGTTGATCCTGGCTGACTTCCAGTTGACGGATCTCTACTTTATTGTCTTTTTCAATGGCACCGTTCCAGTCAATACGGATGCTGCCGTTTCTGTCAGCCAGACTGAAACGGATTTCCGGTTGAGTGATCAGCAAATGTCCGATACGGGTGGGAGGGAGGAATGCTTTAGCTCCTTTATCACTCAGACCGGCAGTGAGAACGGGCTTATTTAATACCAGTTGATCCATCACATAGCGGCCACTCAGCATTTCATTAATATCCGGAATAACTGATAGGGAAGGAATAAGCAGACGGGTGCTGTTTTGCTGACGCGTATGTTCATAGGTTACTTCATTTAAAACGGAAAGGCGTTTATCTTCAATACTGAATTTCTTCACTAAAAAATGAGTGATACTGTCTTTCAGTTCGGCATACTCTCCACTGATGACCGGATTTTTTAAATACAAGGGCTTGCCATCCTCACTAATCAACTCTTCCAGTTTTACTTCTTTGATAAATGACCGGATGGTCTTGTTGCCAGTACTGATTAATACCCGGGTGTTAGCCCCGGAAAGATCTTTCAGTTCAATCGCGGGTTGTTTCGAAGGGGTATTCCCAGGCGGGGCTAACAATAACCATATATCGGCCTTGTCCCAACGGATACCACTGGCCGCAATATCGCCGGTTTCTTCATCGGTCAGGATATCATCCACCGCTGCGTTTTCAGCCGAAATATCCATCCGGCTTTCCCTGTCTTTTACCCGGACTTTCCGCGCCAGCAAAAAACCATTCTTATTACCCGTGTACTGTACATCGTCCAATTGTATTTCCAGTTTGCCTGATTTTATCCGACCAGTGGAAAATTCCAGGTAATCCACAGCATGTTCAATAGCCCGCGCTTTTTTTGCCAGGAAGAGGGTCTTGGTACGGATCGTCATCGAAGCATCTTCGAGCTGAATGGCGGTATTGTTTTTTAAGGAAATATCAATCTTGCCATCCACAATATTCATTTTCTCCAGTTGTATCAGCTGGCCAATTTCCGCCAGGGTGGAAAAAATACTTTTCTTCCCTTTGCCTTTCGTAGAGGCGGTGGTGACAGCAGTATAGTCAATGGACGGGTGATATAAAGTGGCTTCTTTTGCTTTTAGCTGCTGATTAAACACGAGGTCATCCCAGGACAAACCGCTCAGTTCAAACCGGGGAATACTGAAACGGTTCGTGATTTTTCCGCCGGCCCTTTTCTCGAATTCAAACCGGTCGAGATAGACCCGGTTTTCACGGATCACAATACTGTCGAATTTCAATTTATAGGTACTGTCACGGATAAAATTTTCATAATTACGGATCGCCAGGGCCACGGTTTTAACCGTTAACGGCCGGGGAGCATGCTGGGATACTTTCAGTCCCTCCAGTTCAAAATTGTTTTGGGTAAATTCAAACGAAGCCGGATGCTGGTCAAAATTTGTTTTGATATGAAAGTCGGCATTCTTCACAATCACATGCCCCAGCAGCAGGTCACCAGTCAGCTGTTGTACAATCTCTTCCAGTGTGGGGGCGGTTCGCTTTTCACCGGGTTTGCGCTGGCTGTTATTCTCCACTTCCAGGTCAAAGCGGGGATTGAGGCAATACACGGTGTCCGCCTTGATTACTTCGGAACGGTACAAGGTGTCAAAATCTATATTGGCCAGCCGTAAGGTATCGAAGAAAACACGGAAACGCGAACGGCCACGGTCTATTTGTTCGGTGGTCATCGTACAGCTGTCAAATTCCACCAGTCTGTTTTTCAGGTTGATCCGGAAATTACTAAAGGCCAACCGGTGTCTCCCGTCCGGAAAAACAATATCCTGGTTGCGGGCATTGAGGACTACATTGTCGCTGAAAAAAAGTTTTTCATTTCCTTTGAGGGTACTGGTATCGACCGACAGGTTATCGATGTGAAAGTGAATGTTACTGATCGATAAGGGTAACTGGTCCGGCCTGATTTTATTGAGCAACGTGAATTTCGCATTGTCGATCTGGAAGCGGTTTACTTTTAAAGCCTGCAACGCATCCTGAATGGACGAATAGATCTTGCCGAGTTCTTCCGGTATTGATACTTCTTTTTTACTACCCGTATCGGTAGGTAATCGCTTCAGCCGGGTCACCACGATTTCCGGCTGGTCCAGGTTGAGTGAGTCAATCAGCAACTTGTTTTCAAAAACAATGGGCCAGATTTTCTGTACGGAAAGTTTTATATGCTGTACCTGGAAACGGTAGGAAGTAGTGGCATTGATGGAGTCGGCCGTATAGATGACCGCATTGGTTAATTCCACTTTACGGCTGAACCAGCTGAAACGGAATTTTTCCAGTTTCATTTTTAACCGCCCCTTCGATCTGGATTCTACCAGGTCTTCAATAATATGCCGGGCATTGTAATTGATCCAGGTGTGAAAAGCAAAAAACAACAGGAGCAGGGTACCGGTAATGATACCGGTAATCTTCAATAATTTTCTACCGCGGCTTTTCTTTGTCAACTTGTGGCTCCCTCTTTGTATAAAATTACTGAATTCGTTGCCGCAGAAAAGGAAAACCCCCGTTATTACGGGGGCTTACAGTATTTTAACAATTAACTGACCGTAGAACCCGGATCGATTGGCTGAGCAGGTGATATAAAATGCAGTTTGCCAGCCTTGTCCTCCGCCATCACAATCATCCCGTTGCTCTCAATTCCACGCATTTTACGCGGTGCCAGATTGGTCACCACCGTTACCTGGCGGCCCACAATTTCTTCGGGTTGGTAATGCAGGGCTATCCCGCTCACAATAGTGCGGACTTCATTGCCAAGATCTACCGACAATTTGAGCAGTTTATCCGCCTTCTCCACTTTCTCCGCCGTAAGGATGGTACCCGTTTTCAGTTCAATTTTTGCAAAATCATCAAACTGGATGACGGCTTTGGCCGGAACTTCCGGTTTTACTTCTTCTTTTTTAGGTTCTTCCATTTTTAAAAGCCCGCTTTTAAGTTTTTCTATTTGTGTTTTGATCTCTTCGTCATCAATCTGACGGAATAATAACTGGGGTTCCCGCAGGGTATAACCCACACTCAGCAGGTTTATCTTGCCCGCATTGTCCCAGTCCAGCATTTTCTCCACCACTTTCATCAGATGCAGCATTTTCCGTGCCGTATTCGGCAAGAAGGGATTGGCCAGGATCGCGAGATTGGCGGTCAGTTGCAAACAGATATGAAGAGTATTATCAATACTTTTCTGTGACTCGGGATTTTCCGCCAGTTTTTTGGCCACGATCCAGGGTTCTTTTTTCTGCATATACTGATTGCCTTTCCGGGAAAGTTCAATCACTTCAAACAACGCTTCCCTGAACTTATATTCCTCCAGCAGATTTTCAATTTTTGTTTTAGCGTCTTTGATATCCGTAAACAGGGTCCGGTCATTCTCATCCAGCAATTCCTCATGCAGGCGTGGTACTTTACCCCCGCAGAGTTTATGCATCAGCACCCAGGTCCGGTTTACAAAGTTGCCGAACTTGGAAACCAGTTCACTGTTCACCGCATCCTGGAATCCTTTCCACATAAATTCACTGTCCTTGGTCTCCGGCGCGATCTGGGTCAGGTAATAACGCAACATATCCACGCATTGACCGCCCCCGTTTTCCTTTTTGACAAAATCATTGATATAATCCCGCATATCGAGCTTCCAGTTGCGGCTGGTACTCATCTTGTCGCCTTCCAGGTTCAGGAATTCATTGGCCGGTACATTCTCCGGTAAAATATTCCCATGCAGTTTCAGCATGATCGGGAAGATGATGCAATGGAATACGATATTGTCTTTGCCAATAAAATGCACCAGTTTGGTGTCTTTATCATACCAGTAAGGCTTCCAGTCTTTGTTATTGTCAATAGCCCATTGTTTGGTGGCACTCACATAACCGATCGGTGCATCAAACCAAACATAGAGCATTTTGCCATCGGCCCCGGCCACAGGCACTTTAATCCCCCAGTCCAGGTCACGGGTTACGGCTCTTGATTGCAGGCCGCCTTCGATCCAGCTCTTGCACTGGCCGATTACAGTCGGACGCCAGTCGTCTTTATGTTGCTCCAGGATCCACTCGCGGAGGAAGGCTTCATGTTTACCGAGGGGCAGGTACCAGTGTGAAGTTTTTTTCTTGATGGGCGCCTTGCCGCTTAAAGTGCTCACCGGGTTAATCAGTTCATCCGGACTCAGGGTACGGCCACAGGTTTCGCACTGATCCCCAAATGCACGGTCACTGCCGCAATTGGGGCAAGTACCCTTGATATAGCGGTCGGCCAGGAAGCTGTTCGCCTCTTCGTCAAAATATTGCTCCGTTTCTTTTATTTCAAGTTCTCCCCGGTCATTCAGGTATGTAAAAAATTCCTGTGCCGTTTCATGGTGGATGGGCTCACTGGTACGGTGGTAGATATCAAAGCTCATGCTCAGGTCTTCAAAGTCCTGTTTCATGGCTGCATGGTATTTGTCGATGATGGCACGGGGCGTAGTACCTTCCTTGGTGGCCTGGATAGGGATGGCCGTGCCATGTTCATCACTGCCGCAGACAAACACCACATCTCTTTTCTGCGCCCGCAGGTAACGGGCATAGATATCAGCCGGAATATAGGCACCGGCCAGGTGTCCCACGTGCTTGAGGCCGTTGGCGTAAGGGAGGGCGGAGGTAATCAGGTATCTTTTCGGTAAGCTCATTCAACAAGTTTCTTTGATCGGTTGCAAATTTACCGTATTGACGGGCATTGCCCAAAACCATGATTGGGGTAACTTAGGGGTACAAACCCGACTGTAATGCGAAAATTCACCCTTTTATGCCTGGTTTTAGCCACTTGTTGCTTTTGTAACGCCAATGACGGCTCCTTCTATGCCTCTGGCAATACCCTTATTCCTTTAAAGGAAACCACCATTCAGATGAAAAAAGAAATCCTGAGCCTCGAACGACGGGGCAACTGGATGCAGGTGGATATTTATTTCGAGTTTTTTAACCCGGGTCCGGAGAAAGAGCTGACGGTTGGATTTGTTACACCACCTGCAGAGGGGGATGTGACGGATGAGGAAGCAGGCCATCCGCAGGTTAAGGATTTTATGGTGATGGCCGGGGACCGGCTGCTTCCATATAAAATGGCTAAAATGGAAGAGTCCGGATTTAAGGTGGCTGAAAAAATGGCCAATGGATTTGATTTTGTCTATTATTTCACGATCCGCTTTGCCAAAGGTATTACGGTTATCCGGCACAGTTATTTATACCGGGGAGGAGGATCTGTGGAAGCCATGGCTGATTTCGATTACCGCCTGACCACGGGCACATCATGGGCCGGCGGGGCAATCGGTGATTTTGAACTGAATATTGATATGGGAGAAGACAGTTATTATGCAGTGCCTTCCGCTTTTACAAAGACACCGGCCGGCTGGACCATGGTGGGGGTGGGGCGTATTGGTAAGATCCAACAATACAATCCATATGGCGAGGAAGATGGCGGGCATAGTCTTCGGATGGTGATGCAGCGCCGGGGAAAGCTGCAGTTGCGAAGCAAGGACTTCAGGCCGGTAAAAGACCTCTCTATTGTGGTATTCCAGCTGCACAATGAGATGAACCTCTGGATGGAAAATAAGGAAAAGGACGAACTCGCCACTTTACGTGATATTATATGGGAGGAACACACCGATTCTTTGATTCGATCATTGACTGATTTTCAACTTCGGCTATTTCGCAACCTTAACTATGCCCGGGCGGGTTATGCCTTCAAAGATGAATCATTAACAAAAGCCTTTTTAAAATATACCTGGTATATCCCCGACCCTGCTTTCAAACCTGAACAGGCTCCGGAGATTTATATTCCGAAGGAGATTATGAAGAAGATAGTGGAGGAGGAGGGGAGGAGGAAAGAGTCGGGAGTTAGTAGTTAGTAGTCGGGAGTCAACAGCCCCTTCTAAGAATTATCTCATTTACTAATCAAGACTATCTCCTCTGGTATATTATCCGTGTCAATCTGTGAAATCCGTGGCTTGTATTTTTCGTGCACTTTAGTGCCCTTTCGTGGCCAACCTTTTTTTTTCCGCAGGTAATCCGTGTTAATCTGTGTTATCCGTGGCTTGTATTTCGTGCCTTTTTGTGGCTTTTCGTGGCCAACCCTATTGCCGCAGGCAATTCATTCCGCGGCCTTTAGTTCGTTCACCTGACTTTGATAAAATACAAATACAAGGTCCCTCACTTCGTTCGGAATGACGTGGCTTTAGGGGGAGAGAAAGGTAAGACTTCTCGCTTCGCTCGAAGTATCAGTGGCCTGAGATATTAATGTTTTTTTTCGTGTCTTTTTTGTGGTCTTTAGTGGCCAACTCTATTGCCGCAGGCAATTCAATCCGTGTTGATCTCCCGCATTTGGCGGGACAGGCGTGTGATCCTTGGCTCCCTGTCGCAACGCGGCACTATTTCGTGCTTTTTTGTGTGCATTCGTGGCTAACCCATTTGCCGCAGGCAAATCAATTCCTGGCCCCCCCATTGCCGCAGGCAATCCATTTATTTCTTCCGATGACCGAACATCCATCCAAGGTAATCCGGCTCCGCAAACGCATTGTCCCAGCTATTGTGGTTTACACCCGGATACTCCGAGTATTTTACTTCAGCTTTTAATTTTTTGAGCTTCTCCACCATCTCCTGCGACAATTTCACATTCACCACCGCATCTGCCGCTCCATGGAACACCCAGAACGCGGTTTTCTTCACCCGCTTGTCATACTCCGGCGTATCTCCTCCGCCACAAATCGGCAAAGCTGCTGCATAAAGATCCGGATAACGGAACACGGATTCAAATGTGCCCATGCCGCCCATGGAAAGGCCTGTGATATAAACCCGCGTGGGATCCGCGGCTCCGTCTTTGATCATCTTTTGCACCAGTTCATTGGCTGCCACCAGTGGCCAGTTGGCAGGTCCGCTATAATCCAGTTCAAACTTAGCGGGCTGAACAGTGCGGTCAATATTGGCATAGGCCCAGAAGGATTCTTCCGGACATTGCGGGAAGATCACAATCGCAGGAAACTGTTTCCGGTTCTCCTCTTTCAGGAACAAACGGGCGCCATGCATTAATTGCTTCTCATTGTCTTTGCCTCTTTCTCCTGCCCCGTGCAGGAATAGCACCAACGGATATTTTTTATTCTTATCATAATTCTCGGGATAAAGTATACGGTAAGGTAGAATGTTTCCATCTACGCTGGGATACACCCGTTGCTCAAATAAGGCAAAATCCGGATTAAAGACCGGTCTTTTCATCATTCCCTGCTGATCCAGCCATTCTCCAAAGCGATCGATCCACTGATCGGAAGGCAGGTTTTGTTTGCGCATCCCGAATCCATGTCCGCCTCTGGCATACATGTGCAGTTCCACAGATTTACGGGAGGCCATCAAACTATTATACAGATCAGCACTATGCGGGGCCAGGCCTAACTGGTCATCAGTCGCTGCTGCAATAAATACAGGTGGGAGATCTGTTCCGATAGTGCCCTGCATTTCTTTCGGGAAGAACGGATAGACCGGAGCTGCAAAATCAGGTTTGTTTTCCGCTGTATAATTATACAAGGCAGAACTGGCCACAGTTCCCCCGGCAGAAAATCCCATGATGCCGATCCGGTTGCGGATCAGGTTATATTCAGCGGCATGTTTTCTAACCCAGGCAATCGCTGCTTTCCCGTCGGCAACGGCCATGGGGATTATTTTAGCAGTGACCGTTTCAAATTCTTTGGTCCCCATCACCCGGTTGAGTTCTTCAGTTGGATCTGTGCCGGTGGTATGTGCCAGCCGGTATTTCAACACAAAACAAGTCACGCCTTTTTTTACCAGCCATTCGGCCACATCAAATCCTTCGCTGTTGATGGAGTGGGCATAAAATCCGCCACCCGGACAAATAACTACAGCTGTACCATTTGCCTTTCCCGCTGCGGGTTGGAAAACGGTCAGACTGGGCTGGGTAACATTATAGACTACTTTGGTATTCCAGCTGTTATTGTCATTCACGGCTTCCGACCAGTTCCAGGTTTCAGTTCCCGGGGCAACACCATCATATAACGGAATTACCTTTTGTTGTGCCAGGCTCAATAGGGAAGTAGTCAGCAGGACTATGAAGAATAGTATGTTTTTCATATGCGCAGTTTAAGGACTATAAAAGTAAATGAAAAACCCTTCGCCGGAGGGAAGGGTTTTTATGATTCCTGTCAGGGCCTTAATGAGTCAGTTCTTTAACTGGCATTTCCGGCAGCATTACCTTATTACATTTTTCTGTAATGATTTCTTTGGCCAGTGTAAACCGGGCAGTTTGTAAAATATTCTGCGAGGAAGCACCCACCTTAACCTGGTATTCGCCAGGTTCGGCCACCCATACACTGCGTGCCGGATCGAAGGAAGCAAGGTCGGTTGCTGTCAGGACAAATTGCAGGGTCTGCTTTTCGCCCGGAGCCAGGAGCCTGGTCTTGGCAAAAGCTTTCAGTTCAATGGCGGGTTTATCCATGGTCTTGCCGGGAGCGGTAATATAGACTTGTACCACTTCCTTGCCAGCAGTTTTGCCCGTATTCTGAATGGTAATACTGGCCGTGATCTTACCGTTCATTTGGGTACTGCTCATTTTAAGATTACTATAGGAGAAGGAAGAATAACTGAGACCATAACCAAACGGGAAAGCGGGCTTTACATTAAAAGTATTGAAGTAACGGTAGCCGACATAGATCCCTTCTTCATACCGGACTTCAGCCGGAACGGCTTTCATCCCCAGCATACCGGTAGTGGCTTTTTCAGGAAACTCCACACCGGGGAAATTTTTGGAGGAGTACTCATCTTCATATTTTATTGGAATAGTAGTGGCCAGTTTGCCAGAAGGGCTCACTTTGCCACTCAGAATATCCGCTACGGCATTACCTGCCTCCTGTCCGCCCTGCCAGGTCAGCAGGATGGCATCCACCTCATTACTCCAGGAAGCGATATCGATTACACCACCGGCATTGATGATCACGATGACTTTTTTACCTTTTGCATGATAAGCGGCCGCCACTTCTTTGATCAGGCTGGTTTCGGCAGCAGATAAATAAAAATCATTTTCTTTTTTGCGGTCCCTGAACTCCCCGGCATTTCGTCCGATCGTGATCAGGGCGGCATCGGTGTTATCCGCTTCTTTGGAAAGCATGGAACTGTAACCCGCAAATTCCGGTGCTGAAGGAGTAGGGTTCATGATCTCAGTAAAGAAATCCTTTTTGGGGTGTTTGCTGTTATAGTCATCCAGGTGACTGCTGTAAGCTTTCTGTAAATCGCTTTCCAGTGTATAACCACTGTTTTGTAATCCCTGAACCAGGGAAATCGTATACGCTTCATTCACATCCCCGCTTCCTGTACCCCCGGCAATAAAACTATAGGATGTATTTCCAAAGGCAGCCAGTTTATTTTTAGTACTCAATGGCAAGGCCTGCCCGTCATTTTTCAGCAGGATCATACCTTCTGCCGCAGCGCTGCGCACCAGGTGGGCGTGTGCGGTAAGATCAGGCTTATTACTGAAATCGAATTTTTTGTATGCGGGTGATCCCAGGATATAATTCACAATCCTTTCTGCATTCTGATCGAGAATTTTAATATCCAGTGTACCATTATTGACCGCATCCAGGATGGCTTTCTTTTGCTGGGCCGTACCGGGCATCAGCAGGTCATTACCGGCTTTCATCTGGGCTACGGCATCTTTACCCCCAAACCAATCAGTCATGACCAGTCCTTTAAAACCCCATTCCTTCCGGAGGATGGTGGTCAGCAGGTTATAATCTTCAGAAGCGTACACCCCGTTAATCAGGTTATACGAACTCATGACGGTCCAGGGTTGTGATTCTTTCACGGTGATCTGGAATCCGCGTAGATAGATTTCACGAAGGGCCCTTTCGCTGAGAATGGTATTGACTGTATTACGGTTGGTCTCCTGGTTATTCGCGGCAAAGTGTTTGATGGATGTGCCCACCCCATTACTTTCCACTCCATTCACCATGGCGGCAGCCATTTTTCCGGAGACCAGCGGGTCTTCAGAATAATATTCAAAATTTCTTCCGCCCAGTGAGTTGCGGTGGATATTGAGCGCCGGCGCCAGCAATACATCCACGCCGTATTCCTTTACTTCATTCCCCATGGCCTTCCCCACTTTTTCCACCAATGGAGTATCCCAGGTAGAAGCCAGTAAAGTGGCTACCGGCCAGGCCGTGGCATAATACGTGCGCCGGTCTTCTTTTCGCGTCGGATCAATACGCAATCCGGCCGGACCATCGGCCAGTACGGTATTGGGTATCCCGAGTTGAGGCATGGCAAAGGTGGTCCCTGCTGCACCTGCCACTTTATCCATGGACTGTCCCACCACCGGGGCACCGGTATTGAGGCCGGGAATGTTCATGCCCATGCCTACGACGAGATTTACTTTTTCTTCCAGGGTCATTTTCGACAGCAGTGTTTTTGCTGAAGGAGTTTGTGCCTTTGCAGAGGTGATTACAAGTGCTGCCGCAACAGCCAGAAGGTATTTCATATATCAATCGTTTAATGTTTAAAGGTCCGGCACTTAACATTAACCTGATTTGATATATATCAAAATATCAACGGGAGGAACGGATACGGCTTAGTGTTTCGAGCGTAACTCCAAGGAAAGAAGCAATATACATCAGGGGCACCCGTTGGATAATCTCGGGATAAGTTCTTAATAAACGTTCATACCGCTGGTACGCCGTTTCAAACTGGATGGAGTCCATTCTTATCTGGGAGAGGATCAGGGAGCCGGTGACCATTTTGCGCAGGAGCCGTTCTACTTCATGATAGCGGTCGGCCAGTGACATGAAATCGGTATGATGAATCCCGTATATCCGGGCAGGTTCAAGGGTGTGAATGCTGAGGTGACTGGGACTCCGCTGAAAAAAACTCGTGATCGACAAAAAAAACTGTTGATCCATCGCGATCCACTCCGTGATTTCCTTGTCGTTTTTGTGATAGAAAATCCGGGCGATGCCTTTGTCTACAAAATATATATAATCACTCACCATTTTCTCCCGGAGCAATACATGATCCTTTTCCAGGTCCCAGCATTTCCAGGCACCCATAAAAGCCTTTTCTTCTATCGGAGAAAGGGGCGAAATACCGAATACTGCTTTTTTCAATGCATCCATATCCGGAAATTAAGGAAAGTATAATACTTTTAAGCATGATTCAGCTTCCACCTTACCTGCAAAAAGGAGATACCATCGGGCTGGTATGCCCCGCCGGCTATATGCCTTTCGAAAAAGTGAAAACCTGTGTGCAGATCCTGCAGGAATGGGGGTACAATGTAAAAGTGGGCAATACCGTTGGCGGTGGTTCCATGACCTATTTCTCCGGAACGGATGACGAACGACTGCGCGATTTTCAGCAGATGCTGGATGATAATGAAGTGAAAGCAGTACTCTGTGCCCGAGGCGGGTACGGCACCGGACGGATCATTGACCGGATTGATTTTAAAAAATTTCAAAAGCAACCCAAATGGATTGTCGGTTACAGTGATATCACCGTACTTCATTCCCATCTCTTCAGTAATTATTATATCGCCTCCCTGCATGCGCCGATGGCGGGAGCCTTCAATGAAGAAGGATTTAAGAATGAGTATGTGCTATCCCTGAAAAATAACCTCGAAGGAAAGAAAATAAAATACCAGGTACCCGTACATGAACAAAACCGCAAAGGTGAAGCGGTGGGTGAATTGGTCGGGGGCAACCTTGCCTTGCTCGCCCATCTGGTGGGAACGGATTCCGATATAAAAACCAAGGGAAAAATTCTGTTCCTGGAAGATGTGGGGGAACAGTTATATAACCTGGACCGGATGCTTATCCAGCTCAAACGCAGTGGCAAATTGTCGAAACTCGCCGGTCTGATCTTTGGAGGATTCACCGAAACAAAAGACACGGACCGTCCTTTTGGTAAAACTATTTACGAAATTCTTGGTGAACTCGTGGCGGAATATGACTACCCGGTTTGCTATGATTTTCCGGTCAGCCATACCGACCGGAACTATGCCCTGAAAATAGGAGTAGGCTATAAGTTGAAAGTGACAAAAAACAAAGTGACCCTCGAAGAATAAAAAAACCGCCCCGCTGCCACGGGACGGTTACCATTAACCCTTATCGAAGTTTTTACGGATGTTTTGTTACCCGGTAGTACCGGTATGCTGCAAAGTGCTTTTCTTCGTTCAATCTACCGTCCCGTCTGCCTGTTGAAAATCCAATATAAATTTCCCCCTGATTTGTATATAAATCAAATTGATTAAATTTATATTCTCATAGTTAAAATCTATCTGATGACTTTTATTCAACTCGAGTATATCGTGGCCGTGGATACCTGGCGGCATTTTGCCACAGCCGCTGAACATTGTTTTGTGACCCAGCCGACCCTGAGTATGCAGATTCAGAAACTGGAAGAAGAACTGGAGCTGAAAATATTTGACCGGAGCAAACAACCGGTGGTGCCCACCGAGACCGGGGTGGAGATTATTCAACAGGCCCGGTCCATTCTTTCCGGACGTAATAAACTGTTGCAGACCATCCAGGAGAAAAAAGGGCTGCTCGTAGGCGAATTAAGGATCGGGATCATACCGACCCTGGCACCTTATTTACTGCCTCTGTTTGTACAACCCTTTACCCGTAAATATCCGGGGGTGCGGCTGGTCGTGCATGAAATGATGACCGAACTGATCATTGCCCGTCTCCGGGAAGGAAAGATTGATGCCGGTATCCTCGTTACCCCTTTACAGGAATCCGGCATCGAGGAACATGTATTATTCTATGAAGAGATGATGGCGTATGTGTCCCGCAAAAACGCGGCCTACAAGAAAACCTATATGCTGCCACAGGATATCGACCCGGACAAACTCTGGTTGCTGGAAGAGGGCCATTGCCTGCGCTCACAGATCGTGAATCTCTGTGAACTGCAGAAGATCAGCCGGGAGAATAGTCATTTTGATTATGAAGCCGGCAGCATCGAAACCCTGCGCCGGATGGTGGAAATGTATGACGGTATTACTATTTTACCTGAACTCGCTACCCTGGATATGCCGGCTTCCCAGCGACAACTGATCCGCTATTTTAAAAAACCATCGCCGATGCGGGAAGTCAGCCTGGTGGTACACCGCAACCTGGTGAAACAACGGCTGATTGACGTAATGAAACAGGAAATTCTCCTGACCATCCCAGAGAAAATCCGGAAGAATAAATCTCAGTATGTAGTGCCGGTGGAATTATAAGGACAAAACAGAATCCAGTTTCTGTACCATTTTGGGATAATCGTACAGGTTATTATGGCTGCCTCCGTCAATGGTTACCAGTTCATCCACCGGTTTCAGCAGGGGCAACAGCCTTTTTGAATTTTGATAGGCCACCACACCGTCACTGGTACCATGGAAAAGGGTTACAGGTGCTTCGACCTGTTGAATGTACTGATGCGTGGGCAGGTCGTAGTGCAACATCCAGCGCACCGGGTAAATGGGCAGGTAACGACTTACTACAGCCGGAAAATCATAATACGGCGTTTCCAGCATCAGCCTTTTACAATCACGTACCGAAGCCAGTTGCGCGGCAATTCCCGTCCCCATACTCTTACCATAAATGATAATACTGTCGGCGGCAAAACGTTTGATCGCCAGTTTGTATACCTGCAAAGACCATTCATAGAGTTTTTTCTCCGATAGTTTACCCGTGCTTTTGCCAAAACCGGGATAATCAATCATCAGCACCTGGTAGCCATGCCGGGTGAAATAAGGAATATATTTCGCATACCAGGAAATATTGCGCTTGTTGCCATGGAAATACAATACCACTCCCCGGGTCACCGTATCGGTACTCGCAAAATCCACCAGGCTGATCGTATCTTCTTTTGTCAGGGGTATACTGATATCCTTATGTGGCTGGGGAAAATTATAGGAATGTTGCCGGTTCAGGGTCACCGGGTGAAAAAGCACGGCATCCTGCAGAAAATACAAAGCCATCCCACCGATCAGGTAAATGACGAGGGTGGTCCAGAACCATCTTTTCCAGTTGATTTTTTTCATAAAAGACAAAGATCATAAGAAAACAGGAGAAATGGTGAGTGATGAGTAGTACTACGAAGAAACCTTGTCATCCCAGAGTTTACCCAGAGTTTATCGAAGGGAAGGAGGCTGTTTTGTCATCCCGACGAAGGAGGGATAAAGGTCAGTACAAGTGGCTCTAATTCCGACGAAGGAGGAATCTAAGCTGTGAAGAGGTAAAAAAAAGCAGGCACTCCGGTTAAAGGAGTGCCTGCTCATATTTCGAGGTTTGGGATTAACTGTTTCTCCGGAAATAACTCCGCAGACTATACACCGCATTATTACTGATCTCGTCTACCATACATTTGATCATATCGTTCTCAGAAGGGGGGAAGTCCTTTCTGCGGTTGATCTGGTTTTTGTCTTCCTGGCTGAGGGCCCGTTCGTCACCGGTAAAATGACTGAACTGGGTACTCCAGTTATGGGAAGAGCTATAAGAATCATTCCAGATCCGGCGGCCATGCTCATCCCGTACGGTTACCTGCAGTACCGCATTGCTGCGGAGGGTGCGGGTGGTGGTAATGATATTGGCCTGCACTTTTGCATACTCCCGTACCACACTGTCCGGACGGTAAACGGTTTCTTTCACGACTATATCCTTTGTTACTTTACGGGAATTGCGGTCATCAAATACGCGGCCGAGGTCCATACTCACAAACTGCATGCTCAGTTCCTGGTCCACCCGGATCCGGCGGCTGCGGGCATCCCAGGCGGAGTAGAACCGCACAAACTCACTGCCGCTGTTATTTTGCAGGGAACTGATCAGTTCGTCATCGAGGTTGGGCTGACCAATACCGTAAGTACTATATACATAACCACCATCCCGTTGCATGGGAAGCACCACTACATTGGTCACGGCATATTCAAAGACCTCATTCATTTTAAGGATCGCTTCACGGTCGCCGGCTTTAAAGTTCAGCACTGCCTGGAATTCACGGTAGGCATTCCGGTAACTCTGTTTATCAGAGTGCTGCATAAAAGCAATTCCTCTTTCATACCGCACATCCCCGGCTTTCTCCCGGTAAGTGACCAGGTCGGATGAATGGTCATCAGGTAATACAATACTGAATACATCAGGCACCCGGTGAATGGCATCATATAAACGTTGCAGAGATACATACTCAAAATAGATCCATTCCCATTTCAGTTCATTGCCACTTTCGTGGTAAGAGCGGATGCGGGACTGGTGATCCTCCACGGCGTATTGATAAGCATTACGGAGGGTGGAGAGCAATTTGGCATCATCCGGATCTTTCTGCAGTTTTTTTGCGGCCAGTTCAACGGCTTCGTCATAACGGCCTTTTTCATACAGTTTGCTGGCTGATTTACAGGAAACCATCAGCAAGGTCATTCCAGAAAATAATACAGTGTAGAGTTTCAGTTTCATAAACACCTCCTTTTTTTATAAGACGTACAAACAGGAGGCCGGTTAACATGGATAAACCGCAATTAGACAATCATTAACAAATGAACAGCGAAATCAGTACTTGAGGATGTCCCGGATGAAATTATGATACTCATCAAAGCTGGGAAGATTGTTGTGGCCGCCCCCGATTATGCGGATTAATGTCACTTTTTGCGGGTTTAGCTTTTGTAACGACTCGCTGTGCCGGATCGGGATCAGCCAATCCCGCGTACCATGCAGGATATAGGTATGGCATTGCACTTTGGGCAGCCATAAGTCAGTCCGCAATTTAAAACGTAATACCAGGCGCAGGGGCAGCATGGGGAGAAAGCGTTCGATGACGCGGATAAAACTGAAGTAAGGCGCATCCAGGATCAGGTAACGGGGCTGGTTATCCGAGGCCAGCTTGGTGGCAAAGCCGCTGCCCATACTACGTCCATACATAATCAGATGATCTTCGGGATAGGTTTCCTTCAATTTGTCATAGACAAATTGCATATCGGAGAGCATCTCCTTTTCACTCCGTTTTCCGGTGCTCTTACCGAAGCCCCGGTAGTCGACCAGCAATACATCATAGTTGAACCGGTAAAAATCTTTGGCATAACGGGCCCAGCCTTTTATACTGCGGGTATTGCCATGAAAATACAGGATGAGGCCTTTGGCATTTTCCCGGAAGAAATGCAATCCATTGATCCGGACCCCCGGCTCCACATCAAAAAAATATTCCCGGAAGGGGGCATCATATTTAAATTCAAAGTCCTGCTTTAACTTCTCCGGTTTGAAAATGAATTTCTCCTGGAAAAAATAAGCCAGCACGGAAAGCAGGACAATACCAAGGATTATATACCAGATGAATGGGGGCAAGCAGCTGTAGAGTTAATGTTTGGCCCAAGATAAGTAAGATTCCGGTTTTCTGCCTGGCAAACAACAATTTCTCAAAGTCGTCAATTGGATTACTTTTGAATAAAATTATCAGGCATTGATCACCATTCTCGTTATAGATGATGAGGAAAAACTCCGGCAGTTGCTCAAGCGCATCCTGCACCTGGAAGGTTTTGAAACGAAAGGGGCCGGAAGTCTCCGGGAAGGAAGGAAAATCCTGGAAAAAGAACATATTGATGCCGTTTTATGTGACGTAAAACTTCCGGACGGGAATGGGGTGGATTTTGTAAAAGAGGTTAAAAAAGATTTTCCGGCGCTGGAAATTATCCTGCTGACCGCTTATGGCAATATCTCTGACGGGGTGCAGGCCATGCGAAACGGGGCTTTTGATTATATCCGTAAGGGAGACGATAACGATAAAATCATTCCCCTGCTGCACCGGGTCATTGATAAAGTACAAATGACCCGTAAGCTGGAAAGGTTACAAAATACTGCAGCAAAAGCCGGTTCATTTGATCATATTATCGGGCATTCTGCGATTCTGCTTCAGGCCGTTTCCCTGGCCCGGAAAGTTGCACCATCGGATACCACTTTATTATTGCTGGGGGAAACGGGAACGGGTAAAGAAGTTTTTGCCCAGGCAGTACACTATAACAGTAAAAGAGCCCGACATCATTTTGTGGCGGTTAATTGCAGTGCTTTCTCCCGTGAATTGCTCGAAAGTGAACTTTTTGGACATAAAGCCGGAGCCTTTACCGGTGCCGCCAGGGATAAAAAAGGATTGTTTGAAGAAGCGGACGGAGGAACTATTTTTCTCGATGAAATTGGCGAGATGCAGCCGGAACTGCAGGCAAAATTGCTGCGGGTACTGGAATCCGGCGAGTTTATTAAAGTGGGAGATACCCGGCAGATAAAAGTGAATGTTCGCATTATTGCCGCTACCAATCGTAATCTGCAGCAAGAAATAGAAGCCGGCCATTTCCGGGCTGATCTTTTTTACCGCTTGTCCGTTTTTCAGATCACCCTGCCTTCACTCCGGGAAAGGAAGGAAGATATTCCCGACCTGGCCCGGTATTTTGCAGCTCTTTTTGCCGCTAAATCCAATAAAACGGCTCCTGTGCTGGATAAAGTATACCTGGACGCTTTGCAACACTACGACTGGCCGGGAAATATCCGTGAACTGAAAAACGCCATTGAACGTAGTGTTATCCTGGATAATACCGGTGTGCTCAGCGCCACAGATCTCCCTTTTACACCTACCGGATCCCTGTCACATGAAACCGGCTCCGGGTTTGATTTATCGGTGGTTGAAAAGCAACATATAATGAAAGTGCTCCGGCATACCGGCGGTAACAAAACGGAAGCCGCCCGGTTATTAGGGATCGGACTTACCACGCTTTACCGGAAAATCGAAGAATACCAACTTCTTTAATTTTTTTCATTTTGAAAAAGAACCCTTCCATTTTGGAAGGGTTCTTCTTTTTTATGGCCGCCCGTTTGTCCGCCTTATAAACGATGTAATCCGGTCCAGGCCTGCATTTCATGGGTTTTTTCCTGGTTGATCAAAAATCCGGCATCCACTTGGTATACCCTCCTTCATGAAGAAAACAAGAAAAGGCATCGGTTACCGGCTGGGACTTCACCTGATACTCCCGCTTTTATATTTCATTACCGGGCTGGTAGCCCTCATCATTAAATACCTGGACTAAGTATGCTTACTATTATTCTAATCCTGGCCGGACTCATTTGTTTCTGGCTGTTTTTTAAAATGATCGACTGGTTCGAAAAAATCTGACAACCATGATGAATCTTTTATTTATTCTTTCCGTAATCGTATTCGTTTATCTCGTTTACGTACTAATTAAACCCGAAAAATTCTGAATCCATGAACAATGAACTTTCAGGTGTTATCCTGATTTTCCTGCTTACGGTTATACTGGCCTATCCGTTAGGAAAATATATCGCCAATGTGTTTTCCGGAAAGAAGACACTGACCGGTTTTATGAACCCGGTGGAACGGCTGATCTTCCGGCTCAGCGGGATCAATCCGGCAGAGTCAATGAACTGGAAACAGTTTTTGAAAGCCATGCTGACGATCAACCTGCTCTGGCTGGTCTATGCTTTTTTTCTGCTCCTGTTCCAGGATAAATTACCGATGAACCCGGATGGCAATGCCGGACAGACACCGGACCTCGCCTTTAATACGGCTATCAGTTTTCTGGTGAACTGTAACCTGCAACACTATTCCGGTGAATCCGGACTGACCTATTTCACTCAATTGTTTGTGATTACTTTTCTTCAGTTCGTGAGTGCCGGTACCGGTATCGCCGTACTGATAGGACTGTTAAACGGATTAAAAGAGAAGACGACCAACAATCTCGGAAATTTCTGGAATTACCTGGTGAAGAGTATTACCCGGATATTGTTACCTCTTTCTGTAATAGTGGCAGTCATACTTGTTTTTAATGGTACCCCGGCCGGTTTTGACGGAAAGGATTCGATCACCACGCTCCAGGGAGATTCCGTTCAGGTATCACGGGGACCAGCAGCCGGAATGATCGCTATCAAACAATTGGGCACCAATGGTGGGGGATGGTTTGGTGTCAATTCAGCACACCCGCTGGAAAACCCCAGCTATTTTACGAATGCAGTGGAAACGATTTCCATATTGCTCATCCCGATCGCCCTTGTTTTTGCGCTGGGATTTTATCTTAACCGGAAGAAACTCGCGAAAGTAATATTCGGGGTGATGACCTTCCTGTTTGTGATTTTCTGCAGCATTACTATTTACTATGAGCTGAAAGGCAATCCGGCCATTGATAAACTGGGCGTGGCCCAGTCAACCGGAAGTATGGAAGGAAAGGAAGTCCGTTTTGGCGCGGCGGCCACCGCTTTATGGAGTGTGGCCACCACCTCTACTTCCAATGGTTCGGTGAATGGTATGCACGACAGCCTTACACCCATTTCCGGCGGAGTGGTGATTCTGGATATGATGGTGAATGCCTTATATGGCGGGGTGGGTGTCGGCCTCCTGAACTATTTTATATTCATCATTATCGCAGTATTTATTTCCGGGCTGATGGTGGGAAGAACGCCGGAGTTTATGGGACATAAAGTGGAAGCAAGAGAAGTGAAGATTGCGGCCCTGGTGACCCTGCTTTCTGCTTTCCTGATCAAAGCATTCACCGCACTCGCGGCTTATATGGTGGTGCATCATCCGGAAATTGCCTGGCAGGTAAAGCCAGGCGCCTGGCTGAATAATCCATCCTATCACGGGTTCTCGGAAATATTGTATGAATACACTTCTGCGAATGCCAATAACGGCAGTGGCTTTGAAGGATTAGGTGATAATAACCCGTTCTGGAATATCACTACAGGTATTGTACTGTTGCTTGGCCGCTACCTTCCGATCATTGCGCCGATGGCCATTATGGGTTTACTGGCCAATAAAAAATTTATACCGGAATCACCGGGTACCCTGCGTACCGATTCCGGCACATTCGGTATGATGACCCTGGCTGTAATCATTATTATCACCGCCTTGTCCTACCTGCCTGCCCTGGCCCTGGGACCACTGGCAGAATATTTTTCACTCTATTAACTGATCCATCATGGCAACTAAAAAACGTGCGATAAAATTATTTGAACCGGAACTGATCGGTACCGCCATCCGGCAATCTTTTATAAAACTGAATCCGGTACGGATGGTGAAAAACCCGGTCATGTTCACTGTTGAGATTGGTACAGCCGTTATGCTGGCGGTTGCCTTATTTCAGCTGATAACCGGTGACCGTACACAGGGAGCCCTTTGGTACAATATCACCATATTCGTCATACTCTTGATAACCGTACTGTTTGGAAATTTTGCAGAAGCCCTGGCGGAAGCACGCGGAAAAGCACAGGCTGAAAGCCTGCGTAAAACACGTGAGGACACCCCGGCAAAAAAGATCTTCCTGGTCGGTGAAATTGAAGTCAATGAAGTGAAAGTCGTGCCTTCCTCCCAATTAAGAAAAGGAGATTTATTTCTCTGTGAAGCGGGGGATGTCATTCCTATGGATGGGGAGATTGTGCATGGACTGGCCACGATTGATGAATCTGCCATAACCGGCGAATCGGCACCTGTGATCCGGGAAGCGGGTGGAGATAAATCTTCCGTCACCGGTGGTACCAAAGTATTAAGTGACCGTATTAAAGTCCGGGTTACTACTGAACCCGGTGAAAGTTTCCTGGATAAAATGATTGCCCTGGTGGAAGGAGCTTCCCGGCAGAAAACACCCAATGAAATTGCCCTGACTATCCTGCTGGCGGCATTCACGCTCATATTTATTATTGTAACCGTAACCCTTAAACCCTTTGCCGATTATGCAAACACACCCATCAGTATCGCGGCTTTTATCTCATTGTTTGTGTGCCTGATCCCCACCACGATCGGCGGACTTTTATCCGCCATTGGTATTGCCGGAATGGACCGGGCACTAAGGGCCAATGTTATTGCTAAAAGCGGGAAAGCCGTGGAGACGGCCGGGGATGTGGATGTACTCTTACTGGACAAAACCGGTACGATTACAATCGGGAACCGGAAAGCCACGCATTTTTATCCCGTTAACGGAATGGATGAAAAGGAATTTATGCAACTAACGGTGTTGAGTTCACTGGCGGATGATACACCCGAAGGGAAATCAATTGTAGAACTGGCCGCACAGCATGGTATTCATGCAAAAACAGAGACCGGAATGACATTTATCAAGTTTACTGCGGAAACCAGGAGCAGCGGAGTCCGTATACCCGGCGGTATGACAATTCTGAAAGGAGCTTTCGACGCAATCCGGGATAAAGCAGCAAAAGCCGGGAATAATGTACCCGAAGAAACGGCGGAGAAAGTACGGGTCATCTCTTCCAACGGTGGAACACCACTGGTGGTGGCGGCGGATAATAAAATTAAAGGGGTGATCGAATTGCAGGATATTATCAAACCCGGTATTCAGGAACGGTTTGAAAGACTCCGGAAAATGGGAGTGAAAACGGTGATGGTGACCGGTGACAACCCGCTGACGGCAAAATATATTGCGGAAGTGGCCGGGGTGGATGATTTTATCGCAGAAGCGAAACCGGAAGATAAAATGAACTATATCCGGAAGGAACAGCAATCAGGTAAACTGGTGGCGATGATGGGGGATGGGACTAACGATGCACCGGCCCTGGCACAGGCGGATGTGGGCGTATCGATGAACAGTGGTACCCAGGCAGCTAAAGAAGCAGGGAATATGGTGGACCTGGACAATGATCCCACTAAACTGATTGAAGTAGTGGAGATCGGAAAACAATTGCTGATTACCCGCGGCACACTAACCACCTTCTCGATTGCCAATGATGTAGCCAAGTATTTCGCGATTGTTCCGGCGCTCTTTATTGCTTCCATTCCGGCGTTACAGTCTTTAAATATCATGGGACTGAAAAGCCCGGAATCGGCGATCCTGTCGGCTGTGATTTTTAACGCGTTAATCATTCCGGTATTGATTCCGCTGGCCTTGAAAGGGGTCGCTTATAAACCCATCGGGGCCTCTGCTTTATTAAGAAGAAACCTGCTGATCTATGGATTGGGTGGAATAGTGGTGCCCTTTATCGGGATCAAAGCAATCGACCTCCTGTTAGGGCTATTTATGTAATGGTAAAAAAATAAAAAGATGAAAAAGAATCTCCTGGTTTCAGTTAAACTCACCTTTGTATTGATCCTGATCTGCGCAGTGGTATTTCCATTCCTGATCGCGGGTATCAGTAAAGCGGCCCCTGGCGGTGGAAAGGGTGAAACCATAACGGTGAATGGCAAAGTGGTGGGCTATGAAAAAATTGGTCAGTCATTTACTGATGATAAATATTTTTGGGGCCGACCCTCTGCAGCAGGTTATAATGCTGCCGGTTCCGGTGGCAGCAACAAAGGGCCTTCCAACCCGGATTATTTACAACTGGTAAATGGCAGGATAGATAGTTTCCTGGCGCATAACCCGGGCATCAAAAAAGAAGAAATACCGTCCGAAATGGTAACGGCATCGGGGAGCGGACTGGATCCGGATATTTCTCCCGAGGGAGCTTATGTACAGGTGAAAAGGATAGCCACTGTCCAGAACCTGCCGGAAGAAAAGGTCAGGGCCCTGGTAAAAAAACATATTCAAAAACCACTGGCCGGAATACTGGGTCCGTCGAGAGTGAATGTGCTGAAATTAAATATTGCCCTGGATGAATTGAAATAACCATTTTAAATTACAATAGAATGAAGAGGATAACGATTTTAGTTGGTGCAGCTGTTTGGATGAGTAGTCAGTTAATGGCGCAGGACTCCACCGGGTCACTGACCATCAGTGGTTATACAGAAGCCTATTATCAGTATGATTTCAATAAGCCTGCGGATAATAACCGTCCAGGGTTTATCTATAGTCATAACCGGCACAATGAGTTTAACCTTAACCTTGGTTTTATAAAAGCCAATTACACCGCTGATAGAGTAAGAGCCAATCTCGCGTTAGCCGCAGGTACTTACATGAATGCAAACTATGCCGCAGAGCCGGGTGTATTAAAAAATGTGTATGAAGCCAATA
>Ga0209717_1001525_pt1 | contig 24738 bp, 15 predicted proteins | sample AD_UKC048_MetaG_FD_184418 | JGI IMG/M metagenome (GOLD analysis project Ga0209717, IMG submission 184418) | Active sludge microbial communities of municipal wastewater-treating anaerobic digesters from USA - AD_UKC048_MetaG (SPAdes) (version 2) | ecosystem: Engineered > Bioreactor > Anaerobic >... | reverse complement strand
TACGTTCAGCAGTGGAATGCTCACGCTGGACCTCACTACGGGCACTATTGAAAACGAACTGGCCACCAACGGAATCGTAGACCTGATGCCGAACCCGACGTCTACCGGTAAAGTGCTGCTCAACCTGAACCTGCCGCACAACACACCGATACGCGTGGAAATGTACGCCATGAGCGGCGTTCAGGTGGGTTCATCGCAGGAAGGACAGTTTCAGGAAGGACAATTTTCGCTGGATCTGGCGGCATTTGCGCCCGGACAATATCTGGTGAAAGTGATTACCGACGACCGGACGTACGTGAAAAAAGTCATGCGTATCCAGTAACTTCAAAAACTATAACCGAGCATGTCGGGGCCGGGGGATTCAGATCTCCCGGCCTCGTTTATTTCAAGCATTTTTAAAAGGAAATATCCGTAAAACCTCGCCTTCGAAAAACGTATTTCTCTCCGCCGGCAATTCCAGAAAAGCGTCCGCATGAAGCAGGTTCGAAAAATCACCCGACCCATGCCCTTCCACCGGTTGCGCCAACAGGCGCGCTTCGGAACTGTGCGCCAGTTTTACCTGAATATAATAGGTCAAGGCAGGTTCGAAATGCACTTGTTTTCCCAAAACAGCATATAACGGAGCAGCTTCAGGAAATCCCAGCGAGGCTTCCAGCCAGGGCAATACATACCGGTGAAGACACATAAATGTTGAAACCGGATTGCCAGGCAAAGCGAATACAACCCCTTTGTCGCCGAAGGTGCCGAACCAGAAAGGTTTGCCCGGCCGCTGGCGCACCTTGTGAAATTGCAGTTGCACGCCGGTGGCTTCCAGCGCTTGCGGGATGTAATCGAATTTACCCATCGAAACACCGCCACTCAGTATTATCACGTCGAAATCTTTCTGAAAACGGGCAATCTCGCTCCGTATAATTTCTTCATTATCAGGCAAATGCAGCATTTCCGCTTCGATGCCGTAATGTCGTTTCAGCACCGCCCAAGAGGAGTAATTATTGGAGCGCCGGATTTGAAACGGCAAGGGTGTTTCGGTGACTTCCACCAGTTCGTCGCCGGAAGAAACGATCACGATACGAGGCGCTTTTTTCACCTGCAAAACGGATTTCCCTACCGAAGCCGCCATACTGATGTGCGCCGGGCCAATTCTATGCCCGGCGGTCATCACCGTTTCACCCTGTCGGCGGTCCTGACCCTGCCGGTGAATGTTTTGCCCCCGGGCTACAGGCTCATCTATAATCCGGGCTACACCATCGGAAACCTGTATTTTTTCGTACGGTATCACCGTGTCGGCGTCGCCGGAACAGGCAGCCCCGGTCATGATTTCGAGGCAGCAGCCGGCATCCAGATGTAAGATTGGAGCGTCTCCGGCAGCCTGGGTGGCTGTAATCCGGAAAAGCCGGTTTCCCGATTCGTGATCGGCGTAACGGATGGCGATTCCGTCCATCGTTACCCGGTCGTACGGTGGCAGGTCGCGGTCGGCCAGAATGTCTTCAGCCAGCACCCGGCCGTTCGCTTCTAGAAACGGAACCGATTCCACGCCGTAATCTTTCCGGTGCGACAGGATAATTTGTTCCGCTTCGGAGACGGTGATCATGTGGTGGTTATTGGTTATTGGTTATTAGTGTGGTAACGAGGCATTTGTGGCAAAATTTGCGCTAAAAACGACCTGGAAATTTTGGTTGAATACGGCATTTTACTAACCTCCAATCGTCGCCATCGATTCCCCTACCGGCAAACCGCGCCGTGCTTCTTCGGCTTCCCAGCCGGTTTTGTGGCGGCGGTTAAAGGCATCCAGCAGATGAGCGGCCAGTGCTTCATCATCGAGGCCCTGCCGCATCAGGTCGCGGATCTGGAGTACGCCGTGATCGTACAGGCAGGTTTTTAACGCACCTTCGGGTGTCACCCGGATCCGGTTGCAGGTGCCGCAGAACGTGCGCGACCAGGCGGCGATAATCCCCACCTTTCCCAGATGCTCGGGCAGTCGGTAATTCATGGAAGTAGAAAAAGGCGGGTCGGGAATTTTTTCCAGTTCCGGCCATTCGGCACGCAGCGTGTCGAGAATATGCCGGTGATCCCAAAGCGGGCGTACAGCCGTTGTATGATCGCCGCCGTTGAAAGGCATTTCCTCGATAAACCGCACGTCGACGGGCAGGCGCCGGGTCAGTTGAGCCAGTGGGATCAGGTCGTCCGTGTTTTGGCCCTCCATCACTACCGCATTGATTTTCACTGCAATATCGTGGTTCAGCAATGCATCCAGTGTCTGCATCACACGCGGCAGGTCGTCGCGGCGGGTGATCTGAAAAAACCGTTCCCGGTCGAGCGTATCGAGGCTGAGGTTTACGGAGCGGATGCCGAGTTTTTTTAGTTCCGGCACCAGCGGCGCAGTGGTTACGCCATTGGTGGTCAGGGTGATTTCCTGCAACCTTTCCAGTTCTGAAAGCATGTGCAGAAAGCGCATCAGGTCTTTTCGCACAAAGGGTTCGCCGCCGGTAATGCGCACTTTCGTGATACCCAGCCGCACCAGCACCGTACAAAGCCGTGTCATTTCTTCATAACTCAGCAGGTCGCTGCGCGACAGCCAGTTCAGGCCATGCTCGGGCATGCAGTAGTGGCAGCGCAGATTGCACCGGTCCGTCACTGCGAGTCGGAGGTAGTTGATGGCACGGCCGTGGTTGTCGAGTAGCACGATGTCGGAAGAGGTTTGAAATGAATTTGTAGTCGAATCAACAACCGCAAGAGTCAACAATTGTTCGGTCAAATCTACTGCCCATTTTTCTCCCCGCACAGTGTACGCATCTCCTCCGGCGAATAATAAATCGTGGCGCGGTTTCCGTCCCGGAGCTTTACGGGATACACCGCTTTGTTCCAGGCAAGCAATTCGGCGCATAATCCGTGCTCGATGGCAATACGGTCGGTCATTTTTTCAAACTGTTCTTTGAAGCCTGCGCGGTGATATTTCAGCCCTTCAGCCATAATTCTGCCTTTGCGCGTCCGGTTGTAGTACGCCACATGGGCCAGTTCGTGCCCCAACGCGCCGGTTTGCTCTTGGAAACCGAGGTTCTTAAGCAACGTGGGTTCCCGAACCGCTGTGGATCGTCTGCTGATCACGATACGGTATTTTTTTCTTGCGAACGGTATCAGCAGACTCATCAGCCGCGGACGGGACGCGTAGGGTAGTTTGCTTTTTTTCACGACAAATTGAATAGAAGCGTTCCGGAGTTCAGGGTAATGCGACAAAGCAGCGAGTGCTTGCAGTTCAAATGCCGCGGGCAGGTGCTTGTTGTTCCCATATAGCAGGCGGAGGCTGTCAATCGAAAACCTATGCTCCATTCCGGAAGCATAGGTTTTCGTAGCGTTTTGGCCGAAAAGCGTTGAAACAAATAACGAGCCCGGCAGCCATAGCAGCATCTTAAAAACCTTGTACGAATTTTGTATCCACGATGTATTGGCACCGGCGCCGGGAAAAATCAATGTTTGCAAGCCCATATGTTTACATATTTTTAAAACAAAAAATGTCACCTCCTACCACCTTTCCCTATTTTCACCTACATTTGCCGGCAAAACGCTTTCCTCCGTCAAAGAATGCTGAAACGCCTCCATATCCGCAATTACGCGCTGATTGACGAACTCGAGATCAATTTTTCAGAGCGACTGACCATTATCACCGGCGAGACCGGAGCGGGCAAATCCATCCTGCTGGGCGCACTGGGCCTGGTAATGGGTGAGCGCGCCGATACCAAGGTCTTTTACAACGACAGCGAAAAATGCGTGGTAGAAGCGTATTTCGACGTATCCGCCTACGATCTCCGCGAGTTTTTCGAAGCCAACGAACTCGATTACGACTCCGAAGTTGTCATCCGGCGCGAGCTCTCCCCTACCGGTAAAAGCCGCGCGTTCGTGAACGATACGCCCGCCAACAACCAGGTATTGCAACGTCTCACCGAATCGCTGGTCGACCTGCACCAGCAGTTCGATACGCTGGACATTCACAACGTGAATTTCCAATTGCGCATGATCGATGCTCTGGCCGATAACGCATTGATTATCAAAGACTACCAGCACCAGTACAAACAATACGCAGCCGATAAAAAACGCCTGGCCACCCTGCTGGAACGGAGTACCAACGGTGCGAAGGAAATGGAATTTCTGCGTTTCCAACTCGAAGAATTTCACAAGGCGGAACTTCGCGAAAAGGAGCAGGAACAACTCGAAACGGAACTTACCCGGTTGAGCAGTGCCGAAGATATTAAACGAACCTACGGCGCCGCCTATAATTACCTGCTCGAATCGGAACAGAACATCCTCGGTCAGTTGCAGGAAATCGGCCGCAGCATGGCGGCTACACGCAAACTCACGCCCACATTGGCCGATCTGAGTGAACGCCTCGATGCAGCCATCATCGACCTGCAGGAAGTAGCGAAAGATTGCGACCGCATGGCCGAACAAACGGAATACGACCCGCAACGTATCGGCGAAGTGCAGGAGCGCCTGAATGTCATTTACAAACTGCAAAAAAAACACGGTGTCGGTTCTGTGGAAGAGTTGCTGGCTATTCAGGCCGGACTTGAGGAACAAACAGCCGGCTACACCAATCTCGACGCCGAGATAGCCCAACTGGAACAAACCATCAGCCTGCAACAGACCAAACTGACGCACATCGCCGACACGCTGAGCGAACGCCGCAAAAGCACCACGCAACCTTTCGAGGAGCGCATCCACGGCATGCTCAACCAGTTGTCCATGCCGCATGCGCGCCTGAAAGTGGAGGTCCGTAGCCTGGATCACCTCACGGCTACGGGCTCCGACGACGTACAGTTTCTGTTCGCGTCCAACGTCGGCAGCAGGTTTTTACCTATCAAGGACGTGGCTTCCGGCGGCGAACTTTCCCGCCTCACGCTCTGTACCAAAAGCCTCGTGGCGGATGCCATTCCGCTGCCCACGCTTATTTTCGATGAAATCGATTCGGGGATCAGCGGCGACGTTTCCATGAAAATGGGCCTGATACTCAAGGAGTTGAGCGACCGACACCAGGTGATAAGCATCACGCACACGCCACAGATCGCTGCCCGCGCCGATGCGCATTATTTCGTTTATAAAAAGGTTGCCGACAACCGCACGCTTACCAATATCCGTCTGCTCAACCAGGAAGAACGTATCCGTTCGCTGGCCGTTATGCTCAGTGGTAACCCGCCGAGCGATGCGGCGATTGCCACGGCGGAGGAATTGGTGAGGGGATGATGGTTTATGGGTTTATGGGTTTATGGGTTTATGGGTTTATAGGTTTATGGGTTCATGGGTTCATGGGTTTATGGGTTTATGGGTTTATGGGTTCATGGGTTTATGGGTTTATGGGTTTATGGGTTTATGGGTTTATGGGTTTATAGGTTTATGGGTTTATGGGTTTATAGGTTTATGGGTTCATGGGTTCATGGGTTTATGGGTTTATGGGTTTATGGGTTCATGGGTTTATGGGTTTATGGGTTTATGGGTTTATGGGTTTATGGGTTTATGGGTTTATGGGTTTATGGGTTTATGGGCTACTCAGTCAGGATAAAATCCGTAATTTATATGGCTTTTATTACCTCAAATTATCTATAAACTCATAAACTCATAAACCTATAAACCATAAACCCATAAACCCATAAACCCATAAACCCATAAACCCATAAACCCATAAACCCATAAACCCATAAACCCATAAACCCATAAACCTATAAACCTATAAACCCATAAACCTATAAACCCATAAACCTATAAACCCATAAACCCATAAACCTATAAACCTATAAACAATCCATGCCCACCAACCTATCTGCCGATTTCTGGGAAACCCGCTGGCAAAACGACGAAACGCACTGGGACCTGAATACCGTATCGCCGCCACTGGCCGCTTATATCGATCAGATTCCGGCGGAAAAACGGAACCTGCGCATTCTGATTCCCGGTTGCGGGAATGGTCATGAAGCCTTGTATCTGCTTCAAAAGGGGTTCACGCAGGTAACCATGCTCGACATTGCACCAACCGCCGTGGCACAACTTCAGCAGCGCCTGAATATGGAAATGCCGGGATGGCAAACGGCACTGCGCCTGGTGTGCGCAGACTTTTTCCAGCACGATGACAACTACGACCTGATTCTGGAACAAACGTTTTTTTGTGCGCTTCCACCAGATATGCGGCCTGCTTATGTATTGAAAATGAATGCGTTATTACGTCCGGGTGGAAAACTGGCAGGACTGCTGTTCAACCGGGAATTTGAAGGCGGGCCACCGTTCGGTGGCGATAAAGCGGAATATTTGGCGTTATTTGCACCGCATTTCAGAATCGCAACCATGGCGCCGAGTATAAATTCCGTGGCGCCGAGAGCGGGAAGCGAATTGTTCTTCATTCTGGAAAAAGAAAAAATCAACTAATGTCCGATACTCCTTTCCGTGCAGGCTTCGTCAACATCATCGGCCGGCCCAACGCCGGCAAATCCACGCTGATGAATGCCCTGGTCGGCGAACGCATGAGTATCATCACGCACAAGCCGCAAACCACCCGGCACCGGATCATCGGCATTCTGACGGGCAACAATTTCCAGATCGTTTTTTCCGACACACCGGGTTACGTGAAATCGCCGTCGTACAAGATGCACACAGCCATGAACAGGTTCGTGGAAGGTACCGTAGAAGACGCAGATCTGATGCTGTTCGTGTTCGACCTGACGGAAGAACTCGAAGACGACAATCCGGTGATCGAGGTGCTGAAAAAAGCCGAAGCCCCCATTTTACTGATCCTCAATAAAAAAGACCTGGTCGCCGAACAACGCGCGGAGGACGTGACAGGCTGGTGGAAAAAACGCATCAAAATTGCCGATTCCATGGCAGTTTCGGCCTTGAAAGGCAATGAAGCGGGAACATTACTCGAAAAAATAGTAGCGTATTTACCGGAAAGCGAGCCCTACTATCCGACAGATCAGTTGACCGACCGGCCCGAGCGATTCTTTGTCGGCGAAATCATCCGTGAAAAAATCCTGATGAATTACAGCGATGAAATCCCCTATTCCACCGAAGTAAGTGTCGAATCGTTCCAGGATTCGACGACTACCAAAGGCGAGGCCATTGCCCGTATACAGGCCACTATTTATGTGATGCGCGAGACCCAAAAAGCCATTATTCTCGGCAAGGGAGGCGCCGCTATAAAAAAAATCGGCTCCCACGCCCGTGGCGACATCGAGCGTTTCCTTCAGACAAAAGTATTTCTGGAACTCACCGTCAAAGTGCGTGACAACTGGCGCGATGACGAAAGCGCCCTGCAACGTTTCGGTTATATGTAAGTGTTAAACCGTGGGTGTTTAGTTTTCCGTGTTTAGTATTTCGAAGTTCCGGAAGTACTCTACATCTTAAACACTAAACACAAAAAACCAAACACCTCCGGTTATTTCACCAGCGTAATATCACCCATTTTCACGACGATACGCCCGTCGATGATGTCCACTACTGCGTAGTAAACAAACACCGCCGGGTCCATCAGTTTGCCTTTTATACGTCCGTTCCAGCCGAACTGCGGATCGTTCGGCGGGAAATTTTCCCTTTCAAAAACCATATCTCCCCAGCGGTCGAAAATGTAGAATTTGCGCACGTTGAGTACCTGAGTCGGACTTGCAAATACCAAAACTATATCGTTCTGATTGTCGTCGTTCCAGGGCGAAAACGCATTCGGAATGTAGATATGCGGCTCGTCGTCTACCCGTACCAGCACACTGTCGGAAGCCATACATCCATCCACACTGATGATGGTCACGATATATTCCGTAGACCGGTTCGGTTTCAAGGTCGGATTCAGCAAATCCAGAATACCGGTTCCGTCAAAAATCAGGCCTTCCATCGGGGTCCATATCACCGTATCGATCAATGACAAGGGATATCCTGCTACTATGGAATGCAAGTCATAACTTTCCCCGAGTTTGATGTCCACTTCCGGAATGACCTGGATATTGATATCGGGGATAAGCGGCACCACGATGGTTTTGCTGAATTCACAGCCGTTGGCATCCCGGATACGAAGCTGGTAAGTGCCGGGCGCCAGGTTTTCAAATTCCGGCACAGGATCGTAGGTCATACCCTGATTAATGGAATACAAATAAGGGCCGATGCCACCGCTGACCTGCTGAAACACGATCAGGCCGTCGTTTTCCCGGCAGGAAGGCGGAAACATTTGAGCCGTAAAATCGGTTGGGATATTGGTTTCTTCCAGCACCTCTACCGTATCCGTGCTTCTACACCCGGTGTTCTCGTCTAAAATGGTCAACATGTACATACCCGGCTCATTTACAACGGGTTGCAGCGTTTCATCTCCATCTGAAATATTTCCGTTTTGAGTAGTCCAGGAAATGGTATAATCCGGTCCGGTTGGCCCCGCCCCCTGCAAGGTTACCTCATCTACCGTACAGGTAAGTTTGGGCGCTACTCCCGCATCTGCATCCGGCAAAGTGACTTGTGCGGAAACACTGGTTGCCAGGGCATTGGAACAGCCGTTGCCAAGATCGGTAACCATCAGCAGGTAATCGCCGGTGGCATCCACTACCAGATTGGCGGTGTTGGCGCCACTTAAGATACTGCCGTTTTGTGTGCTCCAGGTGTACTCAAAATTGTTGGATCCATTCCCCGAAGTAGCGCTGGCATGTATGGTCACCTGCGTTTGCAGGCAAGTCAGGTTTTCAGGTTCGGGAATAACAATAACAGGTTGCATGGTATCGCTGGTAACCAAAGCCGCATCGGTGCTGCTGCAACCGTTGTTTTCATTAACCACCGTCAGCAGATAGGTGCCGCCTTTGAGGATCGTCGGAGTAAGCGTATGCTCTCCGGCGCTTATTTCTCCATCCTGCGTTGTCCATTCATAGGAATACTGACTACCCGACGAAGAACCCGCGCCATTGAGATTGAGGAAAGTAGTATTGCAACTGAGTTCTCCGTTAAATCCTGCCTGCGCAACCGGAAGTTGCCGGTCTTCCAGAACCTGCGTGGCCGCCACAGTGGTACAACCATTTACATTATTGGTAACGGTCACTTCATAAATCCCCGACAGGTCTACACTGACATGAGTGGTATCTCCGACAGTCAGGAAATGACCGTCGGAACTGCTCCATTCATAAGAAACGGGGCTGGCCGTAGAACTCACTACCAACTGTATTTCCTGTTTGTTACAAGTCAGTATTTCCGGAAGGGCAATCTGTGCGGTAGGGGGTGTCTGGTCGGCCGTTACATACATCGTATCCGTATTGACACAGCCATTTAGCAGGTTAATAACGTACACCTGGTAAGTGCCGGCGCTGGAAATAAACGGATGCGCCGTAAAAGCGCCACTAATGATAAAACCGCCGTCGGAAGCGATCCATTGATACGCATGTTTACCGGGCGTCAGCAGATGAACGTCCAGATTGAGGATGGGCGTAGAGCAGTTAATCACTATGCCGGTATCCACCTCTAATTGTGGCTGCACAATATTTTGAATCACCGTTACACTGGTGACGGCGACACAGTTATTGGATAGATCCGTTACCTGAAGGAAGTACGTACCGGGAGCATTCACCACCGGCGTCAGCGTATTGGCTCCGCTGCTGATATAGCCGCCAACGGGTACCGTCCAGTCGTATTGATAACCGGATCCGGAACTGGAGGCAGATGCGTCTATGGTGATTTGCGCCCGCGTACACGTCAGCGTCAGCGGAGGAGCAATGACAGCAGTCGGCGTATTGTTCGACTGGTCGATAAAAACGCTGTCGACAACCGTGCATCCGTTTTCAGAATTGGTAACAGTCAGTGTGTACATTCCTTTGGCATTTACCGCAGGTTGCAGGGTATCCTGGACTGTCAGGAAATGGCCGGTATCCGTCGACCACAAATAAGTAAACGGACTTCCCTGGCTGGCCGTCGCATTCAACGTATAACTGGGATTGCTGCAATCCAGCACGAACGGGTCTCCGGCATCCACCTGAGGCAAAGCGAAATCGGCATTTACTTGAACGGCATCACCTGCACTACAGCCATTGATTGTATTGACAACCAATACATTATAAACGCCTGCACTGTCGACAATCGGAGCGGGACCGTTTGCACCGGATACAATACCGGGCCCCGTCCACGTGTAATTCAGATATGGAAATACCGGTGCATTCGCGTCGCCGACATGGAATTCCGGCGTAGTACAATTGAGTGCAATATCTGCCCCTGCATTTGCCGGCGGGCGAAGGGTATCCTGCTGGAGGAGTACGTTCCCTACGGACGAGCAACCATTTACGGTATTCACAATGAGGAGGGAATAATTCCCGGCCAGATTCGCCTGGATCTGGGGAGAATTGGCGCCACTCAAAATGCCCGGGCCCGACCATTGATAGGTAAAAATGTTTCCGGTACTGGAAGCGCTTGCATCGATGGTCACCTGATTGACCAGACAATCCAGAGTATCCGGCGGTGCGATCAGGAGAAGCGGTTTTTCAGGGTCCACCCCGATTTGTACCTGATCGGAAGCGGTACAACCGTTGGTCACGTCGGTGACGACAATCTGGTACGTTCCAGGTTGGTCTATGGTGGGTTGCGGAATATTGGTAACGGAAATAAAGTTGCCTCCCGGCGAAGCAGTCCATTGGTATTGAATACCTGTACCGGAACTCGAGCCGCTGCCATCGAGCATTAAACTCGGCACCGTACAAATCAGCATTTGCCCGGGCCCTGCATCGGCCACCGGAGGTACGGTATCCAGTTCCACTTCCACCGTGTGGGAGGCAGTGCAACTGTTGTTTGCATTGGATACGATCAGTGTGTACAAGCCGGGTTGGCCCACCGTCGCCTGCAAGGTGCCCTGTCCGACCAGTATCGGGCCTGCAGCGCTTTCCCACATATAAGTGATACCCGGGCCGGTTTCGGAACCCGTTCCGTTTATTTGAATTGTCTGGTTCGTACAGGACAATGACCCGACCGGCACGGCGGTGGCTTCGGGCGCATTGTTATTACTCAGCACAGCAGCCGATGCCGTAGACTGGCATCCGGTTGTTCCGTTGGTAACTGTAATCGTGTACACCGCAGGCGCCGTAACGGTAGGTGTGAGGGTTTGCGCGCCGGCTATAATGCCGTTTCCTGTAGATGAAGACCAGGCATAGGTAAAACCCGGACCGGTACTGGAGCCGGCCCCGTTCAACTGAACGGATAAATGGATACAATCCAGGGTGCCTGTACTGACAGCAACGGCAATGGGTTGTTGTTCGTCCTCAAGAACCAGAACGGTATCTGTAGCGATACAGCCGTTCACGGGATTCAGGACCGATAAAATGTAGGTTCCCGGAGCGTCTACCAGCGGAGTAGGCGTGTTTTCACCCAGCGCAATATGTCCGCCGTTTGCAGCCGTCCACCCATAGATGTATACAGGATCGGCAGATGCGTCTCCCAGCACCAGCGTCGAAACGAAGCATGTCATTATATCCGGATCACCGGCGTTGGCGGGCGGAGGATCCGAGTGGTCTTCTACCAGAATGGTTGCGGAGGAAGAGCAACTGTTCTGGGGATTGGTCAGCAACAAAGTGTAAGTACCGGGGCCATTTACGACCGGAGTCATGGTATTGGTTCCGGAGTCGAACTGCCCGCCACTGGAGGCCGACCAGACAAAGGTAGTACCTGGCGCAAGAATGGAATTCGTACCGTTGATCGTAACAAGGCCGTTGCTGCAATTCAATTCGCTTTCCGCAAATACAACAGCCAGCGGTTCTACAAAATTCTGCTCGACCACTACGCTGACGGTATCGGCGCAGCCACTCTGCTGAAAGGTAGCGATAAGTGTATATGTGCCTGGTTCTGTGACAGTTGCAATGGGATTTGTCTGGCCCGACTGAAACTGTCCGTCCATGGTTAGCCACTGATAACTGACATCCGTAGGAGGGTTGGAAGTACCGATCAGGGTAACCGTATTAACGAGGCAGGTAAAAGAATCGGGCAAGGCGACCGATGCAACAGGAGCGAAGTTATTTTCAACGATCACAACCGAATCGGTGCTCGCACAGCCATTCAAATTATTCAACACCTGCAAAATATATGTGCCGCCATGCCCTGCCAGCGGCTGCATGGTGTTGGCGCCGTTCAACAGAACACCACCGTCGGTAGCCGTCCAGTGATACATAAAATTGCTGCCCTGCGATGAACCGCTGCCGTCCAGCAACGCATTTGGAGGGGTGCAATTGAGAATGATATCGTCGCCTGCATCCGCCACGGGGTAATCCACGGATTCGATTTGTTGTACGGTTACCATACTGACACAACCGTTCTGGGTATTTCGAACATGCAGGGTGTAGGTGCCCGGCGCATTCACGACAGGGCTTAGGGTGTTGGCTCCTGAAAAAATATTCCCGCCGTTGGAAGCGACCCACAAATATGTAAAACCCGGACCCGTGGAGGAGCCCGCTCCATTCAGGGGAACAGATAAAACGGTGCAACTCAGCGGACCGGTTACCTGCGCCATGGCTGCCGGTGTAGCGAAATCGCCCGCAACCGTAGCGACAGCGGTAGTTGAACACCCCATCTGGTCGGTCACTGTAACGGTGTACGTCCCGGCCGACAAATTTTGGGGATCCTGCAAACTGGAAAGATTGCTCCAATTATAATTGTATCCCGGCGTACCGCCGTTCATTTCAAGGTCGATGCTTCCGGCCGTCGGGTTGTCACAGTCGGTCCCTTCCGTGCCGGCGATGCTTGCCGACAGGAGCGGAGGCTCCACGATCGTATAGGTTTCCAGCGCCCTGCATCCGAAAGCATCGGAAACGGTCAATTGGTACGTGCCCGCCTGCAATCCGGTTCCCACAGGAGTATCGGGAGGAATTGTTTGCGGCCCGTTCCAGGTGTAGGAGTACGGCGCCTGGCCGCCATTTACCTGCGGTACGATCATGCCGTCGTTCACCCCGTTGCAACGAAGATTGGTGACGGTCGTACTGATATCGATAAAAGCCTCGGTGACTACAAGTGTACCGGAAGCAACGCCTGTGCAATCACCGCCGGTGACAGCAGTCAATTGATACGTTCCCGGCTGGGTCACCAGCAACTTGAACGGGCTGCTCTGGATGTTTTGTACCGGCGGCTGCGGAGCGCCGTCCAGCGTATATTGAATGGTAAACGGAGGTGTACCTTGCAAAATAACCGTAATGCTGTCGGCCTGGCCGAAACACAACTGGGGCGCCGGGGTTTGTAGTTGTGCCGAAACCGGCGCTTCCACTTCCACCAGGGCCGTGGCTACACTGGTATTGAGGCAGTGGTCGGTCACCGTTACGGTAAAAGTCTGTGTACCGGCTACGAAGGGTGAAATGGACGGCGTATCCATCCCATTGGACCATTCATAAGAAAAAGGACCTGCGCCGCCCTGAACACCTGCCGAAACAGTGGCGGTTCCCGGGTTGCAAATGGACAAACTGTCGGCAGTAACCTGAAGCGGCAACACATCGAGGATCGTCAGCACCTCTTCCGGGCGGGAACAATTGCACAAATTTGCAAGCATCACGTGGATGGTTTCCGGATTTTCCGGCAGCGCGTCGGCCAGGATGTTCACCGGAATAACGACCTGCTGCTGGCCTGCCGGAATGACAACCGACGCGGGAATACCCGAAAAGTCGGCGCCGGAAGTAGCCGTTCCGGAAACGGAATAATTCACGGTAAGCGGCGCGCCCAGGTTTCCGCCGACCCGGCGAAATACCAGGGAAACATCGTTGCAGTTTTCATAAGCCTCCTGCGAATTCGGCACGCCATCGACCACCCACTGCACCGAAGCGTTGCTGCCGGCGTTGAAGGAACCCGCTTTCAGGAATACGGCGGAATCGAATATACCGTCCGCTACGTCGGCGATTTTAAGTTTGATGTGGTACGTTTTGCAGGTTTGCAGGGTAGCGCGAACCGTAATTTTTTTGGTAAATCCGTCGTACTGAATCTGGTTGACGGCCGGCGTGTTGACACCCGTTTGGCCACACAGCAGCCCGCTAGGCGGCGTATTATTGATAAAATACCCCGAATTCAGGAGGTGGTTGACGTTGTTGATCGCTACATAAGTAGTGGTAGAGGGTACCAGTGCGATGTTTTCCGCGCCGTTGAACGGGCCGGATATGCCGGGGCCGGATATAAAAAACCCGAATGCATCATTAAAAGGAGAACCTACATATTCGCAGTATTCCTCCGAAGCGAACACAAAATCGAAAGCCACGGACGACTGGGTAGGCCTGAAATCAAATTCCAGATACGCCATATCGTAGATGTCGCCCCCATTGGAAAGTTCTGTCAAGTCGGCATCGGGCGTAGAATTTCCGTAACCCTGATCCGCATTATCGGTTGTATTGGGCCCCAGGGTTACTGCAGCATTACCGGTAGCCATCACTACGCCCTCGGAAAACCCGATATTGGTCTGGCCATTGCTAAACGTACCGATCTGCCCGGGCTGGCCGTGGTACTGCACATTGGTGACGTCAAAACAGTCACCGCCGATGAGTACATCGCGGATCAGCGTGTTCGGCGCCACTCCGGGGGTCACCATGATCTCTCCGGCCGAAGCACGCATATATTCGCCCACCGTTTTTTTCAGGCAGGTTTTGCAAACGAGCGAAACGTAATGGGTCGGCGGATTGGATTCATCCCAACTGCACGGATATTCGAAAAGCAGGTCGATACTGGCGGAATCGGCTTTAAACACCAGTTCATCTGCCGCTGCCGGAATGGAATCCGGTGCATGAAGCACACGCATAGCGGGAAGGCAAAGATCCGAGACAGGATCTTTGGGAACTTTCAGTAAATAGGACTCTCCGGGAATAAGATTTTGAAAACGGACGGTTTGTCTGGAACTTTGAACGCGCAAAACCTGGCGTTGCTGATGACCGTCGAGCAGAACGGGGTCTGAAAATGGTGGTTCCGTGGGATTGTTCTGTGCAGGTAACCGGAGGCTGGGTAATGTCAGGATGAGTGCAATACCTAAAGGTAAGGCCTTGAAAAAAGTGCGCATACGAAGTCGGGCTTGATTAAAAAAATGTAGTTTCACAAGTATGTTTTCAACTCAGGACATGGGAAGGAACTGAATTTATTTTTGCCAATTAAGATACCGGACAGGATATTAAATACCCTGCATTCAAGATGCTTTTACCTCGAATTTCCAGTAAAAAGATGGTTTTACGCTGGGAAAACGCAAGAGCGGAGTAAAATTTTCATGAATTTGAGCACCATTATATTTTTAAACGGAACACAAGGTTAGAAAAAATTTACAGTTTTTTCCCAGATGCATTGGCAAATAAATGCGCTGTTTGTCGAAAACAATTTTTTAACTTATTTTATTGCACTTGCATAAAATTTTGAATGTGAGGCAAAAATACCCCGAAAGTCGGAATTTAATTCGCCGGCTCCTGCCAACTTTTTCTTCAAATAGTTCATGTAGGGTTGTTTGCCACAAACAGACGGCGTAAGTTTGCACCGCCTTTTTAAAAGGCGCTTTCTTCATTCACTTTTTACACTCAATGGATAGTGATCCGTTATTATACACGCGAAAAAAGGCGACTCGTGGAATTGAGCGAGTTGGAGCCTGGCTGTTGGGTGCATCTCGCTCCGCCCTTCACGCCTGACGAACTGGAGGATATCGCCCGCCGGTTCGAATTCGATCCTGTATTCCTGACCGACTCCCTCGACCTCGACGAACGTGCCCGCTACGAACGCGATGAAGATATTCGCTTTATCCTCATCAATACGCCCGTCAAAAACCGCAACGGGCAAGGTGAAAACGAAGCCTACTTCATTACCGTCCCGATCGGCATCATCCTGACCATCGAACACGTGGTCACGATTTCGGCATTCGAAACGCCGGTACTGGAAAAATTTTTGGAAAACAACGTGCGAAACTTCGACCCCGCAGATGAAAAACGCTTCATCCTGCAGGTGCTCGAACAAAACGTATATCACTTCCTTTCCTGCCTCAAAACGCTCAACCTGCGCCGCAACCGCATCGAAAAGGAACTGATGAACAGCAGCCGCAACTCCGACCTGAAGCAGTTGCTCGCCATTGAAAAAAGCCTGGTATATTTCGTTAACTCGCTCAATGCCAACGAGTTGTTGAAAATGAAAATGAAGCGGACGGATTTTCTGCACATCAATGGCGACGAAGACCTGACCGACCTGTTCGAAGACATTATCATCGATAATTCGCAGGCCCTTTCCATGTCGAACGTGTACACGAACATCCTCAACGGCACGATGGATGCCTATTCCAGCATTATTTCCAACAACCTGAACCTGGTGATCCACCGCCTCACGGTCGTTACGGTGGTGCTCATGGTGCCGACGCTGATTTCCTCGTTTTTCGGCATGAACATTCCCAACGGAATCCCGAATCATCCAATCTATTTTTACGTTGCCGTAGTGCTTTCGGCGGTTGTGACCGGGTTGCTGTACTGGTTTATGCAGCGGAAAAAGATGCTTTAATGAGCATGCGAAGATTTGAGGATAAATATTCATTATCCGTCAAATCCTCGCATCCTCAAATCTTCACATCCTCAGACTTATTGATTCGGATCGGCAGAAAAATTTACGTCGCCTATCTTGACGCCGATAAATTCGAAATTGCTTGCAGGTTGCGTCAGAGGCAAGGAAATCTCTAGCGGAAAAGGCGGTGCAAACGGGTTGTCTGGCGCCGGGAAAACGTAGTTTTTCGGAATAAACTGCCAGGATTTCCCGTTCGGCAACTCATTTACAATACCCAGAATCAGCTTTCGGAGTATAACGATATCGAAAACGCTCACTTTCCCGTCCTGGTTGGCATCTGCCGCTATGATCGCGTACGGGTTTTCCAGCGGGGCAATACCCAGAATGTGTTTGGAAATCAGGGTAAGGTCGAGTGTCGTTACCCCGTTCAGCGGGTCCTCGTTTTTGGAGGGCTCCACCCTGCTGGTATAACCAATCGGGCAAACGTACCCGAACCCTCCGAAATAACCGGTGTCTTCCGAGTTGAAATGTGTATTCACAGAATCGCCCAGGCAGTCATTTCCTGCCTGCAGGTGAAAATCGACGTGGTGAATTGGATCGAGCTCGTTGCTAAATAAACGGGGTTTCTGCGCCATAAAGTAATAACCCGGGTCGCAAATCAGGCTGTTTAAATATACCGGCACCGTTACGGTAGTGGTATTTCCCGACGTATCTCTCGCCCAAATTTCTGCTGTAGTAAATTCTCCCGGATACATATAAATCTCCTTCGAATTTTCCGGAAACCCTGCCCCCCAGCAGCGCTTCCGGATACCCAGTTCGATGAGTGGAATCGGGCTCTGGTTATCGTATACGGTATCCAGCAAATCCGCAATGGTAACGGTATCGAAACACTCAAAACCATAAAAAATCGTCAACGGATGACACTCGAGTACTGGCGGCACAGTATCGGTTTGAGCGGAAAGCGGAAAGGCACAAAACAGAAGCGGGAAAAACCAGATCGTTTTTTTCATAAGCGGGATTTATTTTCATTCAAAAATAGAGAAGGTATGAATGAAAATGGAAGCAAACAGTCATCTTTGACTCCTGTCCGACTGAATAAACTGCCTCACCCACACATGAAACACCTCTCCGCTGCCACCCGGATCCTCCTGGCTTTTGTGATCGTCAAGATCCTGCTCCATTTTTTTACCGCCAATACCCTCGGTTTTCACCGCGACGAATTCCTGTACCTCGCCCTTGGGCGGCACCTCGACTGGGGTTTCTGGTCCAACCCGCCCTTTATCGGACTGGTAGGCTGGTGTACGCAGCATCTGCTGGGCGATTCCCTGCTGGCCACCCGCGTGCCTTCGGCATTTGCAGGCGGCGCCTTGCTGTTACTGACCGGCCTGATGGTGCGCGACCTGGGCGGCGGGCGATTCGCACAGGTAGTTTGCGGCACGGCCATGCTGTTTTCCCTAGCGTGGCTGCGCACCTCGTCCATGTTGCAGCCGGTACCGTTCGACATCCTGTGCTGGACATTTCTTTCATTTTCCGTCGTAAAATGGTTAAAAACCGGCGACACGCGCTGGTGGTGGGCCATCGGAGCGGGCGTAGGCGTCGGGTTTCTGATCAAGTACAGCCTGGTGTTCTGGATTACGGCGTTCGTGCCGGCGCTGTTGCTCACGCCCCGCCGCACCGTTTTGCTAACGCGTGCGCCGTGGCTATCCGTCATGCTGGCATTCGTCATCATACTCCCCAACCTGCTCTGGCAGTGGCATTACCACTTTCCGGTGGTACACCACATGGAAGAACTGGCGCGTAACCAACTCGACCATGTGCAACCTATCAATTTTCTGGTCGATCAGTTGCTAATGCAAGGCCCCGGCGGAGCGCTGATCTGGCTGACCGGGCTGGTTTTTCTGCTGCGAAGCGACGTTATGCGCCCCTATCGGCTGGTAGCCTGGTTTTATATATTTATCATACTGGTATTTCTGGCTCTGAACGGCAAAAGTTATTACACCCTGGGTGCATATCCGGTGCTCACCGCAGCAGGTTCGGTATTCTGGGAGCGTTTCCTGCAAAAAACCTGGTCGCGTACTATACTGGTCGCAGCAGTCGCCTTGCCTGGATTGCTTCTTTTTCCAACCGGAATTCCGCTCTGGCCTGCCCCGCAACTTCAGGCTTATTTTCAGCGACTGACCGATGCCGGAATTGTTACTACCCGCTGGGAAGACGGTGATTTGCATCCTTTGCCACAGGACTATGCAGACATGCTGGGCTGGACAGAACTGGCCGCCGTGACGGATTCGGCAATCGCCATGGCAAATACGGACCACTATATTGTGTATGGCGAAAATTACGGGCAGGCGGGCGCCGTCAGCATTCTGTGTCGCACCGACATTAAAAACCATACTTACAGTTTTTCGGATTCTTACCGACTGTGGGCGCCGCTAAATCTTCCGCAGGGCACCCAGACCCTTATTTACATCAATGACGAACTGGGCGACGACATACAGAATCTTTTTGCCGACATCCGCCTGGTTGGCGGGATCACCCATCCGCTGGCCCGCGAACGTGGCACGACTGTCTGGTTATGCCAGCAACCCCGCCGCGACCTGGCTATATTCTGGTCCGAAGTGGTACAAGAGGTACGTAGCCGATCTGGCCTTTCTCCGGAATAACACACCCCGTAAACATCCGGCACATCAATTTAATACTCCTGTCAGACACGGCATAGCGCGGGATCGACAGGAGATGAGCGGCAGGGAATATGACCCGGGCAGATCAACTGCTCATTGCCATTTGCAAATCCTGATGTGCGTTGAATGCGGATATTTTGTTTTAAAAATAAAAACAATCGAGGTTTAAAGCGAAAAACGGCGAGTTGCATCCTGTAAGGGAAATTCAGGGGGAAAAGAATTGTTGTGTTCCGTGCTTTTTCTGTTGTGTCTGAAATGTAGATTTTTTTCCTCGAATGGGTATTAAACACCCCGTAAACAGGATCGATCCTATTAATTTTTCAACAAACAAAAATCATTACAATGAAAAAGTTAGCGCTGAGTATCACAACCGCCTTTTTGTTGTTGTTCATCGTCCCGGCTGCGCAAGCCGCAACGGGAGTACCTCCTACAACAACTACCGCTTCCAAACCGGCTCCTTCCGCTCAGGCCGAGGTGCTGAAAGGCCGCCTGAAAGAGATCAAGGCAACCGACAAATCCAACATGAGCGCTTCGGAGAAAAAGCAGCTGCGCAAGGAAAAACGTGCGGTAAAAAAAGAACTGCGTGCTGTTAGCGGCGGCGTTTACATCTCCGCAGGTGCGCTGATCGTGGTTCTGCTGGTGCTGTTGATCCTGACCTAAGAAACCGGAGGATTCGAGGATTTGAGGATTTGAATTCAAATACTCGAATACTCGAATCCTCAAAACCAACAACCAATTTCATTACTTACCTTAAAAACACCGACACACAATGAATAATATCTTCAGAGGCCTTATTGCAGGCTACGGAGCAAGCAAATTGGGTGGCGGATGCCTGGGCACTGTTCTGGTATTCGTCATCATCTGGGTTTTGCTCGGTTACTGCAACTAGAATCTACTCCTTTTGCTCCAAACTTCAGGGCGAATTCGCCCGATTGAAAATTTACAGACAAACACATTTTTCAGACCTGATTGCCCAACTGTTTTTGGTTTGGTAGTCAGGTCATTTTTATCTGTGCCTGTTCCAAGTTCTTGTTCACAAAATATGTTTCCCGATGAAAGTGCCAAAGTTAGAAGTTAATAAACTCGGTGTAATTCTTCATAAAACCGACCTCGTGTTTGAAAATGCAGGTGTCCTCAATCCGGCCGTCATGCAGGAAGGAAATACCCTACACATTTTTTTTCGTGCAGTAAGAAAGGGTAACTATTCCACCATCGGTTATTGCCGGCTGGAAGGTCCCGAAACCGTGGTGGAAAGGCTGGATACGCCCATCATTTTTCCGCAGGGCGAAAAGGAATCACACGGTGTAGAAGACCCCCGTATTACCAAAATCGATGGCATCTATTACCTGACCTATACGGCCTACGACGGCGTAAACGTATTCGGCTCTTACGCGACTGCAGAAACCCTGCCCAATGGCTTCGAAAAACGGGGTATCATAACGCCGGAGATCAGTTGCGAAAACTTCCTCCGGCTGGCGCAAACAAAATATCCCCTGAATGAGAAGTACCTCCGTTTTAACGGGTATTATAGCCACATAATGAATATGAATGCCCTGCTTTGGGACAAAAACGTGGTGTTTTTTCCCCGAAGAATAGGTGGCAGGCTTTTTTTCCTGCACAGAATTAAACCCGACATACAAATAGCGGCAGTACACGATCTGAGCGATTTGACCAATCATTACTGGGAAGATTATTTCCTTCATTTTCAGGATCACATCGCATTGGCTCCCAAACACAGCCACGAGATCAGTTACATCGGCGGCGGTTGCCCGCCCATCGAGACTGAACACGGCTGGCTCCTCATTTACCATGGAGTGTACGATACTGCCTCCGGATACAAATATGTGGCTTGTGCTGCATTGATGGATCTGGAAAATCCAGGAAAAGAAATTTCCCGTTTGCCGTACGCTTTATTCAAGCCGGAGCACAAATGGGAGTTGAAAGGTGAAGTAGACAACGTGTGTTTCCCTACCGGAACGGCACTGTTCGATGACACTTTATACATTTATTACGGCGCCGCCGACGAACGCATTGCCTGCGCTTCCTTAAGTCTGTCTGCGCTCATCTCTGAGTTATTACTTAATGTGAAGAAACATGAATAATGAACTGATTGTAAGTTTTGGAGAAAATACCACCCGCTCCGTTTCACCGGAAGTGACCCGAAAAGGGAACGTCAAACTCCCGGCTACCGAGTTGCCTGAGATTTTGTTCATTACTTCCTATCCACCCAGAGAGTGCGGGATCGCTACGTATTCCCAGGACCTTGTGAAATCTCTCAACGACAAATTTACCAACTCCTTTTCCCTCAAAATCTGCGCGCTGGAAGCCGGAAAGATGCAGTACCAGTATCCGGAAGAAGTAAAATTCACACTGGATACCAACGAGCCGGCCGAATATAAAAAACTGGCAAGCGCCATCAACTCTGATCCGAAGATCCAGAGTGTGGTGATTCAGCACGAATTCGGCTTTTTCCACCAGGCCGGCGAGGAAGTGTTTCTGCAATTCCTGTATGGACTTTCCAAACCCGTAGTGGTAGTTTTCCACACGGTTTTGCCGAACCCGAACGACGGCCTGCGTACCAACGCCCGGCGTATTGCAGGGGCCTGCGACGCTGTGATCGTAATGACCGACAATGCCGCGCAAATCCTTCAAAAGGAATATGGCGTGGCGGAAGAAAAAATAGAGGTCATTCCACACGGCACCCACCTCGTGCCGCACCTGGATAAAAACACGCTGAAAGAGAAATACGGGATCGGCGGCAGAAAAGTGCTTTCCACTTTCGGGCTGCTGAGTTCGGGTAAAAGTATCGAAACCACGCTGGACGCACTGCCGGCCATTGTGGAACAGAACCCCGACGTGATGTTTCTCGTCATCGGAAAAACGCACCCGGGTGTAGTTAAATCCGAAGGCGAACGCTACCGTGAAATGCTCCAGGCTAAAGTAACGGAACTCGATCTCACCGACCACGTACAGTTCATCAACCGATATCTGTCGCTGGAAGATCTGCTGGAATACCTGCAACTCACTGATATTTACCTGTTTACGTCGAAAGACCCCCACCAGGCCGTCAGCGGCACGTTTTCGTATGCCATGAGTTGCGGATGCCCGATCATTTCGACGCCCATCCCGCATGCGAAAGAGGTATTGAGCGGCAACAACAGTATGATCGTTGATTTCCAGAACCCCGTACAACTCTCGGAAGCGGTGAACCGCCTGATGAGCGACGACGACCTGCGCCTGGCATTCAGCGCCGGCATTCTTCAGCGGATTGTTCCCACTGCCTGGGAAAACTCGGCTATTGCGCACGCATTGCTGATCCAGCGGGTCAGTGAACAAAATACATCCCCTGAAAACAACCATATGTCGACCAACGCAAATAAGATCACCCTCGAATACCGTGTGCCCGAATTCAACCTGGCGCACATCAAAAAAATGACCACGGAAATTGGTATGATCCAGTTTTCCAAAATCAACCAGCCGGATCTGGATTCGGGTTATACGCTCGACGACAATGCGCGCGCCATGATTGCCGTATGCATGCACTACGAACTGACGAGAAAAGAAGAAGACCTCGAATATATCCGTACTTACCTCGATTTTATCAAGTTCTGTCAGCAACCCAAAGGTGATTTCCTGAACTATGTTGATGAAAACAAGGTATTTACGCCACAAAACGAGGAAACCAACCTCGAAGATTCCAACGGCCGTGCCATCTGGGCACTCGGATACGTCATTTCCAAAGGTTTCCTGTTGCCCCGGCACCTGACCGCCACCGCGGAAGAAATCGTGCAGCGCGCACTACCCTATCTGGAGCAGGTGCATTCCACCCGCGCCATGGCGTTTATCATCAAAGGGCTGTACTACAGCAGCGTCGGAAAGGAATCGCAAAAGCACACCAAACTGGTAAAAACCCTCGCCGACCGCATGGTGGGCATGTATAAAAGTGAATCGGAAGAAGGCTGGCAGTGGTACGAAAGTTACCTCACCTACGCCAATAGCATTCTTCCGGAAGCCATGCTCTGCGCCTGGGTAGTCACCGGCAACCCGGCTTACCGCCAGGTAGCGCGCACCACGTTCGATTTTCTGCTGTCCAAAACCTTTAATGAAGACGGCATCAAGGTGATCTCGAACAAATCATGGATGAAAAAAGGCGAAGCAAGCCACGCTTATGGCGAACAGCCCATCGACATCGCCTATTCGGTGCTGGCATTGTTTACTTTCTTTCAGGTGTTCCGCGCTGCGGATTACGCGGATAAAATGAAAACGGCTTTCAACTGGTTCCTGGGGCAAAATCACCTGCACCATATTGTGTACAACCCCTGCACGGGCGGTTGCTACGACGGACTGGAAGAAACGTATGTGAACCTTAACCAGGGCGCCGAATCGACGGTGAGTTACATGATGGCGCGCTGTATTGTGGAAAAATACCAGCGTTTGTACGGTAAGTAAATACTTGGAATGATGCGGCTTCGCCTCCTCGCCGTAGGAATAACTGCAACGCGGATGACGCGGATAAAGCGGATTAACGCGGATTTTTTATGGCCTTGCGGCCATAAAATCCGCGTTAATCCGCTTTATCCGCGTCGTCCGCGTGGCAATTATTCCTACGAAGGGAGGCGAAGCCGACCAAATCTCAAAGTCTCAAACCAAATTCCCGTTCATATACCTACAAACAGAAATGCCCTACCTTACGGCAGGGCACTTTTGAACATGAAAACACTATTTTTTTCTCTTCAATACATTGTTTTCAACTCCTCGTATCCTCTACCGCTGAATCGCCAGCGGAATAGAATGCCCGTCTACCCGCACGAAATACATACCTGAAGCAATATCCGTGACCCGCACCTCGTATTTGAGCGCCGGAACACCCAGTTGTATTTCCTGAATGGTCCGGCCCAATGCATCTGTCATTTCGATGCTCGAAAAAGCCGCACCCTTGCTTTCCACTGTGAACTGTCCGCTCGCCGGATTGGGGAAAATACTTAGCCCCGACGGGTTGGATGGATGCGGCGCTTCCGTTATAAAGTCGCAAAAATTCTCTTCGTCCTCCAGACAGTTGTCGAACAGATTTTGAATGCTATTGGCCCATTCGATCAGGCCGACTACCTGTTCCGGTACTGTGGACGGACCCGGCTCATAACTGTAATAGTAAGCGACGATCAACTCATTGACGGCGCCCGGCTGAAGCGTGAAGGGTCCCATCGACATCAGACTTCTGCGTTTCCCCGGAACATTTCCCAAAGCGAGTTCCGTCCCGGGTTGATCTGCTTGCCCGGGGTTTCCGGGAAATACAAATCCGCCTGCGGGCCCCGGCGATCCGTCGGGCAAATGCCCTTTCAGCAGATTGTACATTCCGGCGCTGCTCAGATTAGACGGGTCGTCGATAGAAAGCGCGCTGTGAAGGCCCAGTTCAAAGATTTCATCTCCCTCCGGCGAGAGTGGTGCGCGCAGCAGTTTTATACCGAGCGCAGGAATAGCGGTTCCAAAACCGCCTTCGTCATTTCCGTCTGCATTGTATCCGATGACCAGTTTTCGCTCTGGAATGGTACCGATATAATCGTCGACGGGATTTCCGATGCTGAGGTCCGAATAAAGGCCGACA
>Ga0209717_1001524_pt1 | contig 24739 bp, 15 predicted proteins | sample AD_UKC048_MetaG_FD_184418 | JGI IMG/M metagenome (GOLD analysis project Ga0209717, IMG submission 184418) | Active sludge microbial communities of municipal wastewater-treating anaerobic digesters from USA - AD_UKC048_MetaG (SPAdes) (version 2) | ecosystem: Engineered > Bioreactor > Anaerobic >... | reverse complement strand
GCAGTTCCAGAAACCTTACAGGTGGTTTTAGTTTATCAACAGATGGGATGTTGCAAGCTGAGTCTGTGAGTACAGATGCTGACAGCTTGGAAATTCAAGTCAGTGTTGTGGATAAGTCTATGCCCACACCACAAAGCTATACAGCCACATTCGTCCTCAGAGTATTTGATCAAATCACACTTGAAAGACATCGTCTCAACGACGGTTATGCAACCCAGGTTCGATATCAAGATTTGATTGTGGTCCACGGGGGTAGCAATGGTTACCATATTCTGAACAATACATTGACTGGATTCGATGTCTCTCTTGAGGATTCTACTATTTATTTTAATAAGGCAGCTCTTATTGATGCAGGTACAATTGAATTTAGCTTCGATGTGGAGGATGATGCCATTCCGCCACAAAACAAGTCGTTTCCCTGCACCCTGCGCGTATACCCGCGTATGACGATAAATCCCGATTTGGGCACAACGTTTTATGCCACCAAGGGTAACACGTTTGAGCAGCTACTAACTTTGGCAGGTGGAAAAGGAAGTATCACCCTTGAGAATTTTCAAAAACCTGATTGGATGAATATAAATAAGGAAGGTAATGGGTGGAAACTGGTACGTTTGCAGGTGCCGGACAAAGCCACCGACAGCGAAATAGTTTTGAAATTCAAGGATGATGCCAATCCTCCGCAACTTCTGGATGTGAACTATCCCATCAATGTGCTTGGTGCACTCGGCATTTCACCTGCTGATCCAACATTTCATGTCATTCATAACAAACCGAGGAACCCTGAAACATTTATGGCAAATGGAGGCAAGGCATCTTACGCTTGGGATTTAATAGAACATCCTGACTGGATCACCAGAGACCCATCTGTTGGGAATAGCACTCAGCTTTCTTTCAAAACAACTGCCATTAACTCAAGTGGGCTTCCTATTTCCAAGGAATTCAAACTTAAAGTAACGGATGGATCGATCCCCCCAAACACGAGTACTACCTCTGTCACAGTCAAGGCCGCCGCCCCGATCGAGGTTACCCCCGTCGATAATTCATCATTCGATGCGGTGCGGGGTATAAACTTTGAAAGGGGACTTAGTGTAAGGGGCGGTGAGGGCCAATATCGGTGGAGCATCGAGGGGAAAGGAGCTGATTACTTTAGGTTATCAGCGGAGAATGGTAGCACTACTACACTGCAGAGTAAGGGTACGTCTGGCCAAGGCTCTCTCAGCCCCAAAGCCCCTGACGAAGTAACTCTGGCCATCACCGCAACTGATCAAGCCAATCCTGAAAACTTCTCGACTGTGAACTATACGATCAAGGTATATGCCCCCCTTGAAATCTCGACGGAGCCCAAATCCGTACCCCTTGCCTTTAAAGGCGATGCCTATACGCTCAATCTGACCGCTTCTGGTGGGAGCGGAGACTATGAATGGATACTGGGTCCGCAAACACCCGACTGGCTAAAGTTGTCTGCAAATTTTGGTCCAAGAAGTGTTCTAACGACAAGAGCTGGTTCGGTGCCGGCATATGCCACTAATACTCAGATAGAAATAATATTGAAGGATAAACAGAGAGAGAATGCGTCAACCAAAGTCACGGTTGATATCACAGTCATGTCTCACATCATAATCACCAGACCGGAAATGATATTTGACGCCATCAATGGAAAGCCCTATTCTTTGCCACTGGTATGTACAGGCGGCAGCAATCTGAAATGGTCGATCTGCGAACCACGTCCAACCTGGATAAACCCGAATCCTGGAATTGGACCCAGTGTTAATCTACGCAGTCAAGGTAATGTTTCTGCATCTGCAACCAGCTATGACGTTATTGTAAAAGCAGAAGACCAGAATTATCCAGACAATTTTTATCAATTGACGGTGACAATAAAGGTGGTTGATAGCCTGGCCACAAGTACAAATCCCCGCCCCTCAGAATCTGGTTATTCCGTCATGCGCAATGAAACATTGCCTATTAATATTGGGGTCTCCGGCGGTGTATCACCCTACCGCTACGTTTTTGATACAAAACCGACATGGGTAGATACTAGCAGTGCAGCTGGACCAATGGTTCTCACGGCTAAACCTGACGGAAACAGTAAGACTGTGAGTTTCACTATGACCATCTCTGATTTTACGAAAACGTCACCCGCGGGAGGCCAGAGTGTAGACCAGAAATTCACAATTAATGTGACGGAGCTTCCAGAAATAACGAATGAGTCTCTTAAAAATGGGGTTGTGGATAAACAGTATGGCGACACTTTGAGCCTAAGAATGGGCAATGCGGATGACTATATCTGGAACATGACTGGATTGCCTGACGGACTGACTAATAACAGGAATATTATCACGGGAAAGCCAAAGAGTGAGTGTACTACAACTGTTAATGTTATAATAAGGAGGAGCCCTAACGAGGCCCCCTTACTTACACATTCCTTTGATCTAGCAATATACAAAGAGCTTGACGCAACTTTCGCTACCGGTTCCGATACTCTGATTTATTACAGTTGCCAAACGGGAATAAGAGATATACTTCTGGGGATCACAGGAGGAAAAGAAAATTACACTTTAACTCAAAAGGGCCAAGATCCCTTTAATGCAGCATTTAACAATATTGCAAACAATATTACCCTCCAATTGTCCAATCGTGGTTTGGATTCAGCCCAGTACATACTTAAGGACTCCGCATCGCCATTCCAGGCAGATACTTTGACCTTCATTGCCAATAATTTTCCAGGATTGGCCATAACGCCTGCTATCAGGCCAGATCGTGCAGGCAACGCGGGTGGAACGAAAGAGAATCCTGAGCCCTTGCTGATGACTCGAACCGACACCGGATATCAGGCGGTTCTGCGGGCATACTGTGGGACTCCAGACAAGTCCTATGTCTGGCAAATCGATCCCGATAATGTGCTCCAAGGTAAGCTGTCCTCGGAGTTCTCTCCATCTTCTGGGGGCCAAGCACGGGAAACCTGTACTATATCTTTTCCTGAAAGAGAGGCTTCATTTTTGGAGAATAAAGTGTTTAAAGCAACAGTACAATCCGAAGGAGATAGTTCAACTCAGAGCAGGACTTTCAAGATCATCTTGCCCCCTGCGACCAGGTGGAGGCGATAATCCATCAAAACAGGGGTGTTTGGGCAGCACAGCCGGTTCGAACAGCGAGGATGTTCATGAGACGACTCTTACTACTGCTTGCTTTTATACCGATGGTTTACTCTTCCGCCATCGCCCAGACCAGTGCGGGCGGCGCCAATAATTTCTCCCGGCAGATCGCCTTGATTTTGGGCAAAAACCGCGATCTCCGGGGCCTCCCGGAGGCAAAGCTTAAAGAGCTGGCGCTGGCCCATATGAACCGCGGTGCCCTCTGGCGCGATCTGGCACGCCTCCAGGCTGTGGTCGGCCGCGATTATCACGCCTTCCGGGATACCTCCCGCGCTGCCGCGCCTTCGGTGTACAACCGCTATTTTTTCGGCCGCTATCTCTATGCATGTAAAGATTATGAGTCCGCCCTCAAAGCGTTTCGCCGGTGCACCGATACTGCCCAGCTGCCTGATACATACCGCGCCCTGGCGCGCCTCTGGGCCGGTGCTTCCGCCTGGCAGCTTCAGCAGCTCAAGGAAGCCCAATCCTGGTGGGACTCCGTGCCCCTGTCTGCCGGCAGCCGCATCCAGGCTGAAAAGGCCTACATCAAGTATTCACTTGGCCAAGGACAGGAGATTGCCGTCGCGCCCGGCAGGGATGGTCAGGCTGCTGAACAACGTTTGCAGCTCTGGTCGGCCCTGCGCCGGGGGCAATTCCCACAAACGCGCGAATTGATGGAACAGTTGTGCCGCGAGATCACTCCGGACCAGGTACAGTCGGTCAAGGGCCTCTACAAGCTGCGTTTTTTTGATCCCATGACCCTGGAGATCATGGCCGAAGCCGATTATGCACTCGCCGGCGAGGTCTTTTCTCAGCGCAGCCCTTTATCCGGCCAGAGCGTAATGTTCGGTTCCGCGGTATGTGCCTACGAAAGCGGCGACCTGGCCCGTGCAGGCCGACTCTTTGCGGAGCTGAAGCAGAGCAATGTGCCGATTTATACCGGCGCGATCGCCGCTGCGCAGGGCCGTCTTCAGGACGCGGAGGCGGCTTGGGCAACTGTATTATCCAGCAAGACGCCTAATCTCTTGCTGGAGTGGATTAGCATTGCGGGGCATTATCACGGACAGGGTAAAACGGTTCAACGGATCTATGAGGAAAGCTTCCGCGCCAGGGCTGGGTCGGGTGCTCTGCAGCCCTATGAAGCCTTGATTCTCGGCCGCGCATTCCTCCAGGCCAATCGAATCGAACAGGCCCTGAATATCATGACCGAGGCCTATCCAGCACAATACCATAACCAGGTGGAGGAAATCGCCCCCTCCTTCCTGACGGTCTTCGCCAGCACCAAATATTTGCACAGCCGCTTGCTGGAAGGCGAAGTCCTCGGCCATATCAGTGCTGTCGAGAAGGTGTATCCGGCTGCTTCGGCGGTTCAGGAAATGACCCAATTGGCGCTTGTGCCCGCCAAGGCAGCTGTCAATGGCGACTCGCGAACTCGCTCCAAGTGAATTGATACAGGTCTGCGCGCTGACATAGAATGGAGGATCTGATGAAACGCTTCTTTCTGGCCGCCTTGATGCTGCTCTATCTCTTTATGCTCACTGGTATAGGGTACGGCCAAAGCGGCGACAGGCGCGGTGGCGATCTCAAATATGGAGAGGATGAACTCGCGGGATCGCTCAACCCGTACGACGCCAATGCGGTTTCAACCAGCGACAGGCTCTTCGCCCTCATTTATGAGCCGCTTGTCCGATATGATGTCGATAAAGACGATTTCATTTACGTTCTGGCCGAGACCAGTAAAACCTCCCCCGACGGGAAAAAATTGACCTTCATGCTGCGAACAACACCCCGCTGGCACGACGACAAACCCTTTACGGCTGCCGATGTCAAATTTACATACGAGTATATCCGCTCCAAACAAAAATATGCGCGCAAGTATCAACACATAACGGCAATCCTCGAGGAGGGGCCGTCGGCGATCAGTTTCATTTTTGCCGCCGGCCAATCCGATCCCAGGGATTTTTTTACGCGCTGGATCATCCCCAAACACCGGTTTGGCGCGCACATGGAAGATTTGCAGCCTGAACCATTAAAAAAATATCCTATTGGCACAGGCCCTTATTTGTTTGGAAACATGACCATCGACGGAGAGATCAATCTGCAACTGAATGACCGTTATTGGGGTAAAACAGCCAATATTTTGAATCTGGTTATGAAACCACAACCGGATCCGCAAAGCAAGGTAATGGCTCTGACCTATGACGGCATTCAACTCGCCACGGAGATCAAGCCCAACTATCTTGCCCAGGTGGCCCAAGACAAAAAGTTTTTCACTCGTCCCTACTCCTCCTTCTCTTTTGATGCCTTTGCTTATAATTGCAGAAATCCGCTTCTGAGCGAGGCGGTCGTGCGGCGCGCAATGACCATGGCTTTGAATCGCAAGAGCCTGCTCGATAATTTCTATTTCGGCAAAGGCCAGGAGCTGGCCGGCCCCGTCATCGATTCTTCCCCTTTTTATAACGCTGAATTGCGTCCTTTGCCCTTCAATCCCGAAAGAGCCAAAGCCATGCTTGATTCCGCAGGTTTTCGTGACCAGGACGGTGATGGCATTCGTGAGAGAATAACAGACAAGGCCAAACTCAGGTTTGGCTTGATTGTCCCGGTTGAGAAAGAGGCCCAATCCACAGAAACCGGCCAGGTCGCCAATGCCTTCAAGGAGGCGATGGCCAGAATCGGGATTGCCATTGAACTGGAACATCTGAATCGCGATGTCTACGACAAGCGGCAGTTCGTCGAACGCAAATTTGACATCATCTGGGTGCGCTGGGAATTTGACACGGGCTATAATGTACGAGAATTGTTTGATGCCAATGAGGATTTTGTCAACGGTAAAAATTTCATTGGCTATAGAAATCCCTCCATCCAGGAGCTGATAAACAAATTCATCCATGCACCGGATCCGGTCTACAAACGTGACCTCATGATGGCTTTTCAGGAGGTTTTACGTGACGAATGTCCCTATACCTTTCTCTATTCAATCAATGCGACCGCAGCCTGGACCCGTAGACTGATCGTTACCAGTATCGATCCCTATTACTTTTTTACCTTTATTCCGGACTGGTATTTCCCCGTGACGTCGCGAGCGCGCACGAGAATGATGGATTAGGGCATGAAAAAAATTGCATCCCATATTTTCACCACCGTGCTGCTTTTTCTCGCCTGTGGTGTGCTCATCTCGCTGCTTCTCAGCCTTGTTCCGGATTATGAGCGCTATGAGTTGAGCACCTGGCGCCGGTTCCTTGAGAATCTTGGCACTTTTATGACCTTCCGGTATGGCGATGCCGTTGTGGAGCAGTATCCCATATTTGATATCCTGCGCGCTAGAGGAGTGAAAACCGCACTGCTAATCGCAGGCGCGCTGATCCTGACTCTTGGCATCAGCATTCCGCTGGGGATTCATGCCGCGCGTCATAAGGAGCACAAGCGTGCACGCTTCATCGACGGCATGATCTATGGTCTCTCCTCGGTACCCATTTTGGTGTGGGCGACGCTGCTGCTGATATTTTTTCAGCGAACCATGGATGTCTTTTTGCATTGGCAGCTCCTGTCCAACTACCCGCTGGGATGGCGGTTGATGATCTATCTGTTGCCGATGATTTGCCTGGCGCTCGGAGATGGCATGCTGGCAGATATGACCCGTCACATCCGCGATGAGGCGGTTAAACTACTGGAACAGGATTTTGTCCGCTCACTGCGGGCCCGGAATGTTCTGGTCATGCCGCACTTGTGTCGCGGGCTCATCCCGACTGTCATGGCTGTGATTGCCGGTAAAATCGCCTATCTGTTCGGGGGGGCGATTGTGGTTGAATACATTTTCGGATGGCAGGGGCTGGGATTCGCGCTCTACGGTGCGGTCAGCCGTCCAGGTTCCAAGGACTATCCCCTCATATTGGCTGCGACCATGCTTTTTGTCGCTGCCGCCCTGCTCATCAATCTGCTCAGCTCCCTCTCGGCAATCTGGGCGGATCCCCGGCTGCGAAAGGATTGAGGATGCCACGAAAGAATCGCTGGACCATATACCACACTCAAAGAGAGGTCTCTTTTAACCATTGGTTTCGTCAGAACGGAACCAAAGAGATGGCTGCAGCTCTCGCCGTACTGCTCCTGCTTCTGTTGGGCAATATCCTTGTTGTATTGAACAAGGATGCCCTGCAAAAAAAGGATACCCGAAATCAGCCACCTACCAACAGCTTTTTGCAGTGGCTGCTGATGAAGCCTTCCCTTGAGATTGTCGAGGTTACGCAGGGAGAAGTTTCAGGCATTGATTTTTACGGCACACCGGGAGCATCACTGCTCTCCCCTAAAGCAGCCCAGGAGACCAGTCCACGCCCGAGGAAGCGGCCTTCTTTCACTGCGGTGGCGGGAAAAGGCTATTCTTTCAACGCGGTTCTCAAGAATTTTCCAGATGTACGCTATGCTCTGGTGCGGGCTCCTGAGGGCATGGGGGTAAGCCCAACTGGTCAGCTCTCATGGACGCCAACAGCAGAACAGGCCGGCATATATAAGATCAGCCTTGATGTCCTCCCCTTTGCCGGAACGGGGACCCGCCTCAGCTGGGAGGTTTCTGTCTCGGAAAAACCGCATGCTTTGGGGACAGATCAGAGTGGACGAGATATCCTCGCCTGCCTTATCCTGGGCACGCAGTGGACGCTGCTGCCCGGGCTTATCGCTGTGCTGATTTCTATTCCCCTCTCTTTACTCTTTGGTGGTATGGCGGGCTATTATGGCGGTATGATCGAAACCTTTCTGAGCCATGGCATTACGCTTTTCAGCGCCATGCCTTCGCTGGTATTGATCTTTTTAACCGGGGCCATTTTCAACTTTAACATTTATGCCATGATGGCAGTGCTTGGAGTGGTCCTGTTCCCGCGCAACGCGCTGCAGATAAAGAATAAAGTGCTGTCACTCAAGGAAAATCAGTTCATCGAAGCGGCCCGGGAACTTGGCATGAGCGACCGGCGCATTCTCCTGAAAGATATCCTCTGGCATAATGCACGTACGCCGGTGCTCTCTTTCTGTTTCCAGATCATGGCTTTTGCGATCCTGATTGAGGTCACCTTGAGCTATCTGAATCTGGGTATCAAGGAACCTGACGTGAGCTGGGGGAAAATGATCTTCGATCATCGCAGCATGATTCAGGAGCAAAAGTTGTGGCCCCTGTTTTTTCCTGCTGTGACTATTTTTTTGTCTGTGGCAGCTTTTTATCTTCTGGCCGATGGCCTAAATAAGCGGAACAAGATCAGAGGAGTCTAGCGGTTGGATACAAACGGTAAGACACCCATTTTGCAAGTACAAGATCTGAAGACCTATTACTTCAAGGAGCATGAACTAATCCGCTGTGTCGATGGCATCTCCTTTGAGGTTATGCCCGGCGGCAGAATGGGTATTGCCGGGGAATCGGGAAGCGGTAAAACCCAGACCGTCCTCTCGATCATGGGATTGAACGAGAGTACACCCGGCATGATCAGCGGCGAAATCCATATTAATGGGAACCAGATTACAGATGGTCTGCAGAATCTCAGCCGGGTTGAGGAACGGGATGGCCATATTTTTGTGACAAAGGATGTTGCCGCCTGGCAGCGGATTTATGAACGCAACATCAAGCCGCATCGGGGCAAGACGCTTTCCATGGTGTTCCAGGAACCCAGGAGTTCCCTCTCACCCTATTTCACTATCCGGGAACAGCTGGAGGAGACACTAAGCTCGTTGTTGAACGGATCACGCCTCAATGGAGGGTTTGAGCAACTGGTGATGCCGCTCTTTGAACGCTTGAAATTCCGCAATTCCAAACAGATCCTTTCGGCCTACCCGCATCAGCTTAGCGGCGGGGAGTCGCAGCGTATCATGCTGGCTCTCGCCTTGCTGGGCGAGCCGCAGCTGCTCATTGCCGATGAGCCCACCACTCAACTGGATGCCCTGACACAATTCCACGTGGTCAATCTGTTCGACTCCATTCTGCGGGAGAAACAGCTTTCTCTGCTTTTTATAAGTCATAATCTTGCCCTTGTGGCCCATCTTGTCGATACGGTTTGCATTATGTATCGAGGTCGGATCGTCGAGAAAGGGCCAGCCAAGGCGTTGATTACCTCTGGCTCGGGCAGCGCTCATCCCTATACCCGGGAGCTCCTCAACGTCTTTAACGGCGGCAGAGGACAGAATCGGAATGGAGGCTACATCTCCAATGCAGGAGCTTCATCCAAAGGATGCCGATACCAGCATCGCTGCGATCTTAAAAGAAGGCTCGATCCGGGTCTCGGGCGGCGATGTGAGAATGAGTCTCCCTCTCTTGACAAGATTTCGAAGGACCATTGGGTGGCATGTTGGCACAAGGAGCGCTGAGTGGAAATACTGGAAGTAAAAAATTTGCAGAAGCACTATCAGAAACGAACCGGATGGCTTGCGATGTGGCTTCCGGGTCCCAAGCGGGAAGTTGAGGCTTTCAAGGCAGTGGATGGTGTCAGCTTTTCTTTGCGGAAGGGTGAAATTCTTGGTTTGCTGGGAGAGAGCGGCTGTGGCAAGACCACTCTGGCGCGGGCCATTGTACGCTTGATAGAGCCCACCGCTGGGATTACGAGATACCAGGGAGAAAATATCTATGAAATGAGCGCCGATCAAATCAAGACCGAGATCCGGAAAAAGATTCGCATGATCTTTCAACATCCTGATGCGGTGCTAAATCCTGCTTTTACGATCAGCATGACCCTGGATCAGGCTCTCAAACAGCACACAGGGCTTACCTCTGTTCAGCGATCGGAATTTGCCAGACATTTGTTAGAGCGCGTTGGCTTGACCGGAGATTTTAGCAATAAATATCCCTATGAGCTTTCCGGAGGAGAGAAAAGGCGCGTCAGCATCTGCCGGGCACTAGCTACAGACCCGGAGATCATCATCGCGGATGAGCCGGTTTCCGGGCTGGATGTCACCCTGCAGAACCAGATCCTGAGACTGATGATGGAAATTCGGCAGGAGAAGAACCTCTCACTGATAATCATTACGCACGATATTGCGACCGTGCAGAACATCTGTGATCGCATTGCCGTGATGCACAGCGGCCGTTTTGTGGAGGTTGGATCCTATTTTCTCATTTCACCAGACAAAAGCGTCCACCCTTACACCCTGGCCTTGACACAAAGTCAGTTTTCCCTGGAACCCGGCCTGAACCGCACACCTGGGTTCTCCCCGTTAAACGAGAGCGCCAATGGATACGGCAAAGACCAAGGGGGGTGTTCCTATCATGCGTATTGTCCCCTGTGGATGCAGCTGAACCGGCCTCCAATATGTCGCGAAATGAATCCTCCCCTCCAACAGGTCGGAACGACACATTTTAGTGCCTGTCATTTCTCGATGGAAATCATGAAAAACAGACAGGCCGGTTAGCCTGGCATCGGCCGAAGCAGAAGGCCGCCATCGGGCTCCTGCTGTGATTTTCTGCGACTTGTAAGACTTGTGACGAAAGGAGATACATGAATGGAGCATTGGTGAGTGGGTGAATCTGATTCAAGGTCAAGTCAGTAATTCGTCTTGGCACCTAAACAGAGAAGGAGAAAGTGAAATGGCTTATCAAAAGTGTAAAAACGGGCATGCCTATGATGATAAAATTCATGCTGCATGTCCCTACTGTCCAAGTGCAGAAAAGGAGGCCTTCGCCGGAAATTACGCTGAGAAATCTGTGGACACCGAGGAGACCTGGATTGGTGATGGCAGCGAACCACAACTGGATACAGAGGCCACACTGGCTGGTGATTATATTGCTGGTCAGGAGGAGGGAGATGCCAAGACTGATCGCACTATGTACGTGGATCCCAAAGCGGGTGAAATGCCAAAAGCTCAAAAAGCAAAACGAAAACTGGCGGGCTGGTTGATCAGCTTCACCTGGGATGAAAACGGCGATGGCTTTCCTCTCTATTTTGGCAAGAATGAAATCGGTCGGGTCCATGCTAATGACATCATTATCAATGATCCAGCCATGTCGAACCATCATGGCACCATCCTTTTCCGCGGCTCTGATGTGATACTGAATGACGATCTCTCCACGAGTGGAACCTATGTCAATGACATGTCCAAACCAGTTGACAAGGTTATGCTCAAGGACAATGATCTGATTAAAATGGGCCAAACTCTCTTCAAGATCAAAGTCATCGGGGCGGTGGCGCTTTAGGTGATCGGGTCCAGCGCAACGGCCCCTGACTTGTGGCGAGGACCATCGGCAAGAGCAAACGAAGGTGAGCAATAGACATAGGGGACTGATGGATTGCCTGGAGTGAGGGATTACCGGGCTGGTGAAGCCATTCCTCTCAACCCTCCAAAAGCTGCAATTACTTACAGGAGTTAAAGCCCATGAGGATGGAGTTGGCTAACAAAACGGATGTTGGCCGCCGCCGTGAAAATAACGAGGATTATTTTGCCAGCTATGAAAATCAGCGTTGGTTGTTCGTCCTCTTGAGCGATGGCATGGGGGGATTTGAGGGGGGGGAAACCGCTAGTCTGATTACAATTAAAACATTGCACCGTGAATTCGAACAGGATATTTTGGATCCCTTCCTGTTTTTAAAAAACAGCATCAGCAGCGCTAATCAGGCGGTCCAGCGCGCGGCCAGCAACAACGATGAATTGGGCGGGATGGGGGCCACTGTGGTTGCGTTGTTGTACGACAAATCAAACCATGTGGTCTACTATGCCCACGTTGGCGACAGTCGGATTTATCTCTTCCGTAAAAACAGATTGATGAGATTGACCGAGGATCACTCTGAGGTCCGTGAGATGGTCGCCCAGGGGATCATTTCAGAGGAAGAGGCCAAGAGTCATAAAAGAAGGCATGTCATAACCAGATGCATCGGCCGGGAGACCGGTGTTGCAGAAGTGTGCAAACAGCCGCTGGCCGTACAGGATGATGACCAGTTTTTGCTATGTTCTGATGGTCTCACTGACATGCTGGGTGATGAGGATCTCACCAAAATCCTGAAGCGCTCCAGTTCCCCACAGGAAAAGGTAGATCTCTTCGTCGCCATGGCCAATGATAGAGGCGGCAAGGATAACATTACGGTACAATTGCTTCATTTATCCGGAACTGCCGTACGTACCGGTTTTGCATTTCGCAAGACAATTGCCGTTCTGGCCGCGGTGCTGGTTCTGATCTGTGTGGCGATTGTTCTTTACCGCACACCCTGGTCTGCCAAGCATCCTCTAGCTACTGTGAAAAAAGTGCTACGGATACCGGCAGGCGTGACGGCTGTGCCCGGTCAGGCACAAGATTCCCTGGACAGTGCATCGGCAGGTCAAAAGGTGTTAAAGGAGCCAATTGCAGCACCCGGTCTGAATACAGTGAACACGCGGCCAGAAATCTCTAAACAGCCTCTGACTGAAGACGAACAGGAAATCAGCAGTGAGCAGACCAGGGAAACCGTGACAAAAAACGGGAAGGCCAGGTCAAGCAAAGTTGAACAAAAGGGCGAAGTGCAATGGCTCGCCCCGATAGACGACCCCACAGCATATTTTCCCAGAGATCAGAATAGTGTAAGGATGAATGCAGAGACGGGAGGGGCGCGTGAAGAACAAACCCCGCCAGTCGCTCCGGCGACCACACTGGATTCTGGCAGTCCGGTTGAATCCCCGGATGCCGGAGCAGCTCGGGATGCTGTCAAGTCGGAAGCGGGTGCACAGCTTCCGCAGGGTGAGAACAAAAAGGAGAACGCAGCTTCATTGGAACGTACTCCGACCTCAATTCCATCGCCATCCAAGACCACAGAGAAAGCTCCCAGTCAAGAGCCGGTGAAAAAAGAAGTAACACCAGCGCCCTAGATGCGAACAGAGATGGCACCAGACTAATGTGACCTCTGAACTGGAAATGCACATCAACACCATCTAATTGGAGGATGTATGAAAACATTTATTGGCCGCAGCACCGTGTGCAAGGTTAGGGTTCCCTCCTTTTACAAGAAGGTCTCCCGGCAACACGCCGTCCTTGAGGTGGAAAATGGACAATATTTTATCACCGATCTGGGCAGCCGAAATGGCACCCTGTTGAATGGCAACAAAATTCTCGCCAATCAGCGCTATACCATCCGCTCCACGGACAAGATTGTACTTGGTGATGAATATGCGCTTGATTGGCCTACAGTATTGTCGGCTTTTTCGGGTAAGGAACCACAGGCGGCAATACCCGTCTCGCCCCAAAAGGGCGAAAACAAGATAACCATCTACGCCGGATTTTGGCGCCGGTTTGTCGCCGCCCTGATCGACTCCCTCATCACTTTCGCTTTCACTACACTGATTTTCCTGGTTTTTGGATTTAGTGCCATCGCTGATTTACAGGGAAGCTACTTGGATGCCAATTCTGTTTCCAAGCTCGCTCTCGGCGGGATCATCTCCCTGATCTGCATGTGGCTCTATTTTGCCTTTTTTGAATCGGGTAGCTGGCAGGCAACGCTAGGGAAAAAAGCTATGGGTTTAAAGGTGACAGATCTCGATTCTAACCGGATAAGTTTTGCACGGGCGACCGGACGGTTTTTTGCGAAAATTCTATCCAATATATCTCTGTCGATCGGCTATATCATGGCAGGCTTCACCTCCCAAAAGCAGGCTCTGCACGATGTGATTGCTGAAACTCTGGTCTATAAGGAGATGGATACACTCTAGAATCAGCACCGATTCCTTAAAAACAGTGGTGATATGGAAAAAATCGGAAAATATCATCTCATCCGGAAACTGGGTGAAGGTGGCATGGCAGAGGTGTTTCTGGTAAAGGATGAGTATACGGAGAGGATCTTCGCCATGAAGATCCTCTACCCTCATCTTGCCTCTCAGGAGTTCATCCGCCAGCGCTTCATACAGGAAGCGAAGACAACAATATTACTACAGCATGCGAACATTGTAAAATGTCTTGATATCAATCAGGCCAGTGGGCGATTATATATTCTGATGGAATACATTGAAGGCATTGCCTTGTCTGAAATTATCGGCAAGCATTCGGGACCGATCCCGCACGCACGTGCTGTGCCGCTTTTCAGGCAAATGCTCAAAGCGGTGGGTTATGCCCACCAGAAGGGAGTCGTCCATCGTGACCTCAAGCCGAGCAATATTTTGGTCGAGGGCTTCTCCGATGTGATCAGCGGGAAAGAAAAAGTAAAGATTGTCGATTTCGGCATAGCCAAGCTGATCGGCCAGGGGGGCCACACAGCAACAGGTACTCGTATAGGAACGCTGCAGTATATGAGTCCCGAGCAAGTGGCGGAGAATGACACGATCGATCAGCGATCCGATATCTATAGCCTGGGCATGACTCTGTATCAGATGCTCAGCGGTCAACTACCGTTCGGGGACACAACCAGTGAATATATTATCATGGATCGGATTGTAAAGGGAGAGATTGAAAATCCAAAAAAGTTTTATCCGGAGATACCGGATCGCTTGGTAGAGGTCATTTTTAAGTCGCTCGCCAACCGCAAGGAAGATCGGTACCAGAATTGTGAAGCGTTTCTTCTGGACCTCCCTGCCAGGAGTAAATCCACGGTCCGTAACCCAAAAGCGGGACATCGGCAGCGGACGCCCGCAGGGGAAGAGAGTGGCAGCGTGGCCCTGTCTGCGACGCTATCGGCTGTAGTCAGGGAGGAGGTCGTTGCAGACCCCGAGCTCAGTGAGGATAAATCCAGCTCTCACAACAAGAAGAATGTGATTCAGAAATCCGTTAAAAACAGCTTGCTTTACCTCGCCATAGCTGTTGCCGTTCTTTGCTGTATAACAATGATTGGCTATGGTATCTCCCAGCTCAATTGGAGGGTAACCAAGAGGCCAATCCCCGCAAGTGATCTGTCCGATAAGCAAAAGACAAGAATGGAGACGAAGCAGCCCACGAGACAGCCTATAACGCTTGTGCAAGATACTCTTGTATCAGCGACAGCTGATTATAAGATCCGTTCCGACAGTGCAATGGAAACAGACGGGCGCAAGCCCAGGACAAGCAGTGGCCAGCAGGTCATGTGGAAAGTAAAATTTCACAAGATACCTGGGGGAGAGTATTATATGGGGAGCGAGCCGGAGAGCGGTGCGGGCGATGAAACACCGGCACACAGAGTCCTTCTTTCTGAATTTTATCTGAGCGAGACAGAAGTGACGGTCAGCCAATTCAGAGAATTTGTCGAGGCGACCAGCTATATCACGGATGCCGAACGAGCCGGGCATGCCTATGGTTATAAAGGTAACTGGCGTAGGATCGCCGGGCTCTCCTGGAGGAATCCTGGTTTTCCGCAGAGTGGCACGCATCCGGTCGTGTGTGTGAGCTGGAATGATGCGATGGCTTATTGCCAGTGGAAGGGTGTACGATTGCCCACGGAAGCCGAGTGGGAATTTGCCGCGCGAAGTGGTGGAGAGCTTAAGTACAGTTGGGGAGATGATTTACCTGCGATTGAGGCGGGGGGGAATATACGCGATGAGTCATGTGCAAGGGAACTTGATGTCAAGGCAGTCTGGCCGGGGTATGATGACCAATATATCTATACTGCTCCAGTCACGAGTTTTCAATGCAATATTTTTCAACTCTATAACCTGAGCGGCAATGTTAGTGAATGGTGCTCGGATTACTACGACAGTCAATATTATTACACCTCTGCCGCCCATAATCCCACTGGTGCACTTTCTGGAGATAGCCGGATTTGTCGAGGAGGAAGCTGGTGCGATGAAGGTGATTATTTACGCACCAGAAAGAGGAATTTTAACAATCCAGATCTGGCCTCCAATGATCTTGGATTCCGTATCGCCCAAACGGTGAAATAGGCTATGTGATATGTCTGTATTGTTATTTTCGATGTGGATGCCTGAATGAGTGACCAGTTTGGCAACCTGCAGATTATTAGGAAAATTGGCGAAGGGGGCATGGCGGCAGTATATCTGGTGAGTATTAATGATTCCAGTCAGAAATTTGCTATAAAGATACTCAATCGCCGGCTGACGTCTAATAAAATTCTGCAAGACCGTTTTCAACGCGAGGGCATCACCCAACTTCGTTTGCATCATCCCAATATTATCCGATGTTATGATTTGAACAAGTTGAATGGATACATTTATTTAGTGATGGAATATGTTTCTGGCCCAAATTTGCATCAAGTTATCTCTCATTCCACCGGACCAATCCCTGCTGAATTTGCCATTCCATGGTTTTGTCAGTTACTATCAGCCATGAGCTATGCTCATCGGGAGGGAGTCATTCATCGTGATTTAAAACCCAGCAATATTTTGGTCAAAGACTTCTCAGGCCGCATAAAGGGAAATGAGGTTTTGAAAATTGGTGATTTTGGTATTGCCAAGATAATCGGCCGCGACGGCCATACAGAGGCTGGCGCAAAACTCGGCACCCTTTTCTATATGAGCCCGGAACAAATCAAAGACAGCAAGACGATTGACCAGCGTACTGATATCTACAGCTTGGGAATCATCCTCTTTCAGATGTTGTGTGGCAGATTGCCCTTCCGCGACACTTCGAATGAATATAGCATCATGGGACAAATAGTCAATGCGCCGTTGCCCGATCCGCGAACTTTTTATCCACATGTCCCCGAACAGCTGGTTAATGTAATTTACAAGGCTTCCCAAAAAGAGGCTCGACACCGTTATAAAAGTTGTGAGGAATTGGCTGCGGCACTTGATTTTCATGACATTTAGACAACCACGTGTTTCTTTTTCCTGCTCCACTTGTGCTATTCCTTCCTCAACTGAGTTTCAGTTTGAAGGTGAGTCGCCAAATATTTTGTGTGACTGCGGCTGTCACATTTAAGCTTCAGTCAATCTGCCCGAGAGTGCGGCAGCGGGGATTGTCGGTCTCCTCTTGACATTCTGCCCCGGCATACTCCATTTTTCCAGCATGATGCCACGGATAGAGGCGATGAGGCCTGAAAGTTTGTTCACAAAGAAGAATCCAGCTATGGCCGCGCTTGCGGCAGCCGCCGGTTGTTCAGAGGGGGACGACCTTTTACAGCAACCGGGGCTACCTCATCGCAACCCGGCCCGAGCATGGGGACAACATGAATGACTGGAACAACGAGGTTATCATCGACTGCTTTACCAACGCAGCCGAGAACGGAAAGAGTGAATTTCTGCAGTACAATCCGGGATTCAGGTTCAGGCCGTAGGTAGTTGCTGATGCCCCCCAAAATCTCGGTCCCACCCAGAGTTAACTATTTAAAAATAATTTTTATACCTGCCAGAACCATTTTACAGAAAGGCCGCCTCATAGACGAGGGCACTGGCCGCGAATATGCTGGAGATGGTACGGAGGAACCGGTGTATGCGGCAGAAGGTGTCGGTGGAAACCAGATTTCGGGGGGTACCCTGGTACTTATTTGTCTTGCATTTTCTTTATTAATTAGGTATTATTAAAAAACAGCAGTACGGCTGCAGCAAATTCTATTTGGGGAATGGGATGGAATTGCAGATCGTCATTGAGCACATGCCGGCGTGTCCCTGGGATACCGGTATGTGTTTTTTTTTGTCCGTAAAGGGTATAACCGCGCTGTTCATCCGGCAGGAGGCAACGCTTAATTTTCAATTCAGGTGGAGGTGGGGAGGAATGGGTATGATGTCCTTAATTTCTTGACAGGAGGGGTATCATGAGAAGGCATCATCTGTACCTGTTCGCCGTTCTTTTCCTGTTTGGTTTTGCTGCAACTGATAATCAGGACCCACGGAGTTTTCCCAAAGGGAGAGTGCTGGAAAGCCTCCCCTCCTCGAGTGCCGTCAGTCTGGCCGGTGTACAGAAGCACGTCAGATCGCTTTACAGTCAGCGATTCACTGAATCGGCTGAGGGCTGGATTTTGAACGATCCATGGCAGCTGTTGAACCTTCCGGCAGGGGAAGGCTCCACAATCGTGCTCGCCTCCACAAGTGAACAGAGCTACCGGGCGCAGAGTGACAGCCGCTCCACAGGCCCCAGGATCCTTCTGCCCGAGATCCGGCCATCCTGTCAGAAGTTGATTCTGGAAATAAGAGAAAAATATGAAATAGAAAGCCTTTATGATCAAGGGTATCTGGAGATATCAGCGGATGACGGCGCCTCCTGGACGATTGTACACGGTCGCTCTGGCAAGAGCGGGTGGTGTACAACGGCGGTTGATATCAGCCATTTTTCCGGAACAGCCATCAGACCGGCCTTCCGGCTGAGCACTGACCAGTCCGAGGAATTCTCCGGCTGGCAGATCGAATCGATCACCATTCGGGTAGAGGAGACGGCCCAGCTTTCTGCATCGATGGTCAGCCTGAACGCCCAGGGTTTTCCTTTCATCTACATGAATGTTGCGGTGAATGCCGGATCGTCCGTTCTTGCGCAGTCCGGTTTTACTGTTTTTGAGAACGGCGTTCTGCAAACCAACTATTTTCAGGTTACTCCCCCGCAGTCCGGCAGCGGCAGTCGCTTGTGTGATATCGTTTTTTTAATGGATAACAGCGGCAGCATGGATGATGATCAGAATGCCGTGCGGGCGAATGTGCTCCAGTTTGTCGACAATCTGGCGGCCTCCGGCGTCGATTATGCGTTGGGATTGTGCCGTTTTGGCATGTCCGGCACCGGGAATCCGGTTTTTGAAAATAGTGGTCAGTTAACGCAGAATGCCGATTATTTCAAGAATGTCATCTGGGCTCGAAATAGTGCCTATGGTTCCCGTGAGCCCGGTTATGATGCGGTGGTCCAATCCGGCAGCGCTTTCAGTTTCAGGCCCGGTGCACAAAAAGTTTTCATTCTGATCACCGATGAACATCCAAACCAGGGGAGCGCGACTGCCAGTGATGTTCTCAACGTCTGCAAAACGGGCTCCATCACACTTTTCGTCCTCACCCTTTCCACCTACAATTCCCTGTACACATCGATCACATCGGCCACCAATGGCGCGATCTTTGATATCCATTCCAATTTCAATACGATACTTCAATTTATCTCCTCCCGGGTTTCCAATAATTATGTGGTGCAATACCGCTCCAGCAATCCAGTCGCCGATGGCATCGAGAGGCGCGTGGAGGTGCGCATCAACTGGAACAGTGAGCAGGCCTCGGTTTATGGCAGCTACATCCCGGGTGCGGTCCCGGAAATCATCCGCACTGCGGCTACAATAGCCCTGGAACAGCGAGCCTGGGCGGCGAATTCAACCCTGATGATCGAGGTCGAGGCTCGCGATCTTTTCGCCCCCTATGTATCCACGGTTCGACTTTATTACCGGACAACGGGAATCGCGAATTATCAATCGGTGCTGCTGAACCAGGTCTCCAGTACCCTTTGGAGGGGGCAGATACCAGCCAGTGCCGTCAATGCGCCGGGCGTGGATTACTATCTGACGGCTTCGGATGGAATCACCACCGTTTCCGCCCCCGGGGTCAACCCCGTCGATTGGCCCTACCAGATCGCGATTTTGCCCAATATGGCGCCGGAGATCGATCATACTCCCATCGCACTGGCCTCGAGGGGCTTGCCGGTCACGGTGAACATCGAGGCGCGGGACGTGACCAACCGGCTCGCTAGTATATTGCTCTACTACAAGCGGACCGGCCAGTTGACCTATCAGACCGGTACCTTTGTCCCGGTCTCGGGCAGCACCTACCGGTGCACCATCCCGGCCGAGTATGTCACGGCGGGCGGTGTGGACTATTTCATCAAGGCCTGGGACGATCTGGGAGTCTCCTCCTCTCACGGAACCTTTGACCAACCCCACTACATCGCCATATCCGGCAGCGGCAGCTGGCAGCCCCTTCTGCTTGATCCCGTGGATGGCAAGACCGGTATGGGGGCCGAGGTCTGGCTCTCCTGGGAGGCCAGCACGGGTGCCTCGGGCTACCGGATCGAGGTGGATGACAATGCAGATTTCAGTTCGCTGGATTTTTACCGCAACAACGAGGGTGAAACACGGGTGTATGTCGACGGCCTGGATTATGAGAGCAAATACTACTGGCGTGTGCGGGCGAAAAACAGCCAGAGCACCAGTCCATGGTCCCAGGTCTTCAGCTTTACCACAATGAGCGAGCCTCCGGTCAAGGTCAATTATCCCGATCAGTTTGTGCTGGCCTATCTGCAGGATGGGGATCAGTGCTATACGGATCGCAATTATATGCTGGCCGGGGTTCCCACAGCGCTTCGGTACAACCTGCATATCAAGACCGCCAATGACTCCAAGGGATATACCAGGCTGGACTATATCTCCTTTGATCTCACCCAGCCGGCGACGGTGTATATCGCCTATGACGAGCGGGCCAGTTCGCCTCCTGACTGGCTCAGCAGCTCCTTTACGCGCACGAGCAAGAAGATGGACATCAATGAGCTGACCGGTGCGATCACTCCCATGGGCATCTGGAGAAAAAATCTTGAGCCGGGATCGCATTTTCTGGGAGGCAACCTCGCAGCTGGCGCCGCTGGAGCAAAAACAGGATTTCTGGTCCTTTTCAGCTTTGGTTTTGATCCCTTTACGCCCTTGCAGATTGTCTCGCCCCCGGATTCGGCCAAATATATCCCTGTCAATCCGACCCGGTTTGTCTGGCGAAAAATCCCCGGCGCCCTCTGGCATGATATCAATGTCGCTACGGCAAAGAGCAACTCCAAGGTGATCGCCTATGATTTTGGACTCACGGACACCACCTACCAGGTGAACAATCTGATGCTCGGTCAGACCTATTACTGGCGTTTGCGCGCTTCGGGCAAAGACCGGTCGACTGACTGGACCAACTGGTTCAAATTTACTACAGGGACGCCGCCGTCGATGACCGGGATCGCCATCGTGGGCCCCGCAGAGATCAGGGCAAGCTCCTCCTCGGAATACATCTGCGTGCTCTCCTACAGCGATGGATCATCCCGCATGGTCACCGATTCCACCATCTGGACGGATAATTCCAACCATGCTGAATTCACGGGGCCGGGGCGTTTGACGACAGCTGCGGTCTCCACGGACAAGAATATCACTCTTTCGGCTCAATATGCCGGCTTGACGGCCTCTCTGGCTGTCCGGATCAAATACGCACCGATCCCCATTGTCTTTATCCCGGGGATCATGGGTTCACCTCTGTATAACGACATTAACTCCGACGATCACCTCTCCGCGCCTGGCGAGTGGATATGGGCTGATTATGAAAAAGCAAAAGCGGAGGTACTCAGACAGGACTTTCTCAAGGTTCTGCAGCTCGATGACTCGGGAGAAAATCCCCTCAATCCCGGCGACCACATCAGGGTCGCCCCGCTGCGCGGTGACGGCGGTAACACCCTGAGCGACAATCTGAACAGGGCTCCGTTGAACTATTATAAGGGATTCTTCCAGTTTCTGCAGAATGTGGGATATTCCATCGATCCTACGGACTCAATGACACCGCCACCGGCCACCAGTTTGTTTTGCTACACCTATGATTGGCGCAAAAGCCTCTTCTGGAATGGCGAGAGACTCTCGGCCTTTATTGATCAGGTCTTGGCCTGGACGAATGCCGACAAGGTGAATGTCATCGCCCACAGTATGGGGGGGCTGGTTGCCAAGAGTTGTATAAAGGATTTTGAAACCGGGCGAATCAACAAGCTCATTTTCATCGGTACACCGCATCTGGGTGCCCCCAAGATCTATTACGCCATGCTGAGTGGTGATATCGAGGCGGGGTTTTGGCAAGATATCGGCCTCTCCAACAGCACCCTGAAGGAGATCATGCGCAACATGCCGTCGACCTACCAGCTTTTTCCGTCTTACCAATACTATAACAGCGCGATAGGGACCGGCGGCAGTGATGCCGATGCTTATACCACCTCTCTAATCAAGAATTATGTCTACCTCCCCCTGCCGTGGCTCGAGTTTCTGGACTGGAACGGAGCGAATCAGCTCTTCAAGGGGCTAGAGAAATCGGGGCAGGATCTCTACAATCATGATCTAATCGATTTGGCTACCGCGGTGCAGAATGACCTGAGAAATGTGGATTACGGTGGCATCCAGATATTCAATATCGTCGGCACCGGCAGCGCCACGATCGGCCATGTCATGGTTCGCTACACTCTGCTTGGAAGGGACCATCTGCCCTTTTATACTCTGGATGGTGACGGGACCGTGCCGCTCAAGAGCGCAGAAATGGTGAACGGCGCCGTTTTCGACCCGGCCAGGACCTTTTACATACAGGGCGTCGAGCACACAGATCTGGCCTCCGCTGCAGAGGTGATGATGGTACTGATGGGTCTTCTGAGCGAACCGGCCGAGCTCTATCCGCATCCGCGGCCGGAGCAATACTCGTATGCCAAATCTGATTTGTGGCAGACCATCATCGCCTGTCCGGTAATTGTTCATGTCTATGACCACCGCGGTATGCATACCGGACCGGTTCCGGGAGGCGGCTATGAAGAAAAAATCCCCGGCAGCCGGTATATACCAGCCCTTCTGGAGGACCCGGAATCGAAAAAGATCTTTCTGCTGCCAGCCGGAGGAACCTATCGCTTCGAAATCATTTCACAGGATACGACCGGTGATTTTCGTTTCGATGCCGCTGAGATCATCCATGGCGGTGTTCGCTCCACACTCTCCTTCGAAAATGTTCACTTTGGGCCCTCGACCAAGGCTTATTGTGACTTGACCGAGATTTCCAGCAAGGTGAGCATGCGAGTCGATCTGGAAGGTGACGGCAGCATCGATATGACCTACAAGGCAGCGGAGAAATTACTGACGGCTGTGGGTGCAGATGCAGATGCGACGGGGATCACTGATTATGGTATGTCGCAGAATTATCCCAACCCGTTCAACGCAGCGACCATGATCCATTTCAGCCTGCCCAGGGAGGAGAATGTAGTCATCACCCTGTTCAATATCAGCGGTCAAAAAATCACGACCCTGCTTGATCAGCGGATGAACGCCGGCCATCACCAGGTGCTCCTGGACGGCAGCGATCTGGCGACCGGGGTTTATCTTTGCCAGCTTACTGCAGGATCATTCAGCAAGAGTATCAAGATCGCCCTGCTGCGATGAGGTGCGCCCTGATCCATCCGCACAGAACCGGAATTATGCGGCGGCGTGGGTGGTCTTGTACTGCCTGGCCAGCAGCCAGGCGGCGAGAATGCTCGCGAGCAGATCGGCGGTGGGGAGGCTGTACCAGATCCCCCTGACGCCGAAAAAACGGGGCAGGATGAGCAGGCAGGGCAGGAGGTAGAGGATCTGCCGGGTCAGCGACATCAGGATCGCCTTGCCGGCCATGCCGATGCTCTGAAAAAAGTTGGAAGTGACCATCTGAAACCCGACGATGGGAAAGAAGAGGAAGACGATGCGCATCGCCGGGACGACCAGGCCGATCAGGGCCTCGTCGGTGGTGAAGGCCGCGGCCACGGCGTGCGGGAAAAGCTGGCCGATGAGGAATCCGGTGGTCATCACCCCGGTGGCAAGCAGGATGGCATGGCGGAGCACCCGGTTCACCCGGTCAAACTGGCCGGCGCCGAAATTGTAGCCGGCAATCGGCTGCATCCCCTGGTTTATCCCGAGCACGACCATGGCGAAGAGGAAGACCACCCGGTTGATGATCCCGTAGGCCCCGACATGAAGGTCGCCTCCATAGTGAATCAGCCCCTGGTTGATAACGATGACGATGACGGAGCCGGCAGCGTTCATCAGGAAGGGGGCCAGGCCGATGGCGAGCGAGTCCTTGACGATCCGCGCCTTCAGGCGGAAGGTCTCCCTGCGCAGGTGGACAAGATTGTTGCGGTCGCTGAAAAGCCGGATCTGCCGGATCAGCATCAAGGCCTGGGCGCTGACGGTGGCGAGGCCGGCGCCGCGGATGCCCCAGTGAAACACAAAGATGAAGAGCCAGGCCAGGATCGCGTTGATAAAGACGGAGGCGAGGATGGTCCGCATCGCCTTCTGCGGCTGGCCGGTCGCCCGCAGCAGAGCGTTGAGCCCAAGATACATATGGGTGACAACATTGCCGGCGGAGATGATCTGCATGTACTCGCGCGCGTAGGGCAGGGTCTTGCTGCTGGCGCCGAAGAAGAGCAGAATGGGATCGAGGAAAACGAGGACTAGAAGGGTATAGAGGCTGCCGAGGATGAGGTTGAGGATGAAGACGTTGCCGAGTATGGCATTGGCGCTGGCATAGTCCTTCTGACCCAGGCGGAGCGACATCAGGGCTGCGGCGCCGACCCCGACCAGCGAGCCAAAGGCCGCGGCGAGGTTCATGAGCGGAAAGGTGATCGCCATCCCGGAAAGGGCCAGCGCCCCGACACCGTGGCCGATGAAAATGCTGTCGGTGATATTGTAGAGGGAGGAGGCTGTCATGGCAATTACGGAGGGGATGGCGTACTGCACCAGCAGACGCCAGACATTCTCCGTGCCCAGCTCAGCGGCCTGTTCGGTCTCTTTCATACTGTGGACCTTCATTTGCTCTTCGGCTCTTCTCAACCCGGGTGCGGCCGGAGGCGATGAAGAACGCCATCATTCGGCCGCAACAGGATTGAACAGAACAGCCCCGGTGCACACGGGATGCGCCGGGGCTGTTTTTTGGGTCTGCTTTCCGGCATTGGCCTTTACGTTCATCCCTCAGCGGTGCAACCGGCTGAGGGACGGGCGAGGCTAGATGCTCTGAAAAACCTCGCGGATAACCCCGACCGCCCAGTCGATATCCGCCCTGGTCACCACCAG
>Ga0209717_1001521_pt1 | contig 24757 bp, 25 predicted proteins | sample AD_UKC048_MetaG_FD_184418 | JGI IMG/M metagenome (GOLD analysis project Ga0209717, IMG submission 184418) | Active sludge microbial communities of municipal wastewater-treating anaerobic digesters from USA - AD_UKC048_MetaG (SPAdes) (version 2) | ecosystem: Engineered > Bioreactor > Anaerobic >... | reverse complement strand
CTTGTGCATGGCCGAAGCCGATGCCGAGATACGGGGCGAATGACGGGAACCTGGCTTCCGCGGCTACGCTTTCACCGGCGGCCGGGTAGGTGGTTCCATTGATGGTGATCGTGCCGTTCGTCGCGACGCCGTTGCCCGACGCCTTGCGTTGCCCGATCAGTGCGCCCGCAGTGAACCGGAAGCTGCTGCCGAGGAAGTAGTCGCCGTAGACACCGAGGGTGGAGAACTTCAGCTTGGTGTCGTAGCTGGCGCCGTTGCGATCGAAGCTGCGGCTGTAGTCGAGGAACTCGGCATCCATGCGCAGGCTGGTGTTCGAGCCGATTCGGCTTCCCAGCCCGATTTCGAGCCCGGTGGTGCCGAGGCCTCCGAACAGCTCAACGGCTTGAACCGAAGTGCTGACGAGTGCGGCACCAAACAGGGCGAAGGACGCCAGGGCGATGCCGCCCCTCGTCTTCAATGCGCTAGTTGACATAATATACATCGTAGCGCATTTAGGTTGGAGTCAACCGATGCGCGACGAATCGTCCGAATCGAGAATCACGAGGTTCGAATCGTTGGACTGGCTCTCGCTGGTGTCGGCCGGATGCGGGCGATCCAGTGGGCGGCAAATGCGGCTGGAAAGGCGGTTCAGGCGCTCCGAGCGTTCCATCTCGGCGACGACGGCCTCGGGATTGAGCAGGAGTGCGAACGGATTGGCGACGGGCTGGACTGTGTGCATCGAGAACCTCCGACAAAGGCACTGGGGTGAAGCCGACTCTAGGCCTGGCCCCGGGTGCTGGAAGTCATCGTGTCGCCATTCGGCTTGTAGGAAGAAATCCGACAAGGCCCTCGCGCCGTGAACTGTTCCCGCCAAGTCACTTCGTCATCAGTGCGAGGCGGTCGGCCAGCCAGTCTCGTCCGCCCAGGCGCGCGAAGTCGGCAGCCTGCAGATCCCGTTGATTGCGCCGTCTTGCGTCGGCGCCCCGACGCAGCAGCAGTTCGACGGTGGCCTCCGGCCCGGTCTGTGCCGCCAGCATCAACGCAGTCGTGCCGTTCGGGGCTTCTGCCTCGAGCGATGCGCCCCGCGACAGCAGCAGTTCCACCAGGCGGGTGTTGGGCCCGCTGGCTGCATAGTGGATCGGGGTCCATCCCGGCCCGTCCAGTCGGGCACCACGGGCCAGGAGTTGCTGGCTGGACTCCAGGTCGCCGGCAATGGCCGCCAGCATCAATGCAGACTCGCCCGCCGCGTTCAATGCATTCACGTCGGTGGCTGGATGCTCCAGGAGCAGCGCGAAGGCGCCAGGAGACTCGCGCCTGAGTGCCAGGGTCAGGGCTGGGTACCCCTTCGGGTCGCGGCTGTTGGGATCAACGCCTTGCTGGAGCAGGCTGCGGAGCCAGGCAACGTCATCACGGATCACGGCCTTGAAGAAGTCGTCGTAGGCTCCGGCGTTCGCTGATGAAACTCCAATTATGATAAGGAGATAGAACAAATACTTGAAGTAGATTCTCATCTCTTGACCTGAGAGTCATTGCATTCAAATGACAATAAAAACATTAATTTGCGTCGTGTTATTCAAGTCCTTAACGAAGTCTTGAACAAGCTTTCGAAGTTGCGGCTGGTCGCAACTGCGACCTCCTCGACCGCAACGCCCTTGAGCTCGGCCAGCTTTCGCGCAACGTAGGGTACGAAGGCCGGCGTGTTTGTCCTGCCGCGGAACGGCACGGGTGCAAGGTAGGGGCTGTCCGTCTCGATCAGGCAGCGCTCCAGCGGGACGTATCGCGCCACCTCCTGAAGCTCCACGGCCGTCTTGAAGGTCAGGATGCCCGAGAAAGAGACGTGAAATCCAAGATCCAGCGCCTCGCGGGCCACCTGCATCGTCTCGGTGAAGCAATGGAATACGCCGCCGATCGCCTCTGCACCCTCCTCCCGCAACAGGCGAAGGGTGTCGGCCGAGGCGCTGCGGGTGTGCACGACGAGCGGCAGCCCGGTGGCACGCCCGGCGCGGATATGGACCCTGAATCGCTCGCGCTGCCATTCCATGTCGTCGAGGCCGCGACCATTGAGCCGGTAGTAGTCGAGCCCCGTCTCTCCGATGGCCACGACGCGCGGCCGCTGCGCCAGTTCGACCAGGTCTTCGATGCGGGGTTCGCGCACGCCTTCGTTGTCGGGGTGCACGCCAGCACTGCACCAGAAGTTGTCGAAGCGCGCGGCCAGCCCCTGGACCGTATCGAACTCCTCCAGCGTCGTGCAGATGCACAGCGCTCGATCGACCGATGCCGCGACCATGTCGGCGCGGATGTCGTCGATGCGCTCGGCGAGCTCCGGAAAGCTCAGGTGGCAGTGTGAGTCGACGAACATGGCATGGGCGGCCGGGTGAACCGGCCGTGGCGAGGCGCAGGACTCAGATGGTCTGCGTCGGCTTGGCCGAGGAGATGGAGGTGCCGAGGATCTCTTCGATCTTCAGCTTGAGCAGGCGGGTCTTCTCGTCGGTCGGGAAGCGTACGCCGACACCCTGGGTGCGGCCGCCCGAGGCGTTCGCCGGCGTGATCCAACCGACCTTGCCGGCCACCGGGTAACGCTGCGGATCTTCGGGCAGCGAAAGCAGCAGGTAGATGTCCTCGCCGAGGCGGTACTCGCGCGTGGTCGGCACGAACAGGCCACCGTCCGAGAACACCGGCATGTAGGCCGCGTACAGCGCGCCCTTCTCGCGAAACACCAGCTGGATGACGCTCGGTCGCGACCCAGCCGCGGTGGCCGGCGCTCCGGGCAGCATGCTTCGTCCTGGGGCTTCACTCATGCGGCCGAGTGTACCGAAACACAGCATGGGCCGGGCTAGCGGCCCTGCCCCGACATCAAGGCCACGCGCGCCCGTGAGACAAGTGCCTCGATCATCAGCCCGGCATTAAGTGGATGCTCGGCCTGGCGTGCGGCGCGAAGCAGTTCCCTGGACCATTGGCTGATCGGCGCGGTGCCAGTTCGTGCCGTCACCGCGCCTGCGGGAAAGAAGCGCGGCGCCGCACCGACGCTCACGCTGAGAACATCGTGGCAGAGCTTCTGCAATGCGTCGACGACACGAACGATCGGCCAGCCGGTCAGCGACGAGGCGTCTCCTTGCGCCACGATCGCCGGCAGGCGTGCCCACAGCTTGGCGTCCAGGCCTTCGCGTACCCATTCGAGGGCATCCAGCGGCTGGCCGCCGGCGGCCGCCAGCACGACCTCCGCCGAGGCCACGCCCTGCCCGGCCAACCAGGCGGTGGCCTGTGCCGGGTCCGGCAGTGCGAGGCCGAGCGCCTGGCAGCGGCTGCGGATCGTCGGCAGCAGCGACTGTGGGGCCGAGCTGCTCAGGATGAAGCGTGCTGTGCCGGCGGGCTCCTCGAGCGTCTTCAGCAGGGCGTTGGCCGAGATGCCGTTCATGCGCTCGGCCGGGTGCAGCACGATCACCTTGCCGGCGTTTCGCGCCGGTGTCGTCTGTGCAAAGGCGACGGCCGCGCGCACGGCTTCGACCTTGATCTCCTTGCTGGGCTGACGGGTCTTGCTGCCGCTCTCGGGCGCCTCGGCATCGGCGTCGCCGACAGTCCAGCCCAGTGGCCCTTGCAGCGCCTCGGGCAGCAACACGAGCAGGTCCGGGTGCGAGCGGGCCTGCACGAGGCGGCACGAGGCACAGGTGCCGCACGGGCGGCGAGCGCCGGCGGCGGCGTCGCACAGCCAGGCCTGCGCCAGCGTCAACGACAGCTGCCATTGGCCGATGCCTTGCGGCCCGTGGATCAGCACAGCGTGGCCACGTTGAGTGCGCAGCGCAGTCTCCAGCCAGCCGTCCAGCCAGGGCAGCGGCAGCGCGCCGTCGGTGCCTACCATCCCCGCCTCACGAGTTCGGCGTCGATCTGTGCCCAGACGGCCTCGCGCTCGAGCGAGGAATCGATGCGCACGAATCGGCCCGGGTCGGCGGCCATGCGAGCCGCATACCCTGCCCGCACCCGATCGAAGAAGGCGATGTCTTCGCTCTCGAAGCGGTCGGCCGCGCGCGCTGCGGCACGGCGACGCGCCGCTTCCGCAGCGGGAAGATCGAGCCAGAAGGTCAGTTGCGGTTGCAGGTCGGCGTGCACCCAGCGCTCGAGCTGGGCGAGCACCTGTGTGTCGAAGCCGCGTCCTCCGCCCTGGTAGGCAAAAGTCGCATCGCTGAAGCGGTCGCAGACCACCGTGGCTTCGCGTGCCAGCGCCGGTGCGACGAGCTGCTGCACATGGTCGCGCCGTGCGGCGAAGACGAGCAGCGCTTCGGTGAGCGCGTCCATCGGGGCATGCAGAACCAGCTCGCGCAGCTTCTCGGCCAGCTCGGTGCCGCCGGGTTCGCGTGTGCAGACGACCTCGGCGCCGCGTTCGCGCAGCCGCTGCGCCAGCGCCACGATGTGCGTGGACTTGCCCGCGCCGTCGATTCCCTCGAAGGTGATGAAACGGCCGCTCACGCGCTGTGCTGGGGGCCTATCGGCCGCGCTGGTACTTGTTGACCGCGCGATTATGCTCGGCGAGCGTCTCGCTGAACTCGCTGCTGCCGTCGCCGCGCGCGACGAAATACAGCGCCTTCGACGCCTCGGGCTTGACGGTCGCGCGCAGCGACGCAGCACCCGGCATGGCGATCGGCGTGGGCGGCAAGCCCGGGCGCGTGTAGGTGTTGTAGGGCGTGTCGGTCTGCAGGTCACGCTTGCGCAGGTTGCCGTCGAAGGACTCGCCCAGGCCGTAGATCACCGTCGGGTCGGTCTGCAGCGGCATGCCGATGCGCAGGCGGTTGACGAACACCGCCGCGATTCGCGCGCGCTCGGCCGCCGCGCCGGTCTCCTTTTCGACGATCGAAGCCAGCGTCAGGGCCTCGTCCGGAGTGCGCAGCGGCAGGTCGGGCGCGCGGGCGGCCCAGGCCTCGTCGACACGCTGGCGCATGGCACGCAAGGCGCGCTTGAGCACGGCGAGGTCGGCGCTGCCCTTGCTGTAGGCGTAGGTGTCGGGATAGAAGCGGCCTTCCGGGGCCATGCCCGGCAGGCCGAGCGCTTCCATGATCTGCGCATCGGTCATCGCGGCGGTGGTTGGCTTCAGCGCGTCGGCCTTGGCGAGTTCGGCGCGGAACTGCCGGAAAGTCCAGCCCTCGATCAGCCGCACCGTGGCCAGGGTCTCGTCGCCGCGCACCATCTTCTCGAGCAGGGTGACGGGCGTCGTGCCGGCACCGATCTCGTAGCTGCCGGCGCGGATGCGCTTGGCCTTGCCCGACCAGCGGAACCACTCGTACAGCGCCCAGCGAGGCGCCTGCACCCCGGCACGGACCCAGCCTTGCGCGATGTCGCGCGGCAGTTCGCCCTGCTCGATCGACAGCTCGACCGTCTCTCCCGACAGCTTCAGCGGCTGCTGCAGCCACCATGCTGCCGCGCCGGCGGCGCCGAGCGCAGCGATGACCAGCACGATGACGAGGCGGACGATCCATTTCATCGGGGCACACCACCTCGGCCGATGCCGTGAAACCCCAGTGCGAAGCAATTCATGGCGGCTGATGATAATCGGGGCATGGAACACACCCTCGATACCAATGGTGTCGTGCGTCTGGCGCACTGGGGCGTGATTCGCGCCCGCGGAGCCGACGCCGCCCGATTCCTGCACGGCCAGCTCACAAGCGACATGCTGAACCTGGGCACCGGCCGCGCCGTGCCGGCCGGCTTCTGTTCCGCCAAGGGCAGGCTGCAGGCGAGTTTCATCGTGTGGGCAGGTGAGGCCGACGAGATCCTGCTGGCCGGCTCGGCGAGCCTGCTTGCGCCGACACTCAAGCGGCTGTCGATGTTCGTGATGCGTGCGCAGTGCAAGCTCGACGACGCCACCGCCGAGCTCCCGCTGCACGGTCTGGCCGGCCCGGCTGCTCTGGCCCTGCTGGGCGACGCGCAGCCGTGGGAGTGCCGGCGCAGCGAAGCCGGCACGGCGATACGGCTGCCCGATGCCCAGGGTGTGCCACGCGCCATGCTGGCCGGCACGGCGCCTTCCGGTGTGACGCCGCTGGACGCGGACACCTGGCGCTGGCTCGAGGTGAGCAGCGGCGTTCCTGTCATCGAGGCCGCGACGGTCGACCAGTTCGTGCCGCAGATGGTGAACCTCGAACTGATCGGCGGCGTGGACTTCAAGAAGGGCTGCTATCCCGGCCAGGAGGTGGTGGCGCGCAGCCAGTACCGCGGCACACTGAAGCGCCGCATGTTCCTGTTCGATGTGGCGGTGGCGGCGCAACCTGGCCAGGAACTCTTCCACAGCGCCGACCCCGGCCAGCCGGCCGGTCTGGTGGCCAACGCGGCGCCATCGCCCGCCGGCGGTTCACGTGTCCTGGCCGAGGTCAAGCTTGCCGCCCTGGACCAGGGCAGCCTGCACCTGGGCGCGGCCGACGGGCCTGTGCTGTCGCGGCGCGAGCTGCCCTACCTGGTGCCGATGGAAACGGCTGCGCCGGCCTGATGGCGGCTGCGGCAGACGGCACGGCAAAAGGTCACGGCCGGGCATCCCTGCGGACTGCCGGCCAGCCCATGCGAGAGCTGTTCATCTACTATCGATCGCGCGTCGAATGCGAAGCCGAGGTGGCAGCGCAAGTACGCGGATTCCAGGCGCGGCTGATGCTCCAGCACCCGGCCCTGGTGGCGCGCTTGCTGCGCCGCCCGGAGGCCAAGGGCGGGCTGTTGACCTGGATGGAAACCTACGCCTTCGCCACGATGAATCCCGACCGCGCCATCGATGCCGACATGCAGCAGCAGATCGAAGCGTCTGCCGCTTGCCTTCACGGCCTGATCGACGGCGAGCGCCACACCGAGGTCTTCACGACATGTGCCTGCTGACGCTGGCTCTCGACCAGAACCGGCGCTTCCCGCTGGTCATCGCTGCCAACCGCGACGAGTTCTTCGCGCGACCAGCCGCTCGCCTGGCCTGGTGGACCCCGGAACCCGGCGCCACGCAGATCCTCGGCGGCCGCGACCTCGATGCCGGCGGCACCTGGCTGGGGCTGACCGCGGAGGGCCGGCTCGCGATGCTCACCAATGTGCGCGATCCGTCGCGGCACGACCCGGCAGCGCCGTCGCGCGGCCGCATCGTGCCGGAGTGGCTCGCCGCGCGAGAGCGCGTCGACCGGTTCTGGATGCGCACGGCGCTGGCCGGCTACAACGGCTTCAACCTCATTGCCGCGGATTTCTCTCTGGGTGAGTGCTACTGGGCCAGCAACTCCGGCAGCCACCCGCTTCGCCTCGAGCGCGGCATCTACGGCGTCTCCAACGCCGGGCTGGACACGCCTTGGCCGAAGGTGCTGTCGCTGAAGTCGCGCACCGGCGATGCGATCACGCAATCGGGCTCGGTCGACGAACTCGCGAACCGGCTCTTCGAGGCTCTGTCCGACCGTCAATTGCCCTCCGACGACGAACTGCCCGAGACCGGCGTCGGCCTCGAGCGCGAACGGCTGCTGGCGCCGGCCTTCATCCGCTCGCCCGACCAGAGCTACGGCACGCGCTGCTCCACGCTGATCATCACCGAGCGCGTCAACCGCCACAACGTGACGCACGTGCTGGAGCGCAGCTTTGCCTCGCATGGTGGCGTGGCGCTGCTTCGCCGCGCCACGCTGAACCACTGGCCGCCGCGCTACAGCGCGGGAGACGCGGTGCCGGCAGTGCAAGGCGGCGTCGTGTCCGAATCCGAGATCGACGGTGTGTCGGCCACTGCGCCGGCGCGACGCACCCGGGTGCGCAGCCTGCTGCGGCCCGAGCCGAAGCGCCGCCGCGCAGCGCCGATTTCCGGCTGAACCCGAACGGCTACAGGGCCCGGACCATCTCGATGTGCGGGATGCCGGCTTCCTCGAACTCCTGGCCGCGCGGCGCGAAGCCGGCCCGCGCATAGAACGGTGCCGCGCTGGACTGCGCATGCAGCAGCACTTCGCGGTCGCCACGAGCGCGCGCCGCCTTCATCAGCGCTTCCAGCACATGGCGGCCCACCCCGCTCCCGCGCAGGCTCTGGCTGACCGCCATGCGGCCGATCTTCGCCACGCCGGGCACATGCTGCAGCAGCCGGCCGGTAGCCAGCGGCAGCCCGAAGCGGTTGTAGGCCACGGCGTGAACGCAGGAGGCGTCCGCGACGTCCCACTCCATCTCTGCCGGGATGCGCTGCTCTTCGACGAACACCTCGGTGCGGATCGCGCTGGCTTCGCGGCCGAGATCGTCCCAGCCGCCCACGCGGACGTCGACCATGCCCTGCCCGGCCTCGAAACCCTGCAGCACGTCGCGCAGGCTCTGCGGCACGGGCCGCGAAGTCTGCGTGTGCGGGTCGGCGAAGACGTAGACCAGTTCGCCGTTGATCAGCAGCTCGTCACCGCGGAACACCGCGCCCTCGAACAGCAGCGAAGAGTTTCCGATGCGGCCGCAGCGCATGCCGATCTCGAGCTGGTCGTCGTAGCGCGCCGACCCGTGGTACTCGACTGTGGCCTTGCGCACGTAGAGGTCGCCACCGAGCGATTCCATCGTCTGTGCATAAGGCAAGGCCAACGCACGCCAGTAGCCGGCGACCGCGGTGTCGAAGTACATCAGGTAGTGCGCGTTGAAGACGATCTTCTGCGCATCGATCTCGGCCCAGCGCACGCGCAGGCGATCGAAGAAGCGGAACTCGGTGCGTTTCATGGCTCGAAGGCCCTCCTCAATGCATCCCCGGCGGCGGCCTGCGCATGGCGTGCCTCGTCGAGCACGCGGCCCATCTTGATGAAATCATGCGTCATGCCGCGGTACAACTCCAGCGAGACCTCGACGCCGGCCAGGCGCAGGCGGTCGGCATAGGCCAGGCCCTCGTCGCACAAGGGGTCGCACTCGGCCAGCAGCACGCAGGCGGGGGCCACGCCGTCGAGCGAGTCGGCGTTCAGCGGCGCGAAGCGCCAGTCGCTGCGCTGCGAGCGGTCGATGTACTGCTCGAAGAACCATTCGATGGTCACGGCGTCGAGCAGGAAGCCGTTGGCGAACAGCTTGTGCGTCGCGGTGTCGGCATGTGCCGTCGTGCCCGGCGTGATCAGCAGCTGCGCGCGCAGCGGCAGGCCGTGGTCGCGCGACAGGATCGCCGCCACTGCGGCGAGCGTGCCGCCGGCGCTGTCGCCGCCGACGGCCAGGCGATCGCTGTCGAAACCCAGCGCGGCGCCCTGCTCGCGCAGCCAGCGCAGTGTGGCCCAGGTGTCATCGACGGCGGTCGGGAAGCGGTGCTCGGGCGCCAGCCGATAGTCCAGCGCCAGAACCTGCGCGCCACTGAGCAGCGCGAGCTGGCGGCACAGGCTGTCGTGTGTTTCCAGGCCGCCGATGGTGAAGCCGCCGCCGTGCAGGTAGAGCAGCGTGCCGCGTGACGCAACCACGGGTCGGTAGCGCCGCGCGGCCAGTTCGGTGCCATCGGCGCCGGGAACGCGCATGTCTTCCACCTTGTCGAGGCGCGCGCGTGGCAGGTCCAGCACCTCGGCGCCGGCCCCGTAGGCGGCACGGGCCTGCTGGGCAGACAGGGTGTGGAAAGCTGGCCGGTTGGCGCGGCGGATGCGTTCCAGCACGCCGGCCATGCGCGGGGTCAGAAACTGTGTGCTCATGAACGCGGCGCAGTCTGCCACATCGGGCTGTCCCGCTTGCGCAGGCGAGCGCCACGCCTACACTCCCGCGCCATGGCCTTCATCAACTACATCACCCAGATCCAGCTCGACTTCGGTGCCGTGAAGCTGCTGCCGCAGGAGTGCGAACGCGTCGGCATGCGCCGTCCGCTGGTCGTCACCGATGCGGGCGTGCGTGCGGTCGGCGTGCTCGACAAGGCGCTTGCCGCGCTCGGCGACCTGCCTCATGCGGTATTCGACCAGACGCCCTCCAACCCGACCGAGGCGGCCGTTCGTGCCGCGGTGCAGTCGTACCGGAGCGGCCAGTGCGACGGGCTGATCGCCGTGGGCGGCGGCTCCAGCATCGACCTGGCCAAGGGCGTGGCCATCGCGGCGACCCACGAAGGCGCGCTGAAGACCTACGCCACCATCGAAGGCGGAAGCCCGAAGATCAGCGAGCGCGTGGCGCCGCTGATCGCCGTGCCGACCACCGCAGGGACCGGCAGCGAAGTGGCCCGTGGCGCCATCGTCATCGTCGACGACGGCCGCAAGCTCGGCTTCCACAGCTGGCACCTCGTTCCCAAGGCGGCCATCTGCGACCCCGAGCTCACGCTCGGCCTGCCGCCGCTGCTCACGGCCGCCACCGGCATGGACGCCATCGCGCACTGCCTGGAGACCTTCATGGCGCCCGCGGTGAACCCGCCGGCCGATGGCATCGGGCTGGACGGCCTGGAGCGTGGCTGGGCGAACATCGAACGGGCCACGCGCAATGGCAGCGACCGCGAGGCGCGCTGGCAGATGATGAGCGCGAGCATGCAGGGCGCGATGGCCTTCCAGAAGGGCCTGGGCTGCGTGCACAGCCTCAGCCACAGCCTGGGCGGCGTGAATCCGCGGCTGCACCATGGCACGCTCAACGCGGTGTTCCTGCCGGCGGTGATCCGCTTCAACGCGCCTGCCGAGTCGATGGTGCGCGAGCGCCGTCTGGCGCGTCTGGCGCATGCCATGGGCCTGGCTGGCTGCGACAGCCGCGGCACCGAGATCGCCGAAGCGGTGCGCGAGATGAACGTGCGCCTGGGCCTGCCGTCGGGGCTGCGCGCGATGGGCGTCGGCCCCGAACTCTACGAGCGCATCATCGACGGCGCGATGGCCGACCACTGCCACAAGACCAACCCGCGCATCGCCACCCGCGACGATTACCAGCAGATGCTCGACGCTTCGATGTGACGCGGCGCCGCGCCGCCCGGGTGTCGCTCAGAACACCGAGTCGCGGTCGATGCCGTTGCGCAGCATGCGGCGCTTGAGCTTGATCAGCGCCTCCTGCTGGATCTGCCGGATGCGTTCGCGCGTGAGGCCGAGCCGCTCGGCCAGCACCTCGAGTGTCTCCGGCTCGCGGTCGCGAAGGCCGTAGCGGCCGGCGAGCACCTCGCGCTCGCGATCGTTCAACTCGTCGAGGCCATGTTCCAGCAGCCGATCGACTTCGTTCGACAGCGTCAGGCTCATCGGATCGCTGGCGCCGTCGTCTGCCACGCTGTCGAGCAGCGACTCGGAGCCGCCGTCCGCCGGGTTCCGGTCCAGCGGGGCATCGAGCGAGGCGGGCTGCTCGGCGAAGCGCAGCAGGTCGGTCACCTCCTGCACCGGCCGGCCGAGAGCGGCCGCCACATCTTCGACACGCACCTGGCGTTCGCTCTCGGTGCCGTCGGGCATGCGGGCCTCGAGAGCACGTCGCGCCTTCAGCACCTGGTTCAGTTCGCGCACCACGTGCACCGGCAGCCGCACCAGCCGGGCCTGGTGCATGATCGCGCGCTCGATGCTCTGCCGGATCCACCACGAGGCATAGGTCGAGAAGCGAAAGCCCCGCTCGGGCTCGAACTTGCCGATGGCATGCATCAGGCCGAGGTTGCCCTCCTCGATCAGATCGGGCATCGGCAGGCCGCGGCCGAGGTAGTTCTTGGCGATGCTGACCACCAGGCGCAGGTTGTGTTCGATCATCGCCTGGCGCGCCTCGAAGTCGCCCTGCCGCGCCCGCGTGGCGGTCTCGAACTCCTGCTGCGGCGTCAGCAGCGGCGCGCGGCGGATCTCGCGCAGGTAGGTCTGCAGCGTGTTGCCGACTTCACCCTCGCCTGCGGCGAGATCGGCAATGCGAGGTTCGATCAACGGGGGGCCGTCGGCGCCGTCCGCGGCATCGGTATCGGTATCGGCATTGGGCGGCTCAGCCTCGAAGCCGTCGGCCGAGTCAAGCGAGTGGCCGTTGTGGAGCTTCGGCGGCGGGCTGACCGATGTCCCGTCGAGCGATGTGCGCTTTCTGGGCATGGTCGAGGCCTTTCGCGAGTCGCCGTCAGCGCGGCGGCAGCAGTCTTGCCGGGTCGACCGGTTTGCCTTGCCGGCGAATCTCGAAATGCAGCAGCACCCGATCGGAATCGGTGGAGCCCATCTCGGCGATCTTCTGGCCGCGGCGCACCGACTGGTCTTCCTTGACCAGCAGCGTCTGGTTGTGCGCGTAGGCCGTCAGGTAGGTGGCGTTGTGCTTGAGGATGACGAGATTGCCATAGCCGCGCAGGCCGGAACCCGCGTAGACCACACGGCCCTCGGCGGCGGCGAGCACCGGATCACCCAGCTTGCCGGCAATGCCCAGGCCCTTGCTCTTGCCTTCCTCGAACACGCTGCTGATCGGGCCGGATGCGGGCCAGATCCAGTTGATGTCGTCGTCGCCTTCACGGCCGGCCGCGGCGGCCGTGGTGGCGGCCGCAGGCAGGCTGGTGCTCGGCGAAGACGTCGTCGGCGCAGCGCTGGCGGCCACCGGCGCGGGTTTGGCATCCAGCGGCCGCGTCTCGGCTTTCGCGCTGGTGATCGGGCGCGTCGACACGCCTGCATCGGAGCCTGGCGGCACCACACGCAGCACCTGGCCGACCTCGATCACGTTCGGGTTGTCGAGGTTGTTCCACTTGACCAGGTCTTTCCAGTTCTGGCCGCTCTCCAGACCGACGCGGATCATCGTGTCGCCAGGCTTCACGGTGTAGTAACCGGGCTTGCCGGCGTTCTCGGCGCCGGGCAGCGGTTTGGTCGCGTCGGCAGCGGGTTGAGCGGGAACCGAACCCGGCGACGGCTGAGCCGACGCGATCGTCGGTGCACCGCGTGCGCCGACCGCACGATCTTCCACCGGTGCATGGTTCTTGCCCGTCGCGCAGGCGCCGAGCAGCAGCGCCGCAGCCAGCGCCGCGCCGATGCCCTGGATGCGTTGCGTCGAAAGAGGTCTCACCATCTGCTCATTCATTCGTCAGCTACCGAGACCGGATTTTAGGGGCACGAACTTCACAGCTTCGTGAACGCTGTGCTCGTACCCATGTTCATGGCGATCCACCACCACAAGGACTTGCCGCCGCGAACGAGGTTCCACGAGCGGCGCCACGAGTCGGCCGCCGACGGCGAGTTGCTCCAGCCACGCAGGCGGCAGTGCTTCACCGCCAGCGGCAGCAATGATGCTGTCGTAAGGCGCGTTCGGCGGATGGCCGCGCATGCCGTCACCATACACCAGACGCAGCTGCGTCAGGTTCAGCGGCGCGAGCAGCGCGAGGGCCTTCTCGTGCAGTGGGCGAAGCCGTTCGACGGTGAAGACCTGCCGCGACAGCCGCGCGAGCAATGCGGCTTGGTAGCCACAGCCGGTGCCGATCTCCAGGGTCGTGCCGAGCGAGCCGCGACTTCGTGCCGCGGCGCCGCCCATCAGCAACTCGAGCATGCGCCCGACCACCGAGGGCTTGGAGATCGTCTGCCCGTGGCCGATCGGCAGGCTGGTGTCTTCGTAGGCCTGCGTGGCCAGCGCGCCGTCGACGAACAGATGCCGAGGCACGCTGTTCAGGGCGGCCAGCACGGCTTCGTGATGCAGGCCGTCGGCATGCAGTCTCTGCACCATGCGCCGGCGCACGTCGGCCGAGTCCAGCCCCAGGCCCGAAGGTGTGGCCGATCGGGCCGCATCGGCATGGGCCTGATGCACGGGTGCCTGCGGGCGCAGCACGGGCGATCGGGAGGCCGCCGGGGCTTGGGCGACCTGGTCCAGGCGCAGGGGGAATCGCGAGCTTCGCGAGCCCGCACCGCTCATGGCGCCGTCCCGGCCGCCCAGGCGCGCCATGCCGGCACCGCCGCATGGTCGGTCAGGTCCACTTGCAACGGCGTGACGGACACGGCCTCGTTCGCCACCGCATGGAAATCGGTGCCCTCGCCGCCTTCGCGGGCGTCGCCGGCCGGGCCGATCCAGTAGATCGTCTCGCCGCGCGGGCTGGTCTGCTGGATCACGGGCTCGCTCGCATGACGCCGACCCAGGCGCGTGATCACTCGCGGCAGTCGATCGGCATCGGCGCGATTGGGGATGTTCACGTTGAGCAGCCAGGCGGCGCCGGCCGGCGGCTGCCGCAGCACCTGCTCGATGACGCTGCGCGCCACCCGCGACGCGGCGTCGAGATGCGCCCAGCCCTTTTCGACCTGCGAGAAGGCGATGGCCGGGATGCCGAACAGGAAGCCTTCCATCGCCGCGGCCACCGTGCCCGAATACAGCGTGTCGTCGCCCATGTTGGCGCCGTTGTTGATGCCCGAGACCACCAGGTCGGGCCGGTGCGGCAGCAGGCCGGTCAGCGCCACGTGCACGCAGTCCGATGGCGTGCCATTGATGTAGCGGAACGACTTCACCACCTCGCCATGCCCGTGGCGGGCCGGGTACACCGACAGCGGCCGAGTCAGCGTGAGCGAGTTGGAGGTGCCGCTGGCGTTCTGTTCAGGGGCCACCACGTCGATCTCGCCGAGGCCGGCACAGGCCTGCACGAGCGCGGCGATGCCGGGAGCAAGGTAACCATCGTCGTTGGCGATCAGGATGCGCATGGGCTCCATTGTAGGGACGCGTCGCCTGCGCGACGGGTGGGTTTCGGCGGCCTGCGTATCATCCGCCGCCACCATTCCCGCGGAGAGAGACATGCATGCCTGGCTGTGCGAGAACCCGACCGGCGTCGACGCCGTGGCCTGGAAGGAACTGCCGACGCCCCGGCCCGGGCCGGGCGAGGTGCTCATCGCCATCAAGGCGGCGAGCCTGAACTTCCCCGACCTGCTGATCGTGCAGAACAAGTACCAGATGAAGCCGCCGTTGCCCTTCGTGCCGGGCTCGGAGTTCGCCGGAGTGATCGAAGCGGTGGGCGACGGCGTGAAGCATCTGAAGCCGGGCCAGGCGGTGGCGGCGTTCTCGGGCACGGGCGGGTTCGCCACCCATGCTTGCGTGAACGCCGCGGTCGTGATGCCTTTGCCGCCGGGTTTCGCGTTCGACGATGCCGCTGCCTTCGTGCTGACCTACGGCACCACGCACCATGCGCTCGTCGACCGGGCAGCGCTGAAGGCCGGCGAGACCCTGCTGGTGCTCGGTGCCGCCGGCGGCGTGGGCACGGCCGCCATCCAGATCGGCAAGGCCGTCGGTGCGCGCGTCATCGCGGCGGCTTCCAGCGACGAAAAGTGCGCGTTGTGCCGCGAGATCGGCGCCGATGAAACGATCAACTACACGAGCGCGAACCTGCGCGATGCGCTGAAGGCGATGACCGGCGGCAAGGGCCCCGATGTGGTCTACGACCCAGTGGGCGGCGACCTCGCCGAACCGGTGTTCCGTTCGATTGCGTGGCGAGGCCGCTACCTGGTGGTGGGCTTCGCCCAGGGCGGCATCCCGAGCCTGCCGCTGAACCTCGCGCTGCTCAAGGGGGCCTCGATCGTCGGCGTGTTCTGGGGCGAGTTCGCGCGTCGCGAACCTCAGGCGAATGCGCACGCGCTGGGCGAACTGGCGCAGTGGTATGCGCAGGGCAAGGTCAAGCCGGTGATCGACCAGCGCCTGCCGATGAGCGCCCTGCCCCAGGCCTTCGCGCGCATGGGCACCCGTCAGGTGCGCGGCAAGCTGGTGCTGGTCAACGGCTGAGCGCTCGATTCGGGTACTTTGTCACACACGGACATTCCACGAGACGGAGTGCGCTAACATCCATCGCAAACAAGACAACGGCTGAATCAGGCCGGGCCGGGTGGAGCATGTCAGTCAAAGTCCTTATCCTCGAAGACAACCCCGTCGCGCGCAGTTTCCTGTGCCGCGTGGTGCGTGAGAGCTTCAGCGACGCGATCGCCATCACCGAAGCCGGTGACCTGGAGAGTGCGCGTCGTCACATCGGCCCGCTCGGGCGGCAGGAGCCTGCCGACCCGTTCAAGCTGATCCTGGTCGATCTCGAGCTCCCTGATGGAAACGGCATGGAACTGCTGGCCGAGCTCGTCAAGTATCCGGCCACGAAGATCGTCACCACGCTCTATTCCGACGACGACCACTTGTTCCCGGCGCTGCAATGCGGCGCCGACGGCTACCTGCTCAAGGAAGACCGCTTCGAGGTGCTGGTCGAGGAGCTGCAGAAGATCGTGCGCGGGCAGCCGCCGCTGTCTCCCGCCATCGCCCGGCGCCTGCTGACGCACTTCCGCCAGGGTGCCGGCGGCGCGGCCGACAGCGGCCCGGCGCCGTTGAACTCCGGCTTCCAGAGCAGCCGCCCGATGCCCACGGGACGCGGCGCACCGCTCGACCACGAACGCCTCACGCCGCGCGAGAGCGAGGTGCTGACGTACCTGAGCAAGGGCTTCACGATCAAGGAGATCGCGAACCTCATGGGCATCAAGTGGTTCACCGTCAACGACCACATCAAGTCGATCTACAAGAAGCTCAACGTGTCCAGCCGCGCAGAGGCCGCCGTGCTGGCCAGCAAGCAAGGGCTGGTCTGACACTGGCAGATCGCCGTGGCGCAGCACGGTCCGTCGGCGCGTAGATCCCGGCCCATGGCAGCGGCCGCAGGACCGCAGAGCACCCTCGGCCCTGCTGACACCATCATCGAGTCGAGTTTCGGCGAGCGCGTTTCGCTCAGCGGCAGCCCGCTGTCGCGATGGATGGGCTGGCGCCTGCGCATGCTGGTGCTCGCCGCGCTGATCGGCTGCCTCGGGCTTTTTCTCGTGACCCGCATGATGGCGGGGCTGCCCCGCATCGATGCCAGCTGGCGCCCCAACCCGCAAGGCCTGGTCGAACTCGCGCGCGCGGCCGATCCGGCGCTGGCGCCGTTCGTCGGCCAGGTGCTTGTCGCGGCGCAAGCCAACGGCCGCACCGTCCAGGTCGAGGATGCGCTGACGCTGCAGCGATCCGCACGCTGGGTGATCGACGACCAGATGCGGGCGCGGCACCACCTGATCCACGAGGATCTCGACAGCGTGCTCTCGCAGGCGACCGTGCGATTGGCCTTCGCGGACGGCCGCAGCGTGCTCGTGCAACCGATGCCGCGCGGCTTTGCAGGGCTGCCGGCGATGTACTGGCTGCTGTGCGGGTTCGCGCTCCTGCTGTATCTCGTGGCGATGATCGTGCTGATGGCCAAGCCCAACGGCCGCAACCTGCTTTACGCCGTGCTGTCGCTGAGCCAGGCGGGCAACCTGGTGTTCATCGCCATCGAGGCCACGCTCGATCTCGCGCTGCCAAGAGCCTTCGCTCATCTCGATCTGCCGATGCGCGTGGGCTTCGACCTGGTCACGGCAGCAGCCATCGTCAATGCTGCCTGCGTCCACCCGCGTCGGCTGCCGGGCGGCGCTGTCATCGCCTTCGCGGCCTGGGCAGGCGCCATCGGCCTGACCTGGCTGGTGGGCACCGACAGGCTGCCGCACGGATGGTGGTGGGTGCAGATTGCCGTGATGATCTACGGGCTGGTGATGGTGGGGCTGATGTCCTGGTCCTACGAGATCGAACCCCATCCCTTTGCCACCGTGTTGCGCCGATTCGGGCTGGTCACGCTCGGGACCTGGCTGCTGCTCACGGTCGCGCTAGCCGCTGCCGTGGCGAACCCGGGGGTGCACCAGAACATCGCGTCGGTCGGCTCGATGGTCTGGTACGTGTTCTTTGCTTCGCTGCTCTTGCTGGTGCCGTTCCTGTCTCGATCGCAGCAGATGATGCGCGAGTTCTCGATGCTTGCCGCCGTCAGCACCGTGGCGACCTCGCTGGATCTGCTCTTCGTCGCGGTCTTCTCGCTCGGTCAGTTTGCCTCGCTCACGCTGGCACTCTTCGTCTCGCTGGCGGTGTACTCGGGGGCGCGGCAGTGGATCCTGAATCAGCTCCTGGGCAGCAGCATGCTGACGACCGAGCGCATGTTCGAGCAGCTCTATCGCATTGCCCGCGAGGTGGAAGCCCACCCCGATCGCACGCCCGGGCTGCTGACGCAGTTGCTGCGCGAGTTGTTCGAGCCCATGGAGGCCGTGCTCGTGGAGCGCAACGTGAGCGCCACCCGTGTGTCGGGCGACGGCTCCACGCTGATCGTCCCGGTTCCCGAACTGGCGGGCGACGCCGTACCGGCTGGCCGATCCATCGTGATCCGCTTCGCCAATCGCGGGCGACGATTGTTCACTCGCGAAGACGCACGGCTGACCGATCGTGTCGTCGAACAGCTGCGGCGCGCCGTGGCCTTCGACAAGGCTGTCGAGCAAGGGCGCAGTGAGGAGCGCGCGCGGCTCGCGCAGGACCTGCACGACGACATCGGTGCGCGGCTGCTCACGCTGATGTACAAGGCCCAGTCGCCCGAGATGGAAGAGTACGTGCGGCACACGCTGCAGGACCTGAAGACGCTGACCCGCGGCCTGGCGGCGCCGAACCATCGCCTGTCGCATGCCGCCGCCGAGTGGAAGTCCGACCTGGCGCAACGGCTGACGGCGGCCCATGTGCAGCTCGACTGGAACTTCGAGTCGGACGAAGACATCCTCCTGTCCGTGGTGCAGTGGTCGGCGCTGACGCGGGTGTTGCGTGAACTGGTCAGCAATGCCATCGCGCACGCACGGGCGACGCGCGTCGACGTGGAGTTCTCGCTGCGCTCGGGCCGGCTCGAGCTGATCGTCGGTGACAACGGCGAAGGCCGCAATCCGCGCGCCTGGTCGCATGGCCTGGGGCTGGGAGGCGTGCGAAAGCGCGTCAAGCAGCTCGGCGGCGAGGTCGAATGGCGCGAACTGGAGCCGCGCGGCATCGTTTGCCAGGTGACCCTGCGGGACTTTTCGCCGCGGCCCTGAGTTCGCGGGCCTCGCCATGAAAAAGCCGGGCGCTGGGCCCGGCATTTTCAGGATCTGGTGGGGTGGCTGATGGGATACAACACGGCGACCTAAGCTGTTGATCTCATTGGGAAAAGCGCCGAGGAAAACTGACTTGTTCCCCCGTCTGTTCCCCTTGTCCGCATGGGACGTCTTGAGACCATCAGCAACGACATTCTGGCGGTCCTGCCCGTCGCCCGCAACGTCGCGATGCTTATCCGTCCTTCAACGCGGAAAGGTAGGCGGTGGCAACCTCTGCGCAGTGCTCCATGCTCGGCTGATACCCGGTCGCAGCGATCGCCTCGAAGGTCGCCACAAACCCGGCCCCGGGTTGCCAGATCTGCTCCAGGAACCTGTCCCGGTGCCGCACAAGGAAAGGCGCGGCTGCCGCCAGCGCATCCGGCTCCCGCTCGACCACCATGGCGAGGTCGAACAGATCGCGCGCCGTCGCACGGTCCCCGCGGTGGTACATCTTCTTGGCGATCACCTCCGCAGCCGTCTCGACGCGCACCGGCCGCCCCTGGATCTCCCACCGCTCCCAGGCCGCGTCGGTGAGGTTCGGTGCGGCCACGAAGTCGATCTCGCCTTCCTCGAACTGCAGCTTGACGAACGAGCCCGGCATCTCCGTGTACTCCTCGGTCAGCGATGCCGCCGTGTCGCTGAGTCGGGGCGTCACGTAGCCGAGGTACTGCGGATCCGGCACGAAGATGTCGATGTCCTTGCTGAGGCGGTGTCCGTACCTGAACATCAGGACGGTCCCGCCTCCGAAGGTCCAGAACGGGTCCGCAAGCCCCCCATGGCGCTGGATGTCGTCGACCAGCTGCAGCGCTCGCGGGAACAGCACTTCCCAGGGGCCAGACGGCAGCGACCTCATTGCACGCTCATCACGCCCAGAGGCCCTGCCGGTGCACGGCCAGTGACCTGGCGAGCTTCGCGACGTTGCGCCACACAGCCTTGGGGGCCACGCCCTCGTTCGCGGCGGCTTCCTCCACGGCCATCACCACCAAGGGCACCGGCGCCTCGTCCAGCAGGTGCGTCAGGTGGGCCGCGTAGCCCTTCGGTACGCTGCCGCTGACCAGCGCGTGACCGAGCGTGTCGGGCGGCACCTCCTGGACGTAGCTCACGCTGGCGTTCTTCGCCGCCATCCACAGTCCCCGCTTCCGGGCGCGCGCTGCCTGGCTGGGCGGATCGAGGTCCAGCCCCAGCACGGCCAGCACCTGGGCGACCCGGTTGAATCCCAGATCGCTCAGCGCGCCCGCTTCCAGGCCGACCAGCGTCTGCCGCGAAAGCCCGCTCAGCTGCGCGAGCCGGGACTGCGTCAGTCCCAGCGCCTCGCGCCGCTCGCGGATGATGGTGCCCAGGTTGGAGAGGTCCACAGCTTGGCCTGAAGCCTTGTCAAATATTTTGGACATTCTAGCGCCTCCGGACCGCACCCGCCAGGCGCTCGCCAGCGGCGCCGCAGGCCGCTCGCTGCCCACAGCCGTGACAAACGTGCTCGCTGTCGGGCCACTGCGGGAGCTCGATTCCATCGATCAGTCGACGGCGCCTCGCTGCAACGGCTTCGATTTGCTCCCGCGACATCAAGCGGACCACTCGTGCGGCCGGCGGCGCTGAGTGCCGGCCAGGGAAGAGGACGAACGCCTCGTCAGACACTCGAACACGGAGTTCGTCCTCAACGGCCACCCGCTGCGCCGAGAGCTGGATGACATCCGGCGTTCTCACCGCTGGGGCCGACCGCGTCTTCAGTTCGACCAGCACGACCACACCGGTCGGCAGCCGATAGGCCCTGTCCACCCTCGCCACGATGGGCCAGCGGCTCTTCGACCTGAACTGCGCCTCCACGCAGATCAATTCGGCGTCCCGCAGAGCGGCCGGTCGGTCCCTCCACTCTGCAACGCGTGCGCGGTGACGCCGGAACAGGTGCCACGCGACTGCCAAGGCGACAGCCAGGAGCAGCACCCACGGCCACATCGGCTCGAACCTCATGGTCGACGCCTTGCCGACCATCGCCGCCAGCCATGCGCCACGAAACCCAGGATCCACCTAGTCAACCCTAGCAGTGGCGGGCAGTGCTGCAGAACTGTGCAAAGGCGGGGCCCGGCCGCATAGTAGGCCGCCACCAGGCGTCGCCCCCAAGGCCGCGGCCTCAGGACCGTGTCCCTGAAGTCGCGCAGCGAATCGGTCTGCCAGGCGTCTCCGAAGACCATCGTCGCGATGAAGCACCTCTCCCCTGATCGTCGAGCCGAACCGCCACCTGGCGCTGAGGCGCGCCGCCCCTGCAGTTCGAAACGCGCATGGGCAGCGATACCCCTGCGGCGGGCCTCTTCCTGCGATGGGCTTCGACGCGGCCCGTGGACGGATTCGAGAACCACCAGGCGTTCACACCGTCCCATCTTCGCCAGCTCGGACGCCCCAACAGCGCCGTCACCGCGCCGTGCCTTCCCGGTCTTCATTCCGTGATCGCCGGCTGGAACACGCCGTTCGTCACCGCAGCGGCCTGCTGCACGTCAGGCTCCTTCGGGACCTTGATCGTGTCGGGCGTCTTCAGGCTAGCCATCGCAAACACGCCGTGCTGCGCCAGCAGACCGTCGTAGGCCAGCAGGCGCAGACGGTTGACCCGCTTTCGCCCCTGCCGAAACTGGCTCAGTTCATCGAACAGGCGGGGGTTCTCCTCGCGCGAGAGCTCGAACACCAGCCGGATCGGTCGAAGGGCTCCGCGTTCCTGTGCGCTCATGCACCACCCCCTGGTGCACGATCCGAAGGCGCCGGCGTCGCGAGCGACGTCATCGCGTAGTTCTGCCCGGCCAGCTGGAAGCCCCTCACGTTCGCGTACAGGGGTTCCTTCACCTCGTGGATCCGGTGCTTGGGGAAGGCTGCCTTGACGGCCTTCTTGAAGAGGAACGCGCCGCCGCCGACGAGGATGATGTTCTGCAGGCTCTCGGGCGTCTCGATCCACTGGCGCATCGTCGACACGGCCTGCTGTGCCACGCTCTCGGCGATGGGCAGGTGCCGCTTCATGTCGTAGGGTTTCTGGAAGATGACCGGCGCCTTGCCGGTCCGCAGGGCGAGGTCGATGGCGTCGTAGTCGCGGTAGGGTGTCCCGATGTCCTTCGAGATCTCGGCCGCCATCAGCCGCAGCACATCGGACATTCCCCGGTTGATCGAGTGCGACTGCTTCTGGACCAGCCGCATACCTCGGCAGACCAGCCAGTCGAAGGTCCTCGATCCCGGGTCGATGACCAGGCTCTGCTCCGTGCCGATCGAGGCCATCTTCTCGTGCTCGGCCGCGTAGTGGACGAGCGCACCTTGCGGCTGCGCCACCGCCAGTGCCTTGCGGACCGTGATGGTCCGTCCCGCCCCAATCTCGTGGCTGCCCGTCATCGCCTTCTCGAGTGCCGCCTTCTTCAGTGCCAGCAGCGCGACGGGCAGCCCGACGACGAGCAGGTCGATGTGCGGCACCTTCATCATCGACAGCGCCCCGCGCAGCAGCGCTATGTACTCCGGCGACTCGGTGTACTCGTCGTGCAGTTGCTTCGCGCGGAACGTGTCCGCGGCCAGGTGGATGTCCGGACCCACCTCATAGAACAAGGAGCCGACAGGGATACAGACCGTCTTGCGCTTCTCCGCGGCAGGCATGGCCGACGTGTCGGCGCTCGACGGATAGGCGACCGAGGGGAAGCTGGCGCATCGGATGTCGGCTCCCGAGATGCCGGTGACGAATTTCGTGTTGCCTGACCCGACATCCACGGCTCTGACGATGAGTTCCATGCAGTTGCTCCTTGGCGCAGTTGACTGCCTTTGAAAGGCTGATCAGCGTCGCCGCACCGGGCCGCGTTCTCCACGCTCAATGGCCTCGAATCGGCGCGTCTTTCGACTTCAGTGCCAATGCAGGATCAGCGGAACTGCATCGCAGCGACAGAAGGCGCCCCGCGGCTCGCCATGAGCCCGTTCGCAGGCCGCACTTCTGTCACCACGGTCTCACCTCGCGCGGGCCTTTCAACCCCTGTCCAGTTCGACTCGCGCGGACAGGCTGCGGACGCGCCAGCCAGACCGACGGCCGCGCGAGGTACCTGAGGCGGCAGCCTTGCCTGTCAACCCCGCGCCGTTGCTGGCGATCCGGGCCATTGCCACGCTAGATGGGCCCTGCCGCCGAGTCTCGCGCCGTCAACTGCCTGCCCCAAGGGCCGCCCGATCAGGGGTCTTGCGGCGGGCGCTGCGCACGCGGCCTTGACCGCGGATGGCGTCGCGGTTTCCACTGTGGGCTCCCGAGGGCTCCTGGCCCGCTCCGTCCTCTCGAAGAAGACGAGCATTGCAGGCGTCGCAGTCGTTACCTGCCTCGTGCCTTCAACCGAAGTTCCCGTCCCGAACGGGTGGCGCGACCGGCTTCGACCTCCAGAAGGATCGACGCCGCGAGCGTGCCGAGTCATCCACCACCGCAGTGACCTGCCCGGTCCTTGCCAGCCGCATCCCCGCGATGACGGCTGGGCGCTCCTGCAAGCGCACCGGCGCAGCAGAACCCCGTGGCGGCACCTGATGCCGCGCACCGTTCCCGCCAGCCCTTGAGCACGCGCGCATGACGCGCATCGCGCGGCGTGATGGCCTCCATGAGGCTCCCCGCACGACCCTCGCTCATCAACTCGACACCGCCCTGGACTCTCGGTCAGGGGTGGACCCATGCGAGCGGCCGGCGCTGCACACCAGGCCTGATCCACCGAATGACCCAGGGCTCGACCCTGGCGTCGATGTCGCACCCAGCCCCGAGCGGGGTGGACATCACCCTGTCGTCGCGCCGCAGAAATGCGCAGGCGGCCTGGATCAACGTGTTCCATTTTTAAGTCTGACCGAGCTGACCCAGGCCCCTCGCCGAAGACCACGAGGAGCCCGGACCAGCAAAGCCATGGGTGGGTGTGGCGCTGCAGAGATCGACCGCCGCACCGACGCTGCACACGATCTCCATCACCGTGGGCTTGCCAGGAATCGGCCCCGGGGATGTCCAGATGGATTCCTCCATTTCCGGTCCCCCGGACCGTTCATCCACCGGCGTGCTGTTCGGGCAGTCCGCCATCTCGCAGAGAGCCCACCATGTCCCGTATCCGCCGTGAAGAACCCTCGCGCCGCCGCCGGCAGGCACCTCTCTCCCGCAACGACCGCCGCAACGACCCGCGCGATGGCTCCGCCCTGCCCTCCTCATCCACCCGACCTCCCAGGACCACCGCGATGACCTCGGCCAGCCCAGGCCGCCTGCACGGCCAGGACTCGCCGCGCCGCCAGAACTGGGCCGGCAAGTCGCCCCAGCAGGTGCTGGACATGTACCCGCCGGGCAGGACGCCCGTGAACCGGGTGGTGGACGTGCTGATCGAGCTGTTCAACCCGCTGCACACCGCGCTGGAGAAGACCGTGTCGCACAAGACGCGCTACGAGCGCGCCCACTTCCTGCGACGCTTCTTCCGTGAACTGCACACCGACGCCGGCTTCAAGCTGGCGCCCGATCCCCGCAACCTGGGACAGCGGCATGTCCAGGCGATGGTGAAGGTCTGGCAGCGCCGGAAGCTTTCGCCGGGGACGATCCAGACCTACCTGAGCTTCCTGCGCGGCCTGGCGATGTGGCTCAACAAGCCGGGATTCATCCGCAGGCCCGAGCACTACGGCCTGACGCCTGACGAGTACGAGCGCCACGAGAACGCCCAGCGCGACAAGAGCTGGAGCGGCAACGGCATCGACGTGGAGGCCTTGCTGGCCCAGGTCTCTGCCTACGATGCCCGCATCGGCGCGTCGATGCGCCTGATGGTGAAGGTCGGCCTGCGGCGCAAGGAGTCCGTGATGTGCCGCCCCTACGCCCACGTCCACGCCTTCGAGGAGACAGGCCTGCCCGACGAACAACGGGAGGCGGATCGGTATCTGTGGACGAAGGGCAAGGGAGGCCGTGCGCGCTGGCTGCCGCTGGCCACCGAGGAGCAGCAGGCGGCCATCGCGCATGCCCGCAGCGTGGTCAGCGGCCATGACGCACACATGGGGGCGCCGGATCGGGACCTGAAGTCCAACCTCCGTCGGCTGGACTATGCGCTGCGCAAGTTCGGCCTCACGAAGCG
>Ga0209717_1001517_pt1 | contig 24771 bp, 18 predicted proteins | sample AD_UKC048_MetaG_FD_184418 | JGI IMG/M metagenome (GOLD analysis project Ga0209717, IMG submission 184418) | Active sludge microbial communities of municipal wastewater-treating anaerobic digesters from USA - AD_UKC048_MetaG (SPAdes) (version 2) | ecosystem: Engineered > Bioreactor > Anaerobic >... | reverse complement strand
GGAAGTTTTCCGCTGGGTACCGGCCCGAAACCGCACGAGATCTGGCACGAAGGCTATTACCCGGTCGTGTGGACCAACCGCCGGTACCGGATGCTGTACGTCAACATGGGCCACAACGACATGGATTACGAAGGCGGCACGAACCGGGCATTATCGGGCACTTTCCGGATCGAAGTACAGAACCAGTTGATTTTGAATGGTTTGCGATGGCTGGGGGCCGGAAAATAATTTCACTAAACAATGGCATCGGAGGCATCATTTTCGGATGGCTTTACTGGAAATGGGACTGGAAAGCGCTTTTATTGCACATATTTTTGCGCACGTCGTCATGTTAGTGAGCGGAGTATAAATAGAAGCCGGCATTATACGGAAGCAGGTTTCCGGTTTCTGGGCATCGTACAATTGTCCCAAACCGAAAACCTGCCTCTGCATTATCAAAAAGAGCCTGATTGCTGCTTGTTTGAAATCAACGTTTCAGAATAATCCGCTCTATGCAGCATGATTTTTGTAATCCGTATAACCCACCGCATCGGCCGTGTAAAAAGTAGCCGTGTTGGGCGCGTTCAGTTCCAGTTCGTTCCGGAGCCGGTAAGGAAGGTCCGGATTGGCGAGGAAAGAAGTGCCGAAAGCGATCAGATCGGCTCCTTCCGTTTCAATAGCATGTGTTGCACGCGCTGCATTGTATCCGCTGTTGAGAATGAAAATGCCCTCAAAATTTTTCCTGATTTTCTGGATCAGTTCCAGTCCTTCCTCTTTTCCGCGCGCTGCGCCATCCAGCAGGTGGATGTACAGAATTCCGATCTTGTTCAATTCGGAAGAAAGATAGTCGTAGGTGGCGAAGGTTTCATCGAAATACCCGATCCCGTTATAAGGATTGTAGGGCGAAAAACGGATACCCGTTTTGTCGGCGCCGATGGCTTCGGCGGTTTGCCGGGCGATTTCGAGCACAAAACGGCTTCTGTTTTCAATGCTTCCGCCGTATTGATCCGTGCGGGTGTTAGAACCCGGATTCAGAAACTGATTCGGCAAATAACCGTTGGCTGCATGTATTTCCACGCCATCAAAACCTGCCGCAATTGCATTTTTGGCAGCCTGCACGTATTCCTGAATGGTGGCTTCCACTTCGGCCGTCGTCATCGCTTCCGGCAATTCCGTTTTTTGCATGCCCTGCGTATCGGTCCACATATCGCCGTCGGCGGAAATAGCGGAAGGTGCTACAATTTTGGCGCCTTCCGGCATGTTGGCCGAATGCGATACCCTGCCGGTGTGCATCAGTTGCATAAACACTTTGCCGCCTTTTTGATGTACGGCATCCGCTACTTTTTTCCAGCCTTCGATTTGCGCCGGGCTGTAAACGCCCGGAATGCGGGCATAACCCAGCCCGTTGGGCGACGGCGCTACGCCTTCGGAAATAATCAGGCCCGCCGAAGCGCGCTGTGCGTAATACTCTGCCATCAAATCATTGGGAACATTGCCCAAAGCACGGCACCTGGTCATAGGCGCCATCGCAAGTCGATTACTGAACTGGACACCGTTCTTTTCGAACGGTTCAAATAAACCTGAACTCATTTTTTTCAATTTAAAATGTCGGAAAATCCTGCCTGAAAACAATTTCCAAAGGCCAATAGTCACTAAACGAAAGTTACTTACCTTTGTTTATGCAAAAGTAAAATCAGTACCTTTAAGCAGCAAGAAGGCACTTAAAAGTGCTGAACGCACCTCCAGGTAATTACTGTTGAATATCAATGGCTTATGACAAAAGATAATTGTAAAAATCACGCCGACTGCCCCGTCAGAAACGTCCTCGCCAAACTGGGCGACAAATGGTCGCTGCTTGTGATCCAGTTGCTGGGCAAAACCGAAGTCATGCGCTTCAACGAACTGCACAAAACGATCGACGACATTTCCCAGAAAATGCTGACCGTCACGCTGCGTTCGCTGGAAATGGACGGGCTGGTGAAACGCACCGTTTTCCCCGAAGTACCGCCCAGGGTGGAATATTCCATTACCCCACTGGGTAAAAGCCTGCTCCCGCATATTCAGGGCTTGTACCAGTGGGCAGCCAATAACATGGAAGAAATCATGAAAAGCAGACTGGCTACAAACAGGTAGAGCGTGTTCTGAAGAGCCCCCCGTTACTCTTACCCAGTTCCTCTTTACCCCGCATCAATATACCCTGTGCAACCAGTCCGTCGTTGCCGCATTTCCCCTTTTCGTCTCCACAATTGCCGGGATGGTCTGCTTCCCGAATTCCGTCACGGATGCACCTATACTTTTGTTGCACGCTTTTGAAAAGCAAATTTCCTTCCGTGATTTAATTGCAACAAGATGAAAAACATATTGATCGTTCTGTTCCTGGCCGCTACCGCCGCATTGTATGCACAAAAACCCGCCGGAACAGGCAACAACACCATTCCGGCCATCGGCAGACTCTACGGAAAGGTGATCGACGCCGCCACCAAAGAACCCATTGCTTATGCATCCGTAACCGTTCTGCGCCCGATGCCGAACGGGCAGGACAGCCTGACCGGCGGCGCACTCTCCCTCGCCAACGGCGATTTCAACATCACCGGTTTGCCTATGGGCGCTTATAAAGTCAGGGTGAGTTATATGGGAAACAAGGAACTCGTAAAAACCGCCAGAATATCCGCTCCCGGCAATATCGAGCAGGATCTGGGCAACCTCGGCATGACGCCCGATATGCAAATGCTGGGCACCGTGGACGTGTCGGCGGAGAAAACCTCCAACAACATCAGCCTGGAAAAACGGGTATTCAACGTAGAGAAAAACATCACCGCCACAGGCGGAACCGCGGAAGATGTGCTCAAAAACGTACCTTCCGTTACGGTCGACATGGATGGGGTGGCCAAACTCCGCGACAAAGACGCAACCGTGTACGTGGACGGAAAACCCACCCTGCTGTCTCTCAACCAGATCCCTTCCGACCAGATCGAATCCGTGGAAGTTATTTCCAACCCCTCGGCCAAATACGAAGCGGCTACCAGGGGCGGTATCCTGAACATCGTAATGAAAAAAAGCCACAAACCGGGTTATAGCGGTATGCTGGCTTTGGGTATCGGCACGCAGGAGCGTTACAACGGATCGCTGCAACTCAATGCCAATGAAGGCAAATGGACCGTTTCGGGATTTTACAACCTCAACAGTTCCAAAGTGCCCACCGAACCCTACGTGTATCGCACCAACCTGAATACCGACGGCTCCGTGATCAATTATTTTAACCAGAACTCGCTGGTAACGTTTCAAAATTCGGTTCAAACCGGGCGTTTGAACGTGGATTATGCCCTCAATAACCGCAATACGCTCTCGATGTCGGGAACACTTTCCGGCGGCAAATTCAATATTCCGGTCGTGCAGGACTACGAATACCTGTCGGCCGAACGGCTGGTGACCGGCTACGGTACACGCCAGACGCTGTCGGAAAACAATTTTACCCGCAACAATATCGAAACGCAGTGGAAAAAGACCTACGCCACGAAGTACAAATCGCTGACGGCGCTGGCAAATTACGCCTGGGGCAACAATTCAAACGCCGGTTACTGGAACACCAGCGGGTATAATGCCGGCGGCGAGGTGTTGCCCGACTACCCCGAACTCGTCGACATCGACGGCGGAGCAAACAACCGGCAGGCCGTTTTTCAGGTGGATTTTGTGAATCCGCTGAATGATTCTACCAAAGTGGAAATGGGCGTAAGAAGTTTTTTCAGCGGGCGCGACCAGCAGTATTTTTTCAGCCCGTTCAGTTACACGTTGAACGATTACGTGCAGGACAACCAGTATTCCCAGGACACGCGCATTACGGAAAGCATCAATGCGGCTTACGTTACTTACTCAGGCCGCTTGAAATACCGGATCAATTACCAGGCAGGGCTGCGTTTCGAGCAGTCGGCCATGACAGGCGTTTCGAACCTGGAAGGCATATCCGATTTTGGCTACAATTACCCGAAAGGCACGGGCAAAGATTTGCTCCGGTCGTTTTTTCCTTCCGTTTTTCTTTCCAAAAAACTGACTCCGCTCACGGAAATCGGGCTTAATTTCAGCCGGAAAATTCAGCGCCCCAACCCGCGGCAGTTGATGCCGGGTATTCAGGCCAATGACAAACAAAACATCCAGATTGGCAACCCCAACCTGCAACCCGAATTTATCAACCTGGCCGAAATGAATTTCAACAAGATTTTCGGCGCACACAACTGGCTGGCTACCTTGTACCTGAGCAACGAAACCAATTCGCTCAAACCCCTCACCCTCGCTTCCGAAACGGACCCGACGGTGCTGGTAACCAGTTTTGTGAATGGCACGAACGAACTGACGTACGGTCTGGAAAATACCCTGAAACTGGCTTTCGGCAAAAACCTGGACCTGATGTTGAATGCCAATGTTTTTAAATTCAAGGTAAACGTGGATACATTTACCAACGACGGCTGGGCGGCCAACGCCAAGGCGAACCTGAATTACCGGCTGCCGGGCAGTTTTTCGATACAACTCAACGGCGCCTACGAAGGGAACCGCCCCATTCCGCAAGGCCGCCGGCAAGGCATCGCGTACATGGATTTCGGGATCAAAAAATCGTTTTTGCACAATGCGTTCAACGTGACGTTTTCTGTGAACGACGTGTTCAACACGCGCAGGGACATCACCATTTTCACGCAGCCGACGTATACACAGGAAGCCATGCGCCGCCGCGATGCCCGGTTCTTCAAATTGTCCGTTCAGATGGTATTCGGCAAAACCGACGCATCCTTTATTTCGAAAAAAAGCAAAAAGCCCGAAGGCGAAGAAATGCCCGATTTCAGCGGCAATTAAACTACAGCACTGATGAAAGTTCATATTTCGGAAACGCATCAGAAAATCCTGTTTCACGTCGGCCTGTGGAGCATCTGGCTCTATTTGTCGCTGGCCAGCGCCAGAGACGAGGAATTCTGGGACAGGGCTATTTTGATCACGTCGCTGATTGTAACGACCCATATTCCTTTGTTCCTCGTCAACACCGAATGGCTGATACCCAAAATACTGACCCGGAAAGGTGCGGTATATTATTTCTGGAGTTTGTTTGCGGCATTTCTGGCTTTCAGTTTGATACATTACGGCCTGATAAACGTCATCGACGATTTCCTGCTCCAAATGGACGGACACAAACCAGGCAAGTCGATCAAGGGTATACTCGCGCTGATTATGGTGGCTGCCATCAGTACGGGATATGGGTTACTGAATTACGTGATGGGTCAGGAAAAACGGCAGCAGGAACAAAAACAGGAGCGCCTGCAATCGGAATTGTCGTTTTTGCGCTCCCAGATCAGTCCGCACTTCATTTTTAACATTCTGAACAGCATCGTTTACCTGATCCGTTCCAAATCGGAACTGGCGGAGCCCGTTACCCTCAAACTGTCGGAACTCATGCGCTATATATTGTACGAATCCGATCATGCGCATATATCGCTTGAAAAAGAGGTTTCCTACCTCAAAAATTACGTGGAACTACAGCAGGTTCGGTTTGAGGAAGACGTCGAAGTCCGGTTTGTAACGGAAGGCGAAGCGGCAGGTCAAATGATCGAACCGATGCTACTCATTCCGTTCGTGGAAAACGCGTTCAAGCACGGCGTCGGCATGGTACAGCACCCGGTCATCGACATCCGGCTACAAATGACGAAAAGTGGTTTGACTTTGTCGGTGCAGAATAAAATCACGCCCGACATAGCCATACAGGACGGTGTCGGTTCGGGCATCGGTCTGAAAAATGTAACCCGGCGGCTGGAACTGCTGTACCCGGAAAAACACCAACTGACGATCAAAAATGAAGACGGCTGGTTTACGGTCATGCTTTTCCTCACCCTAAGTTAATGCAACATGAAACTGACCTGTATCATTGTCGACGATGAAAGCCTGGCGCGCAAACTGATGGAAGAAAACATCCGTCATCTCCCTTTTCTGGAAATTGTAGGCATTTGCAAAAACCCGTTCGAAGCGATGCAGGTGCTACAGGAAAAAACGGTAGACCTGATGTTCCTGGATATTCAGATGCCGGGCATGCTGGGCACCCAGTTTTTGCAAAGCCTGCGCACCAAACCGATGGTCATTATGGTCACGGCCTATTCCAACTACGCCGTTGAGGGATTCGAACTCGACGTGATCGACTACCTGATGAAACCCGTGAGTGTGGAACGTTTTACCAAAGCGGCTATGAAAGCCCTCGAAGAAAAACAAAAACTGATGGCACTTCAATCGCCCGAGCCCAAAATAACTGATGAGGATGCTTTTTTTGTGCACGTGGAATATGCGCTCGTAAAAGTGCCGGTAAAAGAGATCAGCCACGTGGAGAGTATGAAAGACTACGTCAAAATCTTCCTGACCACCGCGAAAAAACCCGTCATCACCAAGAGTACCCTGAAAGCGATCGAAGAAAAACTGCCGTCGCAAAAATTCATGCGCGTGCACAAGTCGTTTATTGTGCACCTGGACAAAATTGATTCCATCAGAAGCCAGACCATTTTTATCGGCCCGCATGAAATTCCGGTAAGCGACACCCAGGTGGAAGCACTGATGCGGGTGCTAAACCATATCCGGTAAACCCTAAGCATGTTGAGATTTTGCTGTTGAGGCGAAGCCTGGAAAATTTCATTTTGTACCAAGGCAAATTTTGCAGTCGGATACGGGTAATCCGGCGAGAAATTTAACGCCGGTACAAATGAAATTTTTCGGCTGTAGCCCAACAAGTAAAATCTCAACATGCTCGTAGAGCATTCACGGATATTATGCCGCTACCGGACGATATTTCGTGCAACGTTTGTTTTTCTCCGGCGTGCACGCTTACATTAGGCCGTCCAATCAAATCCAGCCACATTTATTTTCATCTCTACCTCGTCGGGCTTTTGTGTTTCGCAAGGTTAACAGTACCCAAAACCTGAACACCATCCCCCTTCCGGACATGCTTCAAGTTAATACAAGATAATTTATTGCTTATGTAATTAATTTAAAATCAATTACAATTAAAGGAAAGCGCTCTATGAGATCCCGGCAAAAGATATTTTCAATGTATGGTCTTTGTCTGTTATTGGTAGTATTTTTTGTTTTTCCTGCATGCATCCCTGTTCCGCCACCTGCCGGGTGTTATACCGGCGGCGTGATAACCGAATCACTTCCCGAGCCGCACATCGTCGGCGTGGAAGTGAACGGAGAAAAAAGACGGGCCGACAGCCTGGTCGTAGGAGCGCGGGAAGAGAATCTGGTTGTAGAACTGAAAGCAGAGGACGCCGATTGCTATTTTTTCAAACTCAATGCGAAAGGGTTGTCGGAATGCGGCATTGCAGCCCGTTACCCGCAGGTTTCCTATTCCTTTTTACCCGGGGGGGAATACCTGATGGAGTACTGGTATGAGAAAAACGGCGCATCTTCGGTGCACCAAACCCTGCAAATCCATGTCAGGGAATCCGTTTTTGAAAAGGTGTGGTTTATCCCGGCTCTTTCCGTTTGCATCGCTTTGATCGTAGCAGCTTTTATTTTTTTCCTGGTAGTCAACAACATTCAGCAAAGGCTCAAAATGCAGAAAATCCGGAGCCGGATTGCAGCAGATTTGCACGACGAAGTGAGTTCCGATTTGAGTGGAATTGCCATTTCCATGACCACCCTGGAACGGCGGCGCAGTATTTCCACTTTCGACATGGCGCAGTACATACAGGAAATCAGGCAGACGCTGAAGGAAACCCAGCATAACCTGTCCGATACCGTTTGGGCAATCAAACCCGATAAAGACACCAGCGGAGAACTTTTCCAGCGCATGAACAAGTTTGCGCTCCAGATGCTCGGCCCGAATGAAATCCAGGTGCATTTCAAAAACAGCATTCCGGTGGAAAAAACCCTGAAAATGAGCATGGAGCGACGACACAACGTATTCAAGATATTTAAAGAAGCTGTTCACAACATATACAAACACGCCGGAGCGACCGAAGTAGACATTCAAATAGGGTTGCACAGCGAAGGGATTCAAATTCAGATACGCGATAACGGCTGCGGCTTTGATCCCGCTGCGGAACGAGACGGAAGCGGGATTAGCAATTACTACTGGCGGGCGAAAGAGAACCTGATCGACTTCCGCCTGGATACTGCGCCGGGACAAGGCGTGTGTATCACGATGGTTGTTCCCCAGTTCTAGGAGGTGCTGAGATTTTACTTGTTGGGCTTCGTCTCGACAGCAAAATCTCAACATGCTCTGACACCTCTCCCCCGTTCCGGGGATTGTTGCGGTTTTGAAGCCACTTTACTTTTGCATCATTAATAAAACACGTACGCCAAATGATCCGCATAATCCTGTTTGACGACAATAAAGGCTTCCGCAAGAGCCTCACCGATTTTTTTAAAACTTCAGACGACATTTATGTCGCAGCCGGTTTTGACAACGCCAACAACGCCGCCAGTCATGTGAAAGAATATAACCCGGACGTAGTACTGATGGACATACAGATGCCCGGAAAAACCGGACTGGAGGCACTGGAAGAAATTCAGAAATCAGCAAGCAGCGCCAAAGTATTGATGCTGACTTCGTTTGACGACGACGACAAAATTTTTGCCGCCCTGTGCAACCGCGCCTACGGCTATTTGCTGAAAAGCAGCAGTGCCGACGAGATTCATCAGGCAATTCTGGACGTCCACCATGGAGGCCGTTACCTCACACCGTCGCTGGCCGCCAAAGTGTATAAACTGATGCAAAGCCATGTCGCACAGGCACAAACAGGATATGTGGCCCTCACTGACCGCCAGAAAGCAGTGCTTCAGGCCATGGTGGAAGGTTTGAGTCGCAAGATGATCGCCGACAAACTGAGCATTCATATCGATACCGTGGGTGACCACATCAAGGAAATATACCGGAAACTGCACGTTAATTCAGCCCCGGAAGCCGTCAGGGAAGCCATTCAAAAAAAAATTATTTAAACAACCTTTCATTGCAAAATACTTTAATATTATGGCAGAAAAGGATAGAATTGCTACTACAAACACCGTTCTGGAAAACCCGCGAATCAAACAAAGCGGCGTTACCACCATCAAAACCTTCAGTGCCGAACAAAGAACAGAAGAATTCGACCGCTACTGGGCAGATGTGGATATGGGAGGCAAACGCAGAAAACTATTCCCGGTAGAATTCTGGCAACTGGACGCCCTGATCAAAAAAACCGGACACATCGCATTCATTGTCAGGAATATACACAATGCCAACAAGGTAACAGCGAAATGGGCGGTGTATGACGACAAAAAGCCACCTGCGCTGAAGGAAAACGACCGCTGTTTCGTACTGTCGAAAAAGTACTTCGACGGCGAAATCAAAAAACTGGAAATCGAAACGATTTCGCATTCCATCAACGGGCTGGCAGCCATTAACCGGACGAATGGGCTGCCCAATTTTATCGTCGCCCTGGTCGGGAAAAATACGAAAGGCGCCTATCATGTGTTTTTCCAGAATGCAACGCCCAACCTGCTGGAGGAAGATCCGGGCGGCGTTTTTGATACCAATCCGGGTGGAGAAGGTACCGGCGGTATCAGAATACCGTGATGATTTGATGCGGAAGCCGCATCGCAACGCGCTCTGTAACAGAATGTAATAGGTATGTATGACGATCAAATTAAAGCATATTACGAACACCTGATCCTTTTATCGGGGAGATGGGTCATGATCGTTTCGATTTTGACACTCATCACCGGCTTATTCCGATGGCGGAAATTTAATAAGGCGCTAAAAATCTACTGGCTTTTTTTGCTGATCGCTCTGGTGGCTTTCGCACTGGAACCTTTGTTCGTCTGGTTTCTGCGCAGGAACAAGGAATTCTGGGTGCCGATCCTGAACGCATGTAACATTGCAACTACCAACTTTTTAAGGTATCCTTTCCATCTCAATAATTTCGTCCTGCTGGGCTGGTTTTTATACCTTACCCTTCAACCCAGGCCGGTAGCGGTGTGGATCAAACGACTTTCTATCGCCCTGGTGATTGCTGTTACGATCAATTTCTTTTTTATCCAGGGGCACGATATGGCCGGAGGCTTCAACTCAACCGTTTCGGGCTTGTATTGCCTGATCCTCCCTCTGGTATCGATGTGGTATCTCTATAACCAGGACAACAAAGTGCCACTTTCGCACAACCCGTATTTCTGGATCAACCTCGGATTGATTGTTCCCAACCTCCTCGCTATTTTTCCCTACCTGGCCGGCAACGATTTTTTTAAAGAGGATTTCGCCCTGTATGCCCAACTGACTATGATTAAATACGGTTTTGAAATAATCGCTCAAATATTGACAGCCGTCGGTTTTTACTATGCCAGAAACGTAAAATATCTTGATTCTAATCAATTTAAGTAAATGAAAAGTATTGAAAACAGATTGATCGTCCGATTCAACGAGTCCAGGTCGATTGCCGGTTTCCGCGAGCGAAATCCATACCTGGAAGTAAACAAACTGCACCATATAGAGCAAACTGAAGAAGATGCATTTGCCAAGCGATCACTCACACCGGAAGAGCAGAATCTGTTAAATACGGTGGTTATCACTTCGGGCGATATGGAATACCTGCCCAATCTGTACGAGCAATTGAGCAGGAACCCCGCGGTGGATTATGTGCAATTTGACCAGGAGTATGAACTGTTTGCAAAAATTCCGCCCCAGAAAATCAACGACTGGTGGTTTACCGCTATTAACTACAAAAAAGACCTCATGTCGTACGTGCCGGTCAATTCGATCAGGGTCGCAGTGATCGACACTGGAATCGATCATGCACATATCGACCTGGATCCCGCATCGTTTGTCAATCCCAATCACCGGAGGGATTTTACCAACCTGCTATGGCTGAACGGTGTGCTGACCAACCCTACCGGCGATGCCATCCCTGCCAGTCAGAATGGGTATAGCAAATCGCACGGCACTCACGTGGCAGGCATCATAGCGGCCTTGTATAATAAAACGCATACGGTAGGCATTGCGAATATGGCTCCGCTGATGAACCTGCGCGCTTATCCGAATGCCAATGAATCGATTTTAAGTGTAGCGTTGAACTATGCCATTCAAAAAAATGCCCGGGTAATCAATGCCAGTTGGGGTACCAAAATAACGCCGTCCAACCCGCAGGTGGGGTCTGCTCTGAAGGATGTGATCGACTACGCCTGCTCCAAAGGAATCGTGGTTATCTGCGCAGCGGGCGACAACAAAGCAGATGTAAAAGATTACGTACCCGCCTGTTTCAACAATGTGATTGCAGTAGGATCTGTGGACAAACCTCTTCAAAAAAATGTTTTTATCAAAGCTGAAACTTCCAATGACGGTCAAAAGGTAATCAGTGCGCCGGGTGTCAAAATTGCATCCTTGACAGCCGGCGACAATAACCACATGCTGGTCGACAGCGGCACATCCATGTCAGCAGCGTTTTTATCCGGACTGGTAGCCCGAATGCTCGATAAAGAGCCTAATCTGGGTAAACCCTCAGCGCCTGGCGCATGCAACGTAGCAGCTGATATCCTGCGGTACATTCGGACGAGGCCTGTACAGGGCTCTGTCGGAATGGGCATGATCGATGTGGAAGCGACGCTGAAAAATCTGCCCCACATCCCCTGATCAGGGGATTGAGCAAGGAGGGCGGGAAGTCTATCTTTGTATCACACAAACAATGATGGCTGATGGGCCCCCACCGACAAAACCCCCAAAAGACCGTTTAGGTGTCGGAAACCAACTCAATGAAACCGTCAGGACGAGTCCTGGCGGTTTTTTTTTGTCTTTACGGGTATGTTGAGATTTTCATTGCCGGGCTGCAAACGAAAAATTTTATTTCAGGTCTTCGTTAAATTTTTCGCCGGATTGCCGCACCGCTATTTCCTGACTACCATATTCAATATAGCGGCATTCACCACATCTGTTCTCGTCCACAAAATAAAGTGATCGCCTTTTTCCAACAGGGTTACCTGCACGGGTGCGCCGGTCAGCATCCTGCGGCAAAAATCGACGTTGCGAACATCGACCAGCCGGTCGTTTTTTGCATGAATAATGTGAACGGGGCATTGAACGGAGGCCCATAAAGGCATCATTTTTTCGAGTTCGGGCTCCAGGTATTTGATCTCGCGGTTGCTGGTCCAGAATGATTTTGGCAACAGCCATTTACCCGGCGGAACATCGAAGAAATTCTGCCACCACGGGTGCGGTTCGAGGCTTGCATCCACCGAGCCTGCAACGTTGATGATGCCTGCTACCTGCCCGGGGTAATCCATAGCGAAACGAAAGATCACCGGACTTCCCAGCGAATGGCCCACCAGAAACACCTGTTTTCCCGGCGCCAGACTGTCGGCGACGGCTTTGATGTCTTCGGCCTGGCGTTGCAGCGAAATTTCGGGGTGTCCGAAATCGGTATACCCAAACCCGGCGCGATCCATGGAAACCAGGTTGGCATGGCGGCTCAGGCTGGTATCGGCCAGGTAATCCAGATAGGCATCGGCAGACCCGGGCGATCCGTGCAGGAAAATGACCCAGGGCAAAGTATCCGTCGAGCCGACCACCACGGCGTGAATCGTGCGACCGGTGCTGCCGGGAATGTCCCGAAACCCCGGCGCCCGGGTTTGGCCTTTCGCCCGCAGTTTCTCCGTCCATTCCCGGTCGGGGGTACGCATCGACATGCAGCCGGCCTGCACGGCGATGATCCACAGGAGCAAAAGCGCCAGTAAAATATACATGGTAAGGTGCACGATGCGGCGAAGTTTCATGGAAACGCGGGTTTCGCGAAAGAGGGATGTAATGACGGCAAGAGTTGTCACAATATTTTAAAATCCGGGCATTTTTTTACCCGGAAAATGCGGACAAATGCGCCACTCTTTTTACTTTCGTCATCCAGATTCCAAATACCCGAAACCGCACGGTGCGGTTCGACATGTAACACTTCAATTTAGATCCTTTTCACCAATGAAAACAACTCTGCTGACAGCAGTAGCGCTCGCTGCTGCTATTTTTGCCTGTACCCGTCTGGCCGAAATGCCCGCTCCTCCCGGCCCTCCCATCAACAACTGTTTCTGCGCCGATACCACCAAATGCGGCACCCTTTGCTCCCAATTGCCCATCGATGTGACCGAAAAATTCGGGTTCGGTTATTCCGGCACGCTTACACCCACTTTCCAGCCGCCGTTCGACATTTTTTCCTGGCAAACGTTCATTGCCCTCAACTGGCCGGCGGATTCGCTCGGCAATCCGCTCAGCGGCCCCATTTCCGGCAATACCGGCGCACCCCGCGTATGGGAAACCTACGCAGATCCTGCTCAATTGTTCGACTCCGGTAACGCACCGCTGCTGCTGTCTATCAGCGATGCCGCGGCGAAGGGGAAAAAATTCTTTTACCGTTTTTCAAAAAGCGGGCATCCGCTGCGCCAGGGTGTAGCGCCTTCCTCCAATTTCGACGACGAAGACGAGGAAGCCGACGGGCACGCGCTCATCGACCGAAACCTGAATTTTGCCCTGTTCGAGATCCGAATCAATCCCGATGAAGCCAAATTTATCCGCGAAAACAAACTGACTACCAAAGCGGGAATAGACGCGTATTACCAAAGCAACGGCAAAAAATTCGAACTGCCCTCCAGCAAGTTCCCGGCCACGGCAGGTTCCATGGAAATCAAGGCATCTTGGCGCATTTTGAACCCCGGCCTGGGCGACGACACCACCCGCTTTTACACCCGAAACGCCGTTATTTCCGTTCCCGCACAAAACAGCACGACCGGCAAAGCCTTCACCGTACAGGCAAAAGTGGGCCTGGTCGGTATGCACATCATCCGAAAAACGAATAATTTCTCGTTCATGATCTGGAGCACCTTCGAGCACATGGACAACACACCCGACGACGTGCAGGCCGCCCAAACCGCGCAGGACACCCAGAAACGCTGGTCTTTTTACAACGTGGAATGTCTCACCTGCCCCGTAAATACTGCTCCCGCCCTGCTGCCCTCCGACAGCAACCACTACAAATGGAACCCGACCGAACCGTATGCAGCGCGGTATGCAGCAGCGGTGCCGGGAGAGGCCGGCGGACAAAAATTCGGCAGCCAGATCACCCGCACCTACCCGATTTACTACCGCACGCAGCAGGTAAACCAACTCTGGCAGGCGCAGTTGCAGGGAACCGTGTGGGCCAACTACCGGCTGGTCGGTTCGCAGTGGACAGTCGCCAACGACGGCAGCGGCGACAAAGCGACCATCAACGTGCCATCGCGGCTGGGCAACACAACGCTGGAATCATTTATCCAGGTAGATGCTTCGTGTATTTCCTGCCACAGTTTTGCTGAAGTTATTTACAACAAGGATACCATTAGCACGGATTTCAGTTTCCTGTTTGGGGAAGCGCAGTAAGGTTGTGCCATCGGTAGCACGGCTTTCAAGCCGTCGGGAGAAGAGCCCTTGAGGGCCCTTTAAATATATTTTTCATACAAGGACGGCCATAAATGGCCTTTTCCCGACGGACTGAAAGCCGCGCTACCGATATAACCAATAAACCTGCAATCCGGCAGTTCGGTCAGGACTGAAACGTCTTCGTCTAATTGTGGCACCGAGGCTGGTGAACAGGCGTTGAGGCCCTTGTATTTGCAGGGATTATTGTTATTTCTTTGTTGTCAATAGGTTCACTACGCTAACGAAAACAAAAACATGTTAAACACCAACACCCCTGCCAGGCACAGGGTAGCAGTGATCGGGAGTGGTATCTCCGGGATTGCCTCCGCTGTCATGCTCCAAAAAAACGGTTTTCAGGTAGATATTTTTGAAAAATCGCCCAAAATTGGCGGTGTCTGGGCGCTCGCCTATCCGAATGTCAGACTACAAAACCTCGCCCGCCATTACCATATTTCCAATTTCCCGTGGCCTTTTCAACCCGATGCCCACCCCACCGGGATACAGATCATGCAATACCTGGAATCGGCGGTGCGGCATTTCCACTTGCAGGTACACTTGGAGCACGAAATCCTGTCCATGCAGGAGCAGCCCGACGGATGGGTAATCGGGATACGGACGCCGGAAGGGTTTTCGGAGCAGTATTTCGATTTTGTGATGATTTCCAACGGCCACTACAGCGAAGGCAAAAACAAACCGTCATTTCCGGGGCAGGAAACCTTCCGCGGCCAGATCATGACCGAAAGAGACGTACGGACACTCGATGTTTTCCGGAATAAACGCGTGGCAGTCGTAGGATTCGGGAAAAGCGCCGTCGACATGGCCGATTTTGCGGCACAACAGGAAGGCACGCAGGTTTTTCATGTTTTCCGTACGCCCAGGTGGATGATCCCCCGCAAAATACTTGGGCTGCATTTTACCAAACTGCTGTTCAACCGCTTCGGCTCGGTGATGATGCCCGCCTGGTCGCACCCTTCGGCGATGGAGCGTTTCATGCATACACGTTCCGCAGGTTTTATCCGTAGTTTCTGGAAAAACATTGAAGGGGTTTTTCGGTCGCATATCCTGAATGCCGGCGCCGGAAAAGAGCCGGAAGCCATACAGCGCCTGCACAACGTGGTACCTGCGCATGCACTGGTGGGAGACCTGCGTTCTGCATCTTGTCTGGAACCGGAAAACTATTACAAATCGGTGGCAGATGGTCGGATTCTTCCGCACCATTCGGAGGTGGAGTCGTTTATTCCCACCGGCCTGCATCTCAAAAACGGCGCCGTACTAGAATGCGATCTGGTGGTGCTGTCCGTCGGCTCCCAAACGCCTGTGTTCCCGTTTTTGCCCGCACCATACCGGCAGTTGCTGGAATCGGAAACCGACGGCGTGCAACTGTACCGGCACCTGCTACATCCCGACATTCCCCGACTCGGATTTGCGGGTTATAACCACTGTTTTATGCACGTACCCGCCGTAGAAGTCGGCACCCTGTGGCTGGCGGCTTTGTGGAAAGGCGAACTGGCGCTGCCATCCAAAGCATTGATGCAGCAAAGTATCGAATACCTTCAATCCTGGAAACGGGAGCACATCCAATTCGAACCGTCGCGTGCCTGCGGCGTGAATACCCGTTTTCAGCAATACCTGGACATTCTGCTGAAGGATCTCGGCGTTTCACCATACCGGAAAATGCCGAACGTACTGGCGGAAGTTTTTGCCCGCTACCAGGCCGATGATTACGCGGGAGTTTGGGAAGAATACCGGCGCAGGCAAAAACCGGGCAGGATTTTGCAGGCATCCGAATTCATGCATTGAGGACGCATCAGACAGGCAGGTAAATATAAAAAGCGCTCCCCTTCCCTACCTCGCTTTGGGCAGTGATAAAGCCGTTGTGGTTATCCACGATTTTTTTGCACAGTGCCAGCCCGATGCCCGTGCCTGCATAGGAATGTTTGTCGTGAAGGCGCTGGAAAATGGTGAAAATCTTCTGCGCGTATTGCTGATCGAAGCCGATGCCGTTGTCTTTAAACACCAGTTCTGCATAATTTCCATTGGCGACCCAACCCGTCATCCGGCTGATGTCTTCGGCGGAAACCACCCGGGAGGTAATCTGAATGACCGGCTGTTGTTCGGTAAATTTCAGGGCATTGCTGATGAGATTCAGGCAAAGTTGATGTAGTTGCAAGGAAATGCCCTTGATGACGGGCAGGCCCTTGTTTTCAATCGTGGCATTTTTTTCACTGATCAGCAGTTCGAAGTCCGTTTTGATATTTTCTACTACGATATTCAGGTCGGTGTCGGCAAATTCCTCCGCCGTTCTGGACAAGCGGCTGTAATTCAGCACGGCTGTTATCAGTTCGGACATACGTTTGGCGGAAGATTTGATCTTCTGGAAATAGAGTTTCTGCTGCTCCTGATCCAGCGCTTTCTTTTCCGCCATTTCCGTAAACGTATGGATTTTCCGGAGCGGCTCCTGCAAGTCGTGCGAGGCCACATAAGCGAACTGTTCCAGATCGCGGTTGGATTTCACCAATTTATTGTTGATGACTTCCATCTCGTCTTTAGCCTGTTCCAGTTGTGCCGTACGCTGGTGCACTTTTTGTTCCAGTTGTTGGTTAAAAGCGGTGATGGCGGAGTTTTGCGCTTCAATCTGGGTCAGCATCTGGTTAAACGCATCCGTCAGAAGCCCAAGTTCGTCTACATTCGATTTGGTGGCCCGAACGCCATAATCCTTGTGTTCGGAAATGCTCCGGGCCGTATCCGCCAGCGAGTGAATGGGGTCGCTGATGGTTTTTTGAAGACGCCTGGAAAGAAAAAATGCGAAAAAGAACGAACCGACAATCACCAGAAAAGCGATGCGCCCGTATAATTGAAAACGTGCATACATGGCTTCCATGTCCGATTTCAGGTACAGCGTTCCCAACTTTTTATTTCCTTCTACAGAGGGCTCGAATCCTTCCAGGTAGGTGCCGGTATATATGTACCCATCGGCGCCGGGGCGTTGGGGAAAAACATCCACAGAAATCCCTTCCGGATAAGTTGAGAACACATTTCCCGCCTCGTCGTACAGACAGGCAGCCACGATGTGAGGCTCGGCTTTCAGCGCGCTCAACAGGGTACTCGCATCTTCCCTGTTATCGAATGCCAGCGCGGCGGTGCTGTTGGAAGCGATCACCTTCCCGAGGGTGGACAACTGGATACGCGTCGTGCGGAGGAACGAATAATATTCGTAGGCAAAGAAGGCCGTGCATGTAAGGATCAACACCGCTCCGCAGGTTTGCAAGATGACCCGCATCAGTTTGCGTTGAATCGATGTGCCTTTAATTTTCATGCCCTTAATCGATGATTTCTGCAACACGAAGTAATTTCGAACTGATGTTCAGTTCGGCGGCTTTGGCAATGGAAAGGTTTATTTGCAAGCGGGTTTTATTTTCCTGCGTGTAGAAACGGATCATCCCGCCTGAATATGCGAAGTTCTTGTAATCGCTGACCGTTAAAGTGTGCCGGCGATTCAAAACGTCAAGAATGGTTTTGATTTTTTGCGGATCCTCCTGACCGATAAACAGCATGTGGCAGGTTTGTAATTCGCCCAGGTCCTTGTAGCGCTGAATAACCAGGGGGTGATTCATTACTTTTTCACCGGCAACTGTTTCGTCGAGGTAATTTCCGAACGGATCGTTCCCGATCACGCCGATAATGAACGGCGCATCAGGGCTGTTGAAAGCGCTGGCAGGCCATTCGATGAATTGTGTAAAATTAAAAAGGAAAACCGCTTTTACCTGGTTTTCCCGGCTTGTAGTTCGTTGCGCGGGGAGGCACACAACGGAAAACAAAATACATGAGCAACAGGCCGCAGCCTTTCGCAGGACGGCAAAATTCTGCAAACCTCGATGTCGGGTGGTTGTTTTCAAAAACGGAAAGTACCTTTTAGGTAAAAACTTCTGGGAATTTCCCTGCTGCCAAATTCGCCGTGCCTTTTGCCGGCAAGATTTTGCCCGGCCGCAGAAAACTCAAATTCTCTAAAAATCCATGCCAACCGTGCGTTGAAAGTAGTGTATGCACTAATCTGGGGCGAAACGGATGGCAAACCGGGTAGCATGTCCACATATCTGCCTGTGATATCCAGTTGCAGGTTTCCGGGAAGATCCATGATGGATTGTAACAACGCCTGGTGGTGGGGATCGATGGCTTCAAACAGGTCGCTGCCCGAAAAAACCGCAGGCGACTTGGCGGTAAAACGTTTATCGAGAAACGTATAGCCCCCGCGCAGGCGCCACCATTTTGTTAGCACAGCATTCCCGGAAAACTCCAATCCCCAACTTTTTGCCTGCTGGTCATTGGCAAACAACAGGGCCGGCGGCGGCGCATCATTCAGGTTGATGCTCCGCAGGTCGTCGTATTCGTTGTAAAATGCAGCGATGGAAAAACTGATGTACTGCACCGGCCTTATCCGGTAGCCGATTTCATAAGCCACCACCTTTTCCGAGTCGAATTCTCCGTTTCTGGTGGTGATAAACGGGGTCGTTTCATCGGCATCAAACCGGGCCGGGGTTCTGACCGCCCGCGAAACGGCTGCCCAGATGGTATGTTCCGGAGATGGTGTACAAGTGAGCCGGACGCTGGGCTGAAGTTCGAAACCGGAGTAGTCGTTGTGCAGTATTTTTGTACCGAGGGTCAGGTACAATTCCTGGTCGACCAGCATGATGCGGTCCTGTACGAATCCGTTGAATAATTGCAACCTGCGTTCGGCAGGCGTAAATGTGAGGGAAATGCTGTTTTCCACCTCGTCGTTCATCATCCGGTAACCTGCCCCCCACAACACCTGGTTGTTGCTGCCAATCGGGAAATGATGTTGCAGATCGATGTCGTACGTAGAAAGTTGTTCGCTGAAATCCGAAGCGGTCAAATCCCGCCAGGTGCGGTCGAAATAAACCTGCAGGCTCAGGTTGGCGTTTTCCGAAAATCTGTGTGTCCATTTTCCCAGCACATCCTGCCCGTTGATAATGGTATTGCCGGTATCGGCCATCCCGCCGTAAAAATCGCCCTGGAACGAAAAAGTATTGGAGTTGCCGGGCACATAATCCATCCGGAAACCTCCTTGCGTCATATGCCATGCGTCGTGCGATTCAGTGCTGTCTATCCAGGTAGTACTATTCTGGTCGAATCGTTGCCCGTATACCCGGAAAAAGAAGTTGGTATCGACGTGGCCGCCATACCGCACGCCCGCATAATCGCGCAGGAAAGAGCCGCCCGCAGCACTGGCATACCAGCCCTGCGTTTCGCGGGCATTTTTGGAAATGATATTGATCACGCCGTTCACCGCATTGGCGCCCCATAAAGTGCCGCCGGGGCCGCTCACGACTTCTATCCGGTCAACATCTTCCAGCAGCACATTCTGCGCATCCCAGAAAACGCCGCCGAATAACGGGGTGTATACGGAACGGCCGTCGATCAAAACAAGCAACTTGTCGGCAAGCGTATTATTGGCAAACGGAGCGCCGTTAAACCCCCGCGCCGTGATACCCCAGTCGTGCGAATTGGATTGCGCCACCTGCAGGTTGGGCGCCAGGCTCAGTGCTTCCGGCAAGCGGGTAACGGTAGACCTGCGGATATCCTCATTGGTAATTACCTGAATAGCGGAAGCCACTTCGGTCAGTTTCTCCGGGCTTTTGGAAACGGATGTCACTTCGATGTTCATCAGTTCCTCTACCGAGAGTTTTTTCAATTCGCGGGGCGAAAAAGGGCCGTTTTTTTGAGCCGACAGCATTTCTGTCGATACTACCAGTATAAGTAACAGGCAAAATTCGGGCAGTCGAATCCATTCAAATCGTCCATGTGTTCTCATAATCAGCAGCTTTAACAAGCAGGTTAAACCTCCCGGGGATCGAAAGCAGTCTTCTTATGCAAGAGGTTATCCTGACAGGCTATAGACATAATACGCAAAAAAAGCGCAGTTGGCCCGCCACGCAGGTCATTTTCTGAAATATTGTACAAACATAGTCAAACAGGATATTTGAACGTATATAGTTTTTCGTGTTTCGTGTTTCGTAAAGCGTTAAAAGTCAACCATGTCCCAAACACCCCACACAAAAACCATACACCCGCTGTTACTCCCTCAAAAATTCGAGTTCCATGTGCCGGTCCAGTTTGGCGATGGAAGACGGTTCACGCGGCTCCTTATCGTCCTGGCGGTACTTTACCACGTAATCGACCGAACCGAGAATTTCGCTGGAAATACCCCCGAAAGTGGCCGGAAAAGGTTGTCCGCTTCTGTTGGCAGACGTGCTGATGACAGGCCGGCCCAGTGCGGCGATCAGTTCGCGGCAAAACTCATCCTGCGGGAACCGGATCGCTACGGAGCCATCGGGGGCCTTCACATAGGAGGGCAACCCAACGTTTCGCTCGTAAATGATCGTCAATGGTCTTGTATGATATGCCAGCAGGGTTTCCAGCCGGGGATTGAGTTTGGGTACGTAGTGTTTCAGCATGTCAATGCTGGAAACCAGCAATACGTAGCCTTTTTCCGGCGTTCGGCCTTTTATCGTGGAAACACGGGCAACCGCCGTTTCGTTGAAAGCATCACAACCCACCCCCCAGATGGTATCGGTGGGGTAACATATGGTTCCGCCTTTTTCTAAAATAGCGGCAATCTCTGAAATGTCGTCTCGTAGCAGGAACATAAACCAACAATTGGAGTTAGTATTCGTTTGTCGCCTTAATTTGGCGGGATAAAAGTCAGACTTTTACGGCAAACATGCCCGGTTTTCATTCAGTTCTTACAGGAAAAAATTAAATATGAAACAATTCATCCGGAACGGCGCCCTGCCTGTTGTGCTCGCCACCCTCGCAGCACTGCTTATTCCGCTGGCCCTGGAGGCACGCCATATCATCGGCGGCGAAATCACCTACGAATGTCTCGGGCCTACGACCGGCAATTCCCGCCAGTACCGTTTCAAAATGAAAGTATACCGCGACTGTGGCGGAAATGGCGCCGAATTTGACGACCCGGCCCAAATCGCCATTTACCGCGGCACATACAGCAACAACGCTTTATTCAGCGAATTCGGCACCGGCAGCCCCGTCTCTATCCGGCTGATCCCCGATACGCCCCGCTGCGTGCAGATGGTACCGTTCGTTTGTGTGGAGCAGGCTACGTATACGTTCAATGCCACCCTGCCGCTCAGCACCGAGAGCTATTTTATTGTGTATCAGCGCTGCTGCCGCAATGAAAGTATCAGTAATATTATCAATCCCGGCGACGTCGGCGCTACCTACATGGTGGAAATCACGCCCGATGCCCAGCAACTCTGCAACGACAGCCCCGTTTTTAACAATTTTCCGCCCATCATCATTTGTAAAAATTTCCCGATCACCTTCGACCACAGCGCCAGCGATCCCGACGGCGACCAACTGGTGTACAGTTTTTGCAGTCCGTTTAACGGCGGGGGCAATATTACGGTGGGGCAGGCACTGTATTCCTGCGATGGCGCCGTGCCTACGCCCCCCTGTGCGCCGCCCTTCGACAATGTGCCGTTTGCCGTGCCGACGTATACGCCCGGCAACCCCATGGGCGGAAACCCGCAGGTGAACATCAATTCCCTGACCGGATTGATAACCGGCACCCCCAATTTGCTGGGGCAGTTCGTGGTTGGAATTTGTGTGCAGGAATTCCGCAACGGCGTGCTGCTTTCCACGATTAAACGGGAATTCCAGTTCAATGTGACCGATTGCAGTCCCACCGTCATCGCCGATATCGAGGAAGATTCTACCTCCGGCCCCAGTTCTTACGTGGTGGTGTCCTGCGGCAGCAATGCGGTTACCTTCCTCAATGAAAGCCGGCAGGAGGAATTTATCGATAATTTCGTTTGGCAATTCAATATTCCCGGCGCACCGTATACGAATACGACCGACTGGAGCCCGACGGTGGTATTTCCGGACACCGGCACCTACACCGGCACCCTGTACCTCAATCCGGGCGATATCTGTGGCGACACGGCTTTGATCCGGGTAAATATTTATCCAAAAATCGAGGCGAATTTCAATTTTGCCTACGATACCTGCGTGGCCGGGCCGGTAGCATTTACCGACCTCTCGACGGGTGAAGGGATTATCAATAAATGGGACTGGAATTTCGGCGTACCCGGCGGCACTTCCTCCCTTCAGGATCCCGATTACCTCTACCCTATTCCCGGCAGCCATCCCGTCAGGCTCCGTGTGACGGATGAAAATTTTTGCGCCGACGATACCTTGCAGTTGATCAACTGGTTTCCGGCGCCGCCCATCATTATTATTCAGCCCAGCAGTTTCCTGGGTTGTGTACCGGGTGTGATCACCTTCCAGAACCTGTCTACGCCCATCGACAGTACGTACGATATCAAATGGGATTTCGGCGACGGCACCCAAACGGAAGGCGTCATCAGCCCCACGCATACATACAATCAGGAAGGCGTGTACGACGTGAGTGTGGAAATCACTTCGCCGATCGGGTGTTTCATTTCCGATTTTTATCCCAGCCTGATCCGGGTCGAACCCTCGCCTACCGCCAATTTCACCTTCGATCCGAATACCAATCTGAGCAACCTGAACAACACGATCAACTTCACCGATCTGTCGGAAGGCGCCAACCGCTGGAACTGGCAGTTCGACCGCTTCGAAACGTCTACCCAGCAAAACCCGACTTTCACTTTTCCCGATACGGGCCTGATGAAAATCCGCCTGATCGTGACGCATCCGAAGGGCTGCAAGGATTCGCTGACGCAATTTCTCGACATCCGGCCGGAGATTCGCTGGTTTATGCCCAATGCCTTCACACCCAACGGCGACGGCACCAACGACGGTTTCTTCGGCAAAGGTTTCCTGTTCGGCTCCACCGATTTTCAAATGAGCGTGTGGAACCGCTGGGGCGAAAAGGTGTTCGAAACCACCGATCCGACGGATGAATGGAACGGGCGACAGATGAATACCGGCGGCAACTCGCCGGCCGGGGTGTATGTGTATGTGGTGACGTTTACCGGGCCGAGGAAGGAGAAAATGGAGTTTAAGGGTTTCGCGACTTTGATCAGGTGAGATTGGGGGGGGATTTTTGTTCGGCTTCGCCTCACGATGGGTGATGGGGACGCGGATTTTGCGGATTTTGCGGATAAATATTGATTTTTTTGTGGCCTTGCGGCCACTTTGTTTGACTATGATTTTATATGGTTTACATGATGGCCATGATTACCATCCAGCATAATCATGGCCATCATGTAAATCATATAAAATCATGATCTGACAGGCCGCCGAAGGCGGGTCCAATCCATAAAAATCAAAACGAAGTGGCCGCAAGGCCACAAAAAAATCAATATTTATCCGCAAAATCCGCAAAATCCGCGTCCCCATCACTCATCGTGAGGCGAAGCCGAACAAATATCCAACCTCATCCTAATGCGTATCAGAGCCCTTTTCCTGTCCTTATTCTACTCAACCCGCATATTTGCGCAGGTCGATCTTACCACACCTCCCAACACCTCCCAGGTCATCACCTGTTTCCCGGATACTGCCGGTTACACCGTCATCACAGTCGGTCCGGTCGGGCGCGATTACAGCAGCCTGCAACAGGCCATCGATGCTGCACAGCCCGGGACGGTGTTGCTGCTAGACGCGGGCGCTACCTTTAACGGCGGTTTTATTTTACCTGAAAAAACCGGCGACGGCTGGATCATCCTGATGTCGTCGCGGATGGATTTGTTGCCGGACGATGAAACCAGGATTCAACCGGCCGCCCCAACCGGCAATACCTCCTACCCTGCCCAGGCCGACGCCATGCCCAGGATTGTTACGAACAACAGTTCCGGCATTCCGTGTTTCCGGACGCAGGCCGGAGCCCACCATTACCGTTTTGTCGGACTGGAAATCACGGCCGACCTGGCGGTGGAAAACAGTTACGGACTGGTCAATCTGGGCGACGGCTCCGCTGCGCAAAACACCCTGGAGGAGGTTCCCCATCATTTCGTCATCGACCGCTGCTACATCCACGGGCATACCGAGGCCACGATCATGAAATACGGCATCCGGCTCGATTGCGCCAATGCTGCCGTGATCGATTGCCATATTTCGGATTTTCACAGTGTGGGTTTCGACGCGCAGGCTATTTCGGGCATCAACGGGCCCGGGCCTTTTAAAATCCTCAATAATTACCTCGAAGCCTCGGGCGAAAACATCCTGTTTGGCGGCGCGGCCCCGGCGATTGCAGGCCTGGTGCCTTCCGATATCGAGATCCGGCAAAATCATTTTTACAAACCCTGGTCATGGCGGGTAGGCGATCCTTCCTATGCGGGCAAACACTGGACCGTCAAAAACCTGCTCGAATTTAAAACGGGTACCCGCGTGTGGGTCGACGGAAA
>Ga0209717_1001513_pt1 | contig 24837 bp, 17 predicted proteins | sample AD_UKC048_MetaG_FD_184418 | JGI IMG/M metagenome (GOLD analysis project Ga0209717, IMG submission 184418) | Active sludge microbial communities of municipal wastewater-treating anaerobic digesters from USA - AD_UKC048_MetaG (SPAdes) (version 2) | ecosystem: Engineered > Bioreactor > Anaerobic >... | reverse complement strand
ATTCGTGAAAGCCGTGATTTCGATGTGCCCACAGCCGCCAATCATTTCTTTTATTATGCAGGCTGGGCCGATAAACTCGAATACGCTTTCCCTAACCGTAAAACAGCTCCCCTGGGTGTGGCGGGTCAGATCATCCCCTGGAATTTTCCACTGCTGATGGCGGCCTGGAAAATTGCGCCGGCCCTGGCCACTGGTAATACGGTGATTTTGAAACCCGCTGAGACCACTCCTTTAACAGCCCTTAAACTGGCCGAGATTATCCAGGAAGCCGATTTGCCACCCGGTGTGGTGAATATTCTTACCGGTGCCGGTGCTACCGGAGCAGCCCTGGTCAATCATCCGGATATCAATAAAATTGCTTTCACCGGTTCCACGGATGTAGGAAAAATTATTCAACGGGCGGTGGCAGGCACTAATAAAAGAGTCACCCTAGAACTCGGTGGTAAAGCCGCCAATATCATTTTTGAAGATGCCCCGCTTGACCAGGCCGTGGAAGGGGTGATCAACGGTATCTTCTTCAACCAGGGTCATGTATGTTGTGCGGGCTCCCGGTTATATGTCCAGGAATCCGTAGCCAAAGAAGTAATCCGCAAATTAAAAGACCGCATGGAATCCCTGATCGTGGGTGATCCGCTGGACAAGAATACCGATATCGGCGCGATTAATTCGAAGCAACAACTGGCGACCATCCAGAAATATATCGGCATCGGAAAAAAAGAAGGGGCGGAAATGTATGAGAGCCATTGCCGTCTCCCGAATAAAGGATTTTTCTGCCGCCCTACCCTCTTTACCAATGTGGCCCAGAGCAACCGCATCGCCCAGGAAGAAATTTTCGGACCCGTTCTTTCCATTCTCACTTTCCGCACCGATGATGAAGTGATTGAAAAAGCCAACAACTCACCGTATGGCCTGAGCGCCGGAGTATGGACCGACAAAGGATCCAAAATTTTCAATATGACCAAACGTATGCGGGCTGGGGTGATTTGGGCGAACACGTTTAATAAATTTGATCCCACGTCGCCGTTCGGCGGATATAAGGAAAGCGGGTTTGGCAGGGAGGGTGGACTACATGGGTTGTTGCCTTATCTGGAGTTGACAAGTTTGTAAAGGTTTAAAAAGTTTAAAAGGTTTAAAAAGTTTAAAAGGTTTAAAAGGTTGGGAAATGGCAACAATTGAGAAGTTTGAAGATATTATCTCATGGAAAGAAGCGAGAGATTTAAACAAAACGATTGGGAATCTAATAGATACCGGGCGGTTTAAAAACAGTTACCGCTTAATTAATCAAATCGAAGGTTCTGCCGGCTCAATAATGGACAATATTGCAGAGGGTTTTGAAAGAGGCGGAAATAAAGAATTTATTCAGTTCTTGTATATCGCGAAAGCCTCCTGTGGAGAATTAAGGTCACAACTATACAGGGCCCTTGACAGAAACTATATTGCCCAAAACGAATTTGAACAGATCTCAACCCATGCAAAAAAAATTAGCGCCTTGATACAAAAATTCATCACATACCTAGAAAACTCAGATACAAAAGGCATAAAATATAAAAAAAGAACCGGGGAAGAAAACAAATCCACCTAACCTTTCAAACCTTTTAAACCTTTTAAACCTCTGAAACCTTTCAAACCTATAAAGTCTACCACCATGCGCCTCGAAGTACTCAAAACCTACAAAATCTACATCGGCGGACAATTTCCCAGAACAGAGTCCGGCCGTTACTATAGTCCCGTGAATAAAACGGGAAAAAAACTGGCCAATGTATGCCTATGCTCCAGGAAAGATTTCCGGGATGCCGTGGTGGCTGCCCGCGGGGCCTTCAGCGGATGGAGCAACCGGGCCGCTTTCAACCGCAGCCAGATTCTCTACCGTATGGCCGAAATGCTCGAAGGCAGAAAAGCGCAGTTTATCGAAGAACTGATACTGCAGGGTGCATCGAAAGTAGCTGCGGAAAAGGAAGTGAACCTCGCCACCGACCGCCTGATCTATTATGCCGGCTGGTGTGATAAATTCCAGCAACTATTCAGTGCCGTGAATCCTGTTGCCACCCCGCATTTCAATTTCTCGGTACCCGAACCCACCGGTGTGGTATCCATCATTGCCCCGCAGGGTGATTCACTGCTGGGACTGGTATCCCTCATTGCCCCGGTGATTGCCGGGGGTAATACCTGTGTGGTACTGGCTTCCGAAACAAAACCACTCTGCGCTGTTACATTCGCGGAAGTGCTCAACAGTTCCGACCTGCCCGGTGGCGTGGTGAATATCCTAACCGGCAAACCTGCTGAACTGGTCTCCTGGTTCACTGATCATATGGACGTAAATGCAACCCTTTACTGCGAATCAGATTCTATAGTGCAGAAAATGATCCGGGAAAAATCAGCGGTCAATCTGAAAAGAGTTCATTTTTATGATAAAATCAACTGGTACACAGACGAAGGCCAGTCTCCCTATTTTATCATGGATACCCAGGAAATAAAAACCACCTGGCACCCGGTGGAAAACATTGCAGGGGCCGGGGGTGGTTACTAACCGCAGGGATTAAAGAGAATGAAGCAGTTATGAACTTTATCCACGACTTAACAGCCCCCTTGTACTTTTTTATCCGGATTGGTAAGATATTTGCAACCTCATCATGATGAAATTCATTACAACCATTGCACTCGCCTTATTTAGTCTGCAGACCATGGCCCAGGATATACCTAAGGCTGTTCTCAAAGACACAACCGGCAAAGCCGCAGACACCAATTACGTGATCATTCATAAAGATCCACGGGTGGATCTCCTGATTAAAAAACAGGCCCAGATCAATGAGGAAACCAGCCGGGCCGGCAGACGTACGGACAAAGGATTCCGCCTGTTGCTCATCAGCACCAGCAGCCGGGATGAAGCCCTGAGTGCCAAGACCAAAGTATACACCTACTTCCCGGAACTGAAAGCCTATCTCTGGCACCAATCCCCATATTACAAGGTTAAAGCCGGAAATTTCAAAGACCGGAAAGATGCAGAAACCTATCAGAAAAAACTGAATATATATTTCCCGAAAGGGGTCTTTATCATGAACGATATCATTGAAGTGAAACCGCCGAAACCCGGCGAAGAGGAAATCTCACTCTGAGATATCTCTATAAAGAACTGAACAAACCATTCCCCTTAAGGAATGGTTTGTTTATTTTTGCCCCATGGAAGCTAAAATAAAAGCCCTCGCCAAAAAATACGCGCCTGAGTTTATTGAAGTCCGTCATCACCTTCATGCACACCCTGAATTGAGCTACCAGGAATTTGAAACGTCAAAATTCGTACAGCAACGGCTCTCCGAACTGGGAATCCCATTTGAAGTAAAAGCGACCACCGGTGTGGTAGGACTGATTAAAGGAAAAAATCCGGACAGCCGGATCATTGCCCTGCGGGCCGATATGGATGCATTGCCTATAAAGGAAGAAAATGACATCCCCTACAAATCAAAAAATGAAGGGGTAATGCATGCCTGCGGACATGATGTACATACCACTTGCCTGCTGGGTGCGGCAAAAATTCTGAAAGAATTAAGTCATGAATGGGAAGGGACCGTAAAACTCGTCTTCCAGCCCGGGGAGGAAAAAAATCCAGGAGGAGCCTCCCTGATGATCAGGGACGGGGTACTTGAAAATCCAAAACCAGAAGCGATTCTGGCCCTGCATGTCAATACCATACTTGAAGTGGGGCAGCTGAGTTTCCGTGGCGGCAAAGTAATGGCCAGTGCCGATGAATTGTATTTTACCATTAAAGGGAAAGGTGGTCATGCCGCTTCCCCGCAGCTGATCGTGGATCCGATTCTGATCAGCTCCCACCTGATCGTGGCCCTGCAACAACTGATCAGCCGCAACAACAATCCCTTTAATCCTTCCGTACTATCAATTACCGCCTTCAATGGCGGAAATACCACCAATGTCATTCCTAATGAAGTAAAACTGATGGGCACTTTCCGGGCCATGGATGAAACCTGGCGGTTCAAAGCCCATGACCTGATGCGTAAGCTGACCCATGATCTCGTTCAATCCATGGGTGGTGAAGCGGATCTCCATATTGATGTCGGCTACCCCTGTGTAATGAATAATGAGCGACTGACGGCAGCAGCAATGGCTCTCGCAGAAACGTATATGGGCAACGAACATGTAAGTGAGACCGAACTGCGCATGGGAGCTGAGGATTTTGGTTATTATGCCCAGGCCATTCCGGCCTGTTTCTTCCGGCTGGGAACGATGAACAAAGCCAAAGGTATTACCGCCGGTGTTCATACTCCTGTTTTCAATATTGACGAATCAGCCATTGAGATCGGCATGGGCATCATGGCCTGGATGGGTGCCAGTGCCCGGTACTGATCTATCTCATTAGTTATACAAAAAAAGAAAGCAGCAGCTCCGTATTCCCTGTTATTCCGGGATATGATAGTCATCAGGCCGGTTCGGCCCGATATTCTGTACCTTGCAGCCTGTTTTGAAACTTTCGCAGCATAAAGAATTAAATTTTTGTAATGCAAAACGACCTTCGCAAACAACAAGCCCTCGAATACCATGCAAAAGGAAGACCGGGCAAAATTGAAGTAATCCCTACCAAAGAAGCCAAAACCCAACGGGACCTTTCCCTTGCCTATTCTCCCGGTGTAGCTGTTCCTTGTCTGGAGATTGCCGCCAATCCTGAAGATGTTTATAAATATACCGCCAAAGGCAACCTGGTAGCCGTAATAAGTAACGGAACTGCCGTACTGGGACTGGGCAATATCGGCCCTGAAGCCGGTAAGCCCGTCATGGAAGGAAAGGCTGTACTTTTCAAAATTTTTGCCGATATCGATGTATTCGATATTGAGATCAACGAAACCGATCCGGAAAAATTTGTACAGATCGTGAAGTCACTTGAACCCACTTTTGGCGGGATCAACCTCGAAGATATCAAGGCTCCTGAATGTTTTTATATCGAAAAACAGCTCAAGGAACTGATGAATATTCCGGTGATGCACGATGATCAGCATGGAACGGCAATTATCAGTTCTGCCGCGTTGCTCAATGCCTGTGAAATCCAGAAAAAGAAACTGGATAAAATAAAAGTCGTTGTAAGCGGGGCTGGTGCCGCCGCCGTGGCCTGTATGAAACTCTATATCGGACTGGGCGTACGCCGGGAAAATATCAGGGTATTTGACAGCAAAGGACTGATCCATGAAGGCCGGACCGACCTGGATGAACTGAAAAAAGAATTTATTGTTCCCGGAAAGAGCATGTCACTCGCCGAAGGCATGAAGGATGCCGATGTATTTATCGGGCTGAGTAAAGGCGGGGTACTCAATGGAGAGATGATTAAAAGCATGGCCAAAAATCCCATCGTATTTGCCATGGCCAATCCCGATCCCGAGATCAGCTGGGAAGAGGCCACCGAAGCCCGGAAAGATATCATTATGGCTACCGGCCGCAGTGATTATCCTAACCAGGTCAATAACGTACTGGGCTTCCCCTACATCTTCCGGGGTGCCCTGGATGTGCGGGCCCGTCAGATTAATGAAGCCATGAAACTCGCGGCGGTACGAGCCCTTGCGGAACTGGCCAAGACGCCGGTTCCGGATATTGTTAACATGGCTTACAACGAAACTAATATCAGTTTCGGCGAACACTATATCATACCCAAACCACTCGATCCGCGCTTACTCGCCACCGTGGCTCCGGCGGTTGCCAAAGCAGCTATGGAAAGCGGTGTGGCTAAATTTCCAATCACCAACTGGGAAGGCTATGTCAATGACCTGAACAAACGCCTCGGACTCGACAACCAGGTAATGCGGGCCATTGGGAATAAAGCCCGGCGTGATCCCAAACGGATTGTATTCGCGGAAGCGGATAATGTCAAAATACTCAAAGCCGCGCAGATCATCTTTGATGAAGGAATCGGTTACCCGATCCTGTTGGGCGACGAAACTAAAATACGCGCCATTGCGGAGGCCAACGGCATTGATATCGAAGATCTGCCCATTTTTGATCCACGCAGTGATGCGCAGGAGGAAAAAAGAAATCAGTATTCCGAGATCTTTTTTGCCAAGCGGGGCCGTCGTGGTTTCAACGCGTATGAAGCTAAAAAGATCATGAAAGACCGCAACTACTATGGTTGTATGATGGTGGAATGCGGCGATGCCGATGCCATGATCTCCGGTCTTTCAAAAAATTACCCAGATACGATCCGGCCCGCTATTCAGACGATCGGTACCGAAGAAGGGGTGCGCAAGATCGCCGGCATGTACATGATGCTGACCAAGAAAGGTCCACTGTTCCTGGCCGATACCACGGTGAACTTTAATCCAACGGCGGAAGAACTGGCCGAAATCACCCTGCTCGCTGCCCGGGAAGTTCGCCAGTTTAATATTGTTCCCCGGATCGCCATGCTGAGCTACTCCACGTTTGGCAGCAGTGATTCGCCGGAAGCGAGATTGGTGGCCGAAGCGCGTAGAATCGTAAAATCAAAAATGCCCAGCCTGATTGTGGATGGCGAAATGCAGGCCGGAGTGGCGCTTAGCAAAGAAATGATGAAGGAAAATTACCCCTTCAGTGAACTGGTGGACCAGGATGTGAACACCCTGATCTTCCCCAACCTGGCCGCGGGTAATATTGCCTACAACCTGATGAAAGAGCTGGAAGTGGCCGATGCCGTGGGACCGATCCTGCTGGGTCTGAAAAAGCCGGTACACGTACTCCAACTGGGCAGTTCCATCCGGAGTATCATTAATATGGCGCAGATTGCGGTGCTGGATGCACAGATTAAAAGCCGGATTTCCACGCAGGATATCGTGAAAAAATCTCCCTGGTGGAAACGCATTCGGAAAGAGCCGAAGGAAATACACTAAACCGCTATAAAAAGCTAAAAAAGCCAGTCAGCCCTGCTCAGACTGGCTTTTAATTTTTCATCCTGTATCTTAGCACCCGGTATGACCATTTTCAACGACATCGGCCGCTATCTCCTGATGATTAAGGGGATGTTTTCCAAGCCAGAAAACCATAAAATGTACTGGAAGGAATTCATTCACCAGTGCACCGAAATAGGTTTTGGCTCCCTGGGGATTGTGGCGATTATTTCCGTCTTTATCGGGGCCGTGTCCACCATCCAGACCGCCTACCAGCTGGTCAGTCCCCTGATTCCCCCTTCCACCATTGCACAGATTGTACGGGATACCGTAATTCTTGAATTTGCCCCTACCCTGGTTTGTATTGTTCTGGCGGGGGTGGCCGGCAGCCGTATTGCCAGTGAACTCGGTAATATGCGGGTGAGTGAACAGATTGATGCACTCGAGATCATGGGCGTGAATACCAAGACTTATCTCATCCTGCCAAAAATAGTGGCGGCCCTATTAATGATCCCCCTGCTGGTGGTAATAGCCATGGCATTGGGTATCTGGGGCGGACGGTTAGCGGGAACCGCAGCCGGCATTCTTTCAACAAGTATGTATGACAAGGGACTGCTGGAATACTTTGTCCCGTATAACGTGATATTCGCCCTGATTAAATCGTATGTTTTTTCCTTTATCATTTCCAGTATCCCTGCCTTCTATGGTTACTATGTAAAAGGAGGTGCCCTGGAAATCGGAAGAGCCAGCACAAAAGCCGTGGTGGTGAGTTGTATCCTGATATTATTTGCTGACTATTTATTATCCGCCTTACTCCTCTAACCTATCACATGATCGAAGTACACAACATAAAAAAAAGTTTTGACGGCCGCGTGGTCATCGAGGATGTGAGTGCCGTGATGAAAGCTGGTCAGTGTAACCTGATCATCGGTTCCAGCGGCAGCGGCAAAACAGTACTGCAGAAATGTATTGTGGGACTGTTTGAACCGGATGACGGGGAAGTCCTTTACAGCGGACAGAATTTCACCACGATGAACGGAGTGGATAAAACCAATATCCGTAAGGAAATCGGAATGTTGTTTCAGGGCTCGGCCCTTTTCGATAGTCTGAACGTAGAAGAAAATATCATGTTCCCCCTGAGCATGTTCACCACCGACGGGCATCGTAAAAAACTGGACCGGGTGAATGAAGTGCTGGACCGGGTAAACCTGAAGGATGTGAACCGGAAATTCCCGGCTGAACTCAGCGGCGGGATGAAAAAAAGGGTGGCCCTGGCGCGCGCCATCGTGCTGAACCCCAAATACCTGTTTTGCGATGAGCCCAACTCGGGACTGGATCCCCAGACCTCCCTGGTAATCGACAAACTGATCAAGGAAATCACGATCGAATTTAATATGACGACGGTGGTCAACACCCACGATATGAACAGCGTGATGGAGATCGGCGATTATATTCTATACATGTACCAGGGCCGGAAAGAATGGGAAGGTTCCAAAAAAGACATCATTTTCAGCAAGAATGAACGGTTGAACAGCTTCATTTTTGCCTCTGAATTCCTGCAGGATGCCAAGGATATGCGGATGCTGGAAATGACCGGCAAAATCCCCAGCCTACGGAATATGGACGACATGATGCGGAAAGACGGCCCCTCCCTCTGATCTTCGTCAACCTGCAAATAAAGTAGTCAGCGAAACCCCGTAAATGCCTTACTTTTGCCCCACTTTTAAGACCAAAATATGAGTATCCTCGTAAATAAAAACTCGAAAATCCTGGTTCAGGGATTCACCGGTACAGAAGGTACCTTCCATGCTACACAAATGATCGAATACGGCACCAATGTGGTGGGTGGGGTTACGCCCGGTAAAGGCGGCAGCACACACCTGGAACGTCCCGTATTTAATACAGTGGCCGATGCCGTTAAAACAACCGGTGCGGATGTCAGTATCATTTTCGTTCCCCCGGCTTTTGCAGCCGATGCCGTGATGGAAGCCGCTGAGGCCGGAATCGGTCTCGTAGTATGTATTACAGAAGGCATTCCTGTTCAGGATATGGTTAAAGTAAAGAACTACCTGCAGGGTAAAAACACCCGCCTGGTGGGTCCTAACTGCCCCGGTGTGATTACCGCCGGTGAAAGCAAAGTGGGTATCATGCCCGGCTTTGTATTCATTAAAGGCCGTGTGGGTATTGTATCCAAGTCAGGTACCCTCACTTACGAAGCAGCGGACCAGGTAGCCAAAGCCGGACTGGGCATTTCTACTGCGGTAGGTATTGGTGGCGACCCCATCATTGGAACCACTACTAAGGAAGCCGTTGAATTATTCATGAACGATCCTGAAACCGACGCCATCGTAATGATCGGTGAGATCGGTGGTGGTATGGAAGCCGAAGCCGCCCGCTGGATCAGGGATAATGGAAATAAAAAACCCGTGGTTGGCTTTATCGCCGGCCAGACCGCACCTCCCGGCCGCCGGATGGGTCATGCCGGAGCCATCGTGGGTGGTGCCGACGATACCGCCGCTGCCAAAATGAAAATCATGACCGAATGCGGCATCCACGTAGTGAGCAGCCCGGCGGATATTGGGAAGAAAATGGCTGAGGTACTCGGGAAATAAGTAATAAGCAATGAGTAATCAGTAATGAGTAATGAGTAAGAAGGTCGTTTAAAATCGAATTGTCAATAAAGAAAGAGTCTCTCCGAAAACCGGAGAGACTCTTTCTTTATGGCTATTTCTGCTTTAGGAATTACTCATTACTGATTACTCATTACTCATTCTTACCCCCTCGTGATAAACTTCGCCAACTCCTCCTTGCTGCTGTTAAACGTCAGCACTTCATTCACCTGGTAGTAGTTCTGCTTGTCCACCGTTTTGGAGTAAGCATACTTGGCGATTTCCAGCTTGTTGTTTTCGAAGGTGAAGAGCATCATCAGTTCCTTGACCTGTTTAGTGGTAAAATTATTCTTGTCAATCACAAACTTCACGGATTGAAGACGGTTGCTTTCAAACCACTCTTTGCGAAGTGATTGTTTCAGGGTTTCAAATTCAGCGGCTTTCATGACATTACCGTAGCCACCGTTCCAGCCACCGTTACCATTGCCATTTCCATTATCATATCCGTAATCGTCATTGTCATATACGTCATCTTCTTCCTGGTACCAGTCGTCGTTACGGTCAATACGGCGTTCATCGATCAGGACTTTACCAAAACGGTTTACTGTAATATCAGTATGGAAGCCCCGGCGGAGGATAATGGAGCCGTTATAAACAACATCTTCTTTGCGGCCGAAGCCATTGCCGTTCTTTTTACTGTCGCGGAAGATCTTCACCTGGTGACGACCTTCGCCCATGTAACCGACGGTAATGCTGTTGTTTTTCATACTGAATTTGCGGCCATCAATTTCAATTTTCAGTTCCTTACTGGTGGAGGCAGATGAAATGCTCAACCGGGTTCCGTCGAAAGCCAGCAGGCTCAGTGAAAAAAGAGAGGCGATAAAGAGTGTAAAGATTTTTTTCATGACTTAAAATTTAAAAGTGAAATAATTCGGTTCTGTAAAGAGTATTTCCAAACCCGTGCCAGCGTGCCAAAACAAGGGGGTAACAAAATGTTAAAGACCCGGGCAAAATTTGCGGAGAAATGCAGGATTCTGCGTCATTCCTTACCTGACACGGATTTCCTGTTGCAGGATTATGAAATCATAACCAGCATTGCATCTTGTATTAGCGTCAGTGTCTCCCGAAGGGGGCGCTGACGCATAATCACTACCTTTATACTAAAATAAACCAGCATGAAAATGCGACTCCAGCATAACCTTATCCTAACCATCCTTTTTACCTGCTTTTTTGTTATGAACAGCCAGAGCCAGACACCGGTCAAAAACTACGATAAAGAATGGAAGAAAGTGGAACAGTTCAGCCAGAAAGGACTGCCCCAATCCGCATTGACGGAAGTAAAGAAAATTTATGCCCTGGCTAAAAAAGAAAAGCAGGATGCCCAGGTCATAAAATCTTTATTATACATATCCGGCTTGCAGTCCGACACCCGGGAAGACAACGATGTCCTTTCCATCCGGGAAATGGAAACAGAGCTGAAGACCAGCAAAGAACCCGTAACTGCTCTACTTAAAAATATTATAGCCGGCATGTACTGGAATTACTACCAGGGGAACCGCTGGGAATTAATGGACCGCACGCAGACGGCGAAATTTAATAAAACGGATATCGCCACCTGGGGAGCGGAGGATTTTCACAAAAAGATCAGTGAGCTTTACCTGCAATCATTGAAAGACACCCGCCTTCTGCAACAGACAAAACTGGATCCGTTCAATGCAATCATCATTAAAGGGAATGTGCGCCACCTGCGTCCCACACTGTACGACTTGCTGGCTCACCATGCATTGAACTATTTTGAAAATGATGAAAGGGATATCACTAAACCCGCCTATGCTTTTGAAATTGACCAGTCCAGCGCCTTTGACCCGGCAGCTGATTTTATAAAAAGAAAATTCACGACGAAAGACTCCTTGTCGCTTCAACACAAAGCCCTGTTGATCTACCAGGAACTCATTGCCTTCCATCTTAACGACACTAAACCGGATGCACTCATAGATGCGGATCTGAAACGGCTGGGATTTGTAAAAGAAAACTCCACCCACCCCGATAAAGACCAACTGTACTTTAACAGCATCAACCATATTGCCCGGCAGTACGAAAACCACCCGGCAGCCGCCCAGGCCTGGTATTTATTGGCACTATATTATAATGAGCAGGCCAATGATTACAAACCTCACGGCGATACTACTTTCCAATATGCCCGGATAAAGGCAAAAGAAATTGCTGAAAAACTGCAATTACAAAAAGATTCCTCTGAAGGAAAGATCAATGCCGGAAATCTCTTGGTCGAACTGAACAGAAGCAGTTTTGAATTTCAGCTGGAGAAAGTAAACAGTCCGGACATGCCCTTCCGCTCCCTGGTTACCTATAAAAATGTAACTACCCTGCACTTAAGGCTCATCCGCTCCGATGAAAAACTCCGCACCCAGCTGGAAAATCAATATAATGAAAAATACTGGCCCACCCTGGTCAGCGCACCAGTCATGAAGAGCTGGCAACAACCATTGCCGGCTACCAATGACTTACAGGAACATAAAGTGGAGATAAAAATAGATGGCCTGCCAGCAGGTGAATACATCTTACTGGCTTCAGACAATGCCGATTTTAAAAATGCGAAGAGTTTGTTGGGGGCCCGCAGCTTTTATGTATCCGGGATCAGTTATGCAAACACAGACCAGGACTATTTTGTCCTGCACCGCGAAACCGGTCAGCCCCTGGCCAATGCAAGCATACAGGTATGGGAACAGAAATATGATCAGAAGCAATCAAAAAACATAAAATTAAGAGGCAAAGCCTATACCACAGATGCCAATGGTTTCTTTAAAATGGAGCGACCGGCAAAAGAAGAAAATAACTACTGGAATTATTCATTCCTCCTGGATATCAAACATGACAATGACCGGTTGTTCATGAATGAATACCAGAATGACTATTACTATTACCGGAACAACGAGGACCAAAACACGCATGGCAAAACAGCCATACATCTTTTCACTGATCGGGCCATATATCGTCCGGGACAAACGCTTTACCTCAAAGGCATTGTACTGGCCCTGAATATGGATATTAAAAAAGCGGATATCCGTGCCGGGTACACCACCACGGTTTACCTGCGGGATGCCAATGACAAAGACGTAGACAGCCTGAAGCTGAAGACCAATGAGTTTGGTTCCTTCAATGGCAAATTCCAATTGCCCCAAGGGAGCCTGAATGGAGATTTCAGCATTTATACTAAAGGAGAAAATGCACAAACCGGGTTCAAAGTAGAAGAATATAAACGTCCGAAATTTCAGGTTGAATATGAACCCATCAAGGGCACTTATAAAGTAAATGATAAAATAACCATCACCGGTACGGCCAAAGCCTATGCGGGTAACAATATTGATGGGGCCATGGTAAAATACCGGGTGGTGCGGGAGGCCCGTTTCCTTTATCCCTGGCTTTTAAGGCGTTGGTGGCAACCTCCGGCCCAATCGATGGAGATAACACATGGAGAAATTAAAACAGATAAAGACGGCAAATTCAATGTTGAATTTACCGCCATCCCCGATCTGAAGATTGACAAGAAGTTTGAACCGGTATTTGACTATACCGTCTATGCTGATGTAACCGATATCAACGGCGAAACCCGTAGCGGAGAACAGGCCGTATCCGTCAGCTACAAAGCGATGAAACTGGTTACTACCATTCCTGATGTATTGCCAGCGGACAGTCTGAAAACCCTCAGTATCCGTACGGTGAATATGAATGGAGAATTTATTCCCGCTACCGCCAAAGTGATCATTCATAAACTAAAGGAAGAAAAACGCCTGATCCGTAAACGGTACTGGGAAAGACCCGATCAGTTCCTGATGAGCAAGGAAGAATATGTGAAACTATTCCCGGTGGATGAATATGATAATGAATCGGAGTATACAAACTGGGAAACAGGAGAGTCGGTTTATACAAAAAGTGACAGTGTGCCCGAAAATGGAAAGTGGAGAGTGGAAAGTGGGAATCTGACTCCGGGCTTTTATGTGATTGAAGTGACGGCTACCGGAAAAAATGGAGAGGAAGTGAAGTCTGTTGAATATACAGAACTGATAGATGAAAAGAGCAATCAGCTAAACCGCGCCGCATACTTATGGACGAATAAAAAGATGGGGCCTGTGGAGCCGGGAGAAACAGCGAAGTTCAATATAGGAACCTCCGCCGAAAATTTATTTGTGATCCGGCAGCAAATAAACAAAGCCAGCAACTATTCCTATATCCGCTTAAGCAATGAGAAAAGAACTTTTGATACCCCCGTCAACGAAGAAGACCGGGGTGGCATTAGCAGCCTCTGGGCCTTTGTTAAGAATAACCGTTTTTTCCAATATACGGATATTACGAATGTACCCTGGTCCAATAAAGTATTGGACATAGAATACGCCACATTCAGGGACAAAACATTACCCGGATCGGAAGAAAAATGGAAACTGCGGATCAGCGGAAATAAGAAAGAGAAAGTGGCCGCTGAAATATTAGCAGCAATGTATGACGCTTCACTGGATCAATTTGTGGAGCATTACTGGAATTCACCTATGCCATGGCCTTTAAACAAACTCCAAAACCCATGGAATAACAGTACAAATTTTGAAGATTTAACTTCATCACATCGGAGCGCTGATCAACAAGCGGGAAAGTACCTCGAAAAAAATTATGATATGCTAATTGACAACACAATGGCTATCGATAATTTCAAATATCAATTTGACAAAAAAACAACAAGTCGTTTTACTTATATGTTAGGGGGCAATGCAATGGAGGCCTCAATGACACCAGCCCACCCCTCATTAAAAAGAGGAGAAGAGAATGGCATGGATGCGGCCATTGCTGAAAAAGAAACTTCATTTACTACAAATGTGCCATACCTAAAAGTGGAAGAAGTTAAAAATAATTCGAATACAATTGAGCCGATTACCATCCGCAAAAACTTCTCCGAAACCGCCTTCTTCCTGCCCGAGCTCCAGACCGATAGCACCGGCGCCATTGAATTCTCATTCACGATGCCCGAGGCCCTGACCAAATGGAAATTTATGGCCCTGGCCCATACAAAGGATGCAGCCTTTGGCTATAGCACCAAAGAGATCGTAACGCAGAAAGAACTGATGGTACAACCTAATGCGCCCCGCTTCCTCCGCGAGGGAGATAAGATGGAATTCAGCACCAAGATCGTGAACCTCACTGACAAGGAACTCACGGGTACCGCTCAACTGGAATTGTTTGATGCCAGCACCAACACCTCCATTGATGGCTGGTTCCGGAATTCATTCCCGAATCAATACTTTACCGTAGGGGCCGGACAAAGCGAATCCGTAAAATTTCCGATCGATGTGCCTTATCTTTTTAATAAAGCACTCGTATGGCGGATCGTGGCCCGCTCCGGCAATTACAGCGATGGGGAAGAAAACAGTATGCCGGTGCTCACCAACCGGATGCTGGTGACCGAAAGCCTGCCCATCAATATGAAGGGTAGCGGTACAAAGAACTTTACATTTGAAAAATTACTCAAAAGTGCCGGTAGCGAATCACTGCAGCATCAGTCGCTCACCGTGGAATACAGTTCCAACCCCGCCTGGTATGCCGTACAGGCCCTGCCCTACCTGATGGAATATCCCTACGACTGTGCCGAACAAACCTGGAACCGGTACTACGCCAATTCACTGGCCAGTTATATCACGAGTGCCAGTCCGAAGATCAAACAGGTATTTGAACAATGGAAAATAAAAGATACCGCGGCCCTGATGAGCAACCTGGAGAAAAACCAGGAACTCAAAGCGGTATTACTTGAAGAAACACCCTGGGTACTCGAAGCCAAAACTGAAGCCCAGCAGAAAAAGAATATCGCCCTGCTTTTTGATATGGTGAAAATGAGTGAGGCGCTGAACAGTTCATTCGCCAAACTGAAAAAAATGCAGGGTCCCAATGGCGGCTTTGTCTGGTTCAGTGGCGGACCGGATGACCGCTATATCACCCAGTACATCGTTACGGGCATAGGTCACCTTAAAAAACTGAATGGCATTGCTCCCGGACAGGAAGGCTATCTCAAATCGATTCTTACCCTGGCCCTCCCTTATCTCGATAAAAAAATAAAAGCCGACTATGACGGACTGATTAAAAACAAAGTCAATCTCAAAACTTACTCACCCGGTTATAGCGAGATCCAGTATCTCTATATGCGTAGTTTTTTCCCGGATTATGAAATCACCAAAGGAACAAAAACAGCCTACGATTTCTTCCGCGGCAAACTGGCGGTGAACTGGGTAAAACAAAGCAAATACATGCAGGGCATGATCGCCCTGGCCCTGTATCGTACCGGTGATATAAAAACACCGGTGGCTATTTTGAAATCACTGAAAGAGACCTCCATCACCCATGAAGAACTCGGCCGCTACTGGAAAGATCAGCGTTATGGCTGGTTCTGGTACGAAATGCCTATCGAAACCCATGCCCTGCTGATTGAGGCTTTTACAGAAGCGGGCAAGGATCAGGCCACCGTAGATGAACTAAAGACCTGGTTGCTGAAAAACAAACAGACCAATAACTGGAAGACCACCAAGGCCACGGCCGAAGCCTGTTATGCCCTACTCATGCAAGGCAGCAACTGGTTGACCAATGAACCGGTAGTGGAAATCAAACTGGGTAATACCACCTTCAAATCCACCGATGCAGGCGCCGAAGCCGGCACCGGCTATTTCAAAAAAACAATCGAAGCCCAGAAAGTCAACCCGGAACAGGGAAACATTTCAATCAGTGTAAATCAACCGCTAAACATCTCAACGACTAAACAACTAAACAGTTCTTCTTCCTGGGGTTCTGTCTACTGGCAATACTTCGAAGACCTAGACAAAATCACCACGGCCCAAACACCGTTGAAACTGTCGAAGCAATTATTCATCCAGACCAACAGCGACCGTGGTCCGGTACTCACGCCCGTAACAGAAGGAGAAGCCATAAAAGTGGGCGATAAAATTAAAGTAAGAGTGGAACTGCGCGTAGATCGCGATATGGAATATGTGCACATGAAAGATATGAGGGCTTCTGCCTTAGAACCGGTGAATGTACTGAGCAGTTACAAGTGGCAGGGCGGACTAGGCTATTATGAGAGTACCAAAGACGCAAGTACCAATTTCTTCTTCAGCTTCCTGCGGAAGGGAACCTATGTATTCGAGTATGAACTCTTCGCCACCCATGCCGGTGAATTCAGCAATGGCATCACCAGTATCCAGTGCATGTACGCGCCGGAGTTTACCGCTCACTCGGAAGGAATCAGGATCACGGTAGAATAAAAGGTTTAAAAGGTTCAAGAGGTTTAAGAGGTTTTAAGAGGTTCATCGTTTTAAGAAGTTGTAGTTTTAACCTTTGAAACCTCTTAAACTTTTGAAACCTTTGAAACTCATAATTGCCCGCCATGGAGTAACCCTTGAAAACGCAACAAATATTGCACAAGGACAGACTGACGGTACTTTATCTGCAGAAGGGAAGGCTGCGAATGAGGAACTCGGGAGAGAACTTCAGCAACATTTCTTTAAGACTATCTACAGCAGTCCGCTCGGCAGGGCCCTGCAAACAGCAGAAGCGATTCAGCGATATAATCCGCATACCCATTTAATGGTGGATCACCGTTTGATGGAACGCCACCTGGGAATATTACAGGAGAAGCCCTATCCTGTTCCCTATGCTGAAGCCGATGTATACGAAGGCATGGAAACGGCTGACTCCATGAAAGCAAGGCTCAACGAATTTTTAGCGGAAATAATACAGCAACACAAAGAGGAGACCATTGTACTGGTTTCGCATGGATACCTGATCAAAGTGTTGTTGTCGATCCTGCATGGCTGGCCGGTAGAGGATTTTCACCAGGTGAAACTGATGGGAAATTCGGCCTATACGATCGAAGTGCTTCGATACGACAGCTGAAGTCGCTGTTATAACATTCTAATATACCTGATGCTGTCTACTCAGCATGACAAGCGCATTGGAATTCTAAGAATGTAAACTGACATATTGCGCTACATTTGCCCCATGAAAGTTGATTATCTCCTCATTGGCCAGGGTATCTCCGGCACCTGGTTATCTTATTTCCTGCAAAAGGAAAATAAGTCCTTTCTGGTGATAGATGATAAAAACCCGAATGCCCCTTCCCGGTTAGCTGCCGGCATTATTAATCCGGTTACCGGCCGCCGGCACGTGAGTACCTGGATGATCGACACCTTGCTTCCCTATGTTTGGGAACAGTATACTACACTTGGCAACGAACTGGGTATTACAGCCATTTCGCAGAGAAACGTACTTGACTTTTTTCCCAGTCCCCAGATGCGGGAAAGCTTTATCAAACGCGTGGAAGAAAAAGGGGAATATGTATCCGTACCGGATGACCCCAACATGTTCCGCCCGCTCTTCAATTATGAATTTGGTTGCGGGGAAATCAAACCCGTATATACCGCCCATCTCGAAACCATCATCCCCGCCTGGCGAAACAAACTCGCAACAGAGGGATTACTTCTTGAAGAAAAACTGAAAACTGACGACCTGGTCGTTGCGAAAGACCATATCCGTTATAAAGAGATTGAAGCCAAAAAAATCATCTTCTGCGACGGGGCAGCCTGTGCAGCGAACTCCTGGTTTGAACTCCTTCCCTTCGCCCCGAATAAAGGAGAAGCCTTATTTGTCAGTATTCCTGGTTTGCCCAAGGATCGTATTTACAAAAAAGGCATGTTGCTGGTGCCCATGGTACAGCCGGATCAATGGTGGCTGGGCTCTGCCTATGAATGGGAATTTAAAGATGAATTACCTTCTGCGGAGTTCCGGAAAAAAGGAGAACAACTATTGCAACAATGGCTGAAACTCCCGTATACCATCCAGGATCATATCGCCAGTATCCGTCCGGCCACCCTGGAGCGGCGCCCCTTTGTGGGACTGCACCCGGTTCATCATTCCATCGGCATCCTGAATGGCATGGGCACCAAGGGCTGTTCCCTGGCTCCTTTTTTTGCAGCACAACTGGTCCGTCATCTCGTATATAGTGAACCCATCGACCCCGAAGGAGATGTAAAGCGGTTTACCCGTATACTTTCCCGCAACATTTCTTAACTTCCTTGCTATAATTTTTGCGGATGAACCAAAACAATGAAGCTGTGTACAGCATCCCGGCCCAATACCGCCGGATGGAGAATATGCATATTGTCTTCTGGCTGGTAAAGGACATCAGCTGGTGCATGATCTGGCGCGAACTGGGACTGGCCATGTTTATTCCCACACTCACCATTGCCATTGTGATTGCCTGGCGCACCCGACAGTTAAAATCGGAGCTGGCCCATAACCTGGCCATTGCCTTCTGGATTACCGCCAATGGGTATTGGATGATCAGTGAATTTTTTCACTTTGATGAATACATTGTTTATGGAACATGGACCGGCAAACATATGGCCCTGATTCCCTTCCTGATCGGGGCTGCCATCCTGTTGTACTATTATGCCATACTGCGCCCACGAGAGATCAGGGAAAATAAAACAACAACGATGTAATCAGGTTTCCCGGATCCCTGCAATTCTTTTATCAATGATTTTACCCGGACGGGTGGGGTCCTGGTTCAGCAGGTCACAAATGGATTGATAGAGTCCGGGCTCTTCATTCCTGAATTCTTCCGGGTTTTCAAAAAAAGTCTCCACGCAAACAGCCCAGAACTCATCAAAATTCGTAGTCGCATAGTCATCCAGCAAATGCGGATCCCCTTCCTTCAGGGCCCTGAAGATCGGACCTCCCTCCAACCGGAACTCCTGTAAACGCTGTTTAAACTTCCGGTCATGACGGTCCTGAAGGCCTAAAAATACATCATAGGAAACGGCATGCGCCATTTCATGTAATCCAACATTCACAGAATCTGAATAATCTTTATATCCCGCCAGAAAGTGACTCCATGAAATATAAATACCATTCCGGCTTACATGCCCGTAATAAGTTTCATTGTCATGATGCAAGGTGTATTCTTTCCGTATGATGTGGATCACCGGAAAATAATCCATCAGAAAATTTCGCAATCCAAAAGTCATTTGTACCGCCGCTCCGCTAATCAGGATTAACATATAATCCTCTTCTTCAATTTCATGAAACCGGAATTCTTTGGCCTGGGCAAATTCGATAGTGCGCAACAGGAACCGTTCACGCAAATCCTTTGATAGTCCTTTGTAATATGGATTGTAACTGCTCAGCCATTCATCATACACGGCACCGTGCTCCATGGCTTTTTCTTCCGCCTGTTTTCTTCTGCTTTCAGGCGATCGTTCAGCATACGGCAGTTCCTCCTCCTTCTTTTTTCTTCCGGCAAGTGCAAAAAGCAGTATAAAGATTCCGAAAATGATTGCAAGATCAGCTGTGTCCATTGATTTACTCTCGCCAGCAGCATTATTATGTCGCTGAGATTGCTGATACGCCTCACCAGGGGGCGGGGGTTGCACCCAGATGGTATCACCCTTCTGGGAAATATAATAGTCTGTAAAACCGGCTGATTCAGTAACAGGTGTAATGGTGGTGTCCCCGGGCATAAAGCATCAAATTTACAGGATTTCTATTCGTAGACAAGGGCTTGACCACGCCCGGAAAATAGACCCCGATTTGCTATCTTTGCCCCCCGGACAAAACACACGGGACAGTACCGATCCTCCAATAGAAAGGCCCTGTCAACTTTTCAACCTATCAACTCACTATGTACAGAACTCATACCTGCGGCGAACTCAGAGCAACCCATACCGGCAACCAGGTAACCCTCGCTGGCTGGGTACAAACCGTCCGTAAATTCGGGGCCATCACGTTTGTGGACCTGCGTGACCGTTATGGCATCACCCAATTACTTTTCGGGGAAGATCTGAACAAGGAGCTGGAGGACAGCCCCCTGGGCCGTGAGTTTGTATTACAGGCCACCGGTACCGTAAGCGAGCGGAGCAATAAAAACCTGAATATCCCAACCGGCGATATTGAGATCGCCATCAGTTCTTATAAGATCCTGAATAAATCTGCCGTTCCTCCCTTCACCATCCAGGATGATACGGATGGCGGGGATGACCTGCGGCTGAAATACCGTTACCTGGACCTGCGCCGCAATGCGGTGAAGCGGAATCTGGAATTGCGTTATGCCGTGAACCGTGCCGCCCGGAATTACCTGCACAACCAGGGATTCATGGATATTGAAACGCCGTTCCTGATCAAGTCCACCCCCGAAGGAGCCCGCGACTTTGTCGTGCCTTCCCGCATGAATCCTGGTCAGTTTTACGCCCTGCCGCAGTCACCCCAGACCTTCAAGCAACTGCTGATGGTGAGTGGCTATGATCGCTATTACCAGATCGTAAAATGTTTCAGGGATGAAGACCTGCGGGCTGACCGTCAGCCGGAGTTTACCCAGATCGACTGTGAAATGGCTTTCGTGGAGCAGGAAGATATCCTCAGCATGTTTGAAGGATTAATCAAATCGGTTTTTAAGGACGTAAAAGGCATTGACTATACCGACGCCGTAGAACGTATGACCTGGGAGGATGCGATGTGGAATTTCGGAAACGACAAACCCGATATCCGCTTTGGTATGAAACTGCTGAACCTGAAAAAACCAGGTTCTGTATATACGAACAAGCAAGGCGAATCTGCCCTGATTGATGGGGCCGACTTTAAAGTATTCGATGAAGCAGAGACCGTGATCGCCATTGCCGTGCCCGGTTGCAGCGAATACAGCCGCAAACAAACGGATGAACTCACCGAATGGGTGAAACGTCCGCAGATCGGTATGAAAGGACTGGTCTTTATCAAGTGTAATACCGACGGCACGTATAAAAGCAGTGTCGATAAATTCTATAGTGAAGAGAAACTCAAAGCCATTGCCGATGCCGCAGGTGCCAAAGCCGGTGACCTCGTATTGATCCTGGCCGGTGCTGAAGAAAGAACCCGTAAAGCCGTCAGCGAACTCCGCCTTGAAATGGGCAAACGCCTGGGCTTGCGCAAAGATGATGAATTCCGTTTACTTTGGGTTCTCGACTTCCCGTTATTTGAATACGATGAGGAAGGCAACCGTTGGGTGGCCCGTCACCATCCGTTCACTTCCCCGAAGCCGGCGCAGATCGAAACAATGATCAATAATAACCCCGTGATTGAAAATGCGGCGGAATACTTGCAACATCCCTATGCCAATATCAAGGCCAACGCCTATGATATGGTACTGAACGGGAATGAAATCGGTGGTGGTTCCATCCGGATCTTCCAGCGCGAACTGCAGGAAAAAATGTTTGCGGCCCTCGGCATGGACAAGGAAGAACAACTGCACAAATTCGGTTTCCTGCTAGGCGCCTTCGAATACGGCGCGCCTCCGCATGGTGGTATTGCCTTCGGTTTCGACCGGCTCTGTTCCATCCTCGGCGGCAGCGAAAGCATCCGCGACTTTATTGCTTTCCCGAAAAACAATTCAGGACGCGATGTGATGCTCGATGCACCGGCTACAATTGATGAGAAGCAGTTTGAGGAATTGCAGATAAAGTTGAACCTAAAGTAGAAAATGGCCGATAGAAGGGTTTATAAGTTTTATAATGTCCTAAAGATGATAGAGGTTGAAAGGAGGGTTTATTCTCTTTTCCCCTCTTTTGAACTCTTTAGCGCCGCCCGCAGGGCTTGTTCGGCTTAGATATAATTACATAGGACAAACTGTTTTGCAATGCCTGTTAAATGGAAGATATTTTCTGTTCTGAACATTGTCCTTTTCATGTTGAATGCATTCATTTACGTAGTCGCTTGTGTCCTGTTTTTTTCAAACGAAATAAGTAAATTAACATTTGAAAACTGGCTGGGCTTTTTAATACTGAGTTTCTTCTTCCTGATCTTAATTGGTAATAATCTCGCCAACCAGTACATATTAAAAAAATTCTTTCCTGACGGAGAAATCACCCGAAATGCCAGAAGAATACACAATATAACGGGGTTCTTCTATTCACTTTTTGTCATCCTGCTATTGCTCTTGTTTATCAATGTCACAACTGACAATTTACCTGAAACATACGGAGACCCTACCAGAACTACCGATTGGCTTTTTGGCTTCCATCTTTTTGGGGGTATGGCATTACTGATTATGCAATACGGACTGAAAAGTTCCATTGATAAATTGTATTACAGGAAAATCGCGGAATCAATAAAAAAGATCGGGGATACAGATGATGCCTCATTGCCAAATGAGCATTGAGCGTTGAATATTGAACATTTTTCTACTAAGTAGTCCAATGTTCAATATTCAACGCTCAATATTCAATTTTCATTAAAACCGGTCACTCACCCAACAACCGTCTCAGCCTTTCCTCCAGCTTCTCCGCACTCGGCAGCATGGCTTTCTCGAGTCCGGCATTCATGGGTACAGCCGGGAGATTCAGGGCCCCCATCACTTCCACCGGGGCATCAAGACTGGTAAAACAATGGTAGGCGATACGGCCGGCGAGTGCTTCGGCAAATGAATTGTTCTGTTGTTCCTCCGTCAACACCAGGCATTTTCCATGGGCGACGACCCGATCAAAAATCAGGGTTTCATCGAGGGGATATAAAGTACGCAGGTCGATCACTTCCACACGTCCGGGTATTTTTCTAGCGGCGGCTTTGGCCCAGTATACGCCCATGCCATAGGTGATCACGAGACAGGAATCGCCATTCGTAATAGAAGCCGGATCAGCTTCCACCGCAATACTGGCCTTCCCTAAGGGAATAATATAATCGCGGGACGGTTCCACCATTTTAGCTTCTTCCGTACCAGGCACTTTACTCCAGTAAAGTCCTTTATGCTCGAGCATCACTACCGGGTTGCCATCCGCATAGGCGGCTTTCATCAGCCCTTTCATATCCGCCGCATTAGAAGGATACACCACTTTAATTCCTTTAATGGAAAGCAAAGTGGTTTCCACACTCCCACTATGATACGGACCGCCGCCACCATATGCGCCTATAGGTACCCGTAATACCATGGAGATCGGGAATTTGCCCATCGTTAGGTAACAGCTCTTGGATATCTCTGTCACCAGCTGGTTGAAACCCGGATAAATATAATCGGCAAATTGCACTTCCACTACAGGTTTGATGCCCACTGCATTCAGTCCTACAGTCGATCCCACGATATAGGCTTCCTGTATCGCTGTATTAAATACCCGGTGATCTCCGAACTGTTCGGCCAGGGTGGCCGCTTCGCGAAACACACCACCCAAACGTTTGCCAACATCCTGTCCGTAGATGATCATGTCGGGATTGTCTTCCATTAATTCGCGGATGGCATAGAGGGCGGCATCCACCATCAGTACTTTTTCCGCGTTAGCCGGTGAGCGCTCGCCACTTTCTTCAATTACGGGTGATGGAGCAAAAACATGGTCGCCCACTGTCAGCGGATTCGGATCCGGGGCCGCCACCGCTTTTTTAAAATCAGCCGTTACGCGTTCTTCCGCGGCCCTTTCAATTTCACTTAATTCAGCTTCAGATACCCCTCTTTCCTCCAGTCGCTTCCGTAAACGGGGAATAGGATCATGCTGATGATGTTTTTCCAGATCTACCTGGCTGCGGTAAAAGTCCGACCGCACACCACTCGTATGGTGTCCCAACAACGGGGTTTCTGCATGCACAAGCACGGGCTTTCTTTCCCGGCGTACAAACTCACAAACATCTTTCATCACTTTATAGGAAGCTTCAAAATCACTTCCATCCACCTGTATCCGGTTCATGCCTTTAAATCCCGCTACATACTCATACGCGTTCATGGCGCGTGCTTCTCCGGCTGATACACTAATCCCCCAGTTATTATCCTGCACGAGATAGATCACCGGTAATTGTTTTAATACGGCAAACTGCATAGCCTCACTCACCTCTCCTTCGGTCACACTGGCATCACCCATGGAACAGAGTACTACGGGCAATTCTCCATTCAGGCCTTTCTTCAGGCGGGCAGGATCTGATTTTTCCCAGTACCGTATCCCTTGGGCAATACCGGTGGTGGGGATGGCCTGCATACCCGTGGCACTGCTCTGGTGAATGATCAGCGGCTTGTCATCGCCCCGGTAATTCGGATGGGAATAGTATTCCCTCCCGCCAGTAAAAATATCATCCCCTTTTGCCAGGAGTTGCCCCATTTGTTCATAGGGCGTAAAACCCAGTCCCTGCAGCATACTTTCATCCCGGTAATAAGGGCTGACAAAATCCTGTGGTTGTAAATTGAAAGCGGTGGCCAGTTGAATGGCTTCATGTCCCCGCGAAGTGGAATGCACGTATTTACAAATGGAGCGGTTAGCCTCATACAGATCGGCCATGGCCCTGGTCTGGCTCATGAGCTTATATGCGCGGAGTAAAATGGATAGTTC
>Ga0209717_1001508_pt1 | contig 24894 bp, 7 predicted proteins | sample AD_UKC048_MetaG_FD_184418 | JGI IMG/M metagenome (GOLD analysis project Ga0209717, IMG submission 184418) | Active sludge microbial communities of municipal wastewater-treating anaerobic digesters from USA - AD_UKC048_MetaG (SPAdes) (version 2) | ecosystem: Engineered > Bioreactor > Anaerobic >... | reverse complement strand
AATACGCCACGCGTGGAGGCAGGGCTATGATTATGTGTTATACGGAACTTTAAATCATCAGCTTGCCCAGGACAACTCTTTCAGGGTATCGCAGTATTTTAAAACCAAGTATAACGGAGACCCTTCACTTATTAAATCCCATTATCAGCTTAACGGGACAGAACATTCTTACTGCCGCGAAGACAGGACCCCTGATTTGTGCGATGAAGACGTAATGAACCTTCCGGGGCCTGTGGGCGCTGTCGCGGTTGCGGCAATGGCAGGCGAGGATCAGGCCTGGTTAAACGCCCTTTATGACAGGCTTGTTACAATGGACGCGGGCAACGGGCCGGGCGAACTTACAGAAACCGGCGTTATGTGGGGAACTGATTATTTCTGCGACCTTTTAAAGATGCAGTATCTTCTTGTCTTAACCGGCAACATGCCAAATCCAAACGGCAATTACCCGACGCCTACACACACATACACGTGGGACCCTTCAATACCCACGTTTACGCCGACACCCACCGTTGCTGCCGGAATGTTTGATGACTTTGAGACCGGAGCGCTTTCAAATCCGGATACTTCTGAATCGGGCGGCGGCTCCACTGCAACCCTTACAAACTCAACCGCAGACAAATACGAAGGCGCGCGGTCAATGAGAGTGGATACAACAGGCACAGGCTGGGCTTTAATTTCAATTGATTCGCCTTATGACGGCGGCCTTGGATACAGAAACTTTACCGGCGCCACGGCGCTTACTTTCAGGATTAAGGCTCCCGCCAATACCGGATATTTTATCCAGCTTACGGAATCAGGCGCCAACGGCGGCGACGGCGAAAGGTTCAGCAACAGGGGAAACATGCTTTCGGCCAACGGCACTTGGCAGCTTGTGACTATAACGCTTTCAAACCTTACAAGAGACCAGTACACGCCGGAGTACGGCGACGATAAACTTGACATTCAGGCAATTAAATCTTTTGTTGTGCAGTTTGAAAATCCCGGGACAAAAACAATATACATTGACAGCATACAGTTTACGGGCACATTCCCCACTCCCACATTTACGGCTTCTCTTACGCCCACAAGGACGCCTGTAAACACTTACACGTTCACAAGAACCGCGACATATACAAATACAATTGACCCGCTTTGGACGCACACTTATACTTACACGTACACAAACACGGCGACGCATACAAATACTTACACCGTGACAAATACCGCCACGCAGACGCCCACGCTGCCGCCGATACCTTTTGGAGTTTTTGATAACTTTGAATCCACGATGCTTGAAAGCCCGGATTCGGAAACTGACGGTTCTACAATTGTCACGCTTGCCAACACAGATGAAGACGCGTACAGCGGCACGCGTTCGCTTAAAGTGTCTTTCAGCGCGGCTCCTTCAAACTGGGGCGCTGTGGCAAAAATAGGCTCACCTTATAATCAGGCATCAGACCCTGATTATTACATTAATTTTGCCGGCGCGGATACAATGACGTTCAGGATAAAAGCAAAACTTGGGGATAAATTCTTTATTAAGCTGCAGGAATCAGACGCTGCGGGAGCGGACGGCGAGTACTGGTCAAACAGGGGCGCTGAATGGACAGGCACAGGCGCGTGGCAGCTTATAACAGTTAACCTTGCGGACCTTAGCGTTGACCCTTATTCCGGAAATCAGGGGGGCAACGACACCCTTGACCTTCAGGCGATAAATGATTTTGCGATTCAGTTTAACGCGGGAACCCCCGGCCCTGTTTACATTGATGATATTAAATTTTCGGGAATGAATACGCCGACTCAGACGCCTACGGTGCAGTCAACTTCAACTTACACCTATACGTTTACAAATACCAGCACAAGGACAAATACCGCGACAGCCACTTATACGTATACCAAAACACAAACCAACACGCCGGAAATACCAACTGATACAGCCACCTATACTTATACCGGCACGGATACGGCAACTAACACTTATACTTATACGTTTACTGCAACCGCCACAAATACAAACACGTTCACAATCACGCACACGGCGACGATAACAGACACGCCTCCGCCGGGAAGCACAGACACGCACACATTTACCGCGACAAATACATTCACAAATACCGCGACTTATACCAATACCTCATCGAATACCAATACTTATACCGCAACTTATACAGATACGCCCACTTACACATATACAACCACCAATACCGGCACAAACACGCACACAGCCACAATTACAGACACACCGCCGCCGGGAAGCACCAATACATATACTTTTACGGTGACAAACACTTTCACAAACACCGCAACGCACACTTATACTTATACAGCCACGCACACATCAACACACACGGCAACTGTTCCCACAGCCACTTACACCTACACAAACACCAATACCAATACGGCCACAAGCACCAATACTTTTACAAACACTTACACGGCCACGATAACCAATACTGTCCCGCCGGGAAGCACCAACACATACACGCATACAGTTACCAATACGTTTACCAACACGCACACGCATACAGCCACCAATACGTTTACCAATACGCACACGCAGACGCGGACAAGCACGCAGGTTCCGGCAACTTTCACGCATACTTATTCAAATACTTCGACGCACACAAATACCGCCACGCCAATTTACACGGCAACGCCCACTTACACAGCCACTTCGGCCATTATTCCCACAAGCACAAATACGCCTGTGCCGCAGCCGACAGAAACTGATAAACTTGAAATAATTGACAGGATTGTGTATCCGTGTCCGTGGAATACAAATGACGGGCAGAATTTAAAAATAAGGTTTACCGCCACAAAGCGTTTTGCGTCTGCCAGAATTTACATATACACCGTAAACTTCAGGCAGATAAGGATGCTTGAAACCCAGGGCGGGCCTGCCGGCCAAAACACAATAGAACTGCCGCCGTTTTATTTGAACAACCTGGCAAACGGCGCGTATTATTACCTTATAACAGCCAAAGATTTATCAGGGAAAGAAATAAGGGCAAAGGTGGATAAGATAGTAATTCTTAAATAATATATTTTCGTTATTTAAAAGGCGCATGTTATTGTGCGCCTTTTTTTTAAGCATTTAAGAAAGGGCTTTCGTAATAGTGCATGGATTTATGTATAATGATAAGGAAAGCAGGTTTTATTTTTGCGCAAAAACAAATTGACTAAAACCGGCATAATTGGTATATTTTAAACAGTATTTTTGCACAAAAATAAACAGAAACATATAATAAAGCACAGTGTCTAATATAAAGAAGCCGGCAGCATAACTGTGTAAAAAGGGGATTTAATGAAAAAAACATTAATTTCAGCCATAATATTCCTTTTATTTGGTTATGTTTTATCCTATGCAGAGATTCCCGGCCGGGTAACCGTAAGCGGCACCCAGTTTCAGGTATGCGGCAACAGGATATGGCTAAGCGGCTGTAATACGCCGTGGGACAACTGGAATGATTTTGGCGGAAGTTATGACAGCGCTTTCTGGGGGCAGCACTTTGCCGACCTTCACGCGGCAGGGGTTAACGCAAGCAGAATATGGATAACATGCAGCGGCGAAGTGGGAATAAATATCAGCACAGCGGGCGTGGTAACCGGCGGCACTGCCGCTCACTGGGCAAATCTTGATGATATGTTTGCAAAGGCGCAAGCCAATGGAATTTATATCATGGCAACGCTTATCTCCTTTGACCATTTTAAAAGCACGTATACAACCTATGACAGGTGGAGAAACTGGATAGCAAGCGATTCCAATATTGACACTTACATCAATACATACCTGGATACTTTTTTAACAAGGTACGCATCCAATCCCGCGCTGTGGTCAATTGATTTGTGCAATGAACCTGAATGGGCAAGCGCCACTGAAAATACATCTGACCCGGCGACTAACGGCGGTATTGCGTGGACTCGGCTGCAGACATATTTTGCAAAAGCCGCGGTTAAGATTCATAAATATAATCAGGCAAACGGGACGGGCGTGCTTGTGACAACAGGCATGGGCTATATTAAATATAATTCCGACACAAGAGGGCTTGGCGGAAGCAATGTTGTAAGCGACTCCGCTCTTGCGGCTTTAATAACCACAACAGCCGATAAACCTCTGGCAAAAATGGACTTCTGGTCGCCCCATTATTATCCCTGGCAGAATCAATGGGGGTGGATTCCGTTCGAGTACACTCCGTCCGCTTTTGGCCTTCCAAATGACAGGCCTGCGGTTGTGGGTGAATGCCCTAATAAATACGGTTCAACAAATGGTGCGACACCCACGCCAGGGCAGATAGCAGGGCAGCTTAAGACAGATTATTCCAATGCGTATAATAACGGGTGGCAGGGTGTGTTTCCCTGGACCTCCAACGGAGCGGGTTCCGGGGATTTTGGCAACCTTGACAATGAACTGCGACCCGCTGCTCAGCAGATGCAGACAATGATACCGACGCTTGTGGCTCTTCCTGTTTGCAGCACGCCAACATACACTTGGACACCCGGCGGGCCCACAGCCACGTTTACCCATACGGGAACCAACACGCACACATCAACTGCAACACCCACGCCGATGCCATACACGATTATATATGACGGCGATACCACAGGCGCAAGGATTTCAAACGGCACAATTTACAACGATACAACAAGCACAATGACAGAACAAACCGGCGGCGTCACGGGAAACGCGATGAGTGTTGTATATACGGCAGACACGGATTACTGGCAGGAAGCGCGCTGGGATATCGCCGCAAATCCCGTAATTGGCGGGAATATTTATCTGACTTTTGAAATAAAGCTGGTTTCCGGCAACGCGGGCGACGTACGCATAAGGGTAAACTGGGCGGATGTCTATCCGCTTATTTCCGATTACCTTACAACCGGGACGTCAATTGACACAACATGGAGGACCGCAAGGGTGCCGCTTGCGGATATTATTGAAGCAGGGCAGACAGCTTTGGATTTTATCCTGTTTATCAACAACAGCAATAACGCGGCATCTGTTTTGATTGATAATATAAGGCTTGAATCGACAGGCGGCGCAACTTCCACGCCCACCGATACAAGCACGCATACGGCCACGAGTACTTACACAAAAACAAACACCCCGATAGTCCCTACAAACACAAATACCAATACAAATACAAACACGCATACGGCAACCAATACGGCCACGGTTCCCGTAAGCACCAACACATATACGGCAACACATACCGCGCCCCGTACTTTTACGCATACAAATACTTATACCGCAACTGATACGGCAACTGTTCCCACAAGCACAAACACGCACACCGCAACCGTTACAGATACGGTTATTCCCGGCAGCACAGATACAAACACTTATACCGCGACTTTCACCCACACAAATACAAATACTTATACGGCAACGCACACGGCGACAAATACTGCCACCAACACTTACACAAATACAGACACGTATACGGCGACCAATACGGCAACTGTTCCCACAAGTACAAACACGCATACCGCAACCGTTACAGATACGGTTATTTCCGGCAGCACAAATACAAACACCTATACGGCTACTTATACGCATACAAATACAAACACTTATACCGCAACGTCTTCGGCTACAAACACGTCCACGCATACTGCAACGGTTCCCACAAGCACGTCCACGCATACTGCAACGGTTCCTACAAACACATCCACGCATACTGCAACGGTTCCCACAAACACAAGCACGCACACGGCAACACCTTCGGCGACAAACACGCACACAAGGACATATACAAATACAGCCACAAGGACGCATACACCCACGCGGACAAACACCCCTGTTCCGCCCACTTTGACGTTTACTAACACATACACAAATACGCATACTCCTACGCAGACACATTCCTATACGCCTACGCCCACCGCGACATCGCTGCCGGCAGACGCGGACGAACAGAAGATAAAGGATGTTTTTGTCTTCCCGCATCCGTATAATTCTGACGGCGGGAACATGCGCGTAAGATACAGGATTACAAAAAGGGCTTCGGAAATTAACCTTAAAATCTATTCGTCATCTTTCAGGTTAATTAAAGAAATTCAAATAGGCGCGGATTTATACGCGGGAGAACACACCGCGGAAGTAAGCAGAAGAAAGATGAACCTGCTTGCCAACGGGTCGTATTACTTTGTAATAAGGGATGATACCGGGGCGTCTTCCAAGCTGCAGAAACTTATAATTTTAAAATAAAAATGTTTGCGCTTTTTTTGGTTTTATTGTATAGTTTTAGGTAAACGTTTAACCAAAAGGGCGGTATATGAAAAGAACAACAATAAAGGACATAGCCAAAGCTGCCGGCGTATCTTTTGTAACCGTTTCAAAGGTTATAAATAAGACCGGCGCTATATCCAAAAAAACATCGGATAAAATACTGTCAATTGCCAAAGAACTGAATTATATACCTGACAATGCCGCGCGCGCGCTTGTTAAGGGAAGGTCTGATTCAGTGTCGATTGTGACGCCAAGTTTTACAACGGGTTTTATGCAGCAGCTTTTTATGGGTATACAGCAGGAAATGATAGGCTGTTACAGGGATGTAAATTTTCACATATCGGGCATGTCAGGCGAGGACATTGAAGGCGCCCTAAACATGATAAAAATCGGAAAAAAAGCCGCGTCTGTTATTGTAATTTCGCAGCAGCCGGAAGCGGCCCAGATAGAAGAACTTGTAAAAGCGGGCATTAAAGTGGTGCTTGTTGAAGGAAAACATCCAAAGGCCGTTATGGTCAGCGTTGATAATGAGAACGGCGCGCAGATTGCCGCGGAAAGAATGCGGGAAACGGGAACAAAAAAGCCGGGCCTGATAATAGGCCATGTAAAGATGATAAATTCGCAGAAAGAAAGGCTTAAGGGTTTCAGAAAAGTTTTTAAGGATAATTTTGCAACTTATGAATTAAGGGACCATTCCTTTGAAGACGGAATACTGGCATACAGGTCCCTATCTGCCAAAGGCGTTGATTCTGTTTTTTGTGCCGCGGGCGACCTTGTGGCTTACGGATTTGTATTTGAGTCGGCAAAATACGGCGGGAAAATAAAAATAATCGGATTTGATGACGATTTGCTATCTGAAAGCATGGGGCTTACAACCGTAAGGCAGGATGTAAAGGGAATGGGAGCCGCTGCTTTCAGGGCCGCTTCTTCCGAGACAAATCAGGGCACCATTAATTTTAACACCGAACTTATTGTAAGGAGTTCAGGCTGAACTTTTTTTTGAAAATTTATTAACACGTTTAAATTATTTATATAAGCAGGAGGGAAAGTATGAAAAGGTTAATAGGGGTACTTGCAATTATGTTTTTATTCTCGGCTTACCTTAGCGCGGGCGACTGTGCGGTTGACGCCTCTGTACAGAGGCAGTATATAAGGGGCTTTGGCGCGTCCACCGCGTGGAGCGACTGGGGCGGAAATTCCGCCGATAACGCGTGGCTTGTGGCGCATACGAATGATTTTTATACGGACACAACAGGCATAGGCCTTACCATGATAAGGGCAAGGATAAATCCGGTAAGCAGCCAGTGGGGCGGCACAGCAGCTCCTTTAAAAGCCGCGCAGGACCTTGGGGTAACCGAAATATTTGCCACGGCGTGGACGCCGCCCGCGGAATGGAAGAGCAACGGCGCCACAGATAACGCCGACGGCGATTATCTGCTGCCGGAATATTACGACGAGTATGCCAATTTTCTGCGTGACTATGTTATATATATGAGGGATTCACAGCAGGTTAACATAACTTCGTTATCTCCGGCGAATGAGCCGGACTATAAAGTCAGTTATGACGGGTGCACGTGGTCAGGCGAACAGCTGCGTGATTTTTTAAAAAACAATTTAGGGCCCACATTTGCAGCCGCGGGGCTTACCACAAAACTTGTAATAGGCGAATCGTTTAACAATAATAACAATTACATTCTTCCGTCGGTAAATGACGCGGCGGCGCGCGCGTATCTTGATATAGGCGCAACGCATTTTTACGGCGGCGGCCCGACCGCCTGCCCGGAACTTGCCGCCAACGGCAAAGAATACTGGCAGACAGAAAAATCAAGTTTTGAAACTTACGACGGGACAATGACACACGGGCTTGTTACCGCAAGGTGGCTTCATACCGGGTTTGTGACCGGAAATTATAACGCGTTTTTTTACTGGTGGCTTGGGTCAGACCAGACCAACGAAGGGCTGATGAGCGAAACTTTAGGCATACCAAAAAGGTATTATACTTTCGGGAACTTCAGCAAATTCATAAGGCCGGGATATTACAGGATTGACGCGACACAGGCGCCTACTTCAAACATAAACGTATCCGCTTACAAAAACCCAACCAACACACAGCACGTAATTGTGGCGATTAACAACGGTACTTCGCAGGTAAGCCAGAAATTCAACCTGACAGGCATTACTGCCGGTGTTTTTACCCCTTACATAACATCGTCAACACAGAACCTTGTAAAACTTGCTGACGTTGTTGTTTCCGGAGGCTCCTTTACGTACAACCTTCCGGCGCAGAGTGTTATATCTTTTGTATCGCCTTCAGGGCCTACTCCGACCCCCACAAACACGTGGGACCCTTCGGTTCCAACATATACGCACACATATACAGCCACAGCGACAGCGACGCCGCCCAGCGTGCTTCTGGATGATTTTGAGGATAATGATACAACCAACAACTTATCCGGCGCGTGGTATAAATACAGCGGAACCAATTCAAACAATTTCGCGTTAAGGCTTGAAAGCCCGGGTTATGGTTCTTCTTCATATGCGGTGCACGTTACAGGCAATGTTTCTGATTACGGCGGTTTTGGGACGAATTTAAGCCCTGTTCAGGACGAGGCAATTGACTTAACGCCTTATCAGGGAATAGAGTTTTATATTAAAGGAAGCGGCAGCTGTTTTGTGCAGTTCCCGCAGACTTCAATTACAAGCGGGGATAATTACGGAATTCAGGTTTCCGCGCCTTCAACATGGACAAAGGTGACGGTGTTATTTGACGGCCTTGCCACAAGGTGGGGTGAAACCGCGCCGTTTACACAAAACGCCATAAGCGCCATTCAGTGGTCTAACGCGGCAAACGGGGCTTTTGATATTATGGTGGATAACGTAAGGTTTCTTTACGCGGCCGGAGCGGCAACCTTTACACCCACGCATACTTATACTGCCACATACACGGCAACACGCACAAACACTCACACGGCCACGATTCCGGGAAATCCCACGGCAACTTATACTGCCACATCGGGCGGTTCTTCTAAAGAATACTGCGTTTCAATTAATTACAGTGCGGTGCCCGCGCTGGTTAATAAGAGAAAACTTACGATAAAAGTAAATGTGGGAAACTGCGCGTCTGTATCCGCTACAGGCGACGGCACGCCAATTCCCGCCATTTATAAAGCTGCAACAGGAGAGGCGATAATCACAACATCCGCGGCCAATCTTCAGATAACGGCCAATGGCTGGATATCCGGAGGGACAGGGGCTGTCACAAAATCATACCTGCAGGATGATAAGAAATTTGCTTACTCCCAGACATTTGACGACCAGTACCTTGATGCTTATCAGTATGGCAAGCCGCTTCTTGACGCCAAAGGCTGGAAAGCGGGCATTTCCGCTGTGGCATCATGGGCCGGCGCTTCATGGGGCCCGCAGATGAGCTGGGCGCAGATGCAGGAAGTGTTAAATGACGGCTGGGATATTTATAACCATTCAAACACGCATCCAAACCTTTCATGCGCGAATTTCGCGTCGGAATTCCAGGCAAACCAGACCGCTTTTCAGACGCGGTTTCCTGGGTATAACGTGAATCATATTGTATATCCTTATGAAGACACCGCGTGCGCTTCGTGCGCCGGTTTTCCGCCTGCGTATCTGATATCGGGCGAAAGGTCTGCGGGCGGCGTTTACAATTATGTTGACGCGCCGTTTGCGAATAACTACCTTTTAAACAGAAGCGGACAGTACGGGACAAATATTGCGGGGTGGACGGCGGAAGCTGACACCGCGGCGGCAGCCGCAAGGCCAAGCTGGATTATAAAAATAACGCACCACGTTTATCCGGGCGGCACGCTTGGTTCTGACCCCGATTACAGCACAACAGAAAACGCGCTGTCGGCGCTTTATAACTACCTTGATACAAATTACGGCGCTGCCGGCAATAATACAATGTGGTTCGCGCCCGCGGGCGAAGTTTATGACTTTTTGCTTACGCGCGACAACGCGGTAATCGGCGCGTGCGGCGGTTCAACAAATACGCCTACAAATACCGCGACAATTACACCCACGCCGGGCCCGGGTTTTATTCTTGATGATTTTGAAGATAATAACACCGTGAATGAACTTGGCGGGCCGTGGTACAAATACAGCGCCGCCACATCAAATAATTTTGCGTTCCGCCTTGAAACGCCGGGCAATGTGTCGCCTGCTTACGCGGCGCATGTGACCGGAACGGTTAACGCGGGAGATTACGGCGGTTTTGGGACAAATCTGGACGCGGGCGCGGACGTCCCTGTTGATTTATCCGCGTATGAAGGGATTGAGTTCTATATAAAGGGAAACAGCACGTCAACGTGGATGCAATTTACCCAGCCGTCCATTACCGATTATGATTATTTTGGAAAGGTTATTAATGTAACTGCGGCCTGGACAAAGGTAACCGTGCTGTTTTCAGAAATGCTTCCAAGAAGCGGCACGGTAAGCGTTCCGCTTACTGTAAACGAAATTGTGGCAATACAGTGGGCAAATAACGGCGAAGGCGCGTTTGATATTCAGATAGACGATGTAAAATTACTGCCTGCGGCCGCAACCACGCCCACGCATACATCAACTTACACGGCAACGCATACGCATACTTCCACGTATACAGATACAAACACGGCAACGCATACCGCAACACCTTCGGCGACAAATACAAGCACATATACTTACACGCATACAAATACTCATACAGCCACCAATACGGCGACAGTGCCTACAAGCACAAACACGCACACCGCTACAATTACAGATACGGTTATCCCGGGAAGCACAAATACCAATACGTATACACAGACCCATACTCCGACAAACACAAATACATATACCGCCACACCTTTGGCGACAAACACAAGCACGCATACGGCTACAGTGCCGACAAACACTTCGACGCACACGGCAACAGTACCGACAAACACTTCCACGCACACGGCAACAGTTCCGACAAACACATCCACGCACACGGCTACAGTGCCCACGAACACAAGCACGCATACCGCAACGGTACCGACAAACACATCCACGCACACGGCAACTGTGCCGACAAACACGCATACAAGAACGTATACAAATACAGCCACAAGGACGCATACGCCCACGCGGACAAATACAGCTGTTCCGCCGACTTTGACCTTTACAAACACATTCACAAATACGCACACTTATACACCGACTCAGACACATTCATATACGCCGACACCCACCGCGACATCATTGCCCGCGGACGCGGATAAGCAGGAAATTAAGGATGTACTTGTTTTCCCGCATCCGTATAACTCTGACGGAGGCGATATGCGCTTAAGGTATAAAATTACAAAAAGGGCTCATGAGATTAACCTTAAAATCTACTCTTCATCTTTCAGGTTAATAAAGGATATTCAGATAGGCGCGGATTTATACGCGGGCGAACACACAGCGCAGGTAAGCAGAAGAAAGCTGAATCTGTTTGCCAATGGTTCGTATTACTTTGTTATAAAGGATGATTCCGGAGCTGTATCAAAAGCTGAAAAACTGATAATTTTAAAATAGCATATTAAGCTATAGCGAAAACATAAGCATAAGCATTTTAAGCAATTAAGCTATAGCATAAAAGATAGCACAATAGCATTTTAGGCAATTAAGCTATAGCGTAAGTGTAAAGAAGTCTTTTTCGCTTATGCTTAACTGCCTATAGCTTAATTCGCTATGCTTAAATCTTTCGCTTATGCTTAACTGCCTATAGCTTAATTCGCTATGTTTAAATCTTCCGCTTCTGCTTAACTGCCTATAGCTTAAACCGCCATTCTTTCGCACAGAAACATTACCGTTTTTATATTGTCTAAATATTGTATAATAGGTCTATGGTTTTCATTAAAAACGGGAGATGTTGATGAAGAAACTGCTTGTTTCTGTTATTTTAATTATGCTTGCGGCGCCTGTTTTCTGCGTCAATGTCACAATTGACGTAACCGCGGAGCGTGCTCCCATATCCAAACACATCTACGGCGCCAACATTGCCGGCGACCCGGAAGACCCAACCCAATATCAGCTTGCGGATTCTGTTAACTGGGCTTCGCGCAGGCAGGGAGGCAACAGGTTTACCGCGTATAACTGGGAAATAAACGCCAGCAACGCGGGCGCTGACTACGGCCCCAACAGCAGCGACCCTTACCTTTGTCAGGCTTACGGGGTTACAAACTGCGATATACCCGGGGAAGTATTAAACAGGTTTCACACGCAGTGCCTTGCGCGAGGGCAGAGCGACCTTGTAACCGTGCAGATGGCCGGGTTTGCGGCAGCGGATAAAATTTGGAACAACGGCGACCCAGGCACCGCGATTGCGGACCTTACAACTGACCGCTGGAAAACCGTTATATCAAAAAAACCAAGCGGTTCTTTTCTTTTAACCCCTGACACAACTGATGAATATGTTTATATGGACGAATATGTAAACTGGATGGTCAATAAATTCGGCGGCGCGTCATCGGTAAACGGCGTAAAGATGATATCTTTGGATAACGAACCCACCTTGTGGGCGACAACGCACCCGCGCGTGCACCCCACGCCGGTTACTTTCGCGGAACTTAAAGATGAAAGCATAGCGCTGGCAAAGGCGATAAAAGATGTTGACCCCAATGTGGAAATATTCGGCGCCGCGGATTTTGGCTGGTCTGCTTTTGTGAATTTAAACAGCGCTGTTGACGCGAATACCGAAGGCGCGGCGTACACCGGTGTTTTAAAATTTACGGAATATTACCTTGATAAATTTGAAGCCGCGTCAGCGGCTTACGGCAGAAGGTTATTGGATGTCATTGATGTGCACTGGTACCCTGAAGACAACGGAAATTTATGCAGGATAGTTTATACTGACTATGACAATGACTGCCCGAATAAAACAGATTATTCCATAAACGCTGACGCCCGCATGCAGGCGCCAAGGTGTCTGTGGGACTCCACGTACAATGAAGATTCCTGGATACCAAGCCCAATTAACCTTATAGGTAAATTACAAACGGCTGTTAACACTTATTATCCCGGCACAAAGATATCAATTTCTGAATACGACTTTGGCGGCGGCACGCATTACTCCGCGGGAATAGCACAGGCGGACGCGCTTGGCGTTTTTGGTAAATACGGCGTTTATGCCGCGTACTACTGGGACATTACGCCCGGCCCTTATACGCTGGCAGGGGTAAAACTTTACAGAAATTATGACGGCGCAAAATCAACTTACGGCGATACAAAGGTAAAAGCAAATACAGATGACGTGGCGTCAATGCCTGTTTACGCGTCGCAGTTTAGCGGCGATGATTCCAAATTACATATTATAGTTATAAACAGAAGCGGAAGCGCGAAACCCGCGAATATTTCAATTAACGGGCCGTACATGTTTGATTCGGGCAGCGTCTGGGGTTTTGATTCTACAAGTTATACGCTGACGGCAAGGGCCGCGGTGGCGACAATAACAGGAAACGCGTTTACCTACAATGTTCCGGCTTACACCGCGCTTCATATGGTACTTGATTCGTCAATGATAACACCGACATTTACCGAGACCATTAACCCTTTATTTACCCACACTTATACGCCGACGCCGACTGCAACGCCGGAGCCGGGTGTGATACTTGATGATTTTGAGGATAATAACACCGTGAATAAACTTGGCGGGCCGTGGTACAAATACAGCGCCGCTACTTCGGATAATTTTGCGTTCCGCCTTGAAACGCCGGGCAATGTGTCCGCGGCATACTGCGCGCACGTGACCGGAACCGTAAACACGGGCGATTATGGCGGTTTTGGAACCAATCTGGACGCAGGCGCTGATGTCCCTGTTGATTTGTCCGCGTATCAGGGGATAGAGTTCTATATTAAAGGAAACAGCACATCAACGTGGATGCAGTTTACCCAGCCGTCTATTACCGATTATGATTATTTTGGAAAGGTAATAAATGTAACAACAACGTGGACAAAGGTGACGGTATTATTCTCCGAAATGCTTCCAAGAAGCGGGTCTGTAAGCGTTCCGCTTACAGTAAACGAAATTGTTGCCATACAGTGGGCGAACAACGGTGAAGGCGCGTTTGATGTTCAGATAGATGATATTAAGTTATTGCCTGCCGCTGTGTCAACGCCCACGCATACGGCCACAAATTCCGCCACGCACACTTTCACCGCAACATATACGAACACATCCACAAGAACAAATACTTACACTTCCACAAATACCGCAACTGTCCCGACAAACACAAACACTCATACGGCAACTTTTACTTTCACTGATACGGCAACCGAAACTTTTACAGTGCCAGCAAATACGAATACTTATACCGTAACTTACACACAGACATCAACGCACACAGATACTTTTACGCAAACGCAAACGGTTACTGATACTTACACGAACACATTTACTGATACCGCGACGGCGACGCACACTTTTACAAGCACAGAGACCCCCTCTTCTTCGTGTCCTCTGATATTCTCTGACGAATTTGACGGCGCTTCAATTGACGGCGCAAAGTGGGTTTTTGAAACAGGCTCCGGCGGATGGGGCAACAATGAAATTCAGTATTATACAGACAGGGCTGATAACGCGCGGATAGAAGGCGGAAACCTTGTGATAGAAGCGCGCCAGGAAAGTTATGGCGGCAGCGCTTATACTTCGGCAAGGATGAAAACGCAGGGAAGATTTTCAGCTATGTATGGAAGGGTGGAAGCGAAGATAAAACTGCCTTACGGTCAGGGAATATGGCCGGCGTTCTGGATGCTGGGGGACAATATAGGAACGGTGGGTTGGCCGGCGTGCGGAGAAATTGATATAATGGAAATGATAGGCGGCGGGGAGGACAGGGATGACACCCTGTACGGCACGGCGCACTGGGAGTATAACGGACACGCCTCTTACGGCGGGCACACAGAACTGCCTGACCCGCAGTATTTTTACGAACAGTATCATGTCTTTGCGATTGAATGGGACAGCAATTCTATAAGGTGGTATCTTGACGGCGTTCAGTATCATGTCATAGACATAACTCCGGCTGACCTTTCTGAATTAAATCAGGATTATTTTATAATTTTGAATCTTGCTGTCGGCGGCAACTGGCCGGGTAGCCCGGACGGAACAACCGTATTTCCGCAGAGGATGTATGTGGACTGGGTAAGGTGGTATAACTGCGATGCGCCCACCTACACGCCTACCGCGACTGTTCCCACGAATACTTTTACCAATACACCCACTGACACTTATACGGCCACATCAACAAATACAGGCACGAATACGCAGACGCAGACTTATACCAACACGGCTACGGAAACTCCGACGGACACGGAAACTATTACTGTAAACACAAATACATACACGCAGACTTACACGCACACATATACTTTTACGGAAACGCACACCGCGACAGAAACACAGACCGTACCGCCGGGTTCCACTGACACGCACACTTTTACGGCGACTGAAACCGGGACAAATACGTTTACTTTTACGGAAACCTATACTCACACATATACCGATACGGAAACGCACACCGCGACAGAGACGCAGACATCGCCGCCGGTTTCCACTGACACGCCGACTTTTACGGAAACGCAGACCGCCGAAAACACGAATACACATACAGCAACTTACACGCATACTTTTACAAATACCAATACGCACACGCCGACAAATTCCAATACTGTTCCTGTAAATACAAGCACGTATACACACACCCGCACTTACACAAATACCGCCACTGATACGCACACTGCGACACAAACATATACTCAGATACCTTCAAATACAGCCACGCACACGTTTACACATACAGCAACTTTAATACCTGTGTTCACAGTGACGCCGACGGCAACCGAAGGCGAAAAGATGGATATAAAAGATTTAATAGCGTATCCGAACCCTTTAAATCCGGTTAAAAACGGATTATGGATTAAATTCACCGCCGCAAAATCCGGTAAAAATACTGTTTTAAGGGTTTATTCTTCGGGGTTCAGGTGCGTTAAAGAGGCAAAACTGGGTGTAATAACAGCGGGAGAAAACAGGTATTATCTGGCGGGGAAAAATTTTCAGGGCCTTGCAAACGGCACGTATTATTATGTTGCCGAAACAGAGGTTATAAATGAAAAGTACAGGTCAAAAGTAAACAAACTGATAATATTAAAATAGCAAATATTTATAGACAAAAAGATTTGGTAGACGCGGGTCTTTAGCCCGCGGATTTTGAATGTGATGTTTATTTTTCCTTCCGTCCCGACGTCTTACAGGGGCTGGGTATATTTTTTCAGCGCGCGCCGCAAATTGGTATTCTTGCAGGCAGACAAACCTGAAATTCACAGGCAGGTTAATTCATTGGCAAACGCGAATTCCCGGCACATACGGATTTGCCGCCGCCGCATTAAACAGCCCCTGACGCATACATACTTTGCTTACGCGGCACACTCTGAAAAAACATACCCAACCCCTGTTTTGTATTTGAATTTAGAAGTGTGTATTTGCTGTTTGGTTCTGCTTCCGTCCCTCTGTCCATCCGTGCATCCGTCCCTCAGTTTTATATCTGTTTTTCCCTCCAATTTCCGTTGAATAAAACGTTTAAATAGGGTATATTATGTATATATCAAAACGCCTATTCAGACGCATACCGGCAAAACAGGGGAAAAGATGAAAAGAACAGTTTTAACCCTGATTTTATTTGCTGTCTTTTTACAGCCGGTTTTTTCCGCGCGGTATATGGAAAGATTAAACCGCGGAGTGGTGGCTGTACGGACAGGGACAAACACGGTTTACGTGGGATGGCGAATGTTTGCCACAGATCCCGCGGATATCTCCTTTAACGTTTACAGGGGCGGCATAAAAGTCAATTCATCCCCGTTAACCGGTTCGACAAATTTAACTGACAACACAACCGCGAATTCCACATATACTGTCCGCGCTGTAATAGGGGGGACAGAGCAGGGTGATTCTGAAGCCGCATCAGTATGGGCGCAGCAGTACAAAACAATCAACCTTAACAAGCCGGCTTCGCAGACAATGCCTGATTCCACGGTATGCAATTACACGGCAAATGACTGCAGCACAGGCGACCTTGACGGCGACGGCGAATACGAAATAATCCTTAAATGGGACCCTGATAATTCCAAAGATAATTCACAGTCCGGATACACAGGAAGTGTTTTTCTTGACGCGTATAAACTTAACGGAAATCTGTTATGGCGTATTGATTTGGGAAAAAATATACGGGCCGGCGCGCATTACACGCAGTTTATGGTGTATGACCTTAACAGCGACGGGAAAGCGGAAATAGCGTGCAAGACCGCGCCGGGCACAAAAGACAGCAGCGGCGGCTTTTTAAGCACAGGGCCGGCGGCTTCTGATGACGATAACGCGGATTACAGAACCACCGCGGGTTATGTATTATCCGGTCCGGAATATCTTACTGTTTTTAACGGCCAGACAGGGCGTGAAATAACAACAGTAAATTATAACCCTCCAAGGGGCAGCGTGTCATCCTGGGGGGATGATTATGGGAACAGGGTGGACAGATTTTTAGCGTGTGTGGCTTATCTTGACGGGGTAAAACCCAGCCTTGTAATGTGCCGCGGTTATTACACCCGCGCCGTTCTTGCTGCGTATGACTTTAACGGCACAGCGCTTACCCAGCGGTGGGTGTTTGATTCCAATGCGTCCGGCAACGGCGCGTACGCGGGAGAGGGCAATCATAATTTAAGCGTGGGCGATGTTGACAGCGACGGGCGCGATGAAATTATATACGGCTCTGCCGCCATTAATGACAACGGAACAGGAATGTACGCGACAGGGCTTGGACACGGTGACGCGAATCATCTTGGCGATATGGACCCGGACAGGGCAGGGCTTGAATATTTTCAGCCGCACGAGGAAAAACCTTTGGCAGCAGGTGCTGAATACAGAAACCCCGCGACAGGCGCGCTGTTGTGGGGGTATGCGTCAACTGCTGATGTAGGGCGCGGACTTGCGGCTGACATTGACGGTAATTACCGCGGCTGGGAAATGTGGGCTTCCAATACAGACGGGGTATATAATGTAAACGGCACGCGGATTTCAACTTCAAAACCTTCTATCAACCACAGGATATACTGGGACGGCGACCTGCAGGATGAACTTTTAGACGGCACCAAACTTGACAAGTGGACGGGAAACGGGACAACAAGGCTTTATACTTTTTATAATTTCAACGATGCTAAAGAAAATAACGGGACAAAAGCAAATCCCGGGCTTACCGCTGACATACTGGGCGACTGGCGTGAAGAGGCGATATACAGAAATTCTACAGATACCCAGCTTATGATTTATACCACCACAACGCTTACAAATTATCGCTTTTACACACTGATGCACGATTTTCAGTACAGGGTTTCCGTGGCGTGGCAGAACGTGGCATATAATCAGCCGCCTCATGTTTCATTTTATCTTGGCGACGGACCGGCCGCGCAGCCGCCGGTTCAGATTGTGTATCCGGGCAATACGCCGCAGCCCACTTTCACGCCGTCTTTCACGCAAACACCGAGCCGCACGCCCACTTTAACTCCCACCCCGCAGAATTACTTTGTGTTTCAGGCGGAAAACGGCTGTTCTTATGACGGCGTAATAGAAAGCACAAACGCGGGTTACACGGGGACAGGGTATATAAATCTTAATAACGCCGCGGGAACAGCTTATACCTTTGCGCTTAACATGTCATCCGCTGCCAATGTTAATCTTTCTTTCAGATATGCCAACGGCAGCACGAATAACAGAAATGTGGAGATAAAAATAAACGGTGTTGTTGTATCATCATCCTTTGATTTGAATTCAACATCAGCGTGGACCGCATGGCAGGAAAATACTTTAAACGCCGCTTTGTCTGCCGGAAATAATATGATAACGGTTACTTCGCTTACCGCTGAAGGCGCCCCGAATATTGACAGCATATCCGCTGTATCACCTTTAATCTCCGCGGGCAGCTGCGCTGCGTCCACGTCAACTCCCACCTATACATACACTTTCAATTCAACGGCAACACCCACCGCAACTTTCACGCCGGTTCAGACGCAGGCTGTTATTACCGACGGCATAATTGGGTTTGCCACGCAGAACGGCGGCACCACAGGCGGCGCCGGCGGTGCTGTTTATGATGTCACAAATCTGGCTGACCTTATCACTTACGCCGCAGGCGACACGCCGGCAATTATAAGGGTCACAGGAGAAATTAACAGCGGTGATGACAAGGGAAAATCCGTCAGGGTGGGTTCCAACAAAACCATTATAGGTTGCGGCAGCGGCGCGTTTTTTAACGGTGTGGGGCTTATGATAAGCAATGAAAGCAATATTATAATAAGAAATATAAAGTTCACGCTTGTGTCAATAACCAATACAACTGACCCCGCGGTATATGATCCGGACGGCGACGAAGGCAGGCCCCAGATAATAGTAAACGGAGGGGACTGCGTAAGCATTCAGAACACCTGCACAAATATATGGATAGACCACTGCGAATTTTATCAGCAGGACCCGCACGTGCAGACAAATCAGGACTTATATGACGGATTGCTGGATGTTAAGAATAATTCCAATTACATAACAATATCCTGGAATTATTTCCATGACCACCATAAGTGCCACCTTGTGGGAAGTTCGGACACGGATAATTATGACAGAAAGATTACTTTTCACCATAACCGTTACAATAATATAAAGGAAAGGATGCCAAGCTACCGTTTTGGCACCGGCCATGTTTACAATAACTATTATTATGACGTGCTTTCATCAGGTGTCAATTCAAGGATGGAAGCGTGTTTAAGGGTGGAAAATAATTATTTTGAAAACTCGGACGACCCTATATTGACCGCGAACAGCACGCTTGACGGTTTTTGGGATTTAAGAAGCGGTTTTAACGGAAGTGATAACTCGAATATCTATGTTAACTGCACCAACAGCAGGCCGACATCTTCCACCTGTACTTTTAACCCGACGTACAATTACTCCGCCGCGCTTGAACCGGCTTCGTCTGTTAAGGCGTCTGTTGTTAGCGGCGCCGGTATCGGAAAAATTGACACGGGCTGCGGCACCGCGCCGACAAACACAGCTGTTTCAACTGCCACGTACACTCGTACCAATACAAATACGGTTCAGCCTACAAATACCTTTACTTCAACCCATACAAATACTGCCACGCATACTTCAACACACACGGCAACACCTTCAGCGACAAATACAAGCACGCATACTGCGACAGTTCCGACAAACACAAGCACGCATACTGCAACATTGCCGACAAACACAAGCACTTATACCGCGACAGTCCCGACAAACACAAGCACGCACACTGCGACAGTCCCGACAAACACAAGCACGCATACTGCGACAGTGCCGACAAACACAAGCACGCACACAGCAACTGTTCCGACAAATACAAGCACGCACACAGCGACTGTTCCGACAAACACAAGCACGCACACAGCAACTGTTCCGACAAGTACAAGCACGCATACTGCAACAGTGCCGACAAACACATCAACGCATACTGCGACAGTCCCGACAAACACAAGCACGCACACCGCAACAGTGCCGACAAACACATCAACGCATACTGCAACAGTGCCGACAAATACGCACACAAGAACATATACAAATACGGCCACAAGAACGCACACGGCCACGCGGACAAACACCCCTGTTCCGCCCACGCTGACGCATACCTGTACTTACACGCATACGCACACAGCGACCGTAATACCGGAAACTCCGACTTTCACTCCCACGCCTTTGCCTACAGAGACGGAAAAGATGGAAATTAATAATATCCTTGTTTACCCTCATCCTTATAGTCCTGATAAAGGAAATTTAAGAATAAGGTTTACCATAACGAAAAAAGCGCATGAAATAAGCGTTAAAATATATTCCGCGTCTTTCAGGTGTGTTAAAGATATAAAACTTTTTGATGCTGTTCAGGCGGGCGAATATACCGCTGAAATAAAATCCGGCAAACTGAAAACATTTGCAAACGGAACCTATTATTTTGTCCTTACAGACGGAGGGGTAAGGTCAAGGGCGGATAAAATAATAGTGATGAGGTAGGCCTTTGCCGGCAGCCCGGAGCCGTTCTTGACAGGCACGGCTTTTTTGTTGTATACTCACAAATATTATCAATTGTTAATTGAAAAATATTCCAGAGAGAAAGAGAACGGCGCAAAATGGACCTTAAGATAAGCGACATTGAAGAACTATTGCAGAAGAGCAGAAATGAAATTATTAAGATGATAAACAAGGGGGAACTCCCTTCATATAAGATAAATAACCAGTATCTTTTCAACAAGGCGGAAATCAACGAATGGATTTTAAAGAATAAATCCCTTGTATCCGAAAAAGTATATTCGCTTTATCTTTCAAAACAGCCCCTTGAAATAAATGAACTTGTAAAAAAAGGCGGAATCTATTACGGCATAAAAGGCGATGATTCCAAAAGCGTGCTTTCTTCCGCCGTTGATACCATAAAAATACCGGCAAACCTTTCCAAAAAACAGGTGCTTTCATCCCTGATAGAACGTGAAGATATGATGCCCACTTCAATAGGGCGCGGCATTGCCATACCCCATCCCAGAAACCCCATCATAAGCGAGATAGAAGAGGAAAGTATTTCAATCTGTTTTCCTGAAAAAGAAATAGATTATAATGCCGCGGACGGGGTAAAAGTTCATACCATATTTATCCTTCTTGCCGCCAATTCAAGGCGGCACCTTGAATCGCTTGCAAGGCTTATGTACCTTTGCCAGCAGAAGGAATTTATAGCCGTATTAAAGGAAAGAAAAAGCGCCGAAGAAATAACAGAGGCCATAAAAAAACTGGAGCAAAAGGCGGTCAGGGAAAGAAAAAATGCATAATTATACCGCCGGAATTATCCTGCTGCTGGCAGCCGGATTCATACCTTCAATAATACCTTTAAAATTTAAATCGCCGGTTTATCTTGCGGTTTCTTTCACGGGCGCCGTGTTTTCGCTTCTGGGGCTTCTGCCTTTTCTTTTTTTGGGTTCGCAGGAAAGCATGGTGTTTGCCGGCCACCCTGTAATCGGCGATTTTAAATTTGCCTTAAATCCTGTCTCCGCTTTTTTTGCACTTATAATAACCGTCTCGGGTTCTGCCGGAATATTGTACGCCGAAGGCCATCTTAAAGGGTATTCGGCAAATAAAGGCATAAAGGTGCATTATGTTTTAATATCGCTTCTAATATCTTCCATGCTTGCGCTTGTGATGTGCAGGAATGTGTTTGCTTTTATGATTGCGTGGGAATTAATGTCGCTGGCTTCTTTTTTTCTTGTTATGTTTGAAGGCGAAAAGGAAGACGTCTTTAAAGCCGGAATTAATTACTTTATCATAATGCACATAGGCGCTTTTTTAATAGGCGCGGGTTTTGTAATTGGCGCGCTTAAGGCGGGTTCTTTTGACATAGGCGCGATTTCGGTAATGGTAAAAGGCGACGAAAAAACCGCGGGCATAATCTTTCTGCTTTTAGCCGCGGGCTTCGCGGTTAAGGCGGGTTTAATGCCTTTTCACACCTGGCTCCCGCGCGCCCATCCTGCAGCGCCAAGCCACGTATCCGGCATGATGTCCGGAGTCATGATAAAGATGGGGATCTTTGGAATACTGCTTGCCGTATCAATTACGGGTTTTCCGGAGCTGTGGATATGTTACCTTATGCTTGCGCTTTCCGTAATAAGCGCCGTGCTTGGAATAATATACGCCGCGGGCGAAAGCGACATGAAAAAAATACTTGCGTATTCAAGCGTTGAAAATATCGGAATCATAATGGCGGGATTCTCGCTGGGATTTATCTTTAAAAACTACGGAAATGTTTACGCGGCTGTTTTTATGTTCGCGGGCGCTTTTCTGCACGTTTTATTTCATTCTTTTTTTAAAGAACTGCTTTTCTTCGGCGCGGGCGCGGTATATCAGAACACGCACACGCGCAATATAGAAGAACTGGGCGGGCTGTCCAAAAAGATGAAAGCAACAGCGTACCTGTTTTTTTGCGGCGCGCTGGCAATTACGGCAATGCCGTTTTTCGGCGGTTTTATCAGCGAATTTTTAATTTACGCGGGAATAATAACAGGCGCCAAAACAAACGGGCCGGTTCTTTTTACGGCCGCTATAATGTCGGCGGGAGCTGTATCGCTTACAGGCGGGCTTGCCATTATAGCGTTTACCAGGCTTTATTCCGTAATATTCTCGGGCACGGCGCGTTCACAAAAAACAGAAGCCGCGTCAGAAACAAACGTTTTATCCCTTGCGGCAATGTATTTCCTTGCGTTTATGTGTTTAGCCGGCGGCGTTTTGCCGCAGTACTTTTTTAAAGCCGTATCAGCGCCCGTTTCTTATCTTTTAAACGGCGCGCACACCGCTGACGCTTTTGCCGTGATACATGGGCTGTTGAAATCCATATCTTTGATACTGGCGCTGGGCGCGTGTATTATAGCGGCCGTTTACCTGGCAAGAAAAATTACCCTGCGCAATAAAAAGGATGAAAGTTCGGAAACGTGGGGGTGCGGTTATCAAAAAGGCAGCGCAAGGGTGCAGTACACTGCGGATTCTTTTTCGGAGCCTTTAAGCGCGGTTTCGCGCGCCATCACGGGAAAAGACGAGGAACTGGAAAAACCCAAAGGAATACTTCCCAAAAAAGCTTTTTATAAAAGCGGCCTTTCTGACGTGATTGAATCATTCTTTGCCGCGTGCATAAACAGGTTTACAGGCCGTTTTTTTGGGTCCTTTGCCAATGTGCAAAGCGGCAATATGCAGCATTATATACTGTACGGCCTGATATTTCTTCTGGCGGCTTTCATCTACGCCATGGCGGTGAAATAAGATGAAAATACTTGTTTACTGCGCTGTGTTTTTGTTGATGCCGTTTATCTTTGCGGGCATTATTAATAACATAAAATCTTTTTGGGCCGGCAGGCAGGGCCCGCCTTTGCTGCAGCCATTTTTTGATTTTATTAAATTTCTTAAAAAGGGAAGGGTTATAAGCGCAACCTCGGGCGGAATTTTTGCAGCGGCGCCTGTCGCGGGCGCGGCAGCGGTGCTTGCCGCGTCATTGGTGGTTCCGGTATCGGGAAGCGGATCTTTATTTTCGTTCGGCGGAGACTTTATATTTTTCGCGTACATACTTGCCCTGGGAAAATTTTTTATGATAGCGTCATCAATGGAAACCGGAAGCAGTTTTGAAGGAATGGGCGCAAGCCGCGAAGCGTTTTTTTCCGCCCTTGTGGAACCCTCTTTTTTCATAATTTTTGCGTCCCTTTCCGCTTTTTCCGGCCACCTTTCTTTTTCCGGAATATTTGCTTTTATAAGGACAGGCGAGCCGCTTATGACCGCCATAATAATACTCTGCGCGGCCTCTTTATACATCACGCTTCTTACCGAAGGGTGCAGGGTGCCGGTTGATGACCCCAACACGCACCTGGAACTTACAATGATACACGAAGTAATGGTGCTGGACAATTCCGGCCCTGACATGGCGCTTATAAATTACGCTTCGTGGCTTAAAATGACAATGTTTTCGGTTTTAATTTCCGGAATCATAATAGACCCGGCAACGGGCGCCGGCATTTCGCTGGCAATTACTCTTCTTATAATAATAACCGCGGCAATCGCGACCGGGTGCATTGAATCCATG
>Ga0209717_1001502_pt1 | contig 24963 bp, 20 predicted proteins | sample AD_UKC048_MetaG_FD_184418 | JGI IMG/M metagenome (GOLD analysis project Ga0209717, IMG submission 184418) | Active sludge microbial communities of municipal wastewater-treating anaerobic digesters from USA - AD_UKC048_MetaG (SPAdes) (version 2) | ecosystem: Engineered > Bioreactor > Anaerobic >... | reverse complement strand
TATTTATTAGTAAAAACCTACGCAATACAATAATAGTGTTGCGTAGGTTGCGATTTGTATATGCTTATTGATCCATCTTCACAATTTTCGGATGAAACGTACCGACAATATCCACCAAATCGGTTTGTGCCTGCATCACTTTAGTAATATCTTTATAGGCTTGTGGTGCTTCGTCCAAACCACCACCTATTAAAGTGACACCATTATCTTTCAGCAATTTTTTCATATCGTTCATCGTAATAGAACTTAAGGCTCTGGTACGTGACATTCTTCTGCCTGCACCATGCGATGCTGAATCTAATGAAGCTTCAACTCCTTTCCCATTCACAATATAACCTGGTGCCGTCATCGAGCCGGGAATAATACCTAATACATTTTTTCCGGCAGGTGTCGCTCCTTTTCGATGCACAATTAATTCTTGTCCGTTATGCATTTCTTTCCAGGCAAAGTTATGGTGATTTTCAACGACACATAAAGGTGTTTCATTCAACGCTTTTGCCATTTTGTTATGAATGGTATAATGACATGCCGAAGCATAATCACCTGCTAAATTCATTGCCAGCCAGTATTCCATACCTTCCTGCGAATCTAACGATAACCAAGCCAAGTGTTTTGCTTCTGCAGGCAACTTACAAGTTTGCATGGCTAGTTTGGTATAATGATTTGCCACCGTTGCACCTAAACCACGTGATCCAGAGTGCGATAACAAGCCAATGTATTTACCAACGGCTAAACCTAAAGCGTTGTCAGCATCTGCAATTTCCACGATACCAAACTCTACGAAATGGTTGCCTGAACCTGAAGAGCCTAGTTGTTTTGCTGCTTTTTGTTGCAATGATTTCAACAATGGATTTTCATCAAACTCTTCTCTATCGATGATTTCGTGTGGTGTGGTTTTTGCAAATTCTCTGCCAGCACCAAACAAGGTATTTTCTTTCAACAAATTTTTAAAATAATCTTCTTTGGATTTCAACATCTTTTCATTGATATCAAAAACGGATAAGCACATTCTGCAACCGATATCTACACCAACACCAAAAGGTATTACTGCGTTTTCTGTTGCTAACACACCACCAATCGGCAAACCATAACCTTGATGTGCATCCGGCATTAAAGCACCTGCAACGGTGATTGGCAACTTCATCGCCGTTTCCATTTGTTTGATGGCTCCTTCTTCGATTTCATTGGCACCATAAGATGCGTATTCGAGTTGATCATTTCTGAAGAAGTATTCGTTGCTTTCTGTTTTCAGAGCATCGGTTAACAATTCTTCTGAGATAGTCATATGCGATTTTTCACCTTTACGCAATAATCGGATATTGTAATCTATCAATGCATTTGCAATTTTTGATAATGGTTCATTTTCCGTGAACTCAAACGGATTTGCTAAAACTTCCTGTAAGATTTGAAGAGCATCTTCCACGGAATGATGTTTGTAATGTTTATGCATCACATCAATCACAATAGCGATAGTTCTGTCTTCAGGATAGTTTATTTTTCTAAGGTCTTTACCTTGTAATTTTAATTTTGCCATTTTTGTTTTTTTTAATATCACAGAGAACGCTATGGTTTCACAAAGTTCACTGAGATTGTTTTTCTAAGTTTTAAATGTTGTGTCAAAGATTTGGTAAGTAACGAACTTACCAAATCTCATTTCACAAACTGCGTACAACGATTTTTAATTCATCATTTCTTCTCTTCTGAAACCAATTACATTAATACGTTTATCTTCAAATTTTTGTTCGTTTTGGTTAAAGATTTCTGCTACAGTCATTGGTTCAGAGATGTTGTTTTCTAATTTTAATTTATCTGATAAATATTGTGCTTTCGCTACAGGTAATTTTCCAAAATAATATTTCGCAATCAATCTTCCTTTTCGCATCAATGCCGAATCTATTTTAGAAATTGGCATGTTGAATGTGCAAATAATTTGTGTATTTAAACAATCACCCAACAAACCATCAGAGATGTTTAACAGGTTAGACACTGCCGAACTTCCTGTAATTTGTCTGTCCATGATAATGTTCTCTGCATCTTCGATAATCAAAATACTGTTTGGATAATCTAACAACAGATTCATAAATTCCGGATTAGTGATATTAGCCGCAACACTTGGCGGCACAAACAAAATGCGTTTCTTTACTTTTCCAATTAAATAGCGCAAATAGGTTGTTTTTCCGGTGCCCGGCAAGCCGTGCAACAATACAATACCTTTATCATTTTTCTTGTTTAGTCGTTCTTGTATTGTTTTATCAATTTCCAAAAATTCATCTTCATAATACAACTTCAAATCCAATCTTGTTTTTTTGATTTCGATTTCTTTTAACGTAAAAGTGTTGTTATCAAAAGAAATTAAGTTAATCTCAAATTCCTTTTTACGTTCACGCCGATGAAACTTCTTAATTTTCATCGTCAATGATTCTACAAAAGTGTGATCTTGTTCGTTCGATAAAATATCACAATAATTATAAGCTAATTTGATGACCATTTTATTTTTAAAAACGATATAACTTTCTTCCATTACATACCTTTTTTTGTTGATGTTGTTATTCAAATTAGAGCTTTGAAAAACGTTGTTAATCTCCTCTTTAAAATTCTCCAATAAGTATGATTTTACTTTTTCGATATCAATTGGAAATACTGAATTTAAAAGCGGAATGTTTCCGTTCAAAGCCCAATACAAACCTTTAGCATCCAGATAATCACCAGCGAAGACACGATTAATATCTACATTAAATCTATTTTGTACAAATTCCATTTTTCTATTTTTTTACTTTTTTACAATAGTTTTCCAGTGCGATTTATATCGCATTATTTTTAAAAAGGTTCTGAAACAAGTTTCAGAAAGACAAAGTTGTGTCAGGAAATTTTTAAAATAAAAAAGCCCGACATTTTATGTCGAGCTTCATATATAGTTAGTGTGATAATTAACTAAAACGATGACTGCGACACGCTGAATACATAGGATATACTGACCCTACTGCTTCTTGCTGACTGTGATTAATACTAATTTTTCGCATTTCTAATTATTTATGGCAAAGATAAATTAATTATTTTTATACTTCCAAATATTTTATAAAAAAAGTTGTTATAGCAACTAATTTGGAATGAGTTTAAATTAAACAAAAAAATCCTGAGCGTTCACTCAGGATTTGTAGCATATGAAAAATGAAAAATTACATTAACCAGTTAATCATTTTCTTTATCAGTTTTGTTCCGCTTTCAGTATATGGCGGATATCGTTGTGCCATATCGGCAAGTGTAGATTTTTTCAACACGCCTTTCAAATGACTAAATGTATCGAAACTCAATTTACCATGATAAGCACCAATGCCGCTTTCGCCAACACCACCAAAAGGTAATTCGAAATTACCAACATGCATCAGGCATTCATTAATCGATGCATTTCCGGAAGATGTTTCATTCAGGATTCTTTCCTGATACATTTTATCATCCGAGAAAATATACAATGCTAATGGTTTATTTCTGGCATTCACAAATGCAATAGCATCATCTAGTTTTTCGTATTCTATAATCGGTAAGATAGGTCCAAAAATTTCACCTTGCATCACCGGCGAATCAGGAGATACGTTGTCTAATAATGTTGGTGCAATGTATAAATCTTTGATATCTGTTTGTCCACCCATTAATATATTTCCATCCTTTAGTAGATTACTTAATCTTAAAAAATGTTTTTCGTTGATGATTCTTCCTAAATCCGGGCTTTTCTGCGGGTCTTCACCATAAAATTCCTGCACCGTCTTTTTGAATTGATCAACAAATTTTTGTTTTACTTTTTTATCTACCAGCACATAATCCGGTGCCACACAGGTTTGTCCGGTATTCGTAAATTTGCCCCAAACCAGGCGTTTAATTCCCCAATTTGTATTGAATGTTTCATCTACAAAACAAGGACTTTTACCGCCTAATTCTAAAGTCACAGGTGTCAGATGTTTTGCAGCTGCCTGATATATTTGGCGACCTACATCAGGACTTCCTGTAAAAAATATGTAATCAAATTTCTGCTCCAGCAAAGCATTGCTTTGCTCAATATTAGACAATACAACTTTCAGGAAGCTTTCATCAAAATTATTGTTGATGATTTTTTCCATAATCTTTGCGGTATTTTCAGACATTCTGGATGGTCTGATGATACAAGTATTTCCTGCAGAAATTGCACCTATTACCGGTGATAATGCCAACTGAAATGGATAATTCCAAGGCGCAATAATATAGGTAACACCATAAGGCTCAGCCTGTATCCAGGAGCTGCCAAGCTGGTGAAACAATGGTGTTTTTACTTTTCGAGGTTTTGAAAGACTGCGAATGTCTTTAAGTGTATGATCTATATCGGCAATAAGGAAACCTATTTCGGTTCCATATGCTTCCATTGGAGATTTGTTCAAATCTTTCTTCAAAGCATCCATGATACCTTGTTCATTATCAACAATTAACTGTCTTAGTTTTTTTAATTGCTGAATCCTGAATTCTACGTCTTTCGTTTTTCCTGTATTAAAAAACTGACGTTGCTTATTCACCAATGCTGCAGCATCAAATGCTGAGTAAACCTGGCTTTCTATATTTACTGTCATAATTAAATATTTTGAGTTACTAATTTAGAATTATTTGTACGGAATACCTACTTTTTTGAATAAGAAATGTAACAACCAGATAGGTCCGATTAACAAAAATTGCAAATCTTCAAAAAAAGAAGGCTTTTGTCCTTCAATTTTATGGCCGATAAACTGGAAAATCCAGGCAATTACAAAAACAATAAGTGAGAACTGCCATAAACTCAATCCAATAGAAGGCAATATTGTGGTTGACAAATAACGATTTGCCCATAAAAAGAAAAATCCAACTAGCACCATTCCTGCAAAAATTGGAAAAGATAGCCTTAAATAGAATATCAAGGCTGCTAAAAAGATAATTGAAGCCGGATTGACCCAGCCATTTGCGATTTCAGGAAAAGGAATAGCCATCAATAAACCAAACACTGTAAATAAAATAACAGGCACACATATCCAGTGAATGAGTTTGTTAACCGGATTTTGATGGTCTCTGCCATACAATGTAAGCCATTCATCGATTGTCTTCATGAGGTAAAATGTTTACTAATTTACAATTATTTTTAATACCAGACGTTTAAAATCTATTAACAGGTGAGAACTTATCTTAGTTTAAAAAGTGGATTAATTCTCAGTTAAAAACATATAAAAGCTATTGTTTTCAATTTTTTGGCAATATCTTTGTAACTACATTAAACAAAATAGTCAAAATGAAAAAACAAACATTATTATTTACAGTAGCAGTTTTACTTTCTGCCCTATTCATTACAGGTTGTGGTGATGATACTCCAAAAACGTATGATGAAAGTCAACATATTGGAATTTATACCGGAAAACATGCTTTAGCAGACAGTGCTGCTTTGAGAGATATTTTATCAGATCCGGATTTAGACGTATTTTTTGATGATTCTTTAACTATTACTAATGGTTCAAGCACAACCGACGGTAAATTAACAGCAGTAAGCAAATATTTAAACGGAAAAATTATTGAGATTGATTTAGCTAAAAGCACATCAAATATTACTCCTACTTCTATTGGTTCGTTAACATTTGGACCTGTTACTTTGAACAATGTAAAATTAAACACCGGAAGTAATGCAACATGGAACGGCAGTTTAACAATTGCAAGTACAAATTTAGTTGCTGCAGTTGATTTTGGTGCTATTACAGGTATACCTGTAAGAATCAACGGTACTTTTACAAAACAATAAATACACAAATTCTATTTCAAAAGGCTGCATGATGCAGCCTTTTTTTTTGCTAAAAAAGCACAGCAAATGTTAAAAATGATATTTCAAAGCTAAAAATCCCTGTTTTTTATTAATTATCTTTAGTAAAGAAAGGCTGAAAGTTTTTATTTTCGTTTTTTTAGCAATATATTTGGATAAATATTAGTTAACTAAAAAACAAACTTAAAATGAAGAAATCAATCTTATTGACATTTGTACTCGCAGCAGGATTTGTTGCAACACTTTTAACCGGTTGTGGTGAAGATAATACATCATCTACCATCAAAACTGACAATTATGTAGGTACGTATTATGGATATTTTACTTTAGAAAGTTTAGCATTTAGTAATGCAGCCTTAGACACTGTAATAGGAAAAGAACTTTTAGATACCTTAACTATTTCAGAAAATGGCAATGCTACTGACAACATTGTTACCGCTACAAGCAAAGTGTTAAACACAACAATTGATTTAACATTAACATCTGAAACAGCTGCTAAATTGGCAATTACAAACAAAAGTATTCAAATTGAAACAGTTAGCGCTACAGGAGTAACTGCTAGTGGAACTACTGCTTACAATACCGGTACAAAATTTTTAACTTTAAATGCAACCGCTACGGCTGGTAATGTATTTGGTCTGCCTTTACTTGGTTTGGCAAAACCAGTGTTAGGTGGATATTTCACTAAACAATAAATGGATATATACATATTTATAAACCGCTTTAAAAAGGCGGTTTTTTTTTAATACTAAATCATGATAAACCTGTTCAAATGAAAAAATCAATTTTCACTTTTTGTATTTTGCTGATATCAATTACCATATCGGCACAAAATGCTACCATTAAAGGCACCTTAAAAGATTCTAAAACACTTGAACCATTAATTGGTGTTAATATATCAATTGATAGTTTAAACGGGACTACAACCGACATAGAAGGCAAATATGAAATAATAGTTGATCCTACAAAATACAACAAGACAAAAATAAAATTTAGTTACATCGGTTACGAAGATATAATAAAAGATATAACATTAAAAGCAGATAAAACTGAAATTTTAGATATAATGATGGGTGAAACACAAAGTCTTCTAGATGAAGTAGTTGTAACATCCTCCAAGTTTGAAAGAAAAATAGGTGAAGAAAGTGTTTCGATTGACATTATAAAACCTGCTGCATTAGAAAAACAAAATCTAAATAATGTTAGTGAGGTTTTGCAAAGAAGCTCAGGTGTTACAGTTGTAGATGGTCAAGCAAACATTAGAGGTGGATCTGGATATTCATATGGCGCAGGTTCAAGAGTATTATTATTATTAGACGATTTACCAATCCTCCAGGCAGATGCAGGGTTTCCTAGTTGGTCTGGATTACCAGTAGAAAACATTGGACAAATTGAAGTAATTAAAGGTGCCGCTTCTGCTTTATATGGTACTTCAGCGATGAATGGTATTGTTAACGTAAGAACTGCATATCCTACATCAAAACCATATGCTAAAATATCTATCTTTGGCTCTGTTAGCGACAATCCAAACCCTAACGACTATCTCACTGACTCTTTAGGAAATATAATTGGCAATACTAAAACTAATAAACAATGGTGGAAGCAAGATAGCATTACATTACCTGGACGAAATATTAATGAAGTAGGAATCAATATAAGAGATACCACAATAAAAAATGAATATACAAGAAGACCTTATGATGCTGGATTTTCTTTTGCTTATAGAGAAAAAATCGGTAAACTAGATGTTGTAGCAGGTGGAATGTTTTACAAGAAACAAGGCCATACTTGGGGTTCTAATGAGACAAGAGGCAGAATGACAATTAATCTCCGATACAGAATTAATGACAAAATGAGTTTCGGCGTGAATACAAATATTCAAATGAACAAAAGTCAAACATTCTTTTTATGGGGTGGAAATGGTGTAGATAAATATATACCTAGTGCAGCAACTGGAATACCTACAGAATCACGAACATTTAGAATAAGTGTTGATCCATTTTTCAGATATGCAGATTTAAAAGGAAACAGTCATAAAGTACTAATCAGATATAACAGAACTGCTGTGGACAATAGCAATGACCAAGATAATTCTAATAATTTTTATTATGGTGAATACCAATACCAACGCAAAATAGATAAGTGGAATTTTGTAGTAACAACTGGTGCTGTTGGTTCATATTTTAACTCAAAAGCGCAATTGTTTGGAGACACCACACATACAGGTACTAATATTGCAGGTTATTTTCAATTAGATAAAAAATTCTTCAAAAGATTAAATATATCTTATGGATTTAGATTTGAAACTAATAGAATAGATAAGGATAAATGGGAAACAAAGCCTGTTTCCAGAGTTGGTTTAAACGTGCAAGCAGCTAAATATACTTTTATTAGGTCTTCTTTCGGACAAGGCTATAGATATCCTACAGTTGCTGAGAGATTTATTGAAACAAGTCTTAGCTCTTCATTTGGAATTTTTCCTAACAGAAATCTAACTTCAGAAACCGGATTAAGTGTTGAGTTAGGAATCAAACAAGGTATTAAATTAGGTAAACATGTAAAAGCGTTTGCTGATTTAGCAGCTTTTTATACGGAGTATAAAAACATGATAGAATTTAACCTTGCAATAGAAAATTCTAACTTAGGTTTTAAAGCCAGAAATATACCAACAAAAACACGAATTTTTGGAATAGAAGCTTCTGTTGGTGGTGAAGGTAAATTATTTGGCAAATTCCCAACAACACTTAATTTAGGATACACTTACATTATACCGCAATATGCAGACTTTGAAAATTATGATAAATCATTAGACATTGCTCAATACAACATCTTAAAATATAGAATTCGTCATCAGTTTGTAGGTGTATGGGATATTGACTTTAAAGGATTTACATTTGGTCTAACAGGTCAGTTTTATAGTTTTATGGAAAATGCAGATGGAATTTTTGATATCATACTTCCAAGTTATAAATCTTTCAGAGCATCTCGTCTAAAGAAAGGATCATCATTATCGGATGAAAAACCCAAATTTAAGGGTGATTTTATTTTGGATACTCGAATTGGATATCACTTTAAAAGAGAAAATCGAGATTTCAATTTCTCATTCTTAATCAAAAATATTACGAACAGAGAATATACTTTACGTCCAACGCTGGTAGAACCACCAAGAACTTATGGTTTCAGAATGGATATGACGTTCAATTAACACTAAAGAAATCTTATATTTATACAAACTTTTGTAAACTCACTGTAATGGTGTATTGTTCACAAAAGTTTGTTTTTTTTTATGATATTTAAGAAATTGTAAGGTATTTTTGTACAAATTATCAAGAATGCAATTTTTTAAACTTACTGTTCTTAGCAGTTGTTTTCTTTTCTTACAATTATCACTTTTGGCTCAGGATGCAGTCATTAAAGGAAAAATCACAGACTTAAAAACGAAAGAGAGCCTAATTGGTGTTAACATCACCACTCAAAATAATAATTCATCCATCTCAGATTTGAATGGTGCATATGAATTAAAACTGGCAGAAGGAAACTATACGCTAACTTACAGCTATGTTGGTTATCAGGATTTAACAAAGACCGTAGAACTGAAAGCAAATGAAATCCTGGAAATTGATATCAGTCTTGAAGAAGAAGCCCAAAATGTATTAGGTGATGAATTAGTAATCACTGGTTCACTTTTTCAGAAAAAGGCCAGTGAAGAAGTTATTTCTATTGAAGTCATAAAACCAAGGTTAATACAAAATACAAATGCAACACGAATTGATGAAGCATTCAGAAGAGTATCGGGTGTTAATGTTGCGGATGGACAAGCCAACATAAGAGGTGGTAGTGGCTGGGCCTATGGTGTTGGCTCCAGAGTAGGTTTTGTTATGGATGGACAAACCATCTTATCACCAGACAGAGGTGATATAAAATGGACGATGCTGCCAATTGAAACCGTTGGACAAATTGAAGTACTAAAAGGTGCATCTTCTGTATTATATGGTTCTTCTGCTATGAATGGTACTATTAATCTTCAGAGTATTGTACCCACCAAAAAACCGCAAATGCGCTTTACATCTTTTTTGTCTTTTTACGGACCTCCTAAAAGAAGAGAAACAAAATGGTGGGATATTCCACAACCAAGTACAGGATTTAGCTTTATGCGTGCACACAAAGTTTCAAATCATTTTGAATATAATGTAGGTGCCAGTTTTTACATTCAAAATCAGCAGTATCAGGACGGTTTAGAATATTTATCCAGAGTAACGTACAGAACTAAATGGATCAGTAAAAAAAATGAGAGATTGAGCTGGGGAATTGCCGGAAGTTTAATTTATAACAGAGAAACAGAATTCTTTTACTGGCAAAATAACCGTGAAGGCTCGCTAAAACCTGCTGCTAATAATGTGTTCTCCAATATACGATTAACCGTAGATCCTTATTTAACTGTATTCGACAAAAAAGGAAACAAACATGAACTATTAACCAGAACCTATTTTAACAGACCATCATTCAATACAAAAACAATTCTTGAAAACATAGATTATCGTTTTACGAAACAATGGAGAGAAAAAAACTTAACCATTATAGCCGGAGCCAATAATCAATTTATGTGGATTAATGTACCTGCTTTTCAAGGTGACCCGAATAAGATAGCTAACCTGTTTGCAGGATACATGCAATTAGATAAAAAATACAAAAACCTTACGCTTTCCGGTGGTGTGCGTTTCGAAACATTTGCGTATCAAAATAAAGCAGGCGTTACAGGCTCTGAATTCAGAGATGCCAACGGGAAACTTAAGTTTTATTTACCAGGCCAATGGCGCGGAGGCCTTAATTATCAAGTTTCCAAAAAAGCTGCAATCCGTTTCAACATTGGTCAGGCATATCGTTTCCCTAGCTTTGCAGAAAGATATGTCAACGAACAAGTAGGAAATTCTAACTTCAATATCAGTATACCAGTAGTAAATCCAATTCGAGACACTTTCTACATTACTTACAGAGATTCATCTGTAAGCAGAAGTACACTTGCCATTTTACCTAATGGTGATTTAATTCCGGAATACGGATGGACTGCTGAATTTGGATATCAGCAAAAACTATTTTCAAAAAACAAAAAATACTCCGGATTAATTGACATGGCTTTCTTCTGGCAGCAGTATAAAAATCTCGTTGATTTTGGAGTCAATTTATCTGATGAAACAGTAAACTCTATTGTAAAACTCAGAGCAGAAAATATTACAGATGCAAGAATTGCTGGTTTAGACATTTCATTTAAACACGCAATCACCCATAAAAAACACGCTGTAAACATTATGACCGGATATACCTATACACTTCCGATTGTGGTCGATAAATACTTAGGATATAATCTGGATAAAATCGGTCCTTATTTTGGCGCATTTTTTAAATACATGTTCAGACCGATAACAGGTGATACTGCCAGTTATGTTTTAAAATACCGAAACAGACATTTAGTTACGCTTGATTTTGAATATGTATTTGATAATAAACTAACCATTGGTGTTGATGCACGTTATTACAGCAATCAGGAGAATTTTGATAAATTATTTTTAGCCATACCAGGTGCTGGTATCGATGAATATTACAAAACAATGCCTAAAAATGGAAATTTCATCGTGAATGCTCGTGCTTTTTATACCTTAAAACAAAGGCATACCTTAGGCTTCATTGTCAAAAACTTAACCAACAGGGAATATTGGTTAAGGGTAGGCAGGCTAGAACCTCCGATAAACTTCACCATGCAATATCGGTTTGAATTATAATTATATATCAACAAAATCCTTCTTTTTAAGAAGGATTTTTTAATTTTAGGAATGTCAAATCCAACTTATCAATATTACAACCAACTTTTCAAACATCTGCAATTGCCACTCGCCTATTGCGACATCAATCTGTTAGAAAAAAACTGTCAGGATATCGCACTGCGTGCTGCAGGAAATAAGACTATTCGCATAGCTTCAAAATCAGTTAGATGTACGGCAATTTTAAAGAGAATACTCGACTCCAACTCTATTTATAAAGGCATTATGTGTTTCACAGGCAGAGAAGCGCTATATCTTATAGAACAAGGATTTGATGATTTATTATTAGGTTATCCGATAGTCAATAAAGATGAAATATACGACATCTGCACAGCCACAAAACTCGGCAAGAAAATAATACTGATGGTTGATTGTGAAGCACATTTAAAATTGGTGAACGACATTGCCGCTCAGGTTGGTGTTATTCAACCATTGTGCATAGATATGGATATGTCAACTGATTTTCCCGGAATTCATTTCGGTGTGCTGCGATCTCCAATAACGACAGTGGCAGAAGGTAAAAAACTAATTGATTGTTTTGAGCAATACAGCAATATCAGTTTAACTGCTTTAATGGGCTATGAAGCACAAGTGGCTGGATTGGGTGAAAAAAATCCGGCAAATGGAATTAAAAATTTTGTCATTCCTTTCTTAAAGAAAAAATCAATTACAGATTATACAAAAAGAAGACAAGAACTCGTGGATTATGTAAAATCTAAAAATTATCCATTGGTAATTGTAAATGCCGGTGGCACCGGCAGTATTGAAAGCAGTAAACAGGAAAACTGGGTAACAGAAATCACGGTAGGTTCCGGCTTCTACTCGCCTGCTTTATTTGATTATTACAGCGACTTTAAACATCAACCTGCAGCCGGATTTGCTGTTCAAATTGTTCGACAACCTAAACCCGGAGTGTATACCTGTTTGGGTGGCGGATATATTGCCAGCGGAACTGTAGGCATCGACAAACAACCAAAACCCTATTTACCGGAAGGCATTCAACTCACCGCAAACGAAGGAACAGGCGAAGTACAAACACCTTTTGAATACAGTGGTTCAGAGAAAATAAATTTAGGAGACACCATTTTATTTCGTCATAGCAAAGCCGGTGAATTATGTGAACGATTCAACGAACTGCATTTAATTTCTGATGGCAAAATCATCGAAAAAGTTCCGACCTATCGTGGCGACGGAAAATGCTTTTTATAAGTATTGTAAAAAAAATAAAATACAGATTATTAAGATATACCTTTGCGCTCTTCCGAAACTTCGGAAGCGTCTTTGCAAGAAATAAAAAACCATCTCAATACTATTCATCAAATAAATCATTGTTAAGAAAAAAAAACAGAAAATGATAGAACATCAGGAAGCAGCCATTCGAAAACTAACCTTTCAAAAAATCGGAAATGAATTTCAAAAAATAACACCACCGTTTTCGTATGAATATGACAATGAAGAAGAGGAAGAAATCCTGAAAAAAATATTCCTGAAGCCATTTACAGCAAGCGCAGCTACCTATGAGTTTTCACATAGTATCGACTTAGAGTTACATCCGCTTTTCAAATTATCCAAATCCATTTTTCATGGTGCCGATTTTGAAACTGTTTCTCAGCAAATTCACCAGCATCTTAAAACTACATCCAAACATCCAAATATTAAAGATGGCGATTTATTCATTGTAAAATACGATGATGTAAAACTAAATAATCAGCATTATACCGCTTTAGGTATTTATAAAATTGAGAATAAAGAGAATTTTATTGAAACAAACACCAGTAATACCGATGAAATAAAGCTGGATATCAAACAAGGTATCAGTGGCAGAAAACTGGATAAAGCTTGTTTGATTTTATTAACAGATGAACCTTATACCATTTTTGTAATAGACAATGGAAACAATGGAAACGATACTGATTATTGGATGAATGAATTCCTGAGTGTTGAGTTGAAAAATGATTTCATAAATAATACGAGTCAGTTTTTATCATTGACTAAATCTTTCATTACAGACCAGTTTACAGAAGAATATCAAACCAACAAAACAGATCAGATTGATTTACTGAATCGTTCTCTGCAATATTTCAAAAAGCATGAAACCTTCGACAAAAACGAATTTGAGATGGAAGTGCTGCAAGATAAAAATGTCATCAATTCATTCAGAGATTTTGATAAAGAATACCGAACCTACAACGCTATTGATTTAGAAGATAAATTTGAAATTTCGCCACAAGCCGTCAAAAAACAAGCTCGCATTTTTAAAAGCGTTTTGAAACTGGATAGAAATTTCCATATCTATATTCACGGAAACACGGATATGATACAACAAGGCACCGACGAAGATGGCAGAAAATTCTATAAAATCTTCTATCAGGAAGAAGGCTGACGATTCTTGTTTTTACATTCATTTACAGAAAACAACATTTTATGTTTTTTTTACAATCGTATACTTTTCCATATCACCATAAATAGGTATATTGGCAACATAATTCAATAAACCATGACTGTATTAGAATCCACTGCAATAAAAATCACCAATCCGATTAACGGCAATATCTTGTATGAAATTGATGAAATTTCAGACGAACAGGCTAAAGTTCATTTTGATAAAGCATCTACCGTACAGAAACAGATACAGGCAATGTCGGTAGAACAACGCGTTGCAGAAGTTTATAAAATCAGAGATTATGTAATTGCACACAGTGATTTCATTCTGGACAGTATTATTGCTGAAACCGGCAAAGCCAGAACGGATGCATTTGCTGCGGAAGTATTTGAAGTTACAGACGTTATCGACGTGTACAATAAACTGGCTCCGAAACAACTGAAAGACCAAAAAATGAACTGGCCAATTTTCCTGATGGAAAAAACATCCAGACAATTCAGAGAACCTTTAGGCACTGTTTTAGTCATCACACCCTGGAATTTCCCGTTTTATCAGGTGATTGTTCCGAGTTTGATGTCATTCTTAGCAGGAAATGCAACTATCGTAAAACCTTCAGAAGTAACACCATTAAAACCTTTGTGGGAACACTTTTTTGCCAATAGTGGATTTATGAAAGATGCTATTCAGGTAGTTGTTGGCGGGAAAGAAACAGGCGCTAAATTACTGGCACTTCGTCCGGATAAAGTACATTTTACAGGTAGTGTAAACACCGGAAGAAAACTGATGGAAGCTTGTTCTAAACAACTCATTCCGATAGATTTGGAATTAGGCGGCAAAGATCCAAGCATCGTTTTTGATGATGTAGATATTGACAGAACGGTAAATGGAATTATGTGGGGCGCTTTCACCAATGCTGGTCAAAATTGTACAGGTATCGAGCGCTTATATGTTCAGGAAGGAATTTATAATACTTTAGTTCCAAAATTAGTTGAACTTACCAAACGACTTAGAACGTCACATCCTGACCGAAACACCAAATCTGCAGAAGACTGTGATGTAGGTGCTGTGACAGCTTCTTTTCAGGTAAAAATTATTGAAGACCATATTGAAGATGCTTTAGCCAAAGGCGCTACCTTGTTATGTGGCGGCATTCAGGAAAAAGGATCGCATCATATTCCACCAACTATTTTTGAAAACTGCAATCATTCTATGAAGATTGCATCTGAAGAAACGTTTGGACCTACCTTAGCCATCATGAAATTTAAAACAGAAGAAGAAGCGATTGCATTAGCTAATGATTCAGTTTATGGATTGAGTGCCTCTGTCTGGACAAAAGATGCAGCGCGCGGCGTTAGGGTGGCTCGTGCCATTAAATGTGGAAATGTTTGCATAAACAATCATATGCTGAACGAAGCCAATCCTTACCTGCCTTTTGGTGGCGTGAAAGATAGCGGCATCGGCAGATTTAAAGGTGAAGACGGACTTTTAGCGTTCTGTAATTTAAAGTCTGTATTGATTGACAAACAAGGAAAATTGATTGAACCGCAATGGTATCCATATACAGAATCAAAATATAAATTGCTGTATGCAGTAATGGTAAGCTGGTTCGGAAAATCAAGAAACTGGTTTAAATTTATCGCCAATGTATTGCCACTAGACGGCATTGGCAATAAAGAGAAGTTTAAGTAATCACATAATAAAATAAAACTAAACAAGCCGCATTCTCTGTGGCTTGTTTTTTATTTATCCTGTATCTTTGTTTTCATGCAAATTTTGCTCACCACATTAAACGCTAAGTACATTCATACCAATCTTGCGATTCGTATTTTATATCAATTGAATAAAGAATACGATGGTTTGGATTGGAAAGAATTTACCATTAATGAAGCGCAAGCACCTGTAGTTGACTATTGTGCTAGTTATGATGTGGTTGCCTTTAGTTGTTATATATGGAATATTACGCAGACTTTACAAGTTGCACAAAAAATCAAACAAAAAAATCCGAACACAAAAATATTACTTGGTGGACCGGAAGTAAGTTATGAATACAACGATATTATCGCTTTAGATTACATTGATTATATTATTGTTGGTGAAGGCGAAATTCCGTTTCAGCAGTTCCTGCATTCGTTTCCGGCAATTGAACATGTGGAAGGATTAGTGTTCAAGAATGATGGAAAAATCATAGAAAACAAAGCACCTGCAATATTTGACTTGAAAAATTATGCTGATGTGATGCCTTATGTGGATGATGATATGAATACCTTACAAACAAAAGTATTGTATATCGAAACATCGCGTGGCTGTCCGTACAAATGCGAGTTTTGCCTGGCTAGTTTAGATAATAAGGTGCGCTACTTACCTATTGATTCGATTAAAAACACGTTGCTATTTATGATGCAACACGGAAAAGTAGTCAAGTTTTTAGATCGAACATTCAATATCAAAAAGGATTTCACAATAGCTATTTTTGAGTTTATTCTGGAACATCATCAACCAAAAAATGTATTTCAGTTTGAAATCACAGCAGATATCATTCATCCTGATATTATTGCATTTATACAGGAAAAAGTACCTGTCGGCTTATTTCGATTTGAAATTGGCATACAAACCGTAAATCAAAAAGCAAACTTAGCCGTCAGTCGCAAGCAAAATTTTGATAAGACCAAAGCCATCATAAAAGCATTAGACAATAAAATTGAAATGCATCTGGATTTAATTGTTGGCCTGGCTTTAGATGAATTTGAAGATATTAAATATTCTATTGAAGAGGTCTTTAAACTTTTTGCACCCGAATTACAACTGGGATTTCTGAAATTTTTGAAAGGCACGCCTGTTCGTGACAAATACGAACAACACGGCTTTGTCTTTGATAAAAACCCACCCTATCAGATTATTCAAAGTAATTATTTAAGTGCTGCACAATTGCATCAAATCACTTTATTAGAACATGCTTTAGAAATTTACTGGAACAAAAAGAGAACCATTCATACATTAAAATACATTACGAACAATTACAGTATTTTTGATTTCCTGCTTGGATTAGGAACCTATTTCTCAAGTGTAAAAAATTTACATCAATACACCTTAAAAGATGTGTATGAAATCATTTTTCAATACGCAGCCAATCAATTTCCAAATGACAACATAATCCAGGAACTCATTGCGATTGATTATTATCTGCAACATAAAATAAAACCACAACAACTATTTATTCAGGAAATAGAGTTAACGGAGAAACAACAAATCATTCAACAACTTTCACTGAATCATCAAAAAAACAGATACATCATTTTGCCTGTTAGTTTTGATTTTAGTTTTTACCTGAAAGAACAGCGAATTGAAAGAACAACTTCGAGCATAATTATACAATACAACGGTACTACTGCACCGGAAATAATAAATACTTCTTTTGCTGAAAAAACAATCCTGTAATTTCAGCTTATACTGTTTGAATGCAGTCTGAAAGATTTCCATTTTTTTTAAAAAATGATAATTAGCAGCTCATAACCAGTATGACTATTGCTTCTAAGTCTGTTACTTGTCAAAAATCAATTTCATAAAAAATTATGATGCTGTCTTATCTTAAGATGCAATAAATTACTATATTGTAACTGTAAACAGTTACCTATAATTTTTTAAAAATAAACATCATGATATACGATTATATTGTTGTTGGCTCAGGCTCAGGTGGTGGTGCACTTTCTTATTACTTAAATAAATCGGGTGCAAAGGTTTTACTCATTGAAGCTGGTAAATTTTACCGGAAAGATACGTTTCCAAAAACAGAAGCAGAAACTTCTGCTCAATTATATTGGGGTGGCGGAATTGAGTTTGACAAAGCTGGACGAATAGGATTTTTACGTACAAAAATGGTTGGCGGTTCATCAATAGTATATCAATGTTTGATGGATAGATTTGATGACATTGCATTTAATGATTGGAAAAATGAAAGTGGTGTTGATTGGTTTAATAATGCAGAAATGGATAAGCATTATTCTCAAGTAGAATCAGATATGGTGTTGCACACATTTTCTCCTGAAGAAAGAAATGGAAATGCAAAATTATTTGTGGAAGCATGTGATAAATTAGGTTATAAATGGGGAAACCTTCGCCGTGGACAAAGCAACTGTGGTGCAGAAAAAGGAAACGATTGCATAGGCTGCCTGGGTGGTTGCTTTAGAGATTCTAAACAAAGTTCTTTAGTAGCATTTGTACAAAAAGCAGAAAAAGAAGGGTTGGAAATTATAACAGAAACTCAAATTGAAAAAGTAGAACCCAATAGTACTACTTGTAAAATACATGGACTGCAAAAAGGCAACAAAGTGAGTTTTGAAGGCAAGAAAGTAATACTTTGTGGTGGTGCATTTGGCTCAACACGCATTATGATGCAATCCGGTTTTCAATCAAAATTACCGGCATTAGGGAAAAATTTTGCAACACATCCGCAATTTATGTGGCTGGGTTTTCAAAATGAAATTGTAGATGCACATAAAGGCATGTTTCAATCGGTAGCATCGAAAGATCCTTCTTTCAGGGCTCAAGGGTTTAAATTAGAAAATGTATTTGCATCACCTATATCTATTGGTATGTTGATGAATGTAACCGGCGCTGAACATCAACGTTTAATGAAGCAATATCGGCATATTCAATGTATAGAAGTAGCGGTTCGTGATGAAAATGTTGGCGTTATAAAATGTGACAACAAAGGTAAAATTACAGTTGAAAAAACGTTGACGGATCAAGATAAAACACGACGTGACAAAGGTTTGCAAGCTATAGAAAATATTTTGACTACATCAGGCGCAAAAGAAATCAATAAGTCGAACTTTCCGGTTGGTTTACATTTAATGGGTGGCTGCGTGATGGGAACAGATGCTGCTAAATCCGTAGTAAATCCTGAATTTTTAGTGCATGGCGAAAAGACATTATACATAGCTGATTCCAGCATTTATCCAAATGCACCGGGCATAAAACCTGGATTAACCATTAAATCGCTTGGTCATAAATTAGCCACTCAATTACTCAAATAATGGAAGCACTTTTAACACCGGAATCCTGTTTTGATGGAATTAAAGATTTCCCATACCAACCAAATTATGTTGATTATGATGGCTTGAAAATGCATTATATTGACGAAGGTGACCAACAAAACGATGAAATTATTTTAGCCATTCACGGCGAACCAACCTGGTCTTACTTATACAGAAAATTTGTACCGGTTCTGGCACCAAAATATCGTTTTATCGCACCGGATTTATTGGGTTTCGGAAAATCATCGAAACCGGTAAACATGAAAGACTACACCTATACCTTTCATTACAATTCCATAAAAAACCTGATTGAAAAATTACAATTGAAAAATATCACATTGGTTGTACAAGATTGGGGTGGCTTGATAGGCTTAGGTGTTTTAGGTGAATTTCCTGAATTATTTAAAAGGGTAGTCATCTTAAATACAGCATTAGCAGATGGCAGAAAATTACCATTATCCTTTAAAGCATGGCAAGCATTTGCAAAATATCATCCAAATTTACCGGTTGGAGGCATTGTTCGAAAAGCTTGTGCAAGACCGGTTAGTCCGGAAGTGGTGGCAGCCTACGATGCTCCGTTTCCTGAAAAAAAATACAAAGCAGGTGCCATGATTTTTCCGTCATTAGCGCCAAATGATTATAAAGCAGACGGTGTCATTCAAATGAACCGTGCAGCAGAAGTCTTAAAAACATGGACCAAACCAGCCATTATCTTATTCTCAGACAAAGATGAAATATTAGGAAAGATGGTGCATTTCTTTTACAAAATTGTGCCTGCAGCACATCAGCAAAAACGCATTACTATTGAAAATGCCGGACATTTTTTACAGGAAGATGCCGGTGAAGAAATTGCAACTTATATTGATGAATTTATTCAGGAAAAATTAAAACTATAAAAATGGCCAACTTTTTTTCTACCAGAGCAACCAAAGGACTTTTAAAAGTCGGTGAAATTTATTGTCCGAAAAACGGAGATTTTCCTTCATTTTCGGAAGCTGCAGGTACACCTTACTTAAACAACCTGGCCGCAAATGTTCCGGAAGATGATTTTTCATCCTTAAATTTGGTGCTAGCTATTTTTTCTTTTCTTCCGAAAGGAATTTTGAACTGGATAATTGAAGCCTGCACAAATGCACAAAATAATCCAAGTGATGGAATCATTCCATCAACATTAAGACAATTAAATATTGGATTGCGTGGTTTATGTTATTCCATTTATTATTCAGAGTTTACCAATCCAAATTACAAAGGCAAAAAACCATTGGAAGTTATAGATTATAAAATAAACCGAGTGATAGATTAATCTCTTTTTTTCATCCTTAGCTTTATACCGTACTTAGGCTTTAACGTAACAAGCGGCTCAAATTCAACTTTGTGTGTTTCGACTAATTCAAAATCAAAGTGAAATAATAATTGTGCCAGCACTATGGTAATTTCCATGGTGGCAAAATAGAAACCTATACACATTCGTGGTCCTCCACCAAACGGATAGTAGGCTTCACTGTTAAATAAAGCATTATTTTTTCCTTCAAATCGTTCCGGTATAAATTCATTTGCTTGTTGCCAGTATTTCGGATTTCGATGCAGAAAATAGGTACTCATTAATGTTACAGTATCTGCCGGAATTTCCAACCCTTTTACTTCATCCGGATATTTACTTTCTCTCGATAATAAATAGGCAGTTGGATATAAACGAAGTGTTTCATCAATTACCTGTTTCAGGTAAACCAAATCTTTATAATTTTCAATTGATAATTTACCATCCGGCATTACCCGATGCAACTCGTCTTTCACTTTTTTATACACTTCCGGATAGCTGCATAAATTATACATTGCCCAGGCTAAGGTATAGCCTGAAGTCTCATGTCCTGCCACATAGATTGTCAGCAATTCATCGCGCAGCTGTCGGTCACTCATGCCTTCACCGGTGTCCTCATCTCTTGCATCCATCAGCATGCTCAGCAAATCGTTTCTGGAAGGTTGTGTTTTTCGTTCATTGATAATGGAGAACAAAATCTCATCAAAGGCCTCTAATGCTGTATTGAACTGATTTTCTTTCCCATTTATTTTTGCCAAATAATTATAAAAAGGTGTCCTGATTAATTTTACCATGTGATCTTGCAAGAAATAAATGTATTGCTGTATGCTATCCATTCTTACACCGATGTCTGCACCTAATAAAGTTTCAATAACAACTCTCGATGTTAATTTCATCATAGCGGCATCAATGAACAATTCAGAAGTTTTTTCTTTTTGCAACTGCTCAACTAATTCCAGCGTGATGTGGTTCATGGTATCAAAAAATCCTTCTAACCTTTTTTTATAGAATGCAGGTTGAGCCAGTCTGCGCTGCCTGAACCATGATTCACCTTCATTGGTGAGTAATCCATTTCCTAATGCCATTTTTAATATGTTATTGCCATAATCCTTTCTGTAATTTTTATGATTTAACAACAAAATGTTCTTAATGACATCTGCATCACAAGTAGCCATAATTGTCTTGTTGACCGGCAACCTAAAGAGAAAAGTATCTCCATTTTTCTTAAAATTATGTTCTAAAAAACCCAGTATATCTCTGGAAAGTTCAGGTGCATTTCCAATAATAGGATAAGCAGGAATTAAAGGAATTTTCATTTTTGATACTATAAGTCAACTACGTTAAAAAAATGCAGTTTAATTTACTGAATAATGGAAATTTTAAGTAAGATATTAAATACTCTATTAAAAACACAGAAATTTCCATTCTTTTCAATATAAGTGGATAATGAGATTGCTTTTTTTTAATTAGAATATGTATTTTTGGCAAGATGCTCAACCTATTCCAAATAGAAGAATTTATTTATTACTGGATTACTTCATTTAATAAATACAAAATTCATTCACCATATATTTACAGACTTGTTACTGAAGTTTTTGAAAAGGAATTATTGTACGAAGATTTTGACAGAATAGAACGTGTTCGTGATGATTTAAAAGACAATGATACGGTAATTGATGTGGTAGATTTAGGTGCCGGCTCCAGAGCTTTTAAAACACAAAAAAGAAAAATCAGCCGTATTGCCAGAAAAAGTGTAAAGAAAGAAAAATACGGACACCTGCTTTTCATGATGATCCGTCACCTCAGAGCAAATTCAATACTTGAATTAGGCACTTCGTTAGGCATTACCACCAGTTATTTAGCATCTGCACATCCAAATACAAAAGTAATTTCTATTGAAGGCAGTGAATCGATTGCTGCGGTAGCCGCTGAAAATTTCAAAAAATTAAACCTGAAAAATATTGAATTGGTGGTTGGAAATTTTGACAATGAACTCAAGAAAATATGTGATGAACGTCAGAAATTCGATTTAATCTTTATTGACGGAAACCACCGTGAAGTTCCGACTATCAACTATTTCAATACCGTCTTGCCGTTTTGCCACAACGATACAGTTTTGTTGTTTGATGATATTCACTGGAGTGAGGAAATGCAGGAAGCATGGGAATACATCAAAAACCATGAAAAAGTAACCTGCACCATCGATATTTTTGAAATGGGAATTGTGTTTTTACGAAAAGAATTCCGGCAAAAGCAACATATGCAGATTACCTATTAATAAGTCCCTTTAGGGATTTAAGGTAATACCTTTACGCCGTCGTCATTATCATTAAAAAACTCTTTTTTCAGGTACACTGAATCTTTCGCATTCATTTTTCCAGCATTGATTAAGCGAAGTTCCCGGCGATGCAGTGCATCTTCATATAATTCTTTTTCGCGCTCGGTTTCCGGAATAACAGGCAATACTTTAATCGGTGTGGTATTTCTGAAATCCAAACCCACAAAAGAGAAAAATGCTTCATGCGATTTCACTTCTTCCTGCGTTTTAATATTTTTGATAAATACTTCACAAATTACTTCCATGGAAGTATTAAAAGCGCGTGTTACAAATGATTTTAGAATCACAATATCACCCATTTTAATAGGCAAGTTAAACGATACATTATCCAAACTGGCTGTTACGGAAATTCCACCGCTATGTTTAATCGCAGAAATTCCGGCACATACGTCCATCCAACTCAGCAAATGGCCACCCATCAGGTTGCCAATCGGGTTGGTATGTCCGGGCATTATAAGTTCGGTATGTATGTTTAGTGTTTCTGAAACTTTTCGTCCTTCCATAATGATATTTTTTTCATTTCAACAATCGGATTACAATTTACGACTTACGACTTAATTCTTACTCAAGATAAGGAGAATTGTTTTTTTTATAGAAAAATCGATTACTTTTGCAGTTAGTATTTGGTGATTTACTTATTACTTTTTACTTACTACTTTTTCATGGCTGCGTAGTTCAATTGGATAGAATATCAGATTTCGGCTCTGAGGGTTAGGGGTTCGAATCCCTTCGCGGTCACCAATTATTTTAGAATTTGTTCATTTAAATACTATCAAATGAACTCTTTTGAACACAACAGCTTTACAGATTACAAAGAAATACCAGATATTTTTGAAATCAGTATCTGGCTGGATTCTTATGACGATATATTTTCCGACTTTGATTCCCGTCCGTTATCCGAACGTACCGTTTCTGACGACTTTCTTTCAGAGGTAAGGAAAGTATGTGATGAAAAAAGCAGGAATAAAATACACTTAAAATTATCTATACCGGAATCGCTTAGAAATACGGAAGATGAAAAGATTATCATCAAAAGACTTCATTTATTTTTCAGAAACAGCCACCAGTTAATAGAGAAATATGCCCGAAATAAGAACTTAAAAGGTATTTATTTCATTCTAACGGGGACCATACTGATGCTGTGTGCCAGCTATATCTCCTTTCAAAATCCTCAAAAATTTTACATTCACACACTTCTGATCCTTTTTGAACCTGCAGGCTGGTTTTTCCTTTGGTCGGGATTAGACCATCTGGTCTATTTTTCAAAAAGCAAAAAAGCTGATTTGGTTTATTTTAATAAAATGGCGGAAGCCGTTATTCGATTTGATAATTTGCAATAAAATATTGATTTTATACAATTTACAGTATTTCATGCAAATCGGACTTTAACTTCGTTGTATTTAATTATGCCTATTTGAGCTTCTTTCTTAATATTTCGGTTGCGGTCAGAGACCGCCTAATTTTGTAGACACAGGTCGTCCTACGGAAGACCTGCGCCAGAGTGTATTTAATTTTACTCTATCTGGCGCGAGACTTCCAAAGGACGTCTCGTGTCTATTGATTCCGGCGGTTTTTAACCGCATTCCACAAAAGCTCATTAACAATCATTCAAGTTCAATTTTTTACAATCCTTTTTCATTCCTACAATAATCCATGACACAACTGTTTTTAAAATGCCAAGGTTCCCAAACCAATCCAGAACGAACAAGATTCTCTTGTAAATATAATAAACGCTGATTAAATTCAGCTTTTACTTTCATCATCGGTCAAAGACCATTGATTTAGTAGACACGAGTAAAAAAGCTGATTTGGTTTATTTTAATAAAATGGCGGAAGCCGTTATTCAATTTTTGATAATTTGCAATAAAATATTGAATTCCTATAACTTACAGTATTTCATGCAAATCAGGCTTTAACTTCGTTTTATTTAATTTTGCTGATTTATTCTACAAAAAATAGTAAAATATTATCCACTTTTTTACCTCAATTTTCAATTAAATTGTCAATAACTATACCTATTGGCAACCATTTGTGTTGAACGATTTCGTGTATATTTGCAGGTTCAGGATTTCCATAAATACTGCTTAAAAAATACAGATGAGACTGAGAAGTTTGGATATTAAAGGATTTAAGAGTTTTGCCGATAAAACGCAGATTAATTTCGATAACAATATTACTGGAATTGTAGGACCGAATGGTTGCGGTAAATCCAATGTGGTGGATGCCATTCGCTGGGTTTTAGGTGAACAAAAGACCAAGGCATTGCGTCTGGAAAAGA
>Ga0209717_1001500_pt1 | contig 24976 bp, 23 predicted proteins | sample AD_UKC048_MetaG_FD_184418 | JGI IMG/M metagenome (GOLD analysis project Ga0209717, IMG submission 184418) | Active sludge microbial communities of municipal wastewater-treating anaerobic digesters from USA - AD_UKC048_MetaG (SPAdes) (version 2) | ecosystem: Engineered > Bioreactor > Anaerobic >... | reverse complement strand
GTCGTATCTATGTTGCAAAACGTGACTGCCTTTATAAACCTCAACTTGCCAGAAGGTACTGCGTCCGCATCGATATATCCCAACGTACTTGGCAAGTATCCTAACGCGAATCTTTTTGCATCCGTCGCCATACCATCACCTCACAATGCTCCAAAGTCTGAACTTATAGAACTGCCTTCGCCTAATATAGTGGCAGTACCAGAACTATCCTTAAATGCCAATTTTGTAACCCCCCCTGTATCAACCGCATACAGCCTCGCCGTATCCGCCGCACCAGCAGACGGTTCGGATATCTCGTTGAGTTCGAGGTAGCCGGAGCCTTTGATGTTGCCTGCGACATCGAGCGGTTCGGTTGGAGTCTTGCCTATGCCTATTCGTGTGTTCGTGGTATCCGTTGTTAAAACAGGTGTCGTCCCGTCAGCTTTTGTAATCTGTATCGCAGTTGTTGAGTTGGAGGCGGGTTTGATAATCGGCGTAGTGATCGAGCCGGTGAACACAGGGGAGTCTGTCGGAGCCGCCCCCAACGCCGTACGACCTGCTGCCGCATCAGCTGCCGCAACGAGTCCGAGCCCGAAGTCTGAGATACTCTTCGCTTCGAGGTTTCCAGTACTCGCCCGTGCGGGGAACTTGTTCGCGGCGATGGAGATGTCAACGGGGACAGCGGCTTCTCCGGTAGGATTGCCTTTTATGCTGTTCGCCGCCATCGTACCACCGCCACCCTCGATAATTGCGGCGTTAATATTCGATGAGTTCATATAGTCGCCACGGCTTTTGCTCGCGTTGATATACAACGTTTGCCCGATATAACCCGCCGCAAACGTTATCAGATTGTACCCACGATATCGCGGATCATAAGCCGCTAGGGTATAATCGGTATCCTCTACAAGCAATGTCCCGCCGCCACTTGCTGCCGTTCTTATTGCAAGATCAAACATATTATCGTGCGAGAATTTTTGCGCCTCGCCCGTTGCTACAATGGAGTGTTCGGGTATTGCCGTCCCTTCGAATAGATAATCTACAAGCATCTTTCACCGCCTTAATTGAGTGCCAGCCAATCGGCTGACGACGAAGTCCCTTTACTAACGTATACCTTACTGTTAGTCGTGTCGATAAACATCTGCCCGATCTTTTCCGGCGTAGCCGACGGAGCCGCTGTTCCAGTAACAAAATCCACCGTTTTCGAGAGCAAGGGCAACTGTATCCAGTCACCAACCGCGTCCGTTTCAACACTCAAAAACAGTTTTTCATTGGCGGAATTGTACTGCATCTCTCCAGTTCGAAACGGTGCCGCCTTCGGATCCACTTCACGCAATCTAAACGTCGCGAATCCATCCGGCGCGTTAGATGATCTTGGCGTAGACCCACCACGAATAGTTATAAAGTTTGTAAATGTGAGGTTCGGATCGGCGTACCCATCCCCGTATATCAAGAGTTTTTCGGTGTGTCGAAGCGTGATTGTTATATCCGATGTTCCCGCTGATTCTTGCTGCAGAATCTCCATACCTTCCGACCACGCGGATTCATCTTTCACACGGTTAACACAGACCGCGGTTGAGGCTGCCCGTGTAATTGTCAACGTGTTTCCACTTATCGATGCAGTTAAGGCGATTGCGGTGCAAGCGTCAAGTTCGTGCTCTTCTTCATCAATGGTTGTTATCACGTCATTGTCCCAGTCTAACACCGCCGAAGTGGGCATATATTCGAGATCGGCACAATACTTGTACGCGTCACCCGCTGTTATCTCGCTGATAAGTTCTTTGTACTGAAAATATTCAAAATCGCCGTACGAGTTTTTTCTTATCCACACCTCAACCACCGCCTAATAGATGCACGTTTAATTCCACGATTGCTTCTATCGCAGATTTTGTTGCGTCTATCGTATAGTAAGATTGGCTATCGTACGACACCAGACTCGGATAATCGTTTCGCCACTCGCTCCCCCACTTTGCCGGCACTGTAAACCAGGGTGAGTCGTATGTCGCACTGGTTGTGTCTCCCCAAGTTATCGAGTAATTAAACTTATACGATTTGTAGTATAACCCGCTTTTCGTCCGCGTGAAGCTATTTACGTTCAGATATGCCGTTCGGTTTCCAGATACTGTACCGCTGTACGCGTGGTTGGGCAAAACGAAACTAATCATCTGGGTTTCGTATACCGTCGAACCCCAATTCACCCACATCCAATCAAGGTTTGCGTACAGTTTTAGCAGCGATACGGAGTTTGCCCCACCCGGGAATACGGCGAATAATGCTCCGCCGCTTTTATATTTTGTCGGGATAAGCGTGTTTGTTGCTTCCATCTGATAAGCTAAAACCCTTATTGCCTCTACGTTCCCGTTTACGTCTAATATTGGAACCGTCTGAATATACCTTTTTTGGGCTGCGGTTCCACCACCCTGAAACGCCTTGAATGTTGCGTTAATCGCCAGACGTTCCGGCTTTATCGCAAACGGCAGTGGCACAACTATCCCGTCGGTAAGCGACACCGTAGAGTTGAACAGAAGCTCTTGCCTCATGAGACTCATCAACATGCTGGCACTCTTAAGCCCATTCGTGTAGTACAACCCGTTCGAATTAAGTATATATCCCTGCCCTGATTCTGCTGCGTCATATACATATATTCCCCCTATTCCCGCGGGTCCGACACTCGCCCCAATCTCTACGTTGTTTTCCAACTCGATCTTGTCATCGGTTTCTGACATTATCGCCAGTTTTGACGCGTGTATTGTTCTGGCTTCAATTCTGGCGGCATCCAGATAACCGGTCGTGATCTTTCCCGCATCAATGCTCCCAACACGAAAATTCGAGATTTTTCCTTCAAGAATGTCATCGCCGGAAGAATCCGATGTGAGCCAACCGGAGGTAACACCGTTCGGCTTTACTGCGCGCACGCGGTAATAGTAGTATTTGCCGTCAGCGGCAGTCGTATCTTCGAAATAATCTTCTTTTGTGTACCAGATCATTTCCCAACTGTCTGCCGTGTCTGCGTAGGTTCTTTGCACTTCGAAATACAATCTTTTGGGATCATAAGAAGCAACCCAGAAGAAAAGAATTCCAGTCGCACATCCCACAAGTTCGGCACTCGTAGGCGTCGCGGGTGCCGCCGTGTCATAAAGCGATGTCGTGGTTTGCTCGGGGCTCCACGCAGAAACCTTTCCATCACTGTCAACAGCACGAACGCGAACGCTTACGAGCACATTTTCGGATACTTGCAGCGAGAATGTCTGCTGTACGGTCGAGAATATTCCAATCAGCTTTTTTTGATCGCCAGTTCCTTCATAATATTCAACTTCATAGTGCGAATGGTTCTGCTTCTTTGTATGAGTCCAAGTCGCGGACACGATTGAAATATAGGTATATGTTTTTTCTAAGGCGGCGAGGGTTGGAGTGTTTGGAGTTTCAGCTGAACAGGTTGTGTGATTAGTTGACCATTCAGACCACTCAGAAACGGCAGTTGCCGTTGATATTCGTGCCCGCACTTTATAACTCTCGCTTTCGTTCGCACGGAACGCAACTATAAACGGCGACGTCCCTCCTTCCGCCCTTATCATCCCGGCTTGTGATTCCCGCGTGTTGTTGTAAATATCAACTTCATAGCTTCCAATCTCAGCAACGGTTACAAGCAGATAAACCTTGTTATCGGCTCGCACTTCCGAAGATAACGTTGGAGCGTCAGGCGTTTCCGCAATCGTTATTTCGGGTGCAGCCGGGACTGAGCCTCCGTGCGTAGTCGTGGAATCAACAACACTTGAATCAAACGCCGCTCTATCTGCCCTCCCGCCAATTTCCCAAGTTCTTTTGTCTATCGAGTATCCGAGACGTTCGGGGACAATCTTCGCACCATCGTAATCGATTGTATAATCAGGATCAGAGTACGTGCCATCCCAAGCCCCGATGAGTGGGATTTTTGCCGGATCGACGATTGTAAATTGCAGTTCTTCTTGCGGGAACGCCTTTTCCCAGTTTAGTCGCCTTGTGTTCCAACTTGAATCTTCTACGATTATATCGCTTTGTAATGTATACTCGTTTTTGTAACCATCTTCCAGCGAATCATCTATTGACACCTCGACGTTTTGCTCATCAACACCCTGAATTTTCATATTCCAATACAGCAGACTTCGTTCAAAACCAGAAGTGTTTGTAAATCTTATCTGCATTCTAAACGGATTTTTCAAATATCCCGCGGGATTATCATCCACAAAGTTCGAGTTGTAAACAACCGAATCAAACGCGACATCTGGACACCCTGTAAAATCAATGTTATTCGCGATTATTTTTAGTACCGGCATATCAAATTCGATATAATGCAGATCGTCTCCCGTACCAACGCCAGAAGACGGGATAACAAACTCATTGTCTATCGTTGCAAGATATAGCGTATCGGTTTTGACGGTTTTGGAAAAGCACTTGACCGTCCACGCGTTATGTTCTCTCGGCGGGTACTCAAATGTTATGTTAACAGCCTCGTCAGCAGTAAGCGAAAGATACGGTGTCGGATCATATACTGACGTGTCAGCAACAAGGCACCCAGCCTCGACAACCATCGTTGCTGTTGGAAGCCCGGGCGAGCAGTATATCCGCCCGCCTATCGATTCCGCGATGTGAGACAAAATCTCTTTATATGTCACATCATTTTGAATATAATAATAGGGTACAAGAGGGTTCACCCAGCTGCCGGGCGCGTTAGGTGTATAAACGACGTTCACATCAAGTTCCGCCGCAATGATTGTCATTATCTCTGTTACTGTTTTTCCAACGAACAGAAACCCAGCGATTTTTCTTTCAACTTTTGTGTACAACAAATCCTTTACTGTAACTCGAACACTTTTGGTGTCCTCATTCCAAGAATGGCGTTCGATTGTCCCATACAGCAGCACATCGCTGTCCAAAAAGTTTTTTTCCGCTCTTTCTGTTTGCGAGATTCGTATCACGCTTTTTTTGGCGTACTTCGCGAAAGCCGTTGCTTCGTCAGATTCGTGTATGTCGAGAACAGCTTCCGACCCACAGAAAGTCGAAAAGGCTCTCTGGTATGAGAGCCTTCCGCTTTCTAACATATCTGTTATATCTTCCCAGCCGGCTATTATCTTTCTCTCAATTTTCACGCTCATGTTGACGCCCCGGTTTCTTCGAGCGAGATATCAACTTTGTATAATTCTTCGCCGTCTATCAGTGATATTGCGGTTATCGAGCTTATATCCATTATACAAGTATGTGCCCCGGAATCCTCTGTAAGACTTACCGTGTTTTCGGCGTTAAGTGATTCTATCGTCTCTTTTTCCTCTTTCGTGCAATAGAAAGACAGCTTCCAAGTTTTTCGGATTTTTACCCTTACGCGATAGATAACACCGGTGACACTCCGATTTTCTATTGTCGTGTGCGACGGGGTTCCGTCGTAACTCACGGGATCAAAGCCGATACTTATCTCCCCAGCCGAAATTGTGGCGTAGTTAGGCAAATACCTTCACCCCTTTGTCCTTCCAATATCTTATAAGAGCGTCTGAAAGGACTTCAAGACTTTTATCATCTGTATCTAATATTGTGTTTCCTGTAAACGTAATTGCAAAATTGTTTGTTATCGGCTGATTCCAACCGGCGGTCGTTTCGTTTGAATATTCAGACTCTTCCTGCTCAGACGCGAAACCCTCTTTCAGCTTCGCAATATCAATATAATTTATCGTTGGAATGTTAACCGAAGGAATAAGATTCACAAGACTGATAACCGCGTTCGCCACACCAATTATAACATTTATCACGTACGCCAACCCTATTGCCAATGCCTCAAATATCGGCGTTAACGCTTCCACGACTGGCAGAAGAATTTCCCCAAGCAGCAACCCAAGCCGATACAACGGTTCTTGCAACCGCTTGAAGGCGGGTGACAAAACCTTGCTCATTCCGTCTTTTAGTGGGTTTATAACGAAATTCTTGATCGTTTCAAATATTTTTTTTGCTTGTTCCATCAAGAAGTTTTGAAACTTTGTGAACGCTGTATCTTGCTTTTCCGTCGACGCCGTTTGTTCTTCGGGTTTATTCACATATCCCAAACCCGCGAGAACATCCCACGTGTTTTTCATCAATCCCTGTAATTCCTGCTCGGCGGCTTTTATCCCGCTCAATTCTTCCGAAGAAATGGTACCGTCTTTCACTGCCGCAACGAACAAGCTCGAAAGTTTTTCCATTGACGCTTTGGCAACTTCCGATGACAGGAACGCATTTATAAGAGCCTGTTTCGTCATTTCTTCGAGTGATTGCGAAAAATTGCTTACAAACTCTTCATATGTGTTCGCGGAAAATGCCGATTGAACCGCTGACGCGATATCGGTAACTCCTACGCCTAAACTTGCAGCTTGCTCCTGTATCGCATTTGTCGCGTTTGAAAGCTCGTTAGCCGCTGTTTCCATCGCCGTATTCGTTTCTTTGAAATCGTCTCCCATACTCGATAACTCGTTTGATAGCGCGTCTATTTGTTGTAATCCCTCTTTGTACAGCCCGGGCATTTCCCCGACGTATTTCTTCATGCCTTCTACCAATGTCCGCAACTGGACGGCTGTTTCTTCCCCGAGAACGCCTTGCAAATTATCAATGATTTTCAAGAACGTATCTGATATATAATCAACAACATTTTTTAACGTATCGAGCGATGTTCCAATGGCAGAACCCGCACCCGATACAATCCCGTTCGCTGAACCTACGTACCCGCCTTCTTGATAACCCCTGAATCGAGCGGTTTCTAAAGTCTCAAAAAGTTCAGGAAATTTTCGTATCATCCACGCGGGCGCAACCCATTCGCCGCCGTGTACAACGCCCGCAACTTGATTTTCGGGTAGTTCCCCCGTATAACCGCCAGATTGCTTGCCTTGTAGTTTAAGTTCAGGGAGATTCTTGATATTAAGGGCTTTAAGTTTCGCGACAACCGCTGAAATATCCGCATCTATCTTTAACGTGTAAGCGTCGCGGAAAACCTCGTTTTGTAAATAATTTTGAATCGCATTGATGACATTTACCGCATCATCGTAATTAAGGGCGTTCGCCAATTCATCAACCGTCATTCCGAACATCGTTTCAGCCAATATTTTCATCTGTTCGTCAAGGTCTTTGGCAGAATTAAGAGCGTTGTTTAGCCCCGCGTTTATATCAGTTGGGATTTCTATTTTAGTTATCGCTTCCGCAACCTCTTGAATTTTTTCTATCGGCGCACCCTCCTGCATCAAATTTGCTACCGCAAGAGCCGTTTTCGTATCTTTTGTTTCTATTGCTTTCAGTAATTCCTGCACCTTTTCGACATCGTCTTTTTTCCCTACAAGCATTTCGCCGATGCCGGGGATTTTTCCGAGTTGCTTTTGTACCCAATCTTGTATCATGATTCCGAGTCGGTCAAGGAAATCATACGCGTATATTAAAGCAGCGTCAAAACCAGCCTCCAATTCTTTGAATATTCCAGATTTCCCCGATACTTCCAGAAGTCGATTTGCGATGCCCCCAAGTATCGGATTCTCTTTGCTTTCGCTTAACGCTTTGTATAATCTCTTTTGAAAATCGCTGAAATCCTTCGTGTATTCGGCTTCGTTTAACTTTAATGAAGGGAAAAGTTTAATACTTTCGAACACTTTTTTTACTTCTTCAACGGGCTTTTCCACCGAGTCACCGAGAAAAGACATCGCAAACAGAATCGTTACCGGTAGAATATAACCCGCCGCTGCACCAGCCGCGCCTTTCACAAGACCAAGCGTTGACATTATCGTGCCAGCAAGTGCAGTCAAGGCATCAACTGCGAGTTTAAGCGTTACAACAAACACGAGCGTTTCCGATATTTTCGTTATAAGTTTGGCAATTTCCGGTGAACCGGTAAAATCCGTCAAGGCTTTTTGAAATGCTTCCGCTATCAATTCACCAATATTCGCAACAAGCAAAAAACCCGCCTTGAAAAATCCCCATACCTTCGCCGCAAAAGCGTTAATTTCCTTCGTGAGTATTTCTGCTTCCGCGTCCATTGACACGTCGACCCCTACGGAGATTTTTTGATTCGCGGTCTTCAGCTTCTTCACTTCCGCTTCTATTGCGGCGTTCATCGAATTAAAAAAATCTGTTGCAACGGTAAACGCCGTTGACGCAAGGCGAATGACTCCGGAAAGTATTATCGCAACATCGCCGATGTTTATAGGTTCGTCAAAAGCCTTTTTCTCACCGCCGAAAATCTTTTCTCTCAATGAGTTTGAAACGCTTCTGACAATCCCCTCGAGAAAATCCGCAACGTATGTTATCGCCGAAATTGCTATATTACCGATGTTGATAACAAGCTGAGCGATAACGTCGAACGCCCCGATGTTCTTTGCCGTTTCTTCGGTTGTAGATAATCCAAGGGCAACCGCCAATTTGTTTTTTACCGTTTCCCATACAGAAACGAGAACGTTTACAACAATTCCAGCCGCGCTTAAAATCACGTTGATTCCAGCTTCAACCGTAGCGACGGAAAATCCCGTTTCTCCAGCTGCTTTTTTGAACGCCTCTATATCAGTTTTGAGCGAAGAGGCTTCGTAAGCCGTTTTAACGAGAGTGCCGATTTCGCCGATTACTCCGGCAACCCATTTCACGCCCTGGAAAGAAGCCATAACGACCGCCGATATTGTCGCTGCTACGTAATCGCCTTCTCGCCACAATTTTTTTATTGCCTCAAGTTGCGTATCCCAATCGCTAAGCATTTCGGAAGACAGCGTTTCCCAAGTCTTCTCGCCTTGCACGATTCCCCAACGAATACCACTCCAAACCGCCGATACAAAGGCAACCAGCCCCGCTTCGATTTTCTTTTCGCCGTTCCATAATCTCACTACTTCGGCTTTTTGTACTTCCCAGTCTTCGCCTAAAACTTTCGAAAGTGATTGGTACGTGGTTTCGCCTACACCCCACGCCCATTTTAACCCGCTCCATGTTGCGGTTGCAACCGCTACGATTCCAGCCGCCAGATAATCGCCGGAAGTCCATAACGTTCCGATTGCGGCTTTCTGTGTTTCCCAATCCTCACCCAAAACAGCGGAAAGAGTTTCATATGTCTTTTTGGCTTGACCCCACGCCCATTTTAACCCTTGCCAAGTTCCCGTGACTGCGGCGGTTATAATCGCTGATACGTAATCGCCTCCAGCCCACGCTAAACCAATAGCTTTTTTTTGCGTTTCCCAGTCTGCATTTATCACGCTTGAAATTGTGTTATATGCTCCGATTGCTTGTTTCCAAGCCCATTTTAAGCCCTGCCAAGTACCGGTTACCGCCGCGGTGATAACAGCACTGATATAATTCCCTTTATCCCATTCTCCTTGTATTGCCGCTTTTTGGGTTTCCCAATCCGCATTTATTACTTCCGAGATTGTGTTATATGCTCCTTCGGCTTGTTTCCAACTCCATTTCAACCCTTGCCAAGTGCCAGTAGCAATCGCTACAATCGTTGCCGCAAGTTTATCCCCGTTTTCCCATAATGCCTTGACCGCCGCAACCTGTGTATCCCAATCTTCGTTTATAACCGCCGAAAGGGTTTTACCAGCTTCTTCAAACTGTTTGCCCGTCCACTTTATTCCGTTCCAAGTTGCGAATACTACCGCCGCTATCGCCGCCGTTGCCTTGCTTCCTGTGTTCCATTCGTTTTCGATAACCGCTTTTTGAATTTCCCATTCTTTTCCTATGTTCTCGCTAATAAGCGTGGCTGTCGCCATCCCCCATTCGATACCTTGCCATACTGCGTTTGCCACAACCCCAAGAGCGAATCCTAACGCCTCGAAATAATTTCCTTTGTCAATAGCGGTTTTTAGGGCATCAACTGATGTTCGTATATCCTCCCCAATAATTCCCGCTAACGAGGTATATGCTTCCTCGATACCTTCCCATAACCACTTAATCGGGGCGATGACAATTTTCAAACCAGCACTTATTGCACCAGAAAAATCCCCTGTGCTTAAACTCGTTACAAGCTGATTCCAATATTCACCCATATTCTCGATGTTCGCCGTATCCCAAGCAACGCGGATTTTATCGAGATTTGCCAGTAGCAGGGCAATCGCCGCGACTGTAATGAGTATAGGGTTCGTCAACATCGTGAATCCCGCGTGCAGCAAGGACAAAGATATATTACCCAGTTTGCCTATAATCCCGATTGCGACGCCAACCCCCGTGAGAACGACGCCGATTTTTAGTAACCGCGCTATCAATTCGGTGAGTGCGGGGCTTTGCGAGATTGCGATGATTTTATCCGCGAATGAAGTAATCGACTTTGTGAAGTCGCCGAGAAAGTTTTTCCCTACCGCCGCCGCAAGGTCGATAAATGCGTTTTTAACTCTTGCAACCTGCGTATTAAACGACGCCCCTGCCGCATTGGCTTCTTTTAATTGCCCCTGTACGCTTTCCATTATCGTCTCGTAAATCAACTGGCTTTTCTGTGTTGCAGTTAAAAGATTCAGGTCATCGTTCAAACCCTTCGCCCGCAACCGCTCTTTCAAACGCACGTCATCGGCAAATATTCCATATTGTTTCAAACCGCGTGTCATTCCTGCCATTCCGTACATCAAACCTTCAAGGGCGGTCTGCATATCGCCGCCCCATATGGTAGAAAGATTTTCGGAAACGAGCGTCAATTCCGCTATCTGCTCGTTTGTAAGCCCGAGTTCAGTACCAAGAAGCTTCGCCCGTGCCATAACATTCGTAATCGTTGTTAGCGTTTCCTCCGAACCAGCACGAACCCGCTTGACTGCATCGGCAAAGTACGCAAATTCCTTCGTGTCGCCCTGAACAGCCGCCGATAACCTGATTGTTGCGGTTTCAAGGTCGCCGGCCGCTTTCGTAACTCCTCCTAATGCCGCTGTAAGAGCGGCAAAGGGTATCGCCGCTTTTTTTCCGATATTTTCCATTGATGAGAAGGTCGATCTCATCTTTTGTTCAAGTTTGTCAAGAGCGGTTTGCACATTTCCAATGCCCGCCTTATACTCCTTGTCGTCTATCTTAATCTTTGCAAGTAATGCCGGTAATTCTACTGTTCCTGCCACTCTATCACCTCGATGGCGTCAGATTTTTAAAAACCGTTTAATCGCCTCCAAAATCGTTAGTTTTTTTATCCGTGATATTTTTATCACGGAACGGGGCAAACGCTTTTATACGAGCGATAGGACGGTAAATTTCGAACGTTTGCGATCTACACTATCTGCTGTTTTTTTGTTTTTTAATTCTGCTTGTTTTTGGTTTCTTCCATTCGCCGTTCTTCGATCTTACTTCTAACGGATCGGTAAGCTAACCAGTAAGTAAGTTGTCTTTTGCTCATCGTACTTAAAACCTCTTCCACATTTGGAATATGCCAATATTCCGCGGCTATATCATAAATCTGATACTTCAATGGCACTTTATAGGTTTCTACCGCCTCATCGCCGCCGAATAGTTCGAACGCACTATCGAAACTCGTCCGACGATATGCCGGACAACTCACCTACTGCATTTGCAATCTTCGAAAAGTATCCAAGCGGGATTTCGGTCTTAATGAGGGTATCAATCTTTTCAAGCAACGTGTTGCCTTGTATCGGGAAAAGGGATTCGTCTATCCCATAAATAACTAACGCGTAGGTTCTGGCGGCATCTATCTTCGATTTTTCTTTAAGATATTCCGGTGACGACAGGTCTTGCCCCCAAGTCTTTGTTTCCCGGTCAAACTTTTTTGGTGCCGCCGGATATGGAAGCGCGTCCGATATAATATCTGCGACGTTCGTCGGCAGCGATTTTAACGGGAACGTTATACTCTCCCCGTTTGGAAACGTGATTCGATAATCTTTTTTTTGCCTAAAAACTCCCGCACTACTCTGATCAAATCCTTTAAGTTCCATCTTTTTTTTCTCCTCTCGTTTTTTACGCATACGATGTAATATTTTCCGCCACTATCTTTATGTTCTTTTTAATCACTTTATCATCATTGCGGCTCAAACTTTCTATCAGGCAATTTTTGTAAAGCACGTGGTGAAAAAGCGTTTTAGCGCTATCCGCATAGTCGATAACCTCAAAATCAAACGTTTCGCGATGTTCCGCAATATAGTCGAAAACAGTTGCTATATTCTCCCGCATATCGGGTATAACCGGCAAGCCATCGTCACCATAAGCCCAAGCTGTTCCAAACGCCCATTGCCCCAAAGCCGCCCGCCCAAATTCATCAAGCATTGTCGCGTACTGCGATACGGCGTAGAAGTTATCAAGATATAGAACATCAACCCCAAAAGAATAACGCTGCCCAATTATCTTTTTCTGATACGTCCGGGAATTCAACGGTTTATAACTGTGCATCTCATACGCGTGGATTGGAGCAAAGCCCTCTGCGAATAAGAGGGCTATACTTTCTCCATTATATATGAGGTTCAAAAACGCGTCCCGTTTCCCGTAGCTTGCCATTAGGTTTTCGGTACGGTTTTGCTGAACCGCCTGTCGTTATCCGCGGTATTGTCGTACTTCCCAAAGACATACCCTTCGGCTGTAAGCGTGGAATAATTGTCGCCATCTTTGTAAACAACCTTCCCGGGATCGAAAAACACGTTGTACACATAGATTGTTTCTTCAAGGGCACCCGCTTCGTCCTTCAAAGCCAATTCCATATTCACGCAACGAAACACGCTTGGAATGCCGTCGGCTTCTACCGCCGTTGTCGCCACTGGGGCGCATAACTTGTCTTTTATGTTCTTGTTGACGTACTTCGCGGAAAAAGTGCATTTGCCAAATCCGTTATGTGGGTCGTTCGCCTTTACGTGATCCAACTCGCCGATTCTATTCAGAATCGCGATAGGTTCCCCTTCCACGGGGTCTTCATAAGCGAAATCACCTTCGCAGAAATCCAATGCCGCCGTGACAGACGCTGATGCAACCCCACAGGTTACCGATAACTCACCATCTCTCTTGTTTTTTACGACGCTCATGTTCTTTTCACCTCCCCCTTCTACGTCACGGCGACAAACTTGCGGACGCCGTTGTCGATCTTTCCCATTATAATACCTTCTGCCGATATTGTGTTGTACTCGTTTCCCTCCTTAAACTTCACGTTTCCTCTTGCGAATCGGCAGTTATAAAGCGTGTGCGTTTCTTCGGGTGCCCCAGACTCGTTGTTAAGCACAAATTTAAGATTCACGGTTTTGTAGTTCGAATGGATTTTATCGTCAGCAACCGCTGACGTAGTCTCCGGATCCGAAAGCAGTTCGCGGATTGTCTTGTTTTGATATTGGAACGAAAAAGAAACGCGCCCGAACCCCGAAAATTTATCATCCACCTTCAAAAACTTTAGCTCGCCTTTACGATTTTTTATGACTATTGGTTCCTTCATCGTCGGTTCGTTGTACGTAAAGTCGCCCTCTGCAAACTCGACAAGTGTTTCCACTGGTGTCCCGGAGCCGTCAATAATCGTAAGCGTCCCATCACGCCTGTTCTTTGTTACTTCGCCTGCCATCTATTGTTCACCTCCAAAATTTTACTGTCGCGGATATTTCCGCTTTTTTTCCAACTTCCACATCGAAATAGTTTGATGTTATCCTCGTAAATTCGACCACTTCCCCGTTTGCCAGCTTTATCTTATGCTTCAACACATCCAAGACTTTTTTTGCCAGCGTGAAAATCGCGTAGGCGTTTGTTGTGGATTTTGTAAAGGCTTCGGCTCTGAGCCTAAGCTCTTGCACCATTGGAGTTGCCCCACTGTCTTTTGCCGCCCCTTCATAGTCGATCAAGATATACTCGGTTTTGGTTTTTAAGTTGTCTGTATACCCGAATATTACGCTTGTTCCTGTTATCGATTGCGAAAATTTTAGATTCAACTGTGGGATCAAGATCGTCATCGTGCCACCTCTTCGATTGCTTTCAGGATCAAATCGTTCAGTGTTTTTTCGTTTGCCTCAATCGTGTCTCGAAACGGTCGCCGCTCTTTTGTCCCATAGCGTGCTATCGCGTCACATACGGCTTTTGCAAAAGGATACACCGCTTCGTCGGGAATCCCAAGGTCGTGTCTTTTGAGCCAAACCCATTCGCGAATTGGTGCGAACGGCGGTCTGTGCGGACGCGTGCCAAATTCAACATACGGGGCGTGTGCCGCGGTCGCCCCAACTTCACCTTCTAAACCTTTTTGCTTCTGATACAAACTTTGCAATAGTTGCCCTGTGTTCGTACTATTTTTCGCAATATGTTCTGCGATTCCCTTTTCGAGCAACATCAAAAACTTTTGAAGAGCATACTCACAAGCCGTTTCTACTTCTTTTTTGTGCTTTTCCAAAGCCTTTTGAAAAGCTTCTTTCGTTTCTTTTGCAAGCTGTATCGTTATCACGCGATAAGCTCCAACTCATACAGCCCAGAACCTACCCAATCCCGCACGTTCCGAACTGTGTAGACGGTTGTACCACACACTATTTTGTCTTGTTTCACGATCGGCAAGTTTGCCACCCCGATGGCAAAGCATTTGTAGCTGCCAACCTGAAACCCTTTGCTTATATCCTGCGGTGTTGATGGCACAATGTATCCAGATACCACGTTGTCTTGCGTTGTTTCGGTAACAGCCCCGGTCGAAACGTTGAAACTCGGTGATCCTACCACTCTTCGGTGCGTAAGCTCATAGAATTTCCACGGTACTCGCATCACTCGATATCCTCTATGGCGATGATATATCTTTTTCTCAAATCCTTTGCCATCTGCAGCAGCAGCTCTTTTGAAATCGTTTCGCTAACCCCGCCAATTGAGTAAGAGTTGAATTTTGCAGGGTCGCCTGTAAGCAACTCGTAAGCATCCGCACGTGATAAATCCAACATCTTGTTGGTCAGCGTTACGTCCGCACCATCAACGATTGCCCCATTTCTTGTAAGTATGGAGGTAAGCTCAGCATCCGAGAAAAGTGTTTTGCCGCTATCTTTTAGCCACAATCTTAATGTTGTGAGATTCGTGTCTGCCATCTTTCCACCTCGCTACTTGAAACAAAGTAAAGCCGGGGAAGTTCCCCAGCTTTACCAGAATTGGAACGGATAGACCTTAATGCTCGTGTTTGTTGCACTTTCAAAATAGAAACTTACTGTCGTATCACTGGCTTGGACGAATCTCCAACTTTCAAGGGGAGGAATAACGTAAAAAAGTTCTGCGGTTGTCGCGTGTGTAAGTGATATGCTTCCTTCACCGCTCCCACCGAAGTCGCCTGCTCGGATCGTTAGCGTAATCGTTGGGCTTGTAGCATCTGTCGGTTTTAGGTCGACGAAAAAGCCGATCTTCGAATCTACCTCATACAAAAAAGTCATTGTCCCGCTCGCGGTGAGCGACTGAGCGGTGACGTTCGTGATTGTGTTTCGGCTAATAAGCGTCGGCGTTATCGTCGCGCCAATAAGTACAGTAACAACAGCCAAAATCAAGAGCGTCAAAAACAGTTTTGTTTTCCTCATATTCATCACCGCCTATGTGCCTTTTATCGCGACAATTTTCGCGAGTGCATTTGGCATAACTACTTTCGCGCCATACAGGTAAAGCCCTTTCAGCCCATCAGCAAACCGCTTCTCCATTCTATACGCTTCGATTTTCGCGAGCTGCCCTGCATAACTTATTGCAAGCGACGTCCCTGCCAATAGATAATGCGAAGTGCTGGCTGTCTTGATGTTATTGCTCTTCAAAATCTTGATCCCTGCGATCTCGGGAATAAGCCCTTTCGCCTTGTAATCCGCAAAGGCGAGCTTATACTCGTCAGCTTTTAACAGCATTCCGTGGAACCAAGGCGGCATAACCAGCCAACGCCCAAAAGCGGGGACGTTGTTTTCGTCAAGTTCCACGCCGATTTCGACAACGAGATCGTATGCGTTTTTTTCGCTAGAGCCCGATCCGACGGTATAACCAGAACCGCCATTGTCAAGTTTGATGCCAGCGTTCGCGTGGAATCCCGCAATATAACTATCGATTGTGTTTCCGATTGCATAAGCCGCACGCGCCGCTACCTGATCCACAAGTTTTGGGTTTTGCTGCGCTTTATCAAGATCGTCAACCTGCACGTTCCAATACTTAGATTGGTCGATAGATAGTACTTGCTGTGCCCCACCGAGTTCATCGGGATCTTCCATGTTAGCGTTCCGCGTATAATCCTTAATGGTCACATCACCAACCTGATTGATCCGTACTGTGTCGCCATAGTTGGAAATTTCGCCTTCGTAATCCGTATTTACCAGTTGCTTGAATACAAGATCTTTATCCAGATGAGACAGCAGCCTTGCGCTCCATATCTCAGGGATGAATCCATCTAATGCCATCTATTTCGCTCTCCTTCCTTCTTTAGCGTTCTTTTGACCCTAAAAGCAAAGAGGGGTCTTTGTCAAATATTTCGTTTATCTGCTGTGGCGTCATCTTCGCGATCTCTTCTTTTGAGAATTGTTTTGCGCCGCTCAACAGATGAAACGACCCTTTTTCGCGTTCGTTTTTATATTCCGCGATAGCTTTGTTGTATATCTCGCGATATAATCTAATCGCCTTTATCCGCTTGTCCATATCTGGCACGCTTTCAAAGACGCCCAACAATTCAGTTGGCAGCTTTTCATCCGCCAACAACTTCATGGTGTTGAAATCCGCCTCCCGCCGCATTATCTCTTGCTCTTTTTCTTGAAGCTCTTTTTCTTTCTGCTTCGAAATTTCTTTCGCTTTTTCCTCTTCCGAAAGTTTCGACATCTCAATCTCGGTCTTTAATGCATCGATCTTTTTTTGCCAAGTCTTTTGAGCTTCGGTTATCCTCTTATCTGCTTCTCTCTGCAAAAGATCTCTCATCTGTTCCTCGGTATACATCTTCAACCCCGCCTTTGTTTGATCGCCGCCCGTTCCTTCCAACCCCGCCCCGATACCGTTTACGTCAATATTTTTTTCAACCTCGGACACGGTTCGTTGCGGATTGTCAGATATTCCGGTAGTTTTTGTGTTTTCCTGCGGTTTTGATTCAAATTCTTTGTCTGCCATTTTTTTCCTCCTTGTGAGTGTTTTATTATATCACATTTTCTTTCAACGACAATTATTTTCAGGTGCTGCTGCTTCTTCCGCTTATGCCTCTTCTATGCACCTCTATGCATTTGCTATGCATTTGCTATGCACAAGCATTTACACTCCTTTCTTTCTTTCCTTTCTTCCCTTTGTTTATTTTCTTTCTTTTCTTTCTTTTTTTTCTTTCTTTTGGTTCTTTTCTTTCTTTTTTTTCTTTTAGCTCTTTTTTTGCGGACTATATCATCGCAGTTTTTGACTGCCCGAAAATTCCAAACCGTTCCTTTTCTCAGATACTCTTTTCCGACGTCTTTGTCATTTCCGCAACCCACCGATGCCGACATTGGATATGCGGGTGAGAATCCATACTGCAAACCTGCTCCCACGTGTAAGGATTCCTGCTTTTTCTATCCGTGCAAATATCAGTCGTTCGTTCGTCGTCGGGACCCGTCCAATAATACAAAAAATCTTGCGGGTGCCCAGTTGCCCCATATGCCTCGACGATCGACGCTTGATAGACTCTCTCCATTTGATCCCGAACCATAACCTTCGGGCGAGAACGATCATTCCCGAACGGTTTTATTCGCTTGAACGCATCAGTGTAACTTTCTCCATTAAGAAAGGACAGATACAGTTCGGTCTGAACCTTTTTGATTATGTTTTCCTCGTAATTGTGCATAAACGCCAACCCGCCGACTTTTAGCCTTTCAAATTCTTTCCTCGAAATTGAGTTCCAATTCACCGCCACTATTTTTAGTTCGTTTTTGAATACGTTTTCTATCGTTCTCTCGAAAAACGCTTCCATATTTCCCACATACTCTTTTTTGAAGTCCGCGGTGACGTTTTTTAACATCTTTTCTGCCTTTGCAATCTTGTGTTTAAGCGTCTTAGGCGTCATAGTTTGCCCGGTCGATAACAAATATTCAAGTTTGGAAATATATTTTTTTTCAGCAGAGATCAGCTTGCGATACAGTTCCTTTTCTATCTTCGGATCGTACGAAACTATCATCTTTCACCACCCCCGCCGTTACTCTTCTACCCCTGCTTCTTCCGTTTTTTCCTCTTCTTGCGTTTTGTTTGGATTAAGCACCTCTTTAGCTATTTCCTCTTGCTCTTCATCGTAATCGTACCCCAGGGATTCCGCAATCGTTCTATCAGACAGTATCCCAAGCCCTCTTAACGCGATATATTCTTTTAATAGCGATTCCGTATCTTCCGGAATAACATCCTCTGCTTTTATCGATATCGCGTAATCATTTCCTGTAGCCATTTTCAACAGCACGTTGAAATAATTTTCAAAGACCGAAAAATACGTTGCCCGTAAGGTACTTATTTTTCGCTTCAACGATTGCAACCGGATTTTCAGGGCGTAGCCGGAATTTACTGCCGTAAGGTCTTGTAAGATCAGCTCGGGGCACTTGTTTTTTACCGATTGTTTCAATTCTCGAATCTTTTCCAAGCAAGGCGACAAAATATTACCCTGATATTCCAAAAAGGAAATATCGCTGCCTTCTGGCAGATAAAGCACGTTCGAATCCTTTTTTATCTCCGAATCACTTGTGTCGTTTATCCCTTTAACAATCAATAGCGGGTTAGCATAACGATCTTCGATCATTGAAAGCCTGCTGTAAGACGAATTGATCTCATCAAGCTGTGGTTGGATCGTTCGCCATTCGGGTTCACCCTGCCAGCTCGAAAAGTTTGGGTCAATCGTCGGGCGATTTGGAATAACAGTTATAAACGGGATTCCATAACTCGATATATCCGCTTCAAATTCTGGCACGCCGTTTCTCTCCCGACGATAGAATTGCGAAGTCGAAATCTCACGGAGCATAGCCATGTGCCCATTATCTTCCACGTTGGTTTCTACAATCCAGCCATCACCAAAGCGACTTATAAGTGCCGAAGCGATTGGGATGTGGCTTATTCGCACCTTCCCACTCATATCTTTGCCAACACGAAACGCCGTTGTCCCAAGTATAAGCCCCTGCAAAATAATTTTGAGTTGTTCCGCCTCCCAGTTGTTATCTTTGAGAATGTCAAGCAACAGCCGTTTGGCGTTCCCGGTTTCGTCGTCCACAATATATTCTTGCCAACCGCCTATGATATACCCGGCGTCAATTTTAACGAGTTCTTGTTGAAAGTTCTCAATCATCCTTGTTTTAGCTTTTATTGTAGCCCCGTCTTTCTTATATGCCACAAAGAGATCATTTGCCTTGCAATAAGCTTCGGTATACGTTCCGAAAAAAACATTTATCAATTCCTGAAAGCTTTTCATCCGGTCACCTGCCCTTTATGAGTTATACTTCTATTCTTCCCTGCCGAAGTGCGAAGGTTCTACTAAGCATATTATACGCCCCACTTGTCGAATCGACCTGATCATCGTGTACACCAGCCGACGGGAATGCGGTTAATTCATCGATATATGCGTTGTTCCAATTTCCGCCCACGATTTTGATTGTACCACGTTCAAAAGCGGCACTCACCGGGTTTGCACGTACTTCTTTTGAGCCTGTCGGACGCACAAACTTGACGGTATAACCTCTCAGCACATTGCGAGTGTAGTTGTCCGCGACGATCTTCCCGGATGATCCTTGTTCTTCTTCGATTGCCGTTATGACTCTATTCCCGTAGTTAGCATAATCGGATGCCGCTATCGCCCTGACGAGTTGCTCTACCTTCTGTGGGGTTCCCCGAATACGTTGAACATCTACCACCCAATATAACCCGCCCTTCTCGACTATTAGTGTTCCAACCGTATAATCGGGGTCACCACCTTTCTTTGGTTCTGTCGCTGCAAAATCCCAGAAACGAACGCCACTCTTGAAATCGGCGGGATAATCTCTAACAACATTAAACCAATCACGACGAAACTTGTTTCCGGTTGCTTTTATTTCCCAATCCCCAAATCTCAACTGCCGCCTTGTAACAAGATCAAGTTTGTTAAGCGATTCTTCGTATTTTTCCCTGTTAATATGCGGGTTATCCTCCAACGTCGCGGGAATAAAAAGCTTTTTTCCCCTCAAGAACCTTTCTCTTACCCAATCGTGCCCTATGCCTCCCGGGTTACTCGCCGCCCTCATGCGAAGCGGAATATTCGAATCTGCCTTCTTTCGCAATCTTGAAAAAAGATAAAGATAATCGCTCTCTCGAAACGCCGTCAACTCATCAAACCCAATGAATTGAAATTCTGACGACTGATAACGGTACTTACTGTTCTCGGAATCCAAATAGCCAAAAGACAAAGTCGCCCCAGACGGAAACACCCAAGTTTTTCGATCGTCCCGCCACCTTGCCGCCGTGCCAAATAGCCACGAAAATGCCCGCTCCATAAGTGCCCCGGGCAGTGATAATTCCGCGTAGGTTTTTCTAAGCAACAACGCGGAATAATCCGGCTCGTTAACATACATTAGCGCTGCGGTAAGCAATGCTTCTGACTTTCCACCGCCAGCCGCACCGCCGTACAAAAGCTCGGTTTGAGGTAACGTCAAAAAGAGAAGCTGTTTTTTCCCCGGGCGGCTCTTTATCCACTCGTTGTGATAAAGATGCCGCAGATTGCTATCAATGATTCTTTCGCCGTCTGTAAGTTCTCGCCCCTCATTCGTTTGTTTCAGCATTTCCTACTTCTTCACAATTATTCGGAAACTCCTTCGCAGCTTCTGCTATTTCCCTAATCGATTCCAAAAACTCTTTTTCGTTTCTGAACGGCTGCACCTCTTTTATCGTCGCCTCAATCTCTTGCTGCTGCCGAAGCCCCCACCGCTTCGGGTTTCGCCGCTCTTGCCGCCAAGCCGCGGCACGCCAGTCTTCCTGAGCTGCTTTGTCAATCACTATCAAATCTCGCATCTCGGCAATTGCGATTGCTTCGTCATAGGCGTTCACAAACTCAACAAAGACGCGATCTTTTTCCGCTATTTTTTTGTATCTCTTCTCGCTGTTTTCAATGACTCGGCGCCCGTATTTTAGCCACTTGTAGAAAGTTGTCTTTGAAATCCCGGCGGCTGCCGCGGCAGTTTCCGGATATGATCCGATTTTCAGATATTTATACAAGCTTTCTACTTTTTCTTTTGAAATAACCGTCGGGCGACCTCCCGCATGACCTCTTTTTTGCTCCATTTTCTCACCTCTTTTTGTTTTGCTTTGTCACTTTTTTGTTTTGAAATCCAACATTATTTATCATTTGCTCTCTCCTTTTCTTTGCACCCGTTTTTTTAAGTATTTCGTCGGCAAATCCTCTTTTGTGTATTTTCGGAATAGATTGTCTATGTCAAGGATTTTATCCAAAAAGATGACTTTTTTATATGCACGTAAAGAATCAAACCCTTTTGCATTTATTATTTTGTCCACCGCCCGCGAATCTTTTTCTACCCCTCTAAGTACCAAAGCAGACAATATAACCGCATACAAATGATCGGTCGCGAAACTCTCCAAAGCCCAAAACGCCTTACCTTGATAGAATACGTTCCCGGGCATATTAGGCTTTTTTAATGTTTTAGATATTAAACCCCGTAGATTTTCCTTTGGCATCTCCCAAGTTGCAGCAGGTGTTGCGGGCATCGCCCTAAACGGGGTAAAATGATATAATAATTTTTCTTGCTTTTCGCCTGTGAAAGTTTCGGGTTCCGCGGCTTTTATATCCTCGAGCGTTTCGAGCCAATCCTCTTTTGACTCCGTTGGATAGCCAATAACACAAAACACCTTTAATTCTGTTGTTTTTGGTTGTTTGATCAAACCCCGCAATACATTTCGGTACATCTCACTTGAGATTTTTTTATTTACTCTGAATCTCAGCCTCTCAGACATCCCGTCTAATCCTATCGTTTTTACCAGCCCGTCATCAGACCAATTTTCTACGGGAATTTTCAACAAATCCGCGATAGTTCGTTCCGTTTTGTCTATTGTTGTTCTGTTCGACAATTTTGACATCTGATATGTTCCGTCCCCAATATAATCTCTGTGCCACGTATAAGCACAAAACGAACATTTGTTCGGACAACCGAGTGCGGTTTCTTCGTATTCAAACCCGTTAGGCAACTCCACTTTATACGGATATAATTCTTTTGCTTGTGCAATGTAATATTCTTTTTCAAGATCAAAGTCTTTCGCCCACACAACGGATTCATCTTGATACCGCCCACCTTTTTCGTATTCCTTCACAATTTTCGGGGCTGTTTCCTCGCCACGCCCAAAAACAAAAACGTCGACATACTCAAGAAAAGGGCGAATATTCAACACACCGGCACCGCCACAGATTATTATATAATCGCCTTTTTTCCAGTCTTTTCTTTCTTCCAAGAACGACAGCCAATCGCAATCAGCTGTGATAGAAACCAGAATTACGTCGTAATTTTCCACACTGTTTTTTTCCGTATATTCGACTTCGTACCCAGCACGCCTGAGCGAATCTATTACGACTTCTAAGCCAACCCATAGCCGCGCATTATAACATTCGTTCTTGTATGCCTCTTTGGCGTATTTTCTTTGAATATATGCGGCAATCTTCATACCGGTCACTCGCTAAATTCGAACCCACATTTTGGGCATTTATACTTTTTGAGTGTGCTGGTTTCTTCTTTGCTCTCTTCTTCCTCGTTATCACTTAACATAGTATCCGGCAAGTCCAAAAGTGAAACATCAAAGCCCCAATCTTTTAATTCGCCTATTTCCCAGTCGCTAAAAACGATGTCAAAATCCCATTCGCCCATTATTATGTTGTCGGATATAATGAATCGTTTTATTTGCTCTTCCGTAAGATCCGAGGCGCACATTACCCAATCGTCTGAAATCTCTTCATAGCCGAGACTCTCCAATGCTTTGTATCTCATATTGCCACCGATAACCTCCCCGTTATCGGTCACGATCAAGGGTCGCAACTTCAACATTTCAGGAAACTCCTTGATGCTCTTAACCAGTTTCGCAAATTGTTCGCTTTTAATTATTCGCGGGTTTCTGTCGTTCGTTCTGAGCTCTTTCAACTGTACCATTGCCTGTTCTCCCCCCCTATTTTTTATTCCACTCGGTTCGTGCTATTCACTGTGTTTTTTTCTACGTACTTTTCAAGCAGGCTTTCAATCACGCGTGAAAGCTTTTCGCCGCGTAACGCCGCAACCGCCTTCGCGTGTTGATATGTGGAAAAATTTTTTATTGAGATACATACGTTTTTTGTCATTTTCTCCCCTCCTTTATATAGTCAATTATATCATTTTTTTATATTATTATTCGTCAAGGAGCGTTTTTATAATTCTTTCAAGGGCTTCTCGCGCGGACGCAGACCCTATGCCTTCTGTAATCTCTGTCGCAAGGGCGCGCTTTTGCTCGATCATTTCCATCAGCTCTGTTTCTATTGTGCCTTCTGCCACGATATACCACGCTGTCGCCGATCCTTTCTGACCTATTCTGTGGATTCGGTCTTCCGCTTGATCCATCTGTGCCGCGTTCCACCCAAGTTCTACCATCAGCACATCTTGAGCCGCTGTAAGTGTCAGCCCAACGCCCATTGTTCCGATCGTTCCAACAATAATTTTCGTGCTTGGGTTGCATTGAAAATCATCCACCAACCGTTGCCTGTCTTTCAGCGCAGTGTGTTGATTGATATACTCAACCCCAAATTCGCTCGCAATTCTCTGTACGACACTTTGATGATGCCCAAAAACCACGAGCTTTTTTTCTGATTCGATGAAGTCTCTAATCCATTCTATCACCGAATCCATCTTTGCTTCGGCTGCGCTTTGCTTTAGACTTTCAATCTCCGGCAGAAGGGCAGATAACGTCTTTTGTGTCTTACGATGCCGCTGTATGATCTCTTTTTTTTCTTCTTTTGTTTTCCCTTCTATCGCGTGCATCAGCTCTTCGTCCGCCTTCATCTTGAGAGCTATATATTCGATTACCTCTTTCTTTCGCCTGTTGTAATTGGCGAGGCTTACTGCCACAGGGACTACTATCCGCTGCTTTTTGGGTAACTCATCCAGCACTTTATCTTTCTCGCGTCGTACAAAGCAGGTTGCACGTAGATTCCGGTTGAATTCCTCTGTCTTGTCACTGTTCCAACAATACCGCCGCAATATCGTCCACTCTCCGCCTAAATCCTCCAGATGTCCAACAATCTTTAGTTGGCTGATAAGCTCCTCCGCACGGTTCATCACTGGCGTACCTGTTAATTCAAGCACGACCTCGATGTCTTTCGACAATGCCAACGCCGCTTTTGTTCGGATTCCTTTTTTATTCTTGAGCTTGTGGCTTTCATCAAATACCAATGCTTTTGGCTCTAATTCTCGTATTTCAGCTTCTTGCTTTGGCATCATTTCGTAGTTAGTTATAATGATATCCGCTGCTCGCTGATTACCTTTTTCCCAAATCTCCACCGTTTTCCCCGGTAGCCACCGTTTCGCTTCAAGCCTCCAGTTAAGTTTCAAGGTTGCAGGACATACAACAACCACCGGATATGCGTTCAGGTGTTGCACAGCCGCCAGCGCCTCAATCGTCTTCCCGAGTCCCGGCTCATCGGCTATTATCGTTTTTGGGTTGCTTGCAATGTACTTTACGCACGCTTTTTGAAACGGTCTGAGCGTTCCGCTCAATCCATCGATTTCGAAAGGCTCATCTATCGAATAAGCCCCTGAGTCTCTTTGGTTGCTTATCGCAGCTTCGTGTTTCTTCATGATCTCTTCTTTTACCGATTCTGGCATCACAAACTCGCCTTCTTGCAATATTGGCAGTAATGCAAGCATTGCCGCTTTTGTTTTTGGCACCGTCCAATGTGGCTCGCTTCCAGACTCTCTTACAAATCGCCTGCCCGCGACCTCACGGATTGCTGACACAAGTTTTGGATTGTAATCGAAAAATATCTTGTACGTTTTTTCGCCCTCTTCTACACGAGAACGAGATTCTGGCTTTTCGATTATTTCCGGAAGGGCTTCGGCTTCGGAAGAAAATCCGTTTTCTTCCAAAAACCTTCTAAGCCCTTCTCGGCTCGTGGAGGGCACCAGCCACTTTTTTTGTGCCGGAT
>Ga0209717_1001499_pt1 | contig 24992 bp, 23 predicted proteins | sample AD_UKC048_MetaG_FD_184418 | JGI IMG/M metagenome (GOLD analysis project Ga0209717, IMG submission 184418) | Active sludge microbial communities of municipal wastewater-treating anaerobic digesters from USA - AD_UKC048_MetaG (SPAdes) (version 2) | ecosystem: Engineered > Bioreactor > Anaerobic >... | reverse complement strand
TTATGCACGGGCTGCGGTTGCCCAGTTGTGGCGGGGGCAGACCAAAGTGGAACGCGATTATTATTACAACAACGGGAGTTATTACTCCGAATGGATGGATGTACCCAATGCGCTGAACTACAACGCTGCCGTAGGTGTCTGGATGTTCAACAACTCCCTTAAACTGGAAGCCAACTACATGGGACTGAGATCGACCAGTGGTGATGATATCCGCATCTACAACTCACCTCAACCGACCAATAAGGTGGAAGTGGATCAAGTCGGGTTTTTCGCCCAGTACTACTTCAAGTCGATCAAACCACTCAAAGGACTTGGCCTGTTGGCTTATTATTCTAAAATGACCAATGGCCGGAACATGGGCAAATTTGAGAATTTCGGTTTTGGCGCAACCTATCAGTTTGGCTTTTCAAAAAAACAATCCACCAATGAAAACTAAAATATTTCGCTTCATCATCTGTACAAGCTTGATGTTTGTATTTTCTTGCGAAAAAGAATTACTGACGCATGCAGACTATTCAGAATACACCTTCTCCAGCCTTGACGAAAAAGGAGGCTTGTGGAAACCAGTCCTTTTGTCAGCGGCAAACCAGATTGTGATTCCAGCACCCAAAGACGTTACCTCGGTCGAGTACCAGGCCGAGTTGAGAAACGTGAAATTGGCCATGTCCAGTTTGAGTAGCAAGCAACGAGAGGCGATCGAATATTGGACCAATAACCCAATTTTGCGTTGGAACGAAATCGCTTTGGAATTGGCTGCAAAATACAACCTGATTCCACAACCCAACCCGGATGGAACGTATACGTTACCCGATGCAGCCAATCCGAGTAAATACCCGCTGTTTCCTTATGCCCACCCGCCTTATACCTGTCGGGCTTTGGCTTATTTGAGTGTAGCACAATTTGACGGCTTGATCAGCGCCTGGAATTACAAGTACCAGTTCAATCGGAAAGCGCCTTACGATGTAGACAATTCGATTGTACCAGCTTACTCAAAAACAACATTACCTGCTTACCCAGCTGACGGCGCAGTGGTTGCCATGGCTTCCAGAGACATCCTGATCGCTATGTTCCCTCTCGAAAAAGATTACCTGATTGCCAAAGCAAATGAGAACATGTCTTGTTTGACCTGGGCTGGTGTAAACGTACAAAGTGATGTGGATGCGGGCGCAATCATTGGAACAGAAGTAGCCAAAATAGCTTTACAAAGAGCTGGCAATGACGGAATGAGAAGAGCTCAGGCAGCCAAGCCAATATCTGACTCCATCAAAACGGCCGCAGTCAAACGATTCGGTTGGCAATGGGACAACCAAGAGGTTCCCGTCCGGGGAGTAGGGCTTACTCCGTTATTTGGTAAAGTAAGAATGTGGAATGTACCTACGGTTGAAGAAGTGAGGCCACCCGCTCCACCTGCACCTGGATCGGCAGAGTTTCAGACAGCCGCCAATGAGCTTCAGGAAATCGCCAATAACATGACGCCAGAAAAACGTAAAATTGCCAACTGGTGGTCAGACGGCTTGAATACCTATACTCCTCCCGGGCACTGGAACCGCTTTGCCAAGGACTTCATGATCAAATACAAATTTAATCCACTGCGCTCGGCGCGGACTTTTGCCTACATGAACATGGCCATTATGGACGCGGGCATCAGCTGTTGGGATGCCAAGTACTATTATCATTATCCACGCCCAATTCAGACAATCCCCGGATTCAAAACCATCATCGGCACACCAAACTTTCCTGCTTACACCTCCGGGCACAGCACATTTTCTGCTGCTGCCGCGGAGGTTTTGTCTTACATTTTTCCCAACGAAGCCCAACAATGCCAAGCTTGGGCTCGGGAGGCAGCTGAATCCAGAATTTATGGTGGTATTCATTACCGCTTTGATGCGGAGGTAGGGTTGACTCAGGGCAAAAACGTGGCGGTATACTCCGTTAACAAAGCGAAACAGGATGGTGCAGAATAAACCAGTCTCCAATCCACTGTAAGAACGCTGTAAACATTAGCTATTGGCCACTTTTTCCAGTTCATTTGGGAAAGTGGCCATTTTTTTTAAAAAAAATTAAAACTGTTGGAACGGCTCAATAGCCTGCTTACACATAAGGGAGAACAATCGCATTATTCAAAACATCTTTTAACCTTTAACACATATCCCTATGAAAAAGCTAAGCATCAATACATTGTTGAGCCTTGTTGCATTGCTTCCCATGATTTCAGCTTTTGCGCAGAATCCTTCCTTGAACCCCGCAGTACGGAACCCTGGCGTACTGACAGCAGCTGCGCCCAATCTAGTCATCACCAACATCGTAACCGATAAATTGGTGTATGCACCAGGCGAAACAGTAAACTGTAAGGTGACCATTAAAAACATTGGCTCGGCCAAAGCTGTCGGCACCAATGACGACCCCGCAAAAGGCTACATGGTAGACGTCGTGTTGTCCACCGATGCCATTGCTCCCATCGTTTATGCAGTCGTACCTAACCCCTATGATTATCAGGAGGACATGCTGGTGATTGGCGGCCGTCACAGCAACACGGTTACCTTAGCGCCTGGAGCGGAAGACACCTATGTAGAGAGTTTTCCGCTGCCCAAAGTAATGGCTAAACCTTGTCAGTTGGGTTATGTAGCAGTCGGAGCCGTTGCTGACCCCGGTAAAAAAGTGGCGGAAACCAACGAAAACGACAACACGCGTTTTACCCGCTTCAAACTCAATTGCAGCGGTCCAACTACGGCTCCACGCCCAGATTTGGTCATCACTTATATGGCTCTGGCTAACCCGATAGGTGGCCCTGGATTGGCTTTCTCAGAACTGAAAGTAGAAGTGAAAAACGTTGGTGGCGCTCCGGCCGTAGGTACAGACACCGACCCAGCCAATGGCTACATGGTCGACATCATCACTTCTTCCAACACCGCTGCTCCTATGGCGTATGCTCCCCTGGCTGCTGCTGGTCAATTTCCGGAAGACAAATTGGTAATCGGTGGACGCATCTCCAATACCAAAACCCTGGCCCCAGGTGCTTCACACATCTACTACCTGAGTGACCTGAAACTACCGATGGTGGATTTGCACAACTACTGCGGACGCGCCTTTTATCTGGGCGGCATTGTTGATCCGGGCCTGAAAATCGCGGAAATCAGTGAAACCAACAACCAGCATTTTATCCAATTCAAAGTGGATTGTAAGATGTATACGGGAGGGAAATAATTATGAGTTATGAGTTATGAGTTATGAGTTATGAGTTATGAGTTATGAGTTATGAGTTATGAATGTACTCATAACTCATAACTCATAACTCATTTAAGGGTTCTCCTTCACCAGAGAATTGATCCACGCCGCCATTTTCAGCGCATCGGCTTTCGGTACTTGGGGCATTGCTGCCATTTCCGTGGCATACTCTGGCCAGTTTTTTGGCTCAGGCTTGTGGATTAAAGCAACAATACGTTCATTGCTGTACTTGCGCTTGGCAATATCGGTAAAAGAAGGCCCTACCTGCCGGGTAGTGGTATTGTGGCAACCCAAACAAGTCCATTTGGCTAGCAGGGGTTGCACTTTGTCATAAGTAGGCGCGGCAGTTTTGGCAGCACTCACTTCTTTGCCTTTAGTCGCTGCGGGGACTTTCACTTTTACCGCATCGGCGGTTTTAGTCGGCGTTGCAGTTGCCCGCTTGGTGCTGACCTCTGACAGTGAAAGTTTAGTTCCATCCGAATGTTGTTGAGCGTATAATACGCCGTGGGGTGCAAAACGGGCAACCCATCGCGAGACTTTACCCCTTCCACTTTGATTTCGTGCAGGTAGTATTGTTTGATGTTGTCGATGAGCAAACGCACTTTTAGGCCATCTTCCGATACCTTCGCTCCTTTGATGTTCAGCGGAGCATCATTGATGGGAGGACTGCCATACACTGGATGAAATTTATAAATGAAGTTTTTACCACTGTATGAAGCCAGGTTTTCGGCACTGGCTTTGTCAACCGGATGGGTAAATTCAATCTCAAATCCGTCAGGCATGGCGCGTACTGTTTTCATTTCCATGGGCACTTTACCCGTCCAGAACAAACGCTGCAAACCGGAAGTAGTATTACCCGCTGAGCCCCAACCACGGTTGGTTTCCCCCACGTACAATGAGCCATCGTGCCCCCAGGTCATGCGCAAAACGCCCGACTGGAAACCACTGCGGAAATCAAACGCCACGCCTTGGAATTCACCTTTCACTTTTTCCATCACCACCCGCATGATGCGGCTTTGGCCCTGGTCACCGACAAAGACCTGCCCGGCGAATGGCCCAAAAGCGCCATTGGTTTGATCGGGGATAATTTCGGAGTTGGAAATGCCGAGGATACCGTGGGGCAACCAAACTGCTGGCAAGGTAACTTCGGGCAATTTGCTTTTTACAGCAAAAAGGGTATTCGGATTGGCTTCGTTTTCCTTGTTTTCTGGCTTGAGGTATCCTCCCGTTCCATTTTTATCCTTGCGTGGATCGACTACTGCATTGAACTGCTCGTCCGTCAGTTTTACCGGAGAATTGGGAATTTTATCGGTCCAAACCAAACCTGCCGGGTGCCCGGTAAAAGCACCTTTTTTGAGGTGGAAAATGGCGCCGGAACCCATGTAGTCGCCCTGGTTGTCGTCATAAAACAACTCGCCGTCAATCATGCCCAAGCCACAAGGTGAGCGCATGCCCGTTGCCCAAGGCTCCATTTTACCATCGGGGGTAATGCGCATGGTCCAGCCACGGCCAAACACGCGGCTTTCACCCCGCCACCATTCCTGATCGCCAAATGCTACGTTGCCCGTAACAAACATGCTGCCGTCGGGCGCAAATTTGGGGCCATAAGAGTATTCGTGGTAATGGCCGGAAATGGGCCAGGCATAAACGGTTTCGTATACATCGGCTACGTCGTCGCCATTGGTATCTTTCAGTTTGGTCAATTCACCACGCTGAGCGGCGAAAAGTGCGTTGTCTTTGTACGCCAAACCCAATGGTTCGTGCAGTCCTGAAGCGAACAACTTGAACCGGGGTGGCGCGTCATTGGCCATGTCCGGATTTTCCACCAGGTATACGTCGCCACGGCGGGTACAAATGGCAATGCGGCCGTCCTGTAGCGTGGTCATGCCGCCCACTTCCAGCAACATCCCTTCGGGCGTGGGCAAGGTGACAATTTTGTAATAATCATCTTCAGTGGGGGTCTTGGCCGGTGGATTGGGTGCAGCCCAGCTGAAACTGGCCAATAGTTGTATGATGCATAGACCGGAGAGAATGAGTCCGGTTTGGATGAAATATTTCATGTGTGCTTTTTTTGTGTTGCTGGTAAAAGTCTCCAGACTTATACCGATTATCTGCACGTCTCTGACGTGCTTTATGGTTGTCGTTTGCACGTCAGAGACGTGCGGATATTGAGTTCAAGTCTGGAGACTTGAACTAGCGCTGAGACTTGAATCAGCTTACCAAATGATCGAATACTTCACGATGCCAGCGGATACCGGTAGTACCAGTTCTTTTTTGCCATTGAAATCGCGGATGCTGGCTTTGGCATCAGCCGCCAGGGCAATGTAGTACTTGCGCTCGTCGATGGCGAAGGAGCCGTCGGGCATGGCGATGATGTCTTTGCCTTCACCCAATTTCAGGTGTGTCCCGGCGGGGATCGTGCCATTCAGGGCAATCTCGCGCACCAGACTGTTTTGATCCAGGCTGGGATAGCAGCGCTCTTCCACCTCGATGCCTTTGTAGGAATAACGGAAGATAGGACGACCGGTAGCTTCTTCGATCGCATAGCCTTTGGTTTTGAAATCTTCTTCCTTGTAGTCTGCCGGAAATCCATCGCTGGCACTGTTGATGATGCCCAGGGTTTGGCCCATGTAAGTAAATTGAGTCACGCCCATCGGGCGGAAACTGCCATCACCACGGTCATCCCACATGGGGGTCGCATCTACAAAATCGCCGCGCCAGGCACAGGCCACGTTGCCCGCCTTCAGGTCGTAGATGTAATGCAAACCTCCGGGATCACCTACACCAATGGTGTGGGTCAGGCGGCGACTGCGGTCTCTGTTAAAATCGAGGAAGGCCCGCAACAACCGTGTTTTGCTACCTACGGGTACATAGATGGAAGAAGAAGGATTGGGATTGGGTGGATAAGACCCAAATGCCGTCAAGGTGGAGCGCTGGATGGCCGAACCTTCAATGATCCAGGCCAGTCGTGGCGGCATGTACCCGGCGTCTTTGTAGTAATAGATGGTAAAAGGATGCGCTCCGGCTTTGAGTTGGAGGTTGCTTTGTTTGGAATCCCACCAACTATCCGGGCGTTCATTGTTCATCAATTCCTGGTTGTCGATCAGCAATTTTACGCCTCCAGTGGAGTTGAGGGTCATGAGGTACTCCCCATCCTCGGGAACGTTCAACATGCCATCGAAACGCGCGCCTGAAACGTCTTCCAGTTCAAGGACTTCAGTCGTTACCGCCGCAATTTTACCACTTGCTTTAGGCGTTTTGCCATCCAGCTCTTTGGCCTCTTTGAATTTTCCTTCAAAGTATTTGTAGCTGATGTCACTGGTCGTGGCCGTTTTAGCCCCCAGGGAACGGTACTTGATGTTGCGGAAAGCCACGGCTCCGTGGTCTCCCTGAATGAAAATAGGGCCAAGCGGCACTTCTTTTTGATCGAGCGGGCCACCGGTTGGCAAGGGAATTTCCAGGTTTTGGTGTACCGTAACGCCGTTGATGATCACGTAGTGGAGCCGGGCATTTTCGGTTTTTTTGCCCTGCGCATCAAAACGGGGTGCCTGGAAGGAAATGCGCATGTGTTGCCAAAGACCAGGTGCTTTGGCGGCATTGGCAATGGGTGCCTTGCCCATGTAAATTTTCCCGGGAGCGCTTTCCCAATTGCGGTAAATACCGCCCAAATCGCCATATTTGGGGGATTTTACGCCCCAACTATCGAACAATTGTACTTCGTAGCGGCCTTGCAGGTAGATGCCAGAGTTGGATCCTTTGGGCATCATGAATTCGAGTTCGAGTTCCAAATCACCGTGTTCCCAGGCGGTCAATACTTTGTACCCTTCGATGGTAGCCTGGTCTTTGTCTTTCCCGGCTTTTTCCAGAATGTCGTGGTCTTTGTCGCCTACATTGTTGAGCAGAATCCCTTTACCCGCAGTCGTTTTCATGCCGCCAGTGCGGTCCATGACCACATCACCAACAATTTGCCAATTGCTGCCTGTAGTTTTGAAATTGCTCATTTCCTCAAGTGGGAGGGGTTTGAGTGGGAATTTTTGTGCCCAGCCCGTCACAACACTCAGGATGGCAATAGAAAGTAGTAGTGGTTTTAATGACTTCATTGAAAAGAAGTTGAAAAGTTTATGGTTGAAGAGTTGAAAGTCCGGACACCTCGAATTCGTTTGGCGACCGGGTTTTCCAGTTTAATGTCCGACAGGTGTAACGCCTTTAGTATCGACTTCGGCCTGACTGTCTTTAATAAACAGCCACAAGATGGCAGAAATTGCCAAACTTATGGCACAAATGATAAAAATTAAACCCTTGTCCTGTGCCGCACTCACTGCTTCTCCAACGCCAAGACTGGCGACCAATTGTGGCAATACCACCGATAAATTGAACAAACCCATGAACATGCCCATGCGGGATTGATCAATGGTTTGAGACATGATGGCAAATGGCAAGCTGACGGTAGCTGCCCATCCAATGCCAACTACACACATCAGCAGGTAGATAAGATTGACGGAGTGCCCAAACAACCAAATGCCCGCATACCCGATGGCCATGATGCCGATACAGAGGAGGTGTGTTTTGACCCGACCAATTTTGAGAGCGAGCGGTTGCAGCACTGTTGCTGGTAAAATGGCAGCAATCGCGTTGAACAGCAAAAACGAAATGGAAACCACCTGTCCCATCTGGTTGGCGCTTAAACCTTCAATTTTTTGCTGCACGTACGCAAACATGTACACAAACATAGTTTGAATGCCCAGCCAGGTAAATGAATGTGCGGCAAGAATTTTTTGGAAGGGGATCAAGGGGGCAAATCGGACTCCAAAGGCCGATCTTTTCATGATAAAAATGAGCAGAATGCTGGCAACGGTCAAACCCATGCAGAGACCTGCCCAAAAGCTGTTCATCGTCCAGCCCATCAACCGACAGACCATGCCGGAAATGGCGTAGGCCAGGTATCCCCAGAGTGGACTAATGGCCATCAGGATTTGTACAAAAGAAGTTTTTTGTTGGGGCGTATCTGCATCGGTATTTTCACTTTGTAAAATTCGGGGCTCTTCGATAAAAAATGGCGGAATCACGGAAATTAGCAAAACCAGAATTGCCCCAAAATAAATCAAGGCATAATTGCCCCAAATCGCCCCAATGGCGTACGCTGCAACGCCGAAAGTTCCGGAAATGGTTTGCATCCAGGTGTAACCTTTGGTGCGTTCATCCCCGGGAGGGGTCACGTCAGCAATGATGGAGCGGGTAGGGTTAAAGCTGATGTTGATGGCCAAATCCAGCGTTAAAGCGATGGTGATGGCGACCCCCAATACAGCGTCCCCGCCCAACGCCGAGGAAATCACCCCGATATTGGGCAAGGCCAGGAGCATCAACGCGGCCAGCGTCCCGCCGACGAGGATAAAAGGCCGCCGTCGGCCGCCCCAAAACCATACGTTGTCGCTGATGAGACCAATGATCACTTGCCCAAAAATACCAGCAATTGGGCCCGCTGCCCAGACTAGCCCGATTTCGTGGATGGCCAGCCCGTACTTGGTGCTCAAAATCCAGCTGAGTGCCGAGATTTGGACAGATAGCGCAAAACCCATCGCAGTGGAGGGTAAGCTGAGCAGCGCATAGAAGGACGGCGCCAACCTTTTTTGAATGTTCAACATTCCAAATTATTTTTTGCGAAGTGTAGCTCAAAAATTGGAATGTTTTGCGGAAAAGAGAAGGGAATGGGGAAAAAATTTTGGGTTCGGGGGGGTGAGGGTTCGGGAGTTCGAAGGTTCGAAGGTTCGGGAGTTCGAGGGTGGGGGAGGAGATGCCTTGATCTAGAAGGGGTAAAACAGTATATTTGGGGGGGACTGATGGATTCAATTTAATCAAAAACATGATGAAATTTAAGATAAATCAGAAGATATTAGCGGTAATCCAAATTCGAATAAAGTTCTTTATCCTGCTTTTTACCCTAACCTTGTGCATGTTTGCATGCAAATCAGATTGTGGTGGATTGCTTGAATTCAAAGTAATTCAGAAACCCTTTTCGATTGACAAATGGCGTGGAGATGATTTGAAGCGTCGTTTTCTGGACGATCAAGTTGAGTTTGAGGCCAGATTTCTTGAACTTAGGGAACAAATGGTATGCGATCTCGTCAACAATCACTTGAGAATTGGCCACCGGTTTGGGCAACTGGATGAGTTGGGTGAACGCGTAGATAGTATATATCCTGCATATGATGTATTGCCCCCCAACTTTAGCAATGAGAAAATAACGAATAAGGAGTACACCCAATTCATTTATCGAGTTGGCTTTAATGCATCAGGAACTTGTTACCTGATTCTATTATTTGATCAGCAGAAAAGGTATGTGGGTTGCTACCGGGCCATAGCCATATGAATCAATCCACAGCGACATTTTTTTAACACAAAGGACACCAAGAAAGCACAAGGGGCACAAAGCGAGACCAATGTGATGTCCTGGTGCACTTTGTGCTTTTCCCAGTGTCCTTTGTGCTAAATAATACCATCCTTGGGCTTTTCAAGATTGAGGAAATGTCTGCGGAAACCCCCGAACCCTCGAACCCCCGAACCCTCGAACCCTCGAACCCTCGAACCCCCGAACTCCCGAACCCTTTTTCAAATCCTCCGCAACCTAAAATAATACACCCCTCCCCGCACATTGGCCCGTAAATTCATTCGTTCCCAAGTCAGGTTGTTGACGCCGCAGAGGTAAGTCATCACCGGACGGCCCCGGTCGAAGAAGTCCATGTCGAGGAAAAATTCGTTGTCGTTTTCACCATCAAAAGTAGCTCGATCGAGGATTAGTTCCCAATTACCTGGATAGATGATTCGATCGCGGCGATCGTCAAAAGAAGCGGTATAATCACGGTAAAACTCAATGATGTCCCCGACAAACTCTGAGTCGCGGTTCTCGCGAAATAGATCGCCATTTTCTTTAAACGAAGCGCTTTCAAAAATCCAGGCGCCGTAGAGCCGATCTTCTTTGCGTTCGAGGCGGTACTCGTCGGTACAAGCAGAGCACAGTACAATCATTGTAGAAAAAAACAGGAGCTTGAATGTGTATTTCATGACCATTTTTTAGCGGATTTCATTGTAAAATCATACTTCAATGATAAGCATTTCAGGTGTTCACCCCTATCACCTGGAATCACTTTAACCCTCAGGCCAAAAACTTTAACAAGCGTTAATTTCGTGTTAATTGAATCCTGGTGATTCTTTTTCTCAAAATTTTCTATTTTTACTTCAACGACGGCCTAAAAGCGAAACCTCCAGAGTGTATTTGGAGTTCTACTTCGCGCTCCAAATGGCTAGAAATTACTCCAACTTCGTTCCGAAAATGCTCATTTAGCGCTGCTAAACTCCGCTTTTCGTGCCTCTTTGGAGTAATTTCTAGCTCCTTTTCGCTTGCGAAGTAGAATCCCAAATACACTCTCAAACCGCTACGATCTACTATGAGACTCAACATCTACGTAACCCGCAACACGGCGGCCGTTGTATTTATTGGTTTTCTATCCAACTTGTTTGCACAGCAGACACCACTTAACGATTGTTCCAACCTTGGTTTTGAAAAAGGCACTTTTGAAGGCTGGCGTGGAGAGTATGGCCTGGTCAAAGACCCAACCTTCGGCAATAGGCCAAAGGAAGAGGACGTCAAAACCGGCCTGATCCCTCAGCGCCACACCATCTTGCGCAAAACAATGGGCAACGATTTTTTGGTCAAAATAGAAACCCTGCCCTTTGTTTCGATCGGCAATTATGCCGCCCGACTGGGGAATTCCCGCAATGGAAAAGAGTTTGATCGCCTCATCACGTCTTTTCGGGTTACCCAGGAGAACTCCCTTTTTTTATACAAGTTTGCAGTAGTCATGGAAGATCCTGACCACAAACCGAAACAACAGCCCCGTTTTACTGTAGAAGTACTCAATCAACGCAATGTACGGACTCCCTGTGGTTTGTATGAAGTGGCTGCTGCAGAGAACATTCCTGGCTTTAAAAACCAGAGTCAGTTGCGCATCCGCAATTGGACGGCTGCGGCCATCGACCTGCGCGATTACATCGGTCAGGTGATTACTCTGCGGTTTACTGTGAATGATTGTACCGAAGGGTTGCATTTCGGGTATGCTTATCTGGATGCGGAATGTTTGAGTGCCAAAATTTATCCCTCTTATTTTTGTCCTGGTTTGGATTCCACCATTACGCTGAATGCCCCGGATGGGTTTTCTTCATACCGTTGGAGTACCGGGCAAACCACCCGTAACATCACCTTAAACAAGCCCCAGGCGGGCAGTAAGGTTTTTTTAACAGTAACGCCCTTCAATAGTTTGGCCGAGGATTGCCGTTTTACCTTTGAATTTGAAATCCCAGAACGGTTTACCCGTGATTTATTGGCAGAGGATTCGGTCAAATTTTGCGGCAACAACCCACAAATTGTAACCCCAATTGACGATAATTTTGAAAGCTTTAGCTGGCGTCTGGGCAAAAATGGCCCCATTGTGTCCAATGAAAAACAGGTCAATCTCACCCAAACGGGCATGTATTACCTGGAGGCTAAGGATCGATCTTGTGTATTTCAGGATTCGGTACTTTCTCGTACTTTCCCTGAACCTCAATTGACGGCTCAGTTGGATGCACCCAAATGTGACGGAACCCCCAGTGGCCGAATTGCGCTGCAAGGTTCGTCCAACTTGCAATACGCCTGGAGCACCGGAGATTCAGCGGCCAGTATCAACCAACTTTCGGGTGGAAAATATTTCGTAACGGTAACCGAGCCAAACCTGGGCTGCCGTTTTGAACGCAGTTTTGACTTGCCTGCTGCGCCAGCATTTCAAGCATCCGCACAAACCCTCGCCCAACCTTGTGGCGAACTTCAACAGGGGCGTGCTCAAATCAACATTCAAGGCGGAACTGCCCCGTATGCGGTGCGCTGGAGCAATGGGGATACCACTCGAACCATCCAAATAGACCGAGCCGGACGGTTCAGTGTGAGTATTACCGATGCCCAAGGTTGTCGTCGTTTGGACAGTGTGGAGGTACAAAAAATGGAAATTGTCACTTCGGCCATACCCAGCAAATGTTTTGGGGATAAAAATGGCTTGATCAGCGTACGGGCAATTGGTGGTAGTCCCGAATACCAGTACCAATTGGGCAACCGGCCAATGGGCCGGGATTCGGTATTTGGAAACCTCTCACCAGGCCGCTACATGCTGTTGGCCGCCGATCAAAGCGGTTGTAAAATTGCCCGCACGATCGAATTGCCAGAGCCAGCGAGGTTTCAAGTGAGTTTGCCCAAAGACACTACGGTTGATCTTGGGGCAGCGCTGTTTTTGCGTCCCATGGGCAGTTCCCCGATCGCCAGCTTCCTTTGGAAAAGCACTTACCCCGATTTTTGCCCGGCCTGTACCGAATTGGACATTCCACGCGTAACCGCCAACGGTACAGTAAACCTGGAGGCCAAAGACGAAAATGGCTGTTTGGCTACGGCCATGATGCGGATTTTGGTGCAAAAAAACTATAAGGTTTACATTCCCAACGCTTTCAGTCCCAATGGGGATAAGTCGAATGACTTTTTTGAAATTTACCCAGGCACGAGTACCTTGCGCATTAAATCATTGGAAATATTCACCCGTTGGGGCGAAATCGCTTTTGCTTATGATGCCGATCAAAGCCAGGATTCTCCACGCTGGGACGGTAGTTTCCGGGGTAAAACCCTGATGAACGAAGTTGTAGTATACAAAGCGGTGATCGAGTTTATCGACGGAGAGACAAAGATGTTTACAGGGAGTGTAACCATCGTTAAGTAGGGTTTTAAGTTTTAAGGTCTTATGGTTTTAGGGTTCTCGGAAATCTCAGGGACTTTGAACAACCCTAAAACCCTAAAACTTGATCGGTATAAACCGCGGCGTCTTTTTCTGATAATCCCGGTATCCCGGATATTTCTCGCTGGAAATTTTTTCGCTGAAATCTGAACTGCCCAAAAAGAGCAAAACCAGCAAAATTCCCCCGGTGAGCGACCAATTGAGCCAGCGCCCCGTTGCCGCCACACTGAACAAATAATAACTCAGCCAAATGCCCTGTTCGGCAGCGTAATTGGGATGCCGCACCAAACGCCAGAGCCCGGTGCTGCAAAAGCCCTGGGCGTATTCGCCATCCAAAGGTTCTCCAGCATGGATGCGCCGGTACTTCTCCGTTTGAAAGTCGTATTGTTGCTGATCAGCAATGAATTCAATAACCAACAAGGCCAAAAATAACCCGATGGCCAGGTAGTCGATACCATTTAGCGGCTGGTTTGCACCTTCCCAAGCCATCACGATCGGTAGATTGAATAGCCAGATGAGCGTGTTTTGGTAAAGAGAAATGAAAAATAGCCCAAACAACACCCAGTTGATGCGGCGTTGGAAAAGTGGATTTTGACGCAAAATGCCCCAGCGGTAATCTTCTTCTCCTTTCCAGGGAATCCAGTGGTAGCCACCCCGTCGGGCAAAATTATAGGTGAGCCGGAGGGCCCAGAGGCTGACCAAAACGGCCATGATGACCATCCGTAGGTTCCAGGCGCTTTGTTGCGCAAAAAACCAGGCATAAGCCATCGGCACTATGCTCCAGATTTTGTCAACCTGGCTGTAATTTTTGGTCAATTCACTCACTAAAAAGCAAGTGAGCGCGACCCCTAACATGAGGTAAAAAGAACTTTGTAAGGCGGCCCACTGCGCTTCGTTGAGTGGTGTGTCATATTTGAAAGCAATTATGGGCAGCGCAATAAGGGTGATAATCAACAGGATGATGGTGCGTAACATAAATGATCGAGTCAAATGGTCAAAAAAAAAGGCATCGAGTCTACACTCAATGCCTTTCTTTACATCATTAAAAACTTAAGCAAACTTGGATTCCAAGCCTAATTTTTTAACCAACAAGTAGTGAAAAATAGCCCGGTACTTGTTGCGGTTACTGCTCCCCATTTGCTCGCACACCTCTTGTAGTGCAGCGTCGAGGTTAGGGCCATCCTTAAGTCCCATTTTTCCAATCAGGAAATTGTTTTTTACCCGATCCAGCTCGGTTTTGTCAGAGCATGAAACTCTGGAAGAATCATCATTGTAAATTGATGGGCCCAAAGCTTTGGTTACGGCGGTCAGTAAGGTTTCATCAATACCGCTTACATCGCGGGTTCCACCTAGTTCTTGCTTGTATTTTACCAGCAAGTCATCGAATTGGCTCATTGTTAATTTTTTTGGGTTCTGAATACGGCAGTAAAATAGAGATTTTCTCCAAATAGGGATAATTTTTTACCTTGTTTCCCAATAAATTTGCAAACAAACATTAAAATCTAATCCAATGAAATTTCTTTTGCTTTTTTTGTTTCTGGTAATTGGGTTCGTAGGCGGATATGCCCAGGCCACATCCAAGAAACTCAAGGCGGGTGTAGTGGTGCATACCGTTTATTTTTGGCTCAAAAACAAGGGTAACCAGCAAGACCTGGAAGCGCTCTATCAGGGCATAAAAACCCTGGTTCCAATCAAGGAAATCCAAACCGCCTACATCGGTACTCCTGCGGATACGAAAGACCGCCCGGTAATCGACGGCTCTTATGACTTATCCATCACCTGGGTGTTCAAAAATACAAAGGACCAAGATGCGTATCAAATCCATCCCATTCACCTGAAGTTTGTGGAAGAGAATAGTCATCTTTGGGAGCGGGTGGTAGTGTACGATGCGCTTTCTAAGTGAAAAGCGAATAGCGAAAAGCGAATAGTGAATAGCGAAAAGTAATTAAGCTTAATTGCTATTTTAGGTTGCACGTACAAAAAAACTGCTAGCTACCTGCAAAACTATTGAATCAGGGGAAAAGTGCAAAAACCGGAATTTGGGGTAGTCAATCTTTGGTCTTTGTGCCTCGCTTGCCAGCAATAAACAGTCCATTTTTACATCATCAAACAGCAGCAATGCTGATCGAATTGGGAAATGGAAATTGTAATAAAGGTTTAGCAATCATTTGGCCCGGCTTCGGCCGGGTCTTTTCCAAAGCCATTAATAGGGGTTATTTTTCATACTGGTTTGATCGATAGTGCCAGAGGCATCGTCCTTTGGCACTTACTCTTAATGCTCACCGAAACAACACATTCAATCGCCCATAATTTTTTCACGCTTTTCAGCGTATAGACATACAAACATGTTATACAATGAGAAGCTGGCTTGTCTTTTGGAGGTTCGCCGCCATTTCCACCTTTATTTTATTGCTTCTTGTGGCATTTTGGCGTTTTGGGGAGAAGCAGGAAGCTCCTCCGAATCAGCCAGTTCCTGCCATCAACGATCAAGCCATTCCAGAGCCTGGCAACACGACCATGCCGATAGATACTGTGGATGAGATTGAAAAACGAAAGGAGTATTTGCGCGAATTTTGGGATAAAATGCTGCGGGTAGACCTGGTGAGTTACAAGCCCCGTGATTTTGGAGGCATCAACGATGTGGTGATCAAAGTACGCAACCACATGGAGTTTGATGCGGAATTCATTCGGGTGGAAGTGAAGTACATTTTGGCAAATGGTAAAGTTTGGAAAACCCTGACGGTTCCGGTGCACAACATTCCCGCAAACGCTCAAAGCCCCAGGATACAAATCGCGGATAGCCCCAGGGGAAAAACCCTGCAATTGAAACCCATCGGTATTATTTGTAAAGGCATTGGTATTGAGGAAGAGCTACGGAAGTGATGATTCTATTCTTTGATCTTCAAAATAAAGCCCACCTTGAACACATTTTCAATGCTAATCCTGGGGTCATTGCGCAGCATTTTGCGCAAGCGTGATATAAACACGTCAAAACTCCGCCCCAGGAAATAGTCTTTTTCGCCATAAATCCGCTCTACGGCGTCATCGCGGCGCAGGATGTTATTTTGGTGCAAACACAGCAAACGGAGTACTTCATTTTCTTTTTCGGTAATGCGTTCGATCTGATTTTGGTACACCAACTCTTGTTTGGTGTAATCAAAGTAATAATCTCCGATGCTGAACTGAGCTGGGGGCTCTTCTACGATCTGGTGTTGATTGCGCCGCAAAATCACCGCAATTTTGCACAACAATTCTTCTTCTTCAAAGGGTTTGGTGATGTAGTCTTCTGCACCCAGAGCATAGCCTTTGAGGCGATCTTCCTTCAAAACCCGGGCGGTGAGGAAAAGAAAAGGGATGGTGGTATTTTCCAGTCGAATTTGTTTGGCCACTTGAAAACCATCGGTGTCGCCCAACATTACATCCAGAATACACAAATCGAAGGCTTGTTTTTTGAATTGTTCCAGCCCCGTTTGGCCATTGCGGGCCAATTTGACGCTGTAGCCTTCCGATTCCAGCAATTCCATGAGCAAAAAACCCAGACTCAGGTCATCTTCTACTACCAGGATATTCCCTTTGTTGGCCATCGGTGCTTATTTTAAAGGAAAACTGAGGGAAAAACAGGTGCCGTGCTTGTGTTCACTGGCTACTGCAATGTTGCCCTGGTGCAAATCGACAATTTTTTTGACATAAGCCAAGCCCAGGCCAAATCCGCTAAAACGTTTTGCGGTAGCTTCTTCACCCCGATTGAACTCTTTAAAAACGCTGCTGAGTTCATGTTCACAAATGCCCAAACCATTGTCGCGAATGGCCACCTGGATTTGGTTGTCTTTACTGGTCTCCAGCAAAATATGAATGTTGGGGGTCGTATCACAGTACTTCAGGGCATTATCGATGAGGTTGCGGAACGCGTTGCGCAGGTGCAGTGCATCGCCGTACATGGTGGGCAAACTGCCCCGCACTTCCAGTTCCACTACTGCTTCTTTTTCGCGGATGGAGGGCGTGAGGTCTTCGATGATTTCACGGATCAAATTTTCCAAATCTAGGCTTTGGCGTTGTAAGGGGTTTTTATTGAACTCCAAACTGGCCATTTGCAAAAACCGCTCGATCTGTTGAATCAACTGATTGCTTTCCTTGGTGATGACTTGTAACACCTGATCGTCTTTTAATTCTGGCTTTTTGCGGCCCAATAATCCGGCAGCCAATTTAATGTTGGTCAGTGGCGTTTTGAATTCATGCGCCATATGGTTGAAAAAATCGAGGTTTTGATCTGCCAGGCGTTTTTGCTTCAAGAGGTAGTAACTGGCGGCAAAAAAGACCAGCAAGATGGCGCCCAAAATTAATGCCGAACTACCAATCATCACATTCATGCGCTGTAGGATGTAATTTTGTTTGGTTGGAAAATTGAGTGTCAGGCGGCGGGTATCATCGGTTACCAATGGATCCAAGGCACAGGAAAATGCCGTAGCCTCTGTTGTACCGAACGGACTTGGTTTGACCACATTGACTGAATAAGGCAAGTTGATGTTGTAAAAAGCCAGGGAGCGATCCAGGTTTTTGCGCAATTGGGAATCACTCAAAATCATACTTTCGGGCACTATGTCTGCACAACAAGACCCTTTGTTGTTGGCGCAAGTCATGACCACCGTGCTTTGGGGTTCTTCGGCAGTTGTTTGCACAGCGTTGCAAAGCGCCATGTCAACCCGATGCTCGAATTGCTCATCCAGCAATTGGCGCGAATAGTTCATCCAACGCACCTGGATGGCGATCAAAGCCAACAAAGCCAGGCATGCGGCAGCGATTACAATTTTTATTCGATTCGTTCTCATATCGTTGAAGCAAAAATCTTTTGCAAAAAAACACCAAAAACTCCAGCAAAAGGGTATTTTAACAGCCGTTTAACAAGTGAATAACAGCCGAGAAACACCTTGAAGGCACGGTTCGTACTACCTTCGCATTGTTGAATAACCACAACACCGGTAGCTCAGCGGAACTGAGTGAATATATTTAACCAATTAATCTCATGCGTTACACATTCCTACTGCTGTTTGGCTTGATGTGCTTAGGCTTAAACACCATGAACGCCCAATCTTGTTGCTCCAAGGCCAGCACTGCTGCTGCCAATGTTTCTGAAAAGAAATGCGACATGAGCAAATCTACCGCCAGCGTTGCGAGCACCAATTGCACTGAAACAGCCAGCACGGCTCAGGTAGTCTCCTCACTTACTGTATTTGTAAGTGGAGGCGTAGTACCTACTTCTGCCAAAGCTTGTGATCCAAGCACTTGTGACCTCACCAAATGTGACCTGACTAAGTGTGACCCAAGCAATTGTGACCCAAGTAAATGCCCAAAATCTGGGGCAATGAAGGCTTCTACGGCCAAAGCGCCAGCTAAAACGGCTAAAGCAGTAACTTCGCTTTAACGAATTCGAGGGTTCGGGAGTTCGAGGGTTCGAAGGTTTGGGTAAGTCTATTTTTATAGATGGGTTTAAGGATTTATTTTGGCTAAATCAAGTCAGATGTATTACTTTTGACCCGACCCCAAACATTCGAACCCTCGAACCTTCGAACTTTCAAATGATGCTTCCTGAACAACACGCCATACGCGAAAGCAATTTTCAACTACCTGGGCAAACCGCTTTTTACCGTGGTAAAGTACGCGATGTCTACACCCTGGGTGAGCAACTCCTGATGGTTGCTTCCGACCGCATTTCGGCTTTTGATTACGTCCTGCCACGCCCCATCCCTTTTAAAGGACAAGTGTTGAATCAAATTGCCGCCCACTTTTTAAAGGCTACCGCAGACATTGTTCCCAACTGGTTACAGGCTACTCCCGACCCAAATGTGGCCATCGGGCATGCTTGTGAACCCTTTCGGGTGGAGATGGTCATTCGGGCGTATCTGGTTGGGCATTCTGCCCGCGTGTACGCCAGCGGTGGGCGCAATCTTTGTGGCATTGCCTTGCCAGAAGGTTTGCGTGAAAACGATCCTTTTCCAAGCCCCATCATTACCCCCGCGACCAAGGCTGAAGAAGGACATGATGAAGACATTAGTCGGGAAGACATCATCGCCAAAGGCATCGTCGCCGAAGCAGATTATGTTCAACTGGAGGCTTATACCCGCGCCCTGTTTCAGAGAGGCACCGAAATGGCGGCCAAACAAGGCTTGATTTTGGTGGATACCAAGTATGAATTTGGCAAAAAAGACGGCCAAATTTATGTCATCGACGAAATCCATACCCCCGATAGTTCGCGTTATTTTTACCTGGAAGGCTATGCCGAACGCCAGGCCAAAGGAGAACGCCAAAAACAACTCTCTAAAGAATTTGTACGCGAATGGCTGATTGAAAATGGATTTCAAGGCAAAGCCGGGCAGACGATTCCCACGATGTCGGATGAGTTTGTGTGGGAGATCTCCAATCGCTACATCGAGTTGTACGAGCGCATCACCGGCACGGCTTTTTTGAAAGCCGATACCGCGAATATTTCGGAGCGGATTTATCAGAATATTTTGGCATGGATGGAGAAATGAGCCTCCTCTCATACACTACAATATTTTTTATAGCACAAAGGACACCAGGAAAAGCACAAGGATCACAAAGACGCATCATCTGTGTGCTTTGTGATCCTTGTGCTTTTCCTGGTGTCCTTTGTGCTAAATAATGTCGCTTTGAGCCTAAGCCCCAAGCCTTTCATTTCCCTTCCACATACCCCTGTAAATACGCATATCTCGCTGTCAAATGCCCCTCCTCGGCAATCGTGGCGCGCTCCAAGACATGACTTTCGGCATTAAAAAACTCCGGCAGAATGCGGTGGATAAACATCGACCCAAAGGCTGTAGATGCATCCCGTGGCAACTCATTCGGCAGGTTGTCGATGGTCATCATATCGATGCAATGCTGTTGATAAGGTATACATTCTGTTTCGGTAAAGGGGTCGTAACCAAATACCGGATCGGCAATACTGGACGCTTTAAGTGTAGAGGGAATTGAAGAGATAGGGGCTAGGTCACAAGTAATGTCGGCAATGACCCGAATGCGAAAATCAGCACGTCGCATGTCCGCTTTGCTGAAAAAAGCCGGTGCGCGATTGTCCCAAAAAATACCGTTGATCATGATGTCCGCAGTTTGAAAATAAGGCTCAAAAATGCTGCGGTATTCCTCCGGGTGGCTGCGGTAGCGTTGTACGTCAAAGTGATGCCGGTCTTTTCTACCGGCATAATCTTGGGAGTGGAGAATGGTGAAAACAGGTTCTTTAAAATCCTCCATCAAAAACTCAATGGGATCAACCTCGCGAATGCCCATATCTTGAAGTACCGCCGCTGCGCCAACCCCAACTCTACCACCACCCGTTAAGACAATTTTGATGGCAGGAAAAGGAGTTTGTTTATACATTTCAAAGGCTTCCGCGTAGTCTTTGCAGTCTTTCATCCTTTTCAGAGAGAATGTTCCCGTGCGTTGGGCATAAGTCCAGAGGGCATTGTGCGCACCCACCATTCCGGCAAATTTGCCAAAAGCAATCAAACGTTGACCCTGTTCATCGGTGAGCACTTCATAGTCGATCATGCGGATTTTTTTGGCCAAAATCGTTTGTAAGAGCTTGCGGTTGTAGGCTTGTTCTTTGATGGTATGGGAGAAAAAGAAGTAGGTTTTTTCAGGGATGAGCATTTCAGTGGGAACCTCTTTGACCCCCATCAGAATGTCACAATCACTCAAATTTTCGGATAGCTCAATGCCAGCCTCCAGGTATTCTTCATCCGCAAAACAACGCCCAGGGGCTGGTTGTACCAAAATTTTCACATGGAACTCCTTTTGTGCCAATACACAGTGATTGGGGTTGAGCGGAACCCGAGCGTCCGGAGGAACCTTGCCTTCCCGGATGATGCCAATTTTCAACATAAATAAAGTCTGGTTAGGGATAATACCAGTGCTGAAACCTTGTTGATCGGAAGCATTCAACCAATAAGGTTTTAGCACTTAAATGCAATATTACGCTAAAAAAATGTTACTCGTCTTCTTTGAACATGACGAATCCGTGCGTAAATGTATTTTCAGCACGTCAAGGATTTGGTTATTTTGACTTTAAAAACACAATAAACTATGTTTAAGTCCATCTTGCTGCTCACTTTAATGGGAATAGGGGCCTCCGCATTTGCCCAAACCACTGAGGATCAAATAAACATCTACTTGAATTGCCCAAGTTGTGATGTTAACTATGTAAAAAATGAGATCAATTTTGTCAATTATGCGAATGATCCACTTAGGGCCCAAGTACAAATTTTGGTCAGTGTACAATCTACCGGAGCAGGTGGGACTTTGCATCATCTGGAGTTTTTAGGGAAGGAAAACTTTGATGGAGACCAATTTTCATTAGACTTTCAAGCCGAAGCTACTCTGACGAATTTGGAGCGGCAACAAGGGCTCGTACGCATCATCAAATTGGGCTTGGTGCCTTTTGTAGCACAGACGCCCATGGCTCCTGACTTGAACCTGGCAATCAAAAAACAAGAACCAGACAGTAGCTCAACTTCGCTTACAAAAACGAAAAAACCGTTGGACTCCTGGATTTTTGAAGCCTATAGTAGTTTTAATTGGGACAAAGAATCACTGCGTAGTACCCTGGATTTGCGCTATGGTTTGTCGGCCGAACTCCTCAGCCAGGATTGGCGTGTCCGGATTGAGCCCTCTTTTTATTATCAGGAAAGAGTTGTTCGTTCCAATGAAGAAGAAATCCATTCTTATCGCCGCCAGCAAGGGTATAATGGCAAAGTGGTCAGGAGTTTGAATCAGCACTGGTCTATAGGGCTTATCAATAACGTGTATTCCAATACCTACAACAATGTCAAATTAGGGTTATGGATAGCCCCTGCTGTAGAATTCAGTCTTTTGCCCTATTCCGAAGTGGTCACCCGTGAATTCACGGTAGCGTATCACATGGGGCGCCTGTACAATCAATATTTTGAGGAGACCATTTTCCTTAAGATGAATGACAAGGTATTCAGCCATTTCATGGATGTCAACTTGCGCATGCGGCGGCAATGGGGCGACATCACCATGTTCATGCAAGGCAGTTGCTTTCTCAATGACTGGTCGCGCAATCATTTGTTGCTCAATGGTAGGGTAGGAGTTAGGGTTTTTAAAGGAATGGCATTCAACTTGGGCGGAAGTTTTAGAATTGTTAATGACCAAATTACCTTACCTCGAGGTGACGCTACCTTGGAAGATGTATTGTTGGGACAACGCCAACTGGCTACTGCCTTTGATTCCAATGTGAATTTTGGCCTCCGCTATACCTTTGGGGCGCTCTACAATAACGTGGTTAACACGCGACTCTAAAAAAATCAAAAATATTTTTTCCATATAAGTGACTTTTAAATAGACCCCCGTCTTAAAGAATGTAAAACAAGTTGAACGACCAGCTACTGACAAATTATCCCAAAAACAACCCGACCGATTATTTTTTTTGCATAATCCCATGCTACTTAATCTCCACGTAATGAGCTGGAGAACATAACTATGAGAAAACACAAACAAAGGCCTTTTGGCCTGGCTTACTATTGCGTGATCGTTCTAACCCAGCGGTCGCGCAATTTTTTATTGTGGACTATGGGAACTTTTAATACATTTGCCGGGTTCTATGGATGGAAAACGTCACCTCGGCTTCGCTCGGCGACCGTTTTCTAAAAGGTTCATTGAAAATGGGGGCGTAATGGTATCGACAGGATTGTCGACTGATTGGTAAGCATGTCGGAGAATGATGGTTCACTCCGTATAAAATGATCATTAACCATAAATGGCGAATCTAACTACGCCATGGCTGCTTAATTCTAGGAATTAAATAGTCATTGTACGACGGTGCACGGCTCTTCGGAGTCTAGGTCTATGCCTAACCGACCCGCACCCGTACATCACCAATGCTAGGCTGGAATAATTGAGTGGCCCGCTCAATTGTTTGAGATCATGGGCTGGGTGCAAGACCGGTGCGTTGCTGGACCTATCCTTGTACTAAGACCAAAACAAGTAACTAAACATGTAGAAGGCCAATGAGTGCTTTCTCTGGACGCGAGTTCGACTCTCGCCGCCTCCACGAAGTAAGACCGCAATTAATTAACAATCAATTAATTGCGGTCTTTTATTTTTGGTTCTTTTACCATTCTTATACCACAACTCACACACATTTTTTAATTGCTATTTGACAACTAGCCGACAATTCGTTCGTAGAATGTCCGCAACTCTGACTTATCAAATAGGGGATGCCCCCCGGATTTTTCATAGTGAGGAGTAAAAAGCCCTTCCCTGACTCTACGCTTAAAAGTTGATACGGATATGCTCAACGCATGCGCTGCTTCTTTGGTTGGTATCAAGTCTGGTAGTTCCCCCCAATGATCCGGCTTTACCCTTGACAATTCTACAGCCTTACGCGCTGCCTCTGTGGTCAATAACTCCAATTGTTCCGGCGTAAGCTCGTACACAATTTTTGATGCTGAAAAGTGCTGATTTTGCATCGTATTTTTAATGTTTTAATTGTCGAAAAATTGAGTATTTGTAAAGATTCACCCCCCTACCTTTTTTTTGCCTTTAAGGTCTCCAGGGGGCTTCTCCCTTAGATCATGGCCGGGGTGTACCTGGCAAATCTGCAAACGGGTCATCATCACTTTTTCCACCGTTGATTTCCTTCAAAAGTGATTTCCTTGACAGTGGCGACAATCCCAAATGTTTGATGTATTTCATAAATTCATCAGTCGCCCTTATCCAGTTGGAGTATTCCGGGGAAACTTGCCGTGTCCCATTCTTCAAAACTTGGATCATCGCGCCGTCCTTCTCTTCCAGCATTGCGACGGCTTTTTCAATATGCCCCCAGGAACGAGCACAAAGCGAAATCATGTAAGTGTCTACGGCTTGTAGCTCGTTGTTTGACTCAAGCCATTGTACGATGCGTTCAAACATCTTTTTTTCATCCTTTGAAAGTTCCAAAACTGGTTTCATCGGTTTGACTTTTTTTTTGATTTTGAATTTTTTTTCCGGGTGGGTGAAAAACGTGGCAGCGGCGATGTGCGCATGGCATCCCTAGAGATTTACCCACCCCCCCCGGCTCTGACCAGGTCAAAGAATCTGCTAACTACCGCGTACCGTGCGGGCACGTCTCCAAGTTCTCGCAGCTCAGTTAGTTCTAATGATCTCACGTACTTCATTAGTCCCAAGTGGATACACACCCGGCCTCGTTCAATTCTCACCTGATCTTTGTACGCGCTCACATTCAATGAGTAGATACAGCGCTCAAAGGCATCAATGAACATAACCCATACCGGCCCCGAATCGCACATGTCCACCAGCTGTTGGAACTGTTCTTTGTTTATTGTCACTTCTGGAGCTTTGCTGCTTCTCATTGCTTTCTTTACAGAGACCACCACCCGCGTTCTGTACATCGGATGTAGTGCAATGATGGGCGCATACTCCACACTATCCGACCGCCACACCAGCCAGCCCCTTGACTCCAGGTGGCTAACTACCCAACTCACAACAGCAAGCAACATGTTATATGCATTTAGTTAATAATGTTTCTTTGGACAACAAGTTGGGAAAGGTGATACCCGTTCCTTTCTTGATACCTTTCATTTTCATCATAGTAGCCAACAATAGGAGTTTTTTTAACATATCTTAAATTATCAAATATGCAAACATTGTTTTCGCATTTACCAGGGAATTTAAATTTATCCCCTGGCATGATTTGCGTTGATGATTTTGGATTGGCTACTATGTTTAAGTTATCATCGACACCAAAATCAATGTCCTTTATTGATTCAATTTCAGCCACTGTTCTAGGGGAGATCTGATATTTGAATACTTCAAAATCAATGTCCCGTAATTCACACATAAATTGAGCTAAGTTTTTGTATTTGCCAAAAATCTGGTTTATAGTTCCATTGCCTTTAGTCATGCTCTTGTGCTCAAATTCTTTTCGCCACT